>Ga0209056_10000508_pt1 | contig 43043 bp, 39 predicted proteins | sample GraSoiAngelo_114_FD_185876 | JGI IMG/M metagenome (GOLD analysis project Ga0209056, IMG submission 185876) | Grasslands soil microbial communities from the Angelo Coastal Reserve, California, USA - 14_0903_13_40cm (SPAdes) (version 2) | ecosystem: Environmental > Terrestrial > Soil > Grasslands...
CGAGATCGAAGACCACGTCGCCGTACATTTGGACGAAGCGGCGGTACGAGTCGTACGCGAAGCGCGGGTTCTTGGAGCCCGCGATCAGCCCCTCCACGGTCGCGTCGTTCAAGCCCAGGTTGAGGATGGTTTCCATCATACCGGGCATCGAGACGGCGGCCCCCGAGCGCACCGACACGAGCAGCGGGTTCTTGGGATCGCCGAATTTCTTCTTGCTGACGCGCTCGAGCTGCTTCAGGTGACGGTCGACTTCTTCGCGCAGCTCGTCAGGGAAGGTGCCCTGCTCCAGGTAGGTGAGGCACAGCTTGGCGGAGATGGTGAACCCGGGCGGGACCGGCAGGCCCAGGTTCGCCATCTCGGCGAGGCCCGCGCCCTTGCCGCCCAAGATATCGCGCATGGCGGCGGAGCCGTCGGCCCGGCCCGGCCCGAAGAAGTACACCCACCGCTCGAGCGCCGGCACGGGCGCATCAGACCGCGAGGGGATGCAGCGGCGCGGCGTGCCGCGCCCCTGCCAGATCGTCTTCTGGTATGTCGGTGGGGTAGTCGCCCGAGAAGCAGGCGTGACAGAAGTCCGCCGGATCGCCCCCGGCCGCGCGCAACATGCCGTCGAGCGACAGATAGCCGAGCGAATCTACGCCCAAGTGCTCGCGGATCTCCTCGACACTGTTGTTCGCCGCGATCAGTTCCTTCTTGCTGGGCGTGTCGATGCCGTAATAGCACGGCCCGATGATCGGCGGCGACGCCACGCGGAAATGCACCTCCGTGGCACCGGCCTGACGGATCAGCTGGACCAGCGCCCGGCTCGTGGTCCCACGCACGATCGAGTCGTCCACCACCACGACCCGCTTCCCCTCGAGCACGCCCCGCACCGGGTTGAACTTGATCTTCACCTTGGCCATGCGGTCCGCCTGCGCGGGATGGATGAAGGTGCGGCCCACGTAATGGTTGCGGATCAGCGCATGCTCGAGCTTGATGCCCGATTGTTCCGAGAAGCCCAGCGCCATGGCGTTGGACGAATCGGGGACCGAGAAAACGCAGTCGGCGCCCGGGGCGGGGTGCTCGCGCCCGAGCTCCCGCCCCAGCGCCCGCCGCACGCCGTCCACGGAGCGGTGAAACACGGTGCTGTCGGGCCGGGAGAAGTACACCAGCTCGAACACACAGCGGCGGTGCGGGCGGCTCGGCAGGCGCGGCAGCGAATCCACGTCCGCCCCGTGAATGCGCACGAAGTCCCCGGGCTCGAGCTCCCGCACCAGGGTGGCACCCGTGATGTCGAGCGCGCACGTCTCGGAGGCGACCACCCAGCCACGCCCCAGCCGTCCGAGCACGAGCGGGCGGAAGCCGCGTGGATCCACGATCGCGTACAGCGTACGACCCACCGTGATCAAAAGTGAGTAGGCCCCCTCGACGCGCTCCAGCGCGTCGAGCAGCTGGTCTTCCGGTTCGCGTGCCTCCGAGCGCGCGATCAGATGCACCAGCACTTCGCTGTCGGACGAGCTCTGGAACAGGGAGCCTTTGGCGACGAGATCGGAGCGGAGCTGGACGGCGTTGGTGAGGTTGCCGTTGTGCGCCAGCGCGAGCGGGCCCTCGCGGTACGCGACCAGCATCGGCTGCGCGTTGGCGAGCACCGACGTGCCAGCGGTCGAGTAGCGCGTGTGTCCGATGGCGACGTCGCCGGGCAGCTCGCTCAGGACGCGCTCGCTGAACACGTCGGAGACGAGCCCCATGCCGCGGTGCGAGCGGGCGACGCCCGCGCCGTTCACCACTACCATCCCCGACGACTCCTGCCCCCGGTGCTGCAGGCTGTACAGCCCGAGGTAGGCGACGCGTGCCGCGTCCGGAACACCGGTGACGCCAATGATGCCGCACATCCGTGTGTCAGTCTCCCATGCGTCGGGGAAGTGCCGTGAAATATACCTGCCGCAACCGGTCGACGGGGTGCTCCACGGCCGCGTCGCGCAGGCCGATCCGCAGCACGCCGCCGCGCTTGCCCACCGTCCCGATGGCCTGCGCCGCCACGCCCAGCTCCTGCGCGAGGGCCGCGACGGCGGCCGCCCGCTCGGGGGCGCAGGTGATCACGGCCCGTCCGTGCGATTCGCTAAAAAGCAAGTCGTGAGCGGTGAGAGGTGAGCTGTAAGCGGTAAGATCGATCTCGAGCCCGAAGCCCGTTTCCTCGTACGCCCCGCCCATGGCGACCTCCGCGAGGGCAACGCCCAGGCCGCCCTGCGAGCAGTCGTGGGCCGAGTGAAACAGGCCTCGTTCCGCCCCCGCCACGAGGTAATCGATGAGGTGCCGCTCCCGCGCCAGGTCGACGTTGGGGGGCGCGCCCCCCGCAAACCCGTACACGGCTTCCCATAGCTGCGACCCGCCCAGCTCGGCGCGGGTCTCGCCCAGCACCAAGATGGCGTCGCCCCGCGCCCGCGCGTGGCTCGGCACCGCCCGGTCCACTCGAGGTAGCAGGCCGACCATCCCCACGACGGGCGTCGGATCGACCGCGCCCGTGGGACTCTCGTTGTAGAACGAGACATTCCCGCCCGTGACCGGCGTGTCCAGCGCGCGGCACGCGTCGGCGATCCCGCGGCAACTTTCCTGGAACTGGTGGAACACCGCCGGGCGCTCGGGGCTGCCGAAGTTGAGGCAATCGGTGATGCCCAGAGGCCGGGCGCCGGTGCAGGCCACGTTGCGCGCCGCTTCCGCCACCGCCGCCTTGCCTCCTTCATACGGATCGAGGCGGACGTAGCGACTGTTGCCGTCCACGGTCACCGCGAGGCCAAACTCCGCGTCGCGCACGCGAATCACACCGGCGTCGCCGCCCGGCCCGAGCACGGTGCTCGCCTGCACGGTCGAGTCGTACTGCTCGTAGACCCAGCGCTTGGACGCGATGGGGGGATGATCGAGGAGCGTGAGAAGCGCCTCTGCGGGATGCGGGATGCGGGATGCGGGATGCGGGGATCCCGCGCGCAGCTGCGCGATTGCGGGGTCCTCCCGCGCCTCCGGGTGGTACACCGGGCAGTCGTCGATCAGCCGCCGGCCGGGGATCTCGACCACGACCTGCTCGCCCCAGGTCGCGCGATACATGCCGTCGTTCGTCACACGGCCGATCGCCGTGGCGCCCAGCTCCCACTTGGCGGCGATCGCCTCGACCTGCGCCACGCGGTCCGCCTTGGCCACCACCAGCATCCGCTCCTGCGATTCGGAGAGCAGAATCTCGTAGGGTGTCATGCCCGGCTCGCGCGTGGGCACGCGGGCCAGGTCGAGCTCCACGCCCACGCCCCCCCTGGCCGCCATCTCCGCCGAGGAGGAGGTGAGCCCGGCGGCGCCCATGTCCTGGATCGCCACGATGTGCCCGGAGCCGATCAGCTCGAGGCTCGCCTCGAGCAACAGCTTTTCGGTGAAGGGATCGCCCACCTGCACCTGCGGGCGCCGCCGCTCGCTCTCGCGTGTCAGCTCCTCCGAGGCAAAGGAGGCCCCGTGGATGCCATCGCGACCGGTGCGCGACCCCACCACGAGCAGCACGTTGCCGACGCCCTGCGCCGCCGCCGTGATGAGATCCCGCTCGCGCAGCAGCCCGACGCACATGGCGTTGACGAGCGGATTGCCGCCGTAGCTCGGACCGAAGTCGACCTCGCCGCCCAGGGTGGGCACGCCGACGCAGTTGCCGTAGTCTCCCACGCCTTTCACCACGCCGGCGCAGAGGTAGCGATTGCGCGCGTCGTCCAGCGACCCGAAGCGCAGGCTGTTGAGCACCGCCACCGGACGCGCGCCCATGGTGAAGACGTCGCGCAGGATCCCGCCCACGCCCGTGGCCGCCCCCTGGTAGGGTTCGACCGCCGAGGGGTGGTTGTGCGACTCGATCTTGAAGGCCACGGCCCATCCTTGCGGCAACCGCAGCACGCCGGCGTTCTCGCCCGGCCCCTGCACGACCTGCGGCCCCGCGGTGGGGAAGGTCTTCAGGACCGGGCGCGAATGCTTGTAGGAGCAGTGCTCGCTCCACAGGGCGGAGAACACCCCCAGCTCGGCGAACGTGGGCGTCCGGCCCAGCAGCGCGGTGATGAGGCCGTATTCGAAGTCGGTGAGGTTGTGTTCGCGAACCAGCTGCGGCGTGATCGGGGGGTCGCCGGGGAACGGGCTCGGCTTCACGCGTCGGAGGCCTTGGCCCCGGACACGCCCCGGAGCACGGCGCGGAACACGCGGGCGATGATGTTGGGCTGGGGGTGGGCGATCAGGCTCTCGGCCTCGCCCGCGTCGAACCACAGCCCGTGGCAATGCGTACACTGGTCGATCTGGATCCCGTGCCACTCCCCGGTGATCAGGTCGTAGCCGCATTTGGGGCACTTCATGTAATGCGACCGGCGCTCGGCCTGCGCCGCCGCCTGTTGCGCGCTGGCGCGCTGCTGGCGCAGCAGCTCGGCGTCGCGCCGGGCGAAGTATTCCTCTTCGTTGCGGCTCGGCTTGTCGGTCATCGCTCGCCCGGCGTGGAGGGTGACTTGACCGTGAGCGTGTCGCCGCCGGGGCGGGCGGGGCCGTGCGGCGGCGTGGCCGCCGGCGACGACGACTGCCCGCTGTAGCCGTGCCCGGGCCAGCGCAGCACCGCATCCACCACCTGGCCGTTCCGGAGAAACACCACGTCTTCCGTGCCGCAAGTGTACTCGCACCCGTTCCGGAAGTACAGGAACGTCATCTCGCCCTGGTGGCGCACGGCGATCGGCGGCCCCCACAGCGAAAAGATGTCCTTCTCGCCCATCCCGGGAGCGATCGTTCCGGTGTCGGGCGACTCGTAGGGGACGTCGCGCGCGGGGCGAGCCACCTCGGGCGCCTGCGCCACGTGGCGCCGCCCGCCCGTCGCGGGGGGCGCGGGCGACGGCGCGGCCGCGGCGGTGAGGGGCGTATCGGCGCTCGCCCGAGGCGGCGGAGGCACGGGCTGCGGCGGCGTGGGCGCCCGACCCCGGCGCTCCGCAATCTTCGCCTCGATGGTCTGCTTGATCTTCGCGTACTGGTCGCTGATCTGCTTACACCCTGAGGTGGCGACCATCATGAGCGCGCACATCCACAGCGTGCTCTGTCGCATGTCGAGCCTCCATCGAAAGAAAGACACGGGCGCCGTCCTCGCCGCCCAGTGCCGGCGCGTTACGGCGCTCCGGGTGTGGCATGATCCCCACCACATTGTGGCCGGCGTTGGTCACGCCGGCGATATCGTTGGTCGAGCCGTTCGGGTTGTCGCGCACGTAGCGCCACACCACCCGCCCCATCGCCTCGAGCTCGGCGGCCGTACGGGCGTCCACCACGTAGCGCCCGTCGCCGTGCGCGATCGGGAGCTCCAGGACCTCGCCGCGCTCGTACAGGCAGGTGAATGGCGTATCGGGCTGCTCGACCCGCACCCACGCGGGGCGCGACAGGAACCGCAACCGGGCGTTCCGCATCAGGCCACCCGGGAGCAGCCCGGCCTCGCACAGGATCTGGAACCCGTTGCAGATGCCGAGCACGGACCCGCCGGCGCGCGCGTGCTCGGCCACGGCCGTCATCACCGGCGAAAACCGCGCGATCGCGCCCGAGCGGAGATAGTCGCCGTAGCTGAAGCCGCCGGGCAGGACGACCACGTCGGCCTGGCGCAGGGTGGTGTCGCGATGCCAGACGAAATAAGCGTCCGAGCCGGCGTCGCGGGCCGCGGCGAGCGCGTCCGCGTCGCAGTTGGACCCGGGAAACACGATCACGGCGACGCGCTTCATCGGGCGGCGGCTCCGTCGACCACGACGTCGTAGTCCTCGGTGACCGGGTTGGCGAGCAGGCGGTCGCACATGGCGCGGGCGCGCGCCAGCGCCTCGTCGCGGGTCGCCGCCGTGACCTGGAGGACCAGGTGCTTGCCCATGCGGACCTGAGCCACGTCGCCGAACCCCAGGGCCTGCAGGGCGTGCTCCACCGCCTGACCCTGCGGATCGAGCAGGGCGGCCCGCGGCATGATCCGCACCTCGACTCGGAACGCGCTCATCCCTTTCCTCCGGCCTCGGCCTCCCCCTCCCCCTCCACCTCGCCGTTCGCGATCACGATCGGTCCTGCGATCTCGGCCTCCTCGTCTTCGCCGACCTCGAAGAAGAGGCCGAGCACCGTCGCCCGCACCAGGCCGTACGCCATATACGCGACACCCAGAGGGAAGAAAAACGCGTCGTGATCAAGCACGCCGAAGACCAGAATAAGCAAGATGGTCGCGAGGCCCAAGAGGCCGCGCAGGGTGCGCAGGCCTGCCCGCGGCAGGGTGGCGTACCGCACGTTGCTGACCATCAGGATCGCGAGCCCGATCATCAGGAACTGCATCAGATGATGGCGCGGCAGGACGCGGAACACGTGCTGATACAGCTCCGTGGTCGTGAACGGGTAGAACGTCGCCAGCGTCATGCCCGCGGCGGGCGACGGCAGGCCGATGAAGGAGCGCTTCGCCCGGCCCGCCTGCGTGATGTTGAACCGCGCCAGGCGGATCGCCGCGGCCATCACGTAGAAGTAGCAGAAGATCCACTCGGCCTGCCCGCCGCTCGCGAACTCGAGCTGATAGATGAGGAAAGCGGGCGCCACCCCGAAGCTCACCACGTCCACCAGGCTGTCGAGCTCCGCCCCGAAGCGGGTGCCGGTCTTGGAAAGCCGGGCGACCCGGCCGTCCAGCGTGTCGAGGATTCCGGCGAAGAAGATGTACCAGCCGGCCCGGTAGAACTCGCCGCGCGACGCGAGCACGATGGCCCAGATGCCGAAGAACAGGTTGAAGAGCGTGAACAGGCTCGGCACCACGATCACGACGCGCCGCATCGGCGTGGGGAAGGCCCTCACGACGGATACTCCGCCAGCACGCTCGCCCCGGCGCGCACCCGGTCTCCTACCGCCACGCGCACCGCCGGCCGCGCCGCCGCGGCGAGGAACACGTCCACGCGCGAGCCGAAGCGGATCATGCCCATGCGCTCCCCCTGGGTCGCACGCGCGCCCACCGTGCCGTCCGTGACGATACGCCGCGCGATGAGCCCGGCGATCTGGCGCACCAGCAGCGGGCCGCGCCCTGCGCGCAGGCCGACCGAGGCCTGCTCGTTGTCCAGGCTCGCCTTGTCGGAGGCGGCGTGCAGAAAGCGTCCCTTGTTATAGCGCACCAGCTCCACCGGGCCCGTCGCGGGATAGCGATTCACGTGCACGTCGAACACGCTCATGAAAATCGAGATGCGGGTGGCCTGGGTCTTCAGGTACATCGGCTCGTCCACTACGCGCACGTCGACAATCTTGCCGTCGGCGGGCGCGATCACGTACTGCTCACCGCGCGGCCCCGCGCGCACCGGGTCGCGGAAGAACACCAGCAGCCAGACGGCGATCAGGAACAGCGCCCCCTCCGGGACCCACACCCACGGCGATCCGCGCGCCACCCACGCGCCGAGCACGACGAGCGCCCACCCGGGCAGGATGAAGGGCCAGCCTTCGGGGGCCAGCCTCACGCAGCCCCCCCCCAAACCCCAAGTGCGGAGTGCGGAATGTGGAGTGCGGATTTGCAAGGGAAGGTCATTCGTCGAGCGACCTCGGCCCTGATACTCCGCATTCCGCACTCCGCATTCCGCACGAGTGCCGTCACCCGATCTCCAGCCGCTTCGCCGTGATCAGTTCATAGGCCTTTAGGTACCGCTCGCTCGTCGCCTGCACCACCTCCGGTGGCAGCTCCGGCGGCGGCGCGTTGCCGTCCCACGCTCCCTGCTGCTTCAGCCCCGCGAGGTAGTCCCGCAGCGGCTGCTTGTCGAAGCTCGGCTGGCCGCGGCCGGGCTGATAGCGCTCGGCGGGCCAGAAACGCGACGAGTCCGGGGTCAGGATCTCGTCGATCACGAGGAGCCGACCGTCCGGCGTAGTGCCGAACTCGAATTTCGTATCGGCGATGATGATGCCACGCCGGGCGGCGTGCTGCCGGCCCGCCTCGTACAAGGCGAGGCTGGCCTGCTGCAGCTGCTCGGCCTGGCGGCGGCCCAGCACCTGGGCCACGTGCGCGACCGTGACGTTCTCGTCGTGGCCCACGTCGGCCTTGGTGGCGGGAGAAAAAATCGGGGGGTCGAGCCGCGCGCTCTCGACCAATCCGGCCGGGAGCGGCTCGCCCGCGAGCGTCCCGGCCTTCTGGTATTCCGCCCAGGCGGAACCCGAGAGGTAGCCGCGCACCACGCACTCGAACGGCACGGGCGTTGTGCGACGGACGAGCATCGCCCTGCCCGTCAGGGCAGGGCGGAAAGACTCGAGGGCAGGCACGCGCGCGATTATCTCTTCGGCATCGGCGGACAGGAAGTGACTCGAGATCACCGACGCCAGCCGCTCGAACCAGAACGCGCTGAGCTGCGTGAGCACCGCGCCCTTGTGCGGCACCGGCTCCCGCAGCACCACGTCGAACGCGCTCACGCGATCGCTCGCGACGAGCAGCAGCGTGTCGGCGTCGATCTCGTACACCTCGCGCACTTTCCCACGCCGCACGAGCGGCAGGGGCAGGGCGCTCGCGACCAGCGGAGCGGTCATACGCTCACCTCGGCTGTTGCGACGGCGGGGGCCACCGCCTCGATGCGGTGCAGCACCCCGGGCAGGACCCGCTCGAGGAAATCGTCCACCTGGCGCGGCGCCCGGCCCACGTACGCCGCTGGATCGAGCTCGGTTGCGGCCAGTGCGACGTGCAGCGTCCGGAACGCGGGGTCGCGCGCCAGACGCTCGAGCAGGTCGTTCGCGAGTCCTTGCTCCGCCATCGCCTGCGACACCGCCAGGCTGTGCGTGCGGATCACTTCGTGCAGCCGCTGGCGGTCGCCTCCCGCCTTCACGCCGCGCATGAGCAGGCGCTCGGTGGCGAGGAACGGGAGCTGGGCGGCCACGTGTCGTGCGATCACAGCCTCACGCACCTCCAGGCCCGCCGCCACGTTGGTGGCGAGCACGAGAATCGCGTCGCTCGCCAGAAACGCCTCGGGCAGCACCAGCCGCCGGTTGGCACTGTCGTCGAGCGTGCGCTCGAGCCACTGCTCGGACGCCGTGTGCCAGGCGTTCCCCTCGAGCTCGATCACGAAGCGCGCCAGGCCGGTGATCCGCTCGGCGCGCATCGGATTGCGCTTGTAGGCCATGGCCGACGAGCCCACCTGATCGCTCTCGAACGGCTCGAGGATCTCGCCTTCGTGCTGCAGCAGACGCACGTCGGTGGCGAGCTTGGCGGCCGACTGCGCCACACCCGACAACGCCGCGAGCACCTGGGCGTCGAGCTTGCGGGTGTAGGTCTGCCCCGTGACGGGGAACACCCGGGCGAAGCCCATCTTCAGGGCCACCCGGGCATCGAGCTCGCGCACCTTGTCGTCGTCGCCGTCGAACAGCTCGAGAAAGCTCGCCTGCGTTCCCGTGGTCCCCTTCACGCCGCGGAATTGCAGCGCGTCGAGCCGGTGCAGCAGCTCCTCGGCGTCGAGCAGAAACTCCTGCATCCACAGGGTGACGCGCTTGCCGACGGTGGTGAGCTGCGCCGGCTGGAAGTGGGTGTAAGCCAGGCAGGGCACGGCGCCCGCGCGACGCGCCAGCTTGGCGAGCGCCACCAGCACCGCCGCGAGGCGGCCCAGCAGCAGCTGCAGGCCCTCCCGTATCAGGATCAGGTCGGTGTTGTCGGTGACGTACGCGCTGGTCGCGCCCAGGTGGAGGAACGCCCGCGCGGCGGGCGCCTGCTCGCCGAGGTGATGGATGTGGGCCATGACGTCGTGCCGCACGCGCTTCTCGTGCTCGGCCGCGCGGTCCAGGTCGGCGTCGTCCAGGTGCGCGCGCAGCTCGATGAGCGCCCGCTCGGGGATGTCCAGCCCCAGCTCGCGCTCGACCTCCATCAAGGCGAGCCAGAGCCGTCGCCACAGCCCGATTCGGCGCCGCTCTCCCCACAGGGCCTGCATCGCCGGGGAGGCGTAGCGCTGGGAGAGGGGCGAGCTGTACGTCAAACCGGCGCCTTCGCGCGCGCCGCGAGCTTGTTCCAGTCCGCGAGGAACTGCTCCAGGCCGCGGTCGGTGAGCGGGTGGAGCAGCAGCTTTTTCAGGACGTCCGGGGGCAGCGTGGCCACGTCCGCGCCGATCATGGCCGCTTCCACGACGTGGCGCGGATGTCGAATCGAGGCCGCCAGAATCTGGGTCGCCATCTGGTAGTTGTCGAAAATGGCGCGCGCCTCGCGGATCACGTCCATCCCCTCCTGACCCACGTCGTCGAGCCGGCCGATGAACGGGCTCACATAGGTCGCGCCCGCCTTGGCGGCGACGAGGCACTGGACGCTCGAGAAGCAGAGCGTGACGTTGGTCTTGATCCCTTCGCCGGCGAGCCGCCGCACCGCCACCATCCCCGCCTCGAGCATCGGGATCTTGACGACGATGTTGTCCGCGATCTTGGCCAGCTGCTTGCCCTCGCGCAGCATCCCGTCGGTGTCGACCGCGACGACTTCGGCGGACACGGGACCCTCGACGAGCGAGCAGATCTCTTTCAGGACGTCCCGCGGGTCCAGGTCGCCGGCCTGTTTGGCGAGCAAGGACGGGTTCGTCGTGATCCCGTCGATCAAGCCCGCCTGGGCCGCCCAGCTGATGTCCTTGAGACTCGCGGTATCGAGGAAGAACTTCATGGCTCAGGCCACCCCCCGGCGTAGAGGTCAGCGGGATAACGCACCGCCTCGAGATAGAGTCCCTGCGGCGGCGCCGGCGGGCTCGCCCCCTGGTTATCAGGGGCCGCAAGCAAACGGGGAAGGTCGTCGAGCGGGCGCCGGCACAGCGCGATGTCGACCATGGCGCCCACGAGAAAGCGCACCATGCGATGCAGGAACCGGTCGGCCTCGATCGTGAACGTCACCCCCGCTCCGTCAGTCCGCGGCGCCCACTCGGCGAGCGCCACGCGGCTGCGGTAATGAGGTCGGGCCGAGCGCGCACCGGTCGCCGCGAGGCCGCGGAAATCGTGCTCGCCCACCAGCAGCTCCGCCGCACGCCCCAGCAGCGTGACCTCGAGCGGGCACCCCAGCGCCCACTCGTACGGCCGCCGAAACGGCGAGCGCGCCGCCTGGTCGGTGCCGATCACGTAGCGGTAGCGCCGGGCCTGCGCGCTGTTGCGCGCGTGGAATCCGGGCCGCATGGCGTGCAGCCGCTCCACCCAGATGTCGCGCGGCAGCAGGGCATTGAGCGCCCGCAGCAACCCGGCCGTGTCGGCCGCCCAGCGCTCGCCCGCGAGGAATCCGACTCCCTGACCCAGCGCGTGCACGCCCGTGTCGGTTCGGCCGGCGCCGGTCGCCGGGGTGCGCCGGCCCATCAGCTTCTCCAGCACCGCCTCGAATTCCGCCTGTACCGTCCGGCCATCCGGCTGCCGCTGCCAGCCCGCGAACTGCGCCCCGTCGTACTGCGCCACGGCGAGGTAGGGCCGGCTCGTCACGGCCGAAAGATAGGGCGAAACGAAGGGCCAATCAAGCCACGCAACCCGTTGTGGCATTTGACAAAACGCGATTTTTCGGGGTAGCTTTGCAGGCCCGAAACCCCGAGCCCCCGGTGCCCCCGTCGTCTCAGACCGCACCCTCGCCGCTGCACCGCGCGATCGCCGCCCTCGCCACCCGCCAGTCGCTGAGCGAGCAGCACGCGACCGACGTGTTCGGCGCGGTGATGCGGGGGGAGGCGACCCCCGTGCAGATCGCCGCCCTGCTCATCGGCCTGCGCGTGAAGGGCGAGACCGCCGAGGAGATTGCGGGCGCCGCGCGGGCGCTGCGCCAGGCCATGGTGCGGGTCGAGGCGCACGGCGCCCACCTCGTGGACACGTGCGGCACCGGAGGCGGGGCCGTGTCCACCTTCAACATCTCGACGGCCGCGGCGTTCGTCGCGGCGGGCGCCGGTGCGTCGGTCGCCAAGCATGGCAACCGCTCCTTTACATCGCAGTGCGGGTCGGCCGACGTCCTGGAAGCCCTGGGTGTGCGGATCGCCCTGGAAGCGGCGGACGCGGCGCGCGTATTGCGCGAGGCGTGCCTCACGTTCCTGTTCGCGCCCAACTTTCACCCCGCCATGAAGTACGCCGGTCCGGTGCGGCGCGAGCTCGCCGTCGGGTCCGTGATGAACCTGCTGGGCCCGCTCGCCAACCCCGCCGGGGTGCGGCGCCAGGTCGTGGGCGTGGCCGAGCCGGACCGCGCGCCCCTCGTCGCCGCCGCGCTGGCACGCCTGGGCACCGACCACGCACTGGTCGTGCACGGCCGCATCGGAATGGACGAGATCGCGCCGCACGGCCTGAGCGACGTGTGGGAGGTGAAGGCGGGGGACGTCACGAAGTGGGAGCTCGATCCCGAGCGTTACGGCCTCGCGGTGGCCGACGTGGCACCGCTCGCCGGAGGGGCACCCGCGGCCAACGCGGCGCGGATCGAGGGCCTGCTGGGCGACGGCCGGCACGACGTCGCCGGTCTCGCCGCGCTACTCCTGAACGCGGGCGCCGCGATCTACGTCGCGGGCCTCGCCGACTCGTACGCCGACGGGGTCACACGGGCACGCGAGGTGGTGCGCGCGGGGAAGGGTCGCGAAGCGCTGGACCGCCTGCGCCGCGCGACTAGTGCCGTTCCAACTGAGCGCGGCTGACGGAGTGACCAGTGTCGCCCGGCACCAAGTTGGAACGGCACTAATACCTCCGGATGACGCCCACGACCACTCCCTGAACCGTGACGTCGCGCTCGTTGAGACGCAGCGGCGTCATGGCGGGATTCGCCGGCTCGAGCCGGATCCACCCTCCCGGCTCGCGATAGAAGCGCTTGACGGTGGCGCTCGAGCCCTGCACCAGTGCGACTACGGTCTGGCCGTTGTCGGCCTGGTTGCGCTCGTGCACCACGATGAAGTCGCCATCCTTGATGTGCTCGTCGATCATCGACTGACCCCGCACCTTCAGCACGTAGCTGCGGCCGCGGCGGGGTACCAGCTCATCGGGGACGGCGATGGTGTCGCTGCCGCTCACGGCCTCGATCGGCTCTCCGGCCGCGACCAGTCCGTACAGCGGCAGCTCGCTGGCGCCGGTCTGACCGCGCGGCGGTACGACTTCGATGCCGCGACTCTCGTTGTGAGCGCGGCGGATGTACCCCTTGCGCTCGAGGTTGGTGAGGTGCTCGTGCACCGTGGCGAGCGAGCGGAAGTTGAAACGCTGCGCGATCTCCTCGAAGCTCGGTGCGTACCCCTGGGCTGTGATCTGCCCGGAGATGAAGTCGAGAATCTCGCGCTGACGGCGGGTGAGCGGCACACTTTCTCCCGAACGGAAACCGAAGCCTAATCTACCCGAAAATCGACCGAACGCAAGCATGCCGGAAAGCCGTCTCGACGCCATTCTCTCCGCCACGCGGGAGCGCATCGCGGGCCTGCGCCCGCGGGCGCGTGAGCTCGAGCGCCGCGCCGCCGAGGCGCCCGAGCCGCGCCGCTTCGCGCCCGCGCTCGTGGGGCGCGTGGTCGGTGTGATCGCCGAGGTCAAGCGGCGCTCGCCCTCGGCGGGCGCGATCCGCGAGGACTTGGATCCGGCGACCCACGCGGGGGCGTACGAGCGGGGAGGAGCGGTGGCGATCTCGGTGCTGACCGACCAGCGGCACTTCGGCGGAACGCTCGACGACCTGTCTCACGTCGCGCGCTGCGTGAGCGTCCCGGTGCTCCGCAAGGACTTCATTCTCGACGAGCTGCAGCTGTACGAGGCGCGGGCGGCGGGGGCGAGTGCGGTGCTTTTGATCGTGCGGGCCCTCGCGCCGGAGCGACTGCGCGCGCTGGCGGCTGCCGCCCGCGGGCTCGGGGTGGGCGTGCTGGTGGAAGCTCACTCGGAAGCCGAGCTCGATCTCGCGCTTGGCGTCGAGCCGGCGGCGGTGGGCGTGAACAGCCGGGACCTGGGGACGTTCGCGATCGATCTCGGGCTCGGAGAGCGACTGCTGGCGCGCGTTCCCGCTGGCGTGCCGGCGATCGCCGAGAGCGGCATCGAGACCCGGGACGACGTGGAGCGCATGGCGTCCGCCGGCGCGGACCTGGTGCTGGTGGGAACGTCGCTGGCGCGGAGAACCGATCCGGAGGCCGCTGTACGAGAGCTGACCGGGATCCCGCGAAAGGGAAGGGCCGAGTGATGAGAATGCGGAATGTGGAATGCGGAATGCGGAATGGCAGGGCGGGTTCGATCGCACCGGCTGGTCTGGACGCACGACCGCCGCGCGGTCAATTCCGCAATCCGCACTCCGCATTCCGCATTGGCCCGCGGATCGGAGGCTCGCGTGGCAGTTGAGCCCCGCGCGCCGACCCCCGGCCGCTTCGGCCCCTACGGCGGCCGCTACGTCCCCGAGACCCTCATGGCCGCGCTCGAGGAGCTGGAGCGCGTGTACGAAACGGCGCGGCAGGACCCGAGTTTCTGGGCGGAGCTCGAGGGGCTGCTCAAGGACTACGTCGGCCGCCCCACGCCGCTCACCGAGGTGACGCGGCTCGCCGCCGAAGTGGGGCAGGGGGTGGTGATCGCGCTCAAGCGGGAAGACCTCAACCACACGGGCGCGCACAAGATCAACAACACGCTCGGGCAGGCGCTGCTCGCCCGGCGGATGCAGAAGCGGCGCATCATCGCGGAGACGGGTGCCGGCCAGCACGGCGTGGCGACCGCGACCGTGTGCGCGCGATTCGGGCTCGACTGTATCGTGTACATGGGCGAAGAGGACATGCGGCGCCAGCGGCTCAACGTGTACCGTATGGAGCTGATGGGCGCGCGCGTGGTGCCCGTGACGTCCGGCACCCGCACCCTGAAGGACGCGACCAACGAAGCGTTGCGCGACTGGGTCACCAACGTCACCACCACGCACTACATCATCGGCTCGGTGGTCGGGCCCGATCCGTTCCCACGCATCGTGCGCGACTTTCAGTCCGTGATCGGTCGCGAGGCGCGGGCCCAGGTGCTGGAGCGCTGGGGTCGCCTGCCGGGCACGGTGGTCGCGTGCGTGGGTGGCGGCTCGAACGCGATGGGCATCTTCACCGCCTTCCTGGACGACCGGGACGTGGCGCTCGTGGGCGTCGAGGCCGCCGGGGAGGGCGTCGACACCGCCCGTCACGCCGCGTCGCTCGGGCGCGGACGGCCCGGCGTGTTTCACGGCAGCCTCAGCTACCTGTTGCAGAACGCCGACGGGCAGGTGCAACCGGCGCACAGCGTGTCGGCGGGCCTCGATTACCCCGGTGTCGGACCCGAACACGCTTACCTGAAGGACAGCGGGCGCGTATTGTATGAGGCAGTGACGGATCGGCAGGCGCTGGAGGCATTCGCGGCGCTGTCGCGCCTCGAGGGCATCGTGCCGGCGCTCGAAAGCGCCCATGCCGTCGCGTGGGTGCTGGGTCGCCGGGGGAGGTTTCGTGCGGGCGACCTCGTCGTGCTGAACCTGAGCGGCCGGGGCGACAAGGACGTCGCCATGGTCGCGGAACTGACGGGAGCCACTCTCTGACGAACGCGCCCGTACCCGAGCTGGCGCTGCCGCCGCAGCAGGTCGAAGAGCTGATGCAGGTCCTGTCCAAGGGGATCAGGGCCACGCAGCTCTATCTGCCGAACAATCCCGTGTACCAGCGTGCGGTCGACAACATTCGCGCGGCGTTCCGCCAGATCTGGCAGGCGACGGACGACCTCGTGTTCGACGTCGGGGAGACGGAGCTGCGCTGGGAGGACAACGTCGTCTACAGCCAGGACCAGCGCAACGAGAGCATCGCCTGGACGCTGTTCAAAGACGGCGTCCGCTCCCTCACCTTCCGGCCGGGGGTGGAAGAGACGGAGATCGTGCGGTTCCTGGGCGTGCTGCAGCAGGCGCGCAACCTCCAGGCCGACGCCCCGGACGACCTGCTCACGCTGTTGTGGGCGCAGGACTTCCAGTTCGTGGCGTACACCTTCCGCGAGCTCGCCACGGAGAACGCGGTACCGATCGAGAAGGGTGAGACGACCTCGTCGGCGCCGCCGACCCAGATCCAGCACCGCGTGCAGGAGGAAGCACCGCCCAAGCGCGAGGGGCTGGTGTCGATCGACGACTTCGATACCACGCTCTATTTCCTGGAAGATGGCGAGGTCGAATACCTCAAGAAGGATGTCGATCGCGAGTACTCGCAGGACCTGCGGCGCAACGTCCTGTCGATGCTGTTCGACTTGCTCGAGCTGCAGACATACGGGACCGTCCGCGCCGAGCTGATTTCGATCGTCGAGAACTTCATCCCCTATCTGCTGGGCGCAGGCGACTTCCGCTCCGTGGCCTACATTCTCCGCGAAACGCGGGCCATCCTGCAGCGCGCCCGCGAGATCATCCCCGAGCACCGCAAGACGCTCGAGGGGCTGCCCAGCCGCCTGTCACAGCGGGACGCTCTGTCACAGCTGCTGCAATCGCTCGACGAGGCGGCGATGCATCCCACCGAGGAGGAGCTCGCCGAGCTGTTCCAGGAGCTCAGCCCGGAAGCGCTGCCGACGCTCATGGGCTGGATCGGCAAGCTCCACAACGAGCGGGTGAAGGATCTCGTGCAGGCGGCCGCCGCCCGGCTCGCGCAGGCGAATGCCGGCGAGGTGCTCAAGGCTCTGGGCAGCGAGGACAGCGCCACGCAGCTGGAGATGGTAAGGCTCGCCGGGCGCCTCAAGCTGCCCGGCGCGCCGGACGGGATGGAGCCGCTGCTCGCGACGGGCGATCGCGCGCTCAAGCTGGCCGTGGTCGAGGCGCTCACCGCCATCGCCAGCCCGTCCGCGCTGCGACTGCTGGAGCGGGCGATCGACGACAGCGACCGCGACGTCCGCATCGCGGCCGTGCGCTTTCTCGCCTCGCGCGGCTACCGCAACGCGGCCGCGCGCGTCGAGACGATCGTGAGCGGCTCCAAGCTCCGCAACGCCGACCTCACCGAGAAGATGGCGTTCTTCGAGGCGTACGGCGCCCTGGTGGGCGCGAAAGGCATTCCCGCGCTCGACAAGCTGCTCGTGGCCAAGGGCCTGCTCGGCAAGCGGGAGGACCCCGAGACCCGGGCCTGCGCGGCGATGGCGCTCGGGAAGATCCGCACGCCCGAGGCGCGCGCCGTGCTCGAGCGCGCCGCCCAGGACAAGGAGCCGCTGGTGCGCAACGCCGTGACCCGGGCGCTGCGCGAGGTGGGCGCATGAGCGGCGGCGGCCAGCCTCCCCGCGGGTCCATCGCCGATACCGTCCAGACCACCGACGGCTTCCTGCGTCACGCCGGACGGGATTTCCTCGTCGTGCTGTACACCGCCTTCCGATCGCTCAAGCTCTATCCCGTCGAGAACGCGCAGGTGCAGAAGGCACTCGACGACCTCGCCCACACCACCCAGCACCTGCTCGACGTCGAGAAGGAGCTCGAGCTGCGGCTCCAGGGCGAGTTCATCTTCGTCAATTCGACGCGCCTGCGCCTCGACCTCGACAACTACGCCTCGTTCTCGCACATCCTGGGCGTCTTGCGACAATGCGGCGTGGGAGCGGTGCGCATCGACGAAGGCGTGGAGCGCAAGCAGCTGCAGATCTTCGTGTCGATGCTCCTGTCCTATGCCGCCCGGGAGGCCACGCCCAACAAGGTGTTCGAGCTGGGCCAGAAGCTGTCGGACGGGGGCGTGACGCACATCGGCGTCGAGCCGCCGCTCGAGACCGACGAGGAAGCGGAGGACGAGGAGCGCCAGAAGGAGGCCGCCAAGCGCACCTACGCCCGGTCAGTGGCGGTGACCAAGGAGGTCATCAACTCGATCCGCATGGGCCGAACCGCCAACGTGAAGAAGGTGAAGCGGGCGGTCCAGGCCATCGTCGACCAGGTGCTGAACAACGAAGCGTCGCTGATGGGGCTCACCACGCTGCGCGACTACGACGAGTACACGTTCACCCACTCGGTGAACGTCTGCATCTTCTCGGTCGCCCTCGGCCGCAAGCTCGGCTTGAGCAAGCTGCAGCTGTACGATCTCGGCATGGCGGCGCTGTTCCACGACGTCGGCAAGTCACGCGTCCCGCTCGAGGTGCTCAACAAGCAGGGCGGCCTCTCCGACGAGGAGTGGCGCATCATGCAGGCCCACCCGTGGCTCGGGGTGCTCACCCTGTTCGGCCTGCGCGGCTACGGCGAGATCCCCTACCGCGGCATGATCGTCGCCTACGAGCACCACATGAAGACCGACTTGACGGGCTACCCGAAGTCCCTGCGCGGGCGCGAGCTCTCCATTTACTCGAAGGTCGTCGCGGTGGCCGACGGCTTCGACGCCGCCACGAGCCGCCGCGTCTACCAGACGGTGCCGATCCAGCCCGACCAGGTGCTCAAAGAAATGTGGGAGAACCCCCGGCGCGGCTACGATCCCGTGGTCGTCAAGGCGTTCATCAATCTGATCGGCATCTACCCCGTGGGCACGTGCGTCATCCTCGACACCTACGAGGTCGCGGTTGTCCACGGGGCGAACCCGGATGTCACACACGTGCACCGCCCCATGGTGCGGGTGGTGACGACCCCCGAGGGCGGGCTGGTGCACCCGGGGTTTCTGGTCGATCTCGCCCAGCGCGACGCGCAAAGCAACTATCCCCGCACCATCGTCAAGGTCACCGACCCCCTCAAGTACGGCATCAACGTCGCCGACTACTTTGTCTGAGCACCCGATCGCCGAACGCTGGCGGTCGCTGCGCGGCGACGCCGTCCGGCGCGCGGCCTTGATCCCCTACCTCACCGCGGGATTCCCGACACCGGCGCTGTCGCTCGAGGCGCTGCGGGTCGTGGCCGACGCGGGCGCGGATTTCGTCGAAGTCGGGATCCCGTTCTCGGATCCGCTCGCCGACGGCCCCACGATCCAGCGCTCGACACAGGCCGCCCTCGACCAGGGAATGACGGCGGCGCGCGTGCTTGAACAGATCCACCGTGCGGCGCTCGCCGTTCCGGTGATCGTGATGACGTACCTGAACCCGGTCCTGGCGTTCGGCGTGGACCGCTTCGTGCGCGACGCGGCGGCGGCCGGGGTGTCGGGGCTGCTGCTCACTGATTTTCCGGCGGGCGCGGACCCCGAGATCGAAGCGCTGGTGGCGTCGAGCCCGCTCGTCTGGATCCGGTTGATCGCGCCCACCACGAGTCCGGAGCGATTGACCCGCGCCGTGCGCGGGGCGAGCGGCTTTCTCTACCTCATCTCGCGACTCGGCGTGACCGGGGCGCGCGACCAGGTGCCCGCGGACCTGGCGCAGCACGTCGCGCGGGTGCGCGCCGCGAGCCCGCTGCCCCTGGCCGTGGGTTTCGGGATCGGTACCCCCGCACAGGCGCGCGCGACCGCGGCACTGGCGGACGGCGTCGTGGTCGGCAGCGCGATCGTCGAAGCCCTCGGCCAGGACGGGCTGGGCGCGGCCGAGCGCCTCGTGCGCGAGCTCGCCGCCGCAGTGCGCGCGCCGTGACCGCGAATCGCCTGGTCGTCCTCTACAGCCGCGCCCTCGCGATCGGCGGGCCGCTGCTCCTGGTCGCGATGCTGATCGCCGACCCGCGCTGGACCGGCCAGCTGCTCGAGATCGTCGTGATGACGGTCGCCGCGGTGCTGCTGCGCGGCGCGCAGGTGCCGTTGAGCAAGTACTCGTATCTCACGCAGACCGGCCTCGTGGCCCTCGCCGGGTGCCTGCTGGTGGGCGCCCCGTCGACGGCGCTGGCGGTCGCCGCCGGCGTGCTCGCGGCCGACTGGCTGTGGCAGAAGAAGATGTTCCGCGCGGCGCTCGTGAACCTGGGCCGCGAGGTCGTCGCCGTCGTGGGCGCGTACGGCATCTATGCCGGGGCCCTGCGGGTCTCCGACGTCACCGCCCCGGGACTGCACGTGGACCTCGTGCCCGCGCTGTTTTTCTACGCCCTCGCGTATTTCGTCATCAGCCGGCTGCTGTTCTACTTCGCCCTGATCATTCGCGGCAAGCTCGAGCAGGACGAGCGGCTGCTCATCTTGCGCTACGAGTGCATCGGCTACGGTGCCAGCCTGATCGCCGCGGGCATCATCGTAGGCACGGTGGCGTATTGGCCGCCGCTCGCCTGGCCGTTCGTGGCCGCGGCGCTGGGCGCCCTGGGCCTGCTCTTCAAGCATACGCTCGAAGAGGCGATCGCCGCCGAGGAGCTGAACAAGATCCACGCCATGGAGGCGGTGATCACGAGCAACATCAGCCTCGAGGACTCGTTCGCGCGCATCGAGCGCTTGGCGCACCGGCTGGTGGACTGGGGCGACTTCCGGATCTACCGGCGACAGGAGGGCGGGGTCGTGCTCGCGTATCGGGGGCAGATCGGCCGGCCCGCGCGGGGCCAACCGACGCCGGACATCGAAGCGCTGCGCGAGCACGTGACCCGGACCGGCGAGGCGATCGTGATCGACGACGTGACGCGTGACAAGCGCCTCGCCGACGCCCCGCTCGTGATCCAGAGCCTGGTGATGGTCCCTCTCAAATTCGGCGACCAGGTGATTGGGACGCTCGAGCTCGAGCACCACAAGCGCAAGGCCTACCGCGCCAAGGACGTGCTCTCGATCAACACGTTCGCCAATCAGCTCGCCACCGCGATCCACATCACCGAGCTGCGCCGGCCGCTGGTCGAGACGGTCGAAACTCTCACCCAGCAGCTCGCCACCCTGGCCCGCGCCGCGCTCTCGATGCGCGAGGCCGCCGGGGCGGTGGCGCAGTCCACCAGCACGATCCGCCAGGGTGTGCTGGCCGAGGAAGGAGAGGTGTCGGGCGGGCTCGAGGCCACCGAGAGCCTGGCCCAGGTGTCGCGCCGGGTGTCCGAGGACGGCACCGAGGCGGCCCAGGCTTCGACGACGGCGAGCGAGGTTGCGAACAAGAACCGGGGGCAGATCCGCGATGCGATCGGACGGCTGGTGGCGCTCAAGGCGTTCGTGGGCGAGGCCTCGAGTCAGGTGCAGCAGCTGGGGCAGGTCAGCCGCCGGATCACCGGGTTCATCGCCTCGATCCGGGAGCTGGCCGATATGACGAACCTGCTCGCGCTCAACGCCGCCATCGAGGCGGCGCGTGCCGGGAAGCACGGCAAGGGCTTCGCGGTCGTGGCCGACGAGGTGCGCCGGCTCGCGGAGCAGAGCGGCAACGCGGCGCTCGAGGCGGGCGAGCTGGTGCAGGACATTCACCGCCAGGTGGGCGAGGTGGTGGAGCAGATGCGGCGGGGCCAGGTGAACGTGAGCGGCGTGGAGGAGCTCTCGTCAGCGGCGCTCGAGGCGCTCGATGCGATCGTCGCGGCCACCGCGCAGGCGACGGGTCATGCACAGCGGATCGCCGGGGCCGCCCGCGAGCAGGACAAGGCCTTCGGGAAGTTGCGGGAGCGGATCCACGCCGTCGCGCACATCGCGGGGAAGAACCGCGCCGAAGCGGACGACGTGGCCACGCGCGCCGACGAGGCGGCGCGCGGCCTCACGGACCTGGAACGCGCCACGCACGAGCTGGAAGACGTGGCGGCGATGCTGCGGGAGCTGACCCGCGGCTTTGCCAGCATCGCGTAGGCGGGCTACCATTCCGCAGTGGCGACGCATGAGCGGGTGTACGTGGCACTGGGCTCGAACCTCGGCGACCGGGCGGCGCACCTGGCGTACGCGCGGAAGCGCCTGGGCATGCTGCCCGGCACCCGCGTCGTCGCGACATCTCGCGTCGAAGAGACGGCGCCGATCGGCCCGGTACGCCAAGGAGCCTTCCTGAACCAGATGGTCCTGCTCGAGACCACGCTCGAGCCGCGCGCGCTGCTGGGACACGTGCACGCGATCGAAGCGGAGCGCGGCCGCGAGCGCCAGGCAGGAGTGCGCTGGGGTCCCCGCACCCTGGACTTGGACATCGTGCGCTGGGGCGAGCGTAGGGTTTGCGAGCCGGACCTGACGATTCCCCACCCCGAGCTCCCGCACCGCGATTTCTGGCTGCGGGAGCTGGCGGAGCTCGACGCCGCCCGGGAGCCCGCCCGTGGCTGACGTGCCACCCGCCCCCCTGGCCGCTCCCACCCCCAAATCCGTCACGGTGCTCGACCTCGTGGCGATGAAGCAGCGTGGCGAGCGGATCGTCGTCCTCACGTGCTACGACGCGTTGTTCGCGCGGCTGCTCGACGCCGCCGGTGTGGACGTGCTGCTCGTGGGAGACTCGGTGAACCAGGTGCTCGCCGGGGAGGAGACGACCCTCTCGGCAACGCTCGAGCAGATGATCTACCACACCAGGATCGTGCGGCGTGGCGCCACGCGGGCGTTGGTGGTGTGCGACCTGCCGTTTCTCACCTATCAGATCTCGCCGGCCGATGCCATCCGCAACGCGGGCCGCGTGCTGCAGGAAACGGGGTGCCACGCCGTGAAGCTCGAAGGCGGGACGCCGGTCGCCGCGACGGTGCGGGCGCTCGTGGACGTGGGCATTCCCGTCATGGGCCACCTGGGTCTCACGCCGCAATCGGTGCACGCGCTGGGGGGCTATCGGGTGCAGGGGCGGGACGAGCGGACGGCGGAGCGACTCAAGGCCGAGGCGAAGGCGCTCGAAGAGGCGGGCGCCTTCGCGATCGTGCTCGAGCTCATACCCGCACCGCTCGCGTCGCAGATCACCAAGGCGCTCACCATCCCCACGATCGGCATCGGCGCGGGACCCGCCTGCGACGGCCAGGTCCTCGCCCTTCCCGACATGCTCGGCCTGAACGAGCGGTTCAGCGCCAAGTTCGTGAAGCGCTACGCCGCGCTGGCGGAGGACGTGCGCGAGGCGGTGCGGCTGTACGCCGCCGAGGTCCGCGAGGGCCGGTATCCCGGTCCGGAGCATTCCTTTCCCAAGTGAATGACTGGACACGGCGAGACGTACTCGCGCTGCTGGGGGCTGCCGCGGTGACCCCACTCACCCGCTCCGCACGGCGCGCGCCGGTGCGCGACCCCGCCGGCCCCGGGTTCCGGATTCGCACGATCACGGCAGGGACCACACTGCACGGCCCCGCCACGCCCGAGGCACTGCAGCCCGCACTCGCGTTTCTCAAGGCCGCCAAACGCGTGGCCGCCGACGCAGGGTATGAGGTACAAACGCTCCGTATCGCGACGCACCCCTTCTTGCAGGGCGTGGACAGCCGCGCGCGTGCGGACGCCCTGACGGCCTTGCAAGCGCTCGACCGCGCCGTGGTCGCCGAGGGCGTGCTCTTGAGCATCGGCCCGGTGCTCGCCCCTGACGGCGGTGATTCCGAGTTCGGCGCGTGGGCCGCTGAGCTCGTCACCACCACGCAGCACGTGAGCTTTTCGGTGCAGGTCGCCTCCCCCGAGCGCAGCGCGTCACCGGCCGGGGTCACGGCGGCGGGGGAGGCGATGGTGGCCATCGCGCGCCACACCGCCGGCGGCATCGGCAACTTCCGGTTCGCGGCCGCCGCCAACGTTCCCGCGGGAACGCCGTTCTTCCCGGTGGCGTACCACCACGGATCGGACGCCGTGGCGGTTGGTCTCGAGTCACCGCCCTTGTTGTCCGCCGCGTTCGCCGGAGCGAACACCCTGGCGGAAGCCAAACAGCGCCTCGCGGCGTCGCTCGAGTCCCGGCTCGCACCCGTGGAGAAGCTCATCCGGACGGTGGCGCGGCGGGACGAGCGGGCCTACCTGGGCATCGATGTCTCGCCCGCGCCGGGCAAGGACGCGAGCATCGGGGGTGCCATCGAGGTGCTCACCGGCGTTCCGTTCGGCGCGGCATCCACCCTCGCCGGGTGCGCGGCGATCACCGACGTCCTCAAGAGCGTGCGGCTCAAGACGTGCGGCTATTCGGGGCTCATGCTCCCGGTCCTGGAAGATCCGGTGCTGGCGCAACGCGCCTCGGAAGGACGATTCAGCGTGCGCGACCTGCTCCTCTATTCCAGCGTCTGCGGCACCGGACTCGATGTCGTGCCGCTCCCCGGCGACGTGGCGGCGGATCAGCTCGCGGCGCTGATCGCCGATGTGGCGGCCCTTTCCACCAAGCTCCGCAAGCCGCTCTCCGCGCGGCTGTTCCCCGTTCCAGGCCGGCGGGTGGGGGAAGTCGCCCGGTTCAACGACCCATACCTGACCGACTGCACCGTGATGAAGCTCGAGTAGTCGCCGGTGCAACTGCTCGAGAGCTTGAGTCAGATGCGCGCCTGGTCGCGCGCCGAGCGCGCCCGCGGGCGGCGCATCGGGTTCGTCCCCACGATGGGATTCCTGCACGAAGGGCATCTGCGCCTGGTCGACCGCGCCCGCGAGCGCGCCGATGGCGTCGTCATGAGCATGTTCGTGAATCCGCTCCAATTCGGCCCGGGAGAGGATTTCGCGACCTATCCCCGCGACGTCGAGCGCGACAAAAAGCTCGCTGCCGGGCGCCACGTCGATTGCCTGTTCCTCCCGGACGCCAAAGCGATGTATCCCGCCGATCCGCTGGTGCGCGTCCATCCCGGTCCGATGGCCGACGGGCTCGAGGGCGCGGCCCGCCCCGGTCACTTCGCCGGCGTGCTGACCGTGGTGGCCAAGCTGTTCCACCTGGTGGAGCCCGACATCGCCGTGTTCGGCCGCAAGGACTTTCAGCAGGCGATGCTGGTGCGACGCATGGCCGACGACCTGAACTTCGGACTCGAGGTGGATATCGCGCCCACGGTGCGAGAGCTCGATGGGCTCGCCCTGTCGTCGCGCAACGCCTACCTCCAGGGCGACGAGCGCCGGGCCGCGCTCGCCCTGTCGCGCGCGCTGCGCGCCGTGGAGCAGGCGTGGCGGGGCGGGGAGGCCGATCCCGGCCCGCTCGCGCGCCGGGGCCTCGACGTGCTGCGGGCCCCGGGGGTGGCTCCCGAATACCTGGCGCTGGTGGATGAGCAGATGCGTCCCGTCGCCCGGGTCGACGCCCGCACCGTGGTGCTCGTGGCCGCGCGCGTCGGCAAGACGCGTTTGATCGACAACGTCGTGCTGGGCGAGGGCGTGGCGAGTGACATTGCGGTGCGAGCCTAGGGCGATCCGTGGGCTGAAGCCCCGGCTCGGCGTAGAGTGCGTCCTTAACCGGGCCGAGCCCCCTCTTCAGAGCGGGGACACGGACGCGTGAGTCTACCCGCCTGGGCCGTGGTTACCCCGGAGCGCCGGGCCCACATCGAGCGCGTCGTGGGGCTGCTCGACAGCTGGGCGGCGGCGCGCCGCGTGCCCGACGCGGAGCGGGCGCGCTGGCTCAAGGCGGGCTGGCTGCACGACGCGCTACGCGACGCGCCCGCGGCCGACGAGCTGGCGCATGGACCCTTGGCGGCCGAGCGGGCGGCGCGCGCAGGAGAGACCGATCGCGGCGTGCTCAACGCGGTGCGGTACCACTCCCTCGGCTACGCCGGCTGGGACGACGTCGGTAAGATGCTCTATCTGGCCGATTACCTGGAGCCGGGCCGCGCGTTCGACCGCGAGGTGCGGGCGTCCCTCGCGGCCCGGGTCGCGCAAGACCGCGACGCGGTGCTCGAGCAGGTCGCCGCGCGTCGCGTCGCGCGCGTGATCGACGGCCGCTGGCCGCTGGTGCGCGAAACGGTGGATTTCTGGAACTCGCTCGTCGACTCCTGATGCTGGGCACGGCCGTCCTCGTCGCCTGCCGCGGCGACCGGGCGGGCGCGTCCGGCCTGCGCGTCCCGGGCGAGCTAGCAGGGCCGCACATCACGGTCGAAGTGTTGAACGCGAGCGGCAAGCCCGGACTCGCCAAGGTCGCCACCCGTCTGCTGCGGCACGCCGGCATCGATGTCGTGGCGTTCGGCAATGCGCCGGAGTCCGTGGGAACGCTCGACTCGACCCGCATCGTCGTGCGGCGCGGGACGAGCGACGTCGGGGAGCGCGTGCGCCAGCCGCTGGGCGTGGGGCACGTGAGCCTGCAGCCCGACACCACCCGGCTACTCGACGCGAGCGTGTTCCTCGGCGCGGACTTTGCGCCGCGCCTCGAGTTCCACCCGTAGCTGGCCGCACGCCGCGCTGATGTCGAGCCCGCGGCTGCGGCGCAGCACCGCCTCCACTCCTCGCCGCTTGAGACGTCGCTCGAACGCGAGCATCTGCGCGCGCGGGCTGGGCGTGAGCTCCGGCGCCCCGCCGGGATGGAGCGGGAGCAGGTTCACGAGCGCGCCGAGCGGCCGGGCGAGCTGCGCCAGTCGATCGGCGTGCTCGAGCGCGTCGTTCTTGCCGCCGATGAGCACGTATTCGAGCGTCACCCGCCGCCGGAACTGGCCCAGCGCCGCGACCACGTCGGCGAGCCGGTATTTCTTTTCGATCGGCATCAGCTCGTGGCGCAGCTCCGGGGTGGGGGCGTGCAGCGAAACGGCCAGCCGGAATTGCTCGGGACGCCGCGCGAGCTGCGCGACCCCCGGCAGAATGCCCACCGTCGAGACCGTGATGTGTCGCGCCCCGATGCCCAGCCCATCCGGGTGATTCAGGAGGGTGAGCGCGCGGTCGACCGCGTCCCAGTTGAGCAACGGCTCTCCCATCCCCATGAACACGACGTTGGTGGGGGCCAGCAGCGGGTCGAGCAGGATCACCTCGCGCACCTGGCCCGCGATCTCGGCTGCGGTGAGGTTGCGGCGAAACCCCATGCGCCCGGTGGCGCAGAACACGCAGCCCAACGCGCATCCCACCTGCGACGAGATGCACAGCGTGCGGCGTTTGCCTTCGGGGATCAGCACCGACTCGATCGCCTCGCCGTCGCCCAGGTCCCAGAGATACTTCTCGGTGCCGTCGGCGGAGCGCTGCCGCGCGGAGAGCGCCAGCCGGCGCAGCGGAAACGCGGCGGCGAGCGCGCCACGCAGCTCCGCAGGCAAGTCGGTAGCCTGATCCCAGGAGCCCACCGGACGTTGCCACAGGCGGGGCACGATCTGGCTCGCGCGGTAGGTCGGCTCGCCCCGCTGGGCGAGCCACTCCGCCACCATTTGGCGCGCGGCCTCGGGGGCGAGGCTCAGCAGGTCGAGCATGTAAGTGCCATCCCGGGAATGCGTTGCATATCAAGCCTAACTTAACTATCTTCAAGCGTTTAGGACACTTGAGCCAGAGTGCGCCTGTCCGACCTTCTGACGCCCGCCCGCATTCGGGTCCCCCTGCACGCCGCTGACAAGGCAGGGGTGCTCCGGGAGCTGGTGGATCTCGCGGCGGCCGGGAACGGCGGCCCGTCCGACGAGGTTTTGGGAGCCATCCTCGAGCGGGAGAAGCAGTTCCCGACCGGGATCGGGTACGGCGTGGCGGTGCCGCACGGCAAGACGCCGGTGCTCGGGACACTGGTGATCGTGGCCGGCACGACGCCCGCTCCTATCCCATACGAAACGATCGACGGACAGCCGGTGCGGCTGTTTTTCCTGCTCGCGGGCCCCGAGTCCGCGGCCGGGGCACATGTGAAGGCGCTGAGCCGCATCTCCCGGCTGGTGCGGCGGGAGCCCGTGCGGGGGAAGTTGTTGAGTGCCCGCACGCCCGAAGAATTCTATCGCGTGCTGTGCGAGGCGGAGGTCCCATAGCCAGCGTCAGCGGCACATCCCGGCGCACTCTCCGGTGCGGCGAGCTGCGCGTGCAGCATGTCGGGCAGCGGGTGCGGTTGGGCGGGTGGGTGCACCGCCGGCGCGATCTCGGGGGCATCCTGTTCATCGATCTGCGCGACCGCGCGGGCCTCGTGCAGGTCGCGGTCGGCCCCGGGGCGCCGGACGACGTGCGGCGCGTGGCGGCCGGGCTCGCCAGTGAGACGGTGATCGAGGTCGAAGGCGATGTCACCGCGCGCCCGGCGAACATGAAGAACCCGGAGCTCGCCACCGGAGAGGTCGAAGTGCAGGCGGCCCGGCTCGCCGTGCTGGGAGCGGCCGTCACGCCGCCGATCCCGGTCGCGCGCGGCAAGGGCGAGGAGCTCCCGGCCGAAGAGCTGCGCCTCAAGTACCGGCACCTCGATCTCCGCCGGCCCGAAATGCAGGGCAACCTGATGCTGCGGCACCGGCTGCTGCAGCGGGCCCGCTGGACGCTCGCCGAGCTCGAGTTCCTCGAGATCGAGACGCCGATCCTCACCAAGCCCACGCCCGAGGGCGCGCGCGACTATCTGGTCCCGTCGCGCGTGCACCCCGGGGAATTTTACGCGCTGCCGCAATCGCCGCAGATCTACAAGCAGCTGCTGATGGTCGCGGGCTTCGACCGCTACTTCCAGATCGCGCGCTGCTTTCGCGACGAAGACCTGCGCAACGATCGCCAGCCGGAGTTCACGCAGATCGACCTCGAGGCGTCGTTCGTCGGCGTCGACGACGTGATCGGCTACGTCGAGCAGGTGCTGGTGGCCCTGTGGAGCGAGGCGGGACAGGCGGTGGCGCGCCCGTTCCCGCGGCTCACCTGGCGCGATGCGATGGAGCGCTACGGCACCGACAAGCCCGATCTCCGCTTCGGCTTCTCCATCGCCGACTGGACGGCGCAGCTCAAGCCGTTGGGCGTGCCCTTCTTCCAGCCGGTGCGCGACGACGGCGCCCGCATCCGCGGGCTCGCCGTCAAGGGCGGAGGCGCGCTCTCGCGCAAGGACGTGGACCAGCTCGCCGACGCCGCGAAGCAGCTGGGTGGCGCGGGACTCGCCTGGGTGAAGCGGCAGGGTGAGCAGATCACCGGTTCGGTGGGGAAGCATTTCACACCCGCGGTGCTCGGGACGCTCGGCGTGGGCGACGGTGACGCGGCGCTCATGACCGTCGGTCCCGATCGCGTCACCTCGCCGGTGCTCGATCGCGTGCGGCAGGAGGTCATCCGCCGGCTGGCGCCGGCGCCCCAGGCGACTCACGCCTTCTGCTGGGTGGTGGACTTTCCCCTGTTCGAGCCCGATCCCGAGACGGGGAAGCCCGTGTTCGCGCACCACCCCTTCACGGCACCCCACCCGGACGACGTCGCCCGGCTCGACACCGATCCGCTCGCCTGTCGCGCGCTGCACTACGACGCCGTCTACAACGGCAACGAGCTGGGATCGGGCTCGATCCGGATCACGGATGCCGCCGTGCAGCGCCGCGTGTTCGCCCATCTGGGGATGACGCCGGCGGAGGCGGAGGCGCGGTTCGGCTTCCTGCTGAACGGCCTGCAGGCGGGAGCGCCGCCGCACGGTGGATTCGCGATCGGGTTCGATCGCGTGGTGATGGCGCTCGCCGGAGCGGAGAGCATGCGCGACGTGATCGCGTTCCCCAAGACGACCGCGGCCCGGGCCCTGTTCGAGGGCGCGCCCGCGCCCGCCAATCCGGCGGACCTGGCCGCGCTCCATATCGAGGTCAAGCGATGAGCGACGAGATCACCCATCGACTCTCCACGGAGGGCGTGGATCCGCTGGCGCTCGCCGGCGTGAACGACGGGAATCTGGTGGAACTGGCTCGCCGGTTGGGCGTGCGCGTGTCGTTGCGGGGCGACACCCTGATGCTGCAGGGCGCACTGCCGGCGGTGGAGCGGGCGACGCAAGTGGCACAGGCGCTGGTCGAGCTGGCGCGCATGGGCGACACGCTGGACGTCGCCGACGTCGATCGCATCGTGAGCGACGAGGCACAGGGCTCGCTCGGTCGTCCGGCGGAGGGAGGGGGGGAGTACAAGATCATCCTGCCCGGCCTGCGCCGGGTGATCCAACCCAAGACGGCGGGGCAGCGCGAGTACCTCCAGGCGATCGTGCAGCACGACATCGTGATCGGGATCGGGCCCGCCGGAACGGGCAAGACGTACCTCGCGGTGGCCGCTGCGGTGGACGCCCTGGCCCGCAAGCGGGTGCGTCGGATCGTGCTGGCGCGCCCGGCCGTCGAGGCGGGGGAGAGTCTCGGGTTTCTGCCCGGCGACCTGCACGAGAAGGTCGATCCCTATCTCCGGCCGTTGTACGACGCGCTCGAGGACATGATGCCGCGCGACCGCGTCCAGAAGGCGATCGAGAACCGCACGATCGAGATCGCGCCGCTCGCCTACATGCGGGGCCGCACGCTGGCCGACGCGTTCGTCATCCTGGACGAGGCGCAGAACGCCACCGGCATGCAGATGAAGATGTTCCTCACCCGCCTCGGGGTGAATTCGCGGGCGGTGATCACGGGGGACAAGACGCAGATCGACCTCGCCAACCGCGAGGACTCGGGCCTGTTGCAGGTGGAGCGCATCCTCCCCGGAATCGAAGGGATCGGCTTCTGCTATCTCGGGGACACGGACGTGGTGCGACACCGCCTGGTGCGCGACATCATCCGCGCCTACGCGGAGGACGCGCAGGGCTGACATGCGGCTCCCTACACAAGAGCAGCTGCGCTATCACGGCGAGCGCTGGGTTTGGGTGGTCGGCCTAGCGCTGCTCGCGTCGCTCGCGTTCCCCTCGAGCGCCACCAACGTGGAGCCGCTCCCCGTCGGGACCCCTGCCGAGCGCGATGTGATCGCGCCGTTCACCTTCCCCGTGAACAAGTCCGACGAGGAGCTCGCGCGCGAGGCCGAGGAGCTGGCCGGCAGCGTGAAGCCGATCTATCAGTTTCAGGAGCGGGCGGTCGACAGCGTCAAGACCGCGATGCACGCCCTGTTCTTGACCCTCGAGTCGGCGGCGGACCAGGGCGGGGCGGGGGCGATTCAGCAGTCCGCCAAGGCCCAGGGACTGGCGCTCTCGCCGCCCGAAGCGGCGTACCTGACCAAGGGCGGCAAGCGCCGTGGACTGGAAAAGGCCCTGAGCGAGCTGTTCGCCCGCACCTTGACGCTCGGCGTCACCGGCCCGGGCGTGCTCCAGAGCGAGCAGTCGTCCGAGCTGATCGTGCGGCGCCGCTCCGGTGAGCAGGCAATGGCGCGGGACCAGGTGTTGTCGTACGCCCAGTATCTGCAGCGGGCGCGCGCCATCCATCCGGACAAGGGGTCGAGCGTGGGCGACGAGCTGTACGTTCGCCTCGCCGGGCATTTCTTCCGCGCCACGCTCGAGCCCAACACGCTCGAGACCGAGCGGCGGCGCGACGAGCTGCGCCGCAGCGTCGACCCCAGCAAGTACATCGTACGCGGCGGGGATCGGATCGTGGGCGCGCACGAGGTCGTGACGAGCGAGGCGCACGAGAAGCTCGTCGCGCTCCACACCGACCTGGTGCGGCGCGGCGCAGCCACCAGCCGCTCGGCGGGCGGGGTGCTCGGCCCTATCCTGCGCGACTCGCTCATCCTCGCCATCTTCTGGGTCCTGCTGGTGTTCTACCGGCGCGAGACCTACCGCGAGCGGCGTCAGGTCGCGCTCATCGGCGGGTTGTTCGGCCTGGTGCTGCTGCAGGCGGCCGCCGTCGCGCACTTCTTTCCGCAGCACCCCGAGATCGTGATCCTCCCGTTCCTGGCCATGATGCTCACCGTGCTCCTCAACGGGCGCGTCTCCATGATCGCCGCCATGATCCTGTCGATTGTCATCGGCCTGCAGCCCGTGTCCCACGACGTCCCGGCGCAGTTCTTCTGCGTCATCGGCGGCGTGACGGCGGCCCTGAGCGTGCGCGTGCTCCGCCGCCGCAGCAACTTCTACCTGCCGGTCCTAATCATCGCGCTCGGCTATCTCGCGGCCGCGCTCGCCCTCGGCCTCGCCAGTAGCTGGACCGTCGCCGAGATCGGTGTGCGCGGCCTGTGGGGCGCCGCCAACGCGCTCGTCTCCGCGGGCCTGACCTTCTTCCTGTTGCCGGTGGCGGAATCGATCACCGGCATCACCACCGACCTCACGTTGCTCGAGCTGTCCGATCCCAGCCGGCCGCTGCTGCGGCGTCTGTCGCTCGAAGCCCCGGGCACGTACGCCCACTCGGTCGCGATGGCCAACCTGGTGGAGGCCGCCTGCAACCGCATCGGGGCCGATGGGCTGCTCGGGCGTGTGGGGTGCTACTATCACGACATCGGGAAGATCAAGAACCCACAGTACTTCGTCGAGAACCAGACGCGCGGCAACAACCCGCACGACCGGCTCAAGGCTTACCAGTCGGCCCAGATCATCAAGGCCCACGTGACCGACGGCCTCGCGCTCGCGGCCGAGGCGCGGCTCCCCGACGCGGTGGCCGCGTTCATTCCGGAGCATCACGGGACGACGGAGATCACGTACTTCCTCGACCGCGCCAAGAAGAGCGGCGACGGCGGGTCGCTCCGGGCAATCGACTACGCGTATCCAGGGCCCAAGCCGCACTCGAGCGAAACGGCGATCACCATGCTCGCCGACTCGGTCGAGGCCGCCCTGCGGGTACTGGAGGACCTCACGCCGCAGAAGATCGAAGAGGTCATCGATCATATCGTGCGCACCAAGCTCAACGCCGGCCAGCTGGACGAGGCGCCGATGACGCTGCAGCAGATCGATCAGGTGAAACGGGAATTCGTGCGCATCATCAGCGGGATGTATCACAACCGCATCGACTATCCGGAGTCCAGTGGCGGCATCACGGCGACCTGGCAGCCTAAGGCCTTGGCTTGAGCGCGCCGCGCGACGCGTGCTGGCGTGGGAAGGCGCCCGCGGCGCGCGGGTCGAGCTCACGCTGCTCGACGCGCCCGCCATGCGCCGGCTCAACCGGCGCGCCACGGGCCGGCGCGGGCTCACCGACGTCATAGCGTTCGCGCTCCCCCAGCCGGACGGGACCCTCGTGGGGGATGTGTACATCTGTCCCGACGCCGTCTGGTCGGGCAACGGGCAACGGGAAACGGGGAACGTGACTGAAGAGCTCGTCCGGCTCGCCGTGCACGGGACGCTGCACGTGCTGGGATACGACCACCCGGACGGAGCGGGACGCACGCGCTCCCCCATGTGGCGACGGCAGGAGCGCTACGTGCGCCGCCTGCTCGGCGGCACGCCGTGACGCTCGCCGGCACCGCCGTCGCGCTGGTGGGCGCCGCGGTAGCCGGGGCGGCCGCGCTCTGGTCCGGCCTGCTCGCGCTCGGCGAGGAAGCCGCCGTGGGCGAGGCGCTCCACACGCTCGGCGACGCGCCGCCGGTCGCCGCCGGCGGTCACGTGCCGCTGCATCGCGCCCTCCACGTGACGCGGCTCGCCCTGCTGGTGCTTGGCGCCGTCGCAGCGGGCGAGGCCGCCGACTGGTGGGACCGGCCCTGGGCCGCAGCGCTCGGTGCCTGGGGCGTGGCCGTGGGGTTTCTGTTCGTGCTGGGCGACGCCCTGCCGCGCAGCCTGGCCCGCCTCGCTCCTGAGCTCGCCGCCGCGGCCCTGCCGCTGGCGCGCCGCACGCTCGCTCCCTTCGGACCGCTGCTGTGGCTGCTGGCCTGGTTCGACCGGGGCCTGCACGCCCTGGTCCGGACGCCGCGGCCGCTCGAGCCCGACTTGGGCGTCGCCCAGCGCGACATGCTGCTCGGCGTGTTCACCCTCGCCGATACCCGCGTGGACGAGGTGATGACGCCCAGGCTCGACATGGTGGCGGTCGACGTCGCCGCGTCCACCGAGGACGTCATCGAATCGGTGCGCCAGAGCGAGCATTCCCGCATTCCCGTGTACGACGGCACGCCCGATAACATCGTCGGCGTCGTGTTCGCGAAAGACTTCGTGCCCATGGCCATGGGCCTCGCGGAAGGGGACGCGGCACCCCGCGCGCGCTGGCAAGATCTCATCCGGCCGGCGGCGTTCGTACCGGAGACCAAGACGCTCGACAGCCAGCTGCGCGACTTCCAGCGCGCGCCCGCGCACCTGGCGATCGTGGTGGACGAGTTCGGCGGCACCTCGGGACTCATCACACTGGAGGACATCCTCGAGGAAATCGTCGGCGAGATTCACGACGAGCACGACGTGGGGGAGCCCCCCTCCATCCGGCAGGACGGAGACCGCTACTGGGTGGACGGGCGTGTCACGCTGGACGACCTGTCGCAAGCGCTCGGCCGCCCGTTCGAGCATCCCGAGGTCTCCACCGTGGGCGGCCTGGTGTACTTCGTCCTGGGACGGGTGCCTCGGGCCGGGGACGAGCTCACCCTCGACGGATACAAGGTCGTGGTCGAGCGGGTCGACAGGCGCCGCGTCACCCGCGTCGTGGTTCAGAGGCAGCGGTGACGCTCCCCGTGCTGGTGCTCTTCGCCGGGCTGCTGCTCGCGGCCATGTCGGCGGCGGTGGGAGTGGCCGCCGCGGCGGTGAGCCAGCTGGAGCTGACGCGCTGGGTGTCGTACAAGCTGCGCGGGGCGAGCGGCGCGGCCGGCGCGGTCGAGAACCCGGGGCGCGTGCTGGCGACCGCGAATGCGCTCACGACCATCGGCACGATCTGCGCCGCGGCGGCGATCCCTGCGCTGCTGGCGCGCACGACGCCCACTGTGCTCGGGATCGTCACCGTGGCCCTGGGCGTCCCGCTGCTCGTGACCGCCGCCTACCTGGTGCCGCGCGTGGTGGGTCGCCGCTGGGCCGAGCCGATCGTGGCGCATGCGGTTCCCCGGCTGCAGGAGCTCGGCACGCTGCTCGCGCCGTTCGTCGCGTGGCGCGATCCGTCGAAGCGCACCGCGCTCGCCGCCGTGCTCTCCAACGCCGACACGGAGGCGCTCGCTTCCGCCGACGAGATGGCGGTCGTGTCCGGCGTGCTCGCGTTCGCGGACCGCCCCGTCAAGGAGCTGATGACGCCGCGCACAGCGATCGTCGCGATCCCCGAGGGGCTGCTCGCCGCGGAGGCCGCCCACGTGTGCATGCAGTCGGGCTACAGTCGCTACCCGGTGTACCGCGCGTCGCTCGACGAGGTGGTGGGCGTGGCGCATGCGTTCGACCTGCTGCGGATCGCGGCCGATGCACCCGTGCCAGTCCGTCCCACGCTGGTCGTGCCCGGCACGACTCGTGCGGCGGATCTCATGCTGGAAATGCAGCGCGGCCGGGGGCACCTCGCCGTGGTGCTCGACGAATTCGGCGGCACGGCGGGGCTCGTCACGTTCGAAGACCTGCTGCGGGACCTGGTGTCGGAGATCTTCGAGCCGGGGGCGCCCCTCGCCACCAGCGAGCCTCCGGCCCGCATCGTGGAGGTCGAGGGCAACGCCCCAGCGAGCCGGCTCGAGGACGGTTTGGGCATCGCGCTCGAGCCGCGGGGCGCGCAAACGGTGGGCGGCCTGCTGCTCCAGGCGTTGGGACGCATTCCCCGGGCGGGGGAGCGGTTCACGCTGCAGGGACTGGAATTCGACATCCTCGCGGCCACCCCCACGCGGGTGGAGCGCGTGGCGGTGCGGCCGGGGCCGGTGCGGGCCGTGCCGCTCGATCGCACGGAGGAGCGGACGTGAAGGCGAACCACGCGTCTGATTACCTTGCATGAGCGTGGAGCGCATCCTCGAGGCACTCGACCGGCACGAGCCCGCGGCGTTGGCGCGCGCGATCACGCTCGTCGAAAACCAGCGCGACGGCTTCGAGCGGGTGCTGAGCCATGCCCACGCGCGGCTCGTGCGCGGCACCGCGCGGCGCATCGGCATTACCGGGCCTCCCGGCGCCGGCAAGAGCACGCTCACGGAGCGGCTGATTCAGCATTACCGGGGACAGGGGCTCTCGGTCGGCGTCGTGGCGGTCGACCCCACGAGCCCGTTCACGGGCGGTGCGCTGCTGGGAGACCGCATCCGGATGGAGTCCGCGAGCCTCGACCCGCACGTCTTCATCCGCTCGATGGCCACCCGAGGCGCGCACGGCGGCCTGGCCACCACGACCGAAGAAGTCGCCGATCTGCTCGAGGCGTTTGGGTTCGCGCGCATCCTGGTGGAAACGGTGGGCGTCGGCCAGACCGAGCTCGACATCGCCCGCAGCGCGGAAACGACGGTGCTCGTGCTCGTCCCCGAGTCGGGCGACGGCATCCAGACGCTCAAAGCCGGCGTGATGGAAATCGCGGACGTGTACGTCGTCAACAAGAGCGACCGTCCCGGCGCGGACACACTGCGCCAGGAGGTCGAAGTGATGCTGGGAATCCGCCGCGGGAACGCGTTTCGGCACGTCGCTCCCCACCACACCGCCCAGCCCCGGGCGGGGAAGGACGGGGGAGGACGGGGAAAGGCGGTGGAGGCTGGCGCCGATGCGCCGTGGGAGCCGCCGGTGCTCGCGACCGTCGCGTCGCGCGGCGACGGCATCGCCGAGCTCGCGGCTGCTCTGGATCGCCACTACGCCTATCTTGAGGCGAGCGGCCGGCTCGCCGAGCGGCGCCGCCGGCGCCTGGCGGCGCGCACGCGCGCCGTGCTGGAGCGCGCGGTGCAGCGCTGGCTGCTGGAGGCCACCCGGGCCGAAGAGCTGCTCGCCCAGCGGCTCGACGAGGTGGTGGAGGGCCGCCGCAGCCCGTACGACGTCGCGGCGGAAATCCTGGATCAAGTGAAGGCAGGAGCGGCCCGATGAGCGGCAGCAGCCGGAAACCGATCTACACGGCGGCCGACCTGAGCGGCTTCGATCCCCGCGAGCGGCTGGGATCCCCCGGGGAGTTTCCGTTCACCCGCGGCATCCACCCGACCATGTACCGGGGCAAGCTGTGGACCATGCGGCAGTTCGCCGGCTTCGGGAGCGCCGAGGACACGAACCGCCGCTACCACTTCCTGCTCGAGCACGGGCAGACCGGTCTGTCGGTGGCGTTCGACTTCCCGACCCTGATGGGCTACGACTCCGATCACGCGCGCGCCGAGGGCGAGGTCGGGCGCTGCGGGGTGGCGATCTCGTCGCTCGCCGACATGGAGGACCTGTTCCGCGGCATCCCGCTCGACCAGGTGTCGACGTCGATGACGATCAACGGTCCGGCGGCGATCCTGTTCTGCTTCTACGTCGCGGCGGCCGAGCGACAGGGTGTCTCGAGCGACCGGCTGCGGGGCACCGTGCAGAACGACATCCTCAAGGAGTACATGGCGCAGCATGCCTGGGTGTATCCGGTGGAGCCGGCCCTCAAGATCATCGTGGACATGTTCGCGTGGTGCGCCGAGCACGCGCCCCTGTGGAACACGATCTCCATCTCGGGCTATCACATCCGCGAGGCCGGGGCGACCGCGGCGCAGGAGCTCGCGTTCACGCTCGCCAACGGCTTCACGTACGTGGAGCGCGGAATCGCGCGGGGGCTGGACGTCGATGCGTTCGCGCCGCGCCTCTCGTTTTTCTGGGACATCCACAACGATTTCTTCGAAGAGATCGCCAAGCTGCGCGCGGCGCGGCGCATCTGGGCGCGGCACTTGCGGGAGCGCTTCCGGGCCAAGAACCCCCGCTCGTGGATGATGCGGTTCCACTCGCAGACCGCCGGGGTGACGCTCACGGCCCAGCAGCCGATGAACAACGTCGTGCGTGTCGCCTACCAGGCGCTGGCGGCGGTGCTGGGCGGGACGCAGTCGCTGCACACCAACTCGCTCGACGAGACCCTCGCGCTCCCTACGGAGGAGGCGGTGCGGCTGGCGCTGCGCACGCAGCAGATCATCGCCCACGAGACCGGTGTGGCGGACGTGACCGACCCGCTGGGCGGCTCGTACTATCTCGAGTCGCTCACCGAGCAGCTCGAGCGCGAAGCCGAGGCGTTGTTCGCCGAGATCCACTCGGTCGGCGGCGTCGTGCGGGGCATCGAATCCGGCTGGTTCCAGCGTCAGATCGCCCGCTCGGCAGCGGAGTTCCAACGCGACGTCGAAGCGGGCCGCCGCGTGATCGTCGGCATGAACGACTACGTGAGCGAGGACGACCACCCGGTCGAGATCCTCAAGGTCTCCACCGACGCCGAGGACCTGCAGCGCCGGCGCCTGGCGCGGCTCCGCACCGAGCGCGACGAGGCGCTGGTGGGCGAGCGGCTCGAAGCGCTGCGCCAGGCGGCGCTCGCGGAGCGCAACGTGATCGGACCGATGCTGGACTGCGCCCGCGCCTACTGCACTCTGTACGAGATCCGGCACGCCCTGGAGCGGGTGTACGGCGCCTACCGCGAGCCGGTGTTCTTCTAGACCATGACCGCGCTGCCCGTGTCGGCCAGCGAGAGCGCCGTGCGCGCGGCCGTGGGACGGCTTTCGGCGATCCAGCCCGGGGCCTACCAGGTCGTCTCCTGCTACCTGAAGCTCGAGCCGCGCGACAAGGCGGGCGCCAAGTACCTCATCAAGATCAAGAACCGCATCAAGCAGGCCGCGGCCGACCTCGAGCGCCGCCCGCTGGACCACGCGCAGCGCGAGAGCGTCGCGGGGGATCTGGACCGCCTGCGGCGCTACTTCGAGGAGCCGAGCCGCCTCCCCGCCGCGCGCGGCGTCGCGCTGTTCGTGAGCGGGGCACTCGACCTGTTCGAGGTCCTGCCGCTGCCCCACGTGCACCGCTCCCGGCTGGCGGTCGCCCCCGTCGCGCTGGTGCGGGAGCTGGTCGCCCTGGAAGAAGAGTTCGGCACGATCCTGGTGGTCGCGTGCGATCGCACCAGCGCGCGGTTCTTCGCGGTCACGGCCTACGACGTCGCCGAGCTGCCCAGTCTCACGGCGCTGGCCACGCGCTCCGGGAAGTTTCATGGCGAGCGCCAGGCGAAGAAGGGCAGCGTGCTCGCGGGCGGCTTCGGCGAGCACAATTATCACATGCGCATCCGGGAGGAGAAGCAGCGACACTACGCCGGGGTGGCGGACCGCATCTTCCAGATCCAAGCCCAGCGCCCGCTTGCCGGGCTCGTGGCCGCGGGCATCGGCGTGGACGCGGCGGCGCTGTTGCCGCACCTCCATACCTACCTCCACGACCTCGTGCTCGGCGTCGTGCGCCTGAACCCCAAGCGCGTGGCCGCCGCCGAGGTGCGGGAGGCGGCTCTGGCGCTGCGCGAAGAGCGCGAGCGCGCCTGGGAGCGCGCGCACGCGGAGGCGGTGCGGGAAGGCGTCGGCAGCGGTTGGGCCGTGAACGGCATCGACGCCACGCTCAAGGCCCTCGAGCGCGGCCAAGTGCGCACGCTGGTCGCGGACGGCCGCGACGACGACCTGCGCATCGACGATGCCATCGAGGAAGCGCTCGCGCAGCGCGTCCAGGTGGACGTGATCTACGACGAGCGGGCACGGCGCGTCGTGGACGGGCTCGCCGGCCTGTTGCGGTTTCGCCGCTGATGGCGGGCCCGAGGCGCCCGATCCGGGTACTGGTGGCGAAGCCCGGATTGGACGGGCACGACCGCGGCGCGAAGGTCGTGGCCGCCGCGCTGCGCGACGCGGGAATGGAAGTCATTTACACCGGATTGCACCAGACCCCCGAAATGATCGTGCAGGCGGCGGTGCAGGAGGACGTGGACGTGGTGGGCCTGTCGATCCTCTCGGGCGCGCATCTCACGCTGTTCCCGCGGGTGAAGCAGCTGCTGGTCGAGGCCGGGCGCGACGACGTCCTGGTCAGCGGGGGCGGGATCATTCCTCCGGAGGACATGGAGACCCTGCGGCGCCAGGGCATCGGCAGACTGTTCGGTCCCGGCACGCCCACGTCCGACCTGGTGAAGTACATCGACGAGTGGGCGGCGGAACATGTCTCAGCCTGACGCGCGCCCTTGAGCAGGCTCAAGAGCCTCACCGCCCAGTACCGGGAGCTGCAGCAGCGGCTCGAGCAAGGTGGCGGACCCGACAAGGTGCGCCGCCAGCACGACCAGGGGAAGCTCACGGCGCGCGAGCGCGTCGCGGCGCTGCTCGACCAGGGCGCCGAGTGGTTCGAGGTCGGACTGCTCGTCGCGTGCGATCAGTACGACGGCCAGGCGCCGGCGGCCGGCGTGGTCACGGGACTGGGACGGATCTCGGGGCGGCCGGTGGTCGTCGTCGCCAACGACGCGACCGTGAAAGCGGGATCGTGGTGGCCCGAGACCATCTGCAAGATCCTCCGCGCCCAGGAGATCGCGATGCGCCAGCGCGTCCCGATCGTGTACCTGGTGGATTCCGCCGGCGTGAATCTGCCCTACCAGGATGGCGTGTTCCCCGGCCAGTACGGGGCGGCGCGCATCTTCTATTACAACTCGATCATGCGCCATTACCTGCGGGTGCCGCAGATCGCCGCCGTGATGGGTCCGTGTATCGCGGGCGGAGCGTACCTGCCCGCCCTGTCGGATGTGATCTTCATGGTCGACGGCACGTCGTTCATGGGACTGGGGGGACCAAACCTGGTGAAGGGCGCGACCGGGCAGGTGGTGGACGCGGAGTCGCTCGGTGGCGCCCGCACGCATACCAGCGTCAGCGCCGTGGCACACTATCGCACGCGCGACGACAAGGACTGCCTCGAGCGCATCCGCGAATACGTGTCGCGGCTCCCTCGGCCCGCGCGGCCACCGGCGCCCCGCGGCAAGCCGAAGCGCAGCCCCAAGGACCTGTACAACCTGCTCCCGTCCGATCACCGTATGAGCTACGACGTGCGTGCCGTGCTCGAGTGCCTGCTGGACGACGGGGCGTTGGACGAGTTCCAGGCCGACGTGGCCCCGGAGATGATCTGCGGGCACGGGACGATCGCGGGGCGCCCGGTGGCGCTCATCGCCAACTCCCGCGGCGTGATCAAAGGGAAGGCGGGGGAACCCCCGAAGATCGGCGGTATCATCTACACCGAGAGCGCGGAGAAGGTGGCGTACTTCATTGCGAACGCGGACCGCGAGCGGATGCCGCTGCTCTTCGTCCAGGACGTGTCGGGCTTCATGGTCGGGACCGAAGCCGAGCACTCGGGGATCATCCGCGCCGGGGCTCGCTTCGTGGAGGCGATGGCGACCGCCACCGTGCCCAAGCTCGTCCTGACGGTGAACCACGCCTCCGGAGCGGGCTACTACGCCATGGCGGGGCAGGGCTTCGACCCCGATTTCATCGTCTCGTGGCCGACCGGCCGGATGGGCGTCATGGAGGGTGAGTCCGCGGTCCAGGCCGTTTTCGGAAACGGCGTGGCCAACGCGGAGAACGCGCCGGCCGTGGAGGCGATGCGCGCGGACTACGAGCGCCAGCTGGACGCGCGGTTCGCGGGCGCACGAGGCTTCGTCGATGCCATCGTCGCCCCGGAAGACACGCGCGACGTCCTCGCCTTCCTGCTCGAGGCGACCACAGAATTCTCCGGCCCCCACCTCGGGGCCTTTGTGCTGCCGAGCGCCTCATGACACGCAATCGCTGCAGCATCGCCCTGGCCGTCCTCCTCGCCGCCTGCGGCGGCACGACTCGCCCCACCACAACCGCCGTCCCGGCCGAGCGGCCTCCCGCCGGAGCCGCCGCGCCGCCGGCGGCCGCCGACGCCACCGCGGCGCCCGCGCGCGAGCCCGCACTGCCACCCTCCATCGCGTTCATGACCGGGCTCATGCCGCTCAAAGACACGGGCGTCGACCAGTTCCGCCTCCAGCATCCGACGTACGACGGGCGTGGCGTGCTGATCGCAATCCTCGACACGGGCGTCGACCCGGGGGTGGACGGCCTGATCACCACCAGCACCGGGGCGCCCAAGATCGTCGAGCTGCGCGACTTCTCGGGCGAGGGTCGCGTCGCGCTCGCCCCCGTGAGCCCGGCCGCCGACGGCACGGTCGCCGTGGGCGGGCATACCCTTGCGGGCGCCCACCGCATCGGGCGCCTGACCACCGCCACGACGTGGTACGCCGGGATGCTGCGGGAATTGCCCCTCGGCAAGCCGCCCGCCGGCGACCTGAACGGCAACGGAGTCAACACCGACACGTTTCCCGTCATCGTGGTCAAGGCAAGCGACGGCTGGGTGGCGTTCCTCGACTCGAACCTGAACGGCTCGTTTGAAGACGAGATGCCGCTGCACGACTATCGGGACGGGCATGAGACCATCGCCCTCGGGTCCAAGCCGATCACCCTCGCCGCCAACTTCAGCGAAGCCGACGGCGCCCCGCTGCTCGACCTGTTCTTCGACAACGGCGGGCACGGCACGCACGTGGCGGGTATCGCCACAGGTCACAGCTTGTTCAACGTATCCGGGTTCGACGGCGTCGCACCGGGCGCGCAGCTCGTCGGCTTGAAGATCGCGAACGCCGCACGGGGCGGGATCTCAGTCACGGGCAGCATGCAGCGCGCCATGGCGTACGCGGCCCGCTACGCCGAGCAGCGTAACATGCCGCTGGTGCTGAACCTCAGCTTCGGCGTCGGGAACGAGCACGAGGGGCACGCGGTGATCGACTCCATCGTGAACGCCTTTCTCGTGGCCCATCCCGCGGCGGTCTTCACCATCAGCGCAGGCAACGACGGCCCGGGCCTGTCCACCCTCGGGTTTCCCGGCTCGGCGGACCTCGCGCTGTCGGTGGGCGCCTCGTACCCCGGCGCCTTCGCGCGCCCGGTGCAGCCGGGGACCGCTGCGGCGCCCGACGTGATGGGGTGGTGGAGCTCGCGCGGCGGCGAGCTGGCGAAGCCGGACCTGGTGGCGCCGGGCGTGGCGTTCTCGACGGTCCCGCACTGGAATACGGGCGACGAGATCAAGGGCGGAACCAGCATGGCCGCGCCGCACGCGGCCGGCCTCGCCGCGTGCCTCCTGTCGGCCATGGCGCAGGAAGGGCGCAAGGTGAGCGCGGCGGACATCGCACAGGCGCTGCGGGCTTCCGCGGTCCCGTTCCGCGGCGAAACCCCCATCGACGACGGCGCCGGTCAGCCGCGACTCGACGCGGCGTACCGCTGGCTGCTGGGCGGACACCAGGGCTCGGAGTACGTCGTGCGCGTGCCCGCCGGCGTCTCGGCCGCGTTTCACCGAGACGGTCTCGGCGACCCGGGTGATACGCTCCAGTCGTTCCAGGTGCGCCACGTCGGGGGCTTGCGTGCCGCGCAGTTCCTCCTGAAGAGCAGCGTCCCGTGGCTCACGGTGCCTGCCACGGTCGTGGCGGGGGCGCGGGAAACGGAGATCCCGGTCGTCTACCAGCGGTCGGCCCTGGCCGCGCCCGGCGTCTACGTCGGCTCGGTGAGCGCCTGGAATCCCAGCGATACGCTCGCCGGTGCGCTCTTCACCCTGCCCAACACGGTCGTGGTGCCGTATGATCTGGTCGCGAAGCCCCTGTTCGACGAGCGTCGCGTCATCGGCCCGGCCCGAGTGCAGCGCTATTTCCTGAAAGCCCCGGCGGCGGGCGCGACGCTATCCGCCGCCGTGACGCTGCCCGATTCCGCCGCGCAAACCGCCACCGCCTACCTGTTCGAGCCCAATGGCGCCCCGTTCCGCGGCACCGGCCACGACTCCGTGGTCTCGCTCGGCGGCACCCTGCCCGGTACGGCCCGCTTCGTCGTGGACGCGGAAGACCTCGTTCCGGGCGTGTACGAGCTCGACGTCGTGGCGCCCCCGCTCTCGGGGGTCACGGCGACCGTGCGCGGCACGCTTGCCCCCTGGGCGATCGCCCCCGCCGCGGCAGGGATCGAAGC
>Ga0209056_10000510_pt1 | contig 42978 bp, 42 predicted proteins | sample GraSoiAngelo_114_FD_185876 | JGI IMG/M metagenome (GOLD analysis project Ga0209056, IMG submission 185876) | Grasslands soil microbial communities from the Angelo Coastal Reserve, California, USA - 14_0903_13_40cm (SPAdes) (version 2) | ecosystem: Environmental > Terrestrial > Soil > Grasslands...
GATGACTGGGCCAAGATCGCCGGCAAGAAGGGCGAGCGGATCGTGTACGTCAAACCCCTCATGGGCGAGACCAAAGAAAAGCTTCGCAGCGTCGAGCGAGTCGTCAACACGGGTCAGTACCTGTAGCGAAGCGGGAGGCGCCGAGCGCGCCTCCCAACCCATCAGTTGGCAATGGGGGGACGTCGAACGTCCCCCCATTTCCCCCCTGGGCCCGCTGACCGGGGGGCGTTCTTTCCACCGTTAGAGAGGACTGCATGGCGATCCCGAAAGTCATGGGCATCGAGACCGAGTACGGGATCACGGTCAAGAATCAGCCCGATTTCAACCCGATCCTCTCCTCGCTGCTGTTGATCAACTCGTACGAGACGTTTCGGTCCTCGCGGGTACGCTGGGACTACGAGGCCGAGAGCCCGCTCCGTGACGCGCGCGGGTTCGAGTACATGGAGGAGAAGGAGGGCACGTCGAAGGAGGAGTCGCGCCTCATCAACCTGATCCTCTCCAACGGCGCGCGATTCTACGTCGATCACGCTCACCCGGAGTACTCGAGCCCCGAAACGACGAATCCGCGAGACCTGGTCATCTGGGACAGAGCGGGCGAGCGCATCCTCAACCTGTCGCGGCAGCGCGCCGAGGCGGTGTCGCCGCCCGAACAACGCATCCTGATCTACAAGAACAACACCGACAGCAAGGGCAACTCGTACGGCACCCACGAGAACTACCTGATGGATCGGCGGGTGCCGTTCGCGCGCATCGTGCAACACATGATGCCGTTCTTCGTGACCCGCCAGGTCTTCACGGGCGCCGGCAAGGTGGGCGCGGAGAACAACGCCGACCCGTGTGACTACCAGATCTCGCAGCGCGCCGATTTCCTCGAGACCGAGGTGGGGCTGGAGACGATGCACTCCCGTCCGATCATCAACACGCGCGACGAGCCCCACGCCGACCCGGAGAAGTACCGCCGCCTCCATGTGATCGTCGGCGACGCCAACATGAGCGAGGTCTCGAACTACCTCAAGGTCGGCACGATGGCGATCGTGCTCAGCATGGTCGAAGACGATTTCATCGAGCGCGATCTCTCGGTCGACGGTCCGGTGGGGGCCTTCCGTGTGGTGTCGCGCGATCTCACCTGCCGGGAGCCGATCCGTCTCAAAGACGGGCGCACCATCACCGCCGTGGACGTGCAGCGGGAATTTCTCGCGATGGCGCACAAGTACTACCGGGAGCGCGAGGCCGAGCCCTGGGTCCGCGAGGTCCTCACCCGGTGGGAAACGACCCTCGACCATCTCGCCGAGGACCCGATGCAGCTCGGCCGGGAGCTCGACTGGGTCATCAAGCGCCAGCTCATCGAGAATTACATGGCCAAGCACGATCTCGACTGGAACGACTCGCGCGTCCAGATGATCGATCTGCAGTATCACGACATCCGTCCCGGCCGAGGCCTCTATTACAAGCTCGAGGAGTCCGACGCAGTGGACCGGATCGCGACGGACGACGAGATCTCGAAGGCCATCTACGACCCGCCAAAGGATACGCGCGCGTACTTTCGCGGCATGTGCCTGCAGCGCTACGCGGACGAGATCGTCTCAGCCAGCTGGGATTCCGTCATCTTCGACCTGAAAGAGGGCCCGCTCAAGAAGATCTTCATGCTGGAGCCCCTGCGGGGCACCGAGGCGCACGTGCGTCAGCTGCTGACCGAGTCGCCAACGGCGGCGGACCTGCTGCGCAACATCTCGCGTGCCGCCTCGGGAATGTGAGCATGAGCGGCGACGGGTGGCGCTCGCTCTTCAATGACTACTCGAACTCGAGCTTCGTCGAGCTGCTCCGCCGGGAGTCACCGCACCTGGTCCCGGGCGTCGGGCCCTGGCGGGCCGCCGAGGCCCCGGAGCCTGTCCACGGCACGACGGTCCTTTCCGTGCGGTACCGTGACGGCGTGATCATGGCCGGCGACCGTCAGGCGACCGCGGGCTACCAGGTGGCGAGTCGCCGCATCGAGAAGATCTTCAAGTCCGACGAGCTCTCGGGCGTCGGCATCGCCGGCGCCGCCGGTCCCGCCATGGAGATGGCGAAGCTGTTCCAGACCGAGCTCGAGCACTACGAGAAGGTGGAGGGCGAGAACCTCTCGCTGGAGGGCAAGGCGAACCGCCTGAGCCAGATGATCCGGATGAACCTGCCGGCCGCGATGCAGGGGCTCGTGGTGGTCCCGATCTTCGCCGGCTTCGACGAGAAGGCGGGCCTCGGCCGGCTCTTCAAGTACGACATCACGGGCGGCCGCTACGAGGAGACCAACTTCGACGCGCAAGGATCGGGCTCGAAGGACGCGCGCGACTCGCTGAAGAAGCTCTGGAAGCGCGACATGCCTCGCGACGAGGCGCTCCGCGTCTCGCTCGAGGCGCTGATCGACGCCGCCGACGAGGACGTGGGGACCGGCGGTCCCGACCTGGTGCGCGGAATCTTTCCCTCCGTCAAGACCATCACGCGGTCCGGCTTCGGCGAGGTGCCGGACGACGAAGTGCGGCGCGTCTGCGAGGCGATCCTGGCCGACCGAGCGCGTAGCGGGAACGGGGCCTGACGCCATGCCGCTGCCGTACTACGTGAGCCCCGAGCAGATGATGAAGGACAAGGCCGAGTACGCCCGCAAGGGCATCTCGCGCGGCCGGTCCCTCGTCACCCTCGAGTACGGCGACGGTATCTTGCTGGTCGCCGAGAACCCCTCTACGCTCCTGCACAAGATCTCCGAGATCTACGACCGCATCGCGTTCGCGGGCGTCGGCAAGTACAACGAGTTCGAGAACCTCCGGATCGCGGGCATCCGGCATGCGGACGTCAAGGGCTACTCCTACAGCCGGGGCGACGTGACCGCCAAGGCCCTGGCCAACGCCTACTCGCAGGCCCTCGGCAACATCTTCACCCAGGACATCAAGCCGTTCGAGGTCGAGGTGCTGGTGGCGGAGGTCGGCGACACCAACGGTGGGAAGAGCGAGATCTACCACATCCTCTACGACGGCACGATCGAGGACGAGCGGAACTACGCGGCGATGGGCGGCCAGTCCGACGAGATCCGCCGCTTCCTCAAGGACCACTACCAGGAGGGCATAACCCTCGGCGACGCGTTGCAGCTTGGCGTCCGCGCCCTGACCGTGACCCAGAACAAGACGCTGACCGAGCGGGACCTCGAGGTCGCCGTCCTCGACCGGACCAAGGCGCGGCGCAAGTTCCGGCGGATCCCCGTCGAGGCGCTCGGTCAACTCCTGGGCGCGGCGAAGTAAGCCGTGTTAGGCTTGGGCAGGACAGGCCCATGAAGCGCCGGATCTTCGGTCTCGAGAACGAGTACGGCCTCACCTGCACCCTCAACGGCCAGCGCCGCCTGTCTCCGGACAACGTCGCCCGCTATCTGTTCGAGAAGGTCATCCCCGGTGCCCGCAACGCGAACGTCTTTCTAGAAAACGGCGCCCGGCTCTATCTGGACACCGGCTTCCACCCGGAGTACGCGACGCCCGAGTGCGACGACGTCACCGAGCTGGTCATCCACGACAAGGCGGGCGAGCGCATCGTCGAGGACCTCCTGCACCAGGCCGAGAAGCGGCTTCGGGAAGACGGGATCTCCGGCAACATCCTGCTCTTCAAGAACAATACCGATTCCGCCGGCAACTCGTACGGGTGTCACGAAAATTACCTGGTGAGCCGCGATGTGTCGTTTCAGAGGCTGGCCGAGGCGCTGATCCCCTTCTTCGTCACCCGGCAGATCTTCGCGGGCGCCGGCAAAGTGCTGCAGACGCCGCGCGGCTTCCACTACTGCCTGTCCCAGCGTGCTCAACATATCTGCCAGGAGATCTCCGGGGCGACGACGTCGTCGCGCTCGATCATCAACACCCGCGACGAGCCGCACGCCGATGCCGAGCGCTACCGGCGGCTGCACGTCATCGTGGGCGACTCGAACATGTCTGAAGTTGCCACCTACTTGAAGATTGGCACGACCGCGCTCGTGCTCGATATGATCGAGGACGGCTTCTTCGACCGCGATTATTCACTGCAATCCCCGGTGCAGGCGATCCGCGATATCTCCCACGATCCGACCCTGCGCGAGGCGATCAAGCTCAAGGACGGCCGCTCGATCACGGCGCTCCAGATGCAGCTCGAATACCTCGAGTACGCGACGCGCTACGTCAACTCGATCAACGCCGACACGACGACCAAGGATGTCCTCGCCCGCTGGGCCGACGTCCTCACCAAGCTCGAGTCGGATCCGATGCAGCTCAGCCGCGAGCTCGACTGGGTCATCAAGCGCCAGCTCATCGACAACTTCATGAACCGCCACCGCCTCTCGTGGCGGGACCCGAAGGTGTCGCTCCTCGACCTGCAGTACCACGACATCCGGCCCGACAAGGGCGTCTACTACCGCCTCGTCAGCAACGACCACGTGGACCGGATCACCGACGACGACGCGATCGAGCAGGCCAAGCACATGCCGCCGCAGACCACGCGCGCGCGGCTCCGCGGCGAGTTCATCCGCCAGGCGAATCTGAAGGGCAAGGACTATCGCGTCGACTGGGTCTACCTGAAGCTCAACGATCCGGAGCGCGAGACGATCCTCTGCAAGGACCCCTTCCAGTCCCACGACGAGCGGGTCGAGCGGCTCATCCGCTCCTTCTAGACCGCACCGGTCAGGCCCCGACCAGCGCCACAAGGGAAAGACCCCTCGCGGGACGTACGCACCACCCGGAGTGGCCCGGAACAGACGTTGACACCCCCTGTGCGGGGGTGCTACGCCTGAAGGTGCCAGCTGTAACCTCGCGCTCATCCGAGCGGTCTCACAGCGTAAGGAGCTCTCGATGTTCAGCAACCAGAAGGCGCTGGAGAACGACAAGCCCGGCTCGACGGTCCCGCTGCTCACGGTCGTCGGCGACCGCGCGCGGATGGAAGGCAAGTTCGACATCGCGGACTCGATCCAGGTCGAGTGCGAAATCGGCGGTGAGATGACCGTCGGCGGCAAGCTCGTCATCGGCGAGAAAGGCAGCGTCAACGCCAACGTCCAGACCGTCGACGCGATCGTCTTGGGCCACTACGCGGGCAACATGATCGCGACCGGCAACGTCGAGATCGCCGAGACCGGCCGCGTCACCGGCAACATCACGACCGACTCGCTCGTCATCTCGAAGGGCGGCTTCTTCAACGGTAACGTCACGAAGATGAACGAATCATCGAACGGCCAGCGGCCGGCCTACGCGGTCGAGGACGGCCGGCCAGCTCAGCTGAGCGGGCAGAGGTAGGCGGGCCCGCGGGGAACAGCGCCTATGTGGTGGGGGAAAAAGAGCAAGCGCCCGACGAAGGGGAGCGACCTCACGGCCTTCATCGATGAAGGGTCGGAGATCGAGGGGAAATACTCGTTCAGCGGGACCGTCATGATCAACGGCCGGTTCCGCGGCGAGATCACCTCCAGCGACAGCCTCATCATCGGCGAGAAGGGCGTCGTCAATGCCTCAGTCCGGGCGGGCATCGTCCTGATCAACGGCGAGGTGGTCGGCAACGTGAGCGCGTCCGAGCGGGTCGAGCTGCGCGGGACCGCGCGCGTCTTTGGCGACGTCGAGGCGCCGGTGGTGGTGGTCGAGGAGGGCGTGCTCTTCGATGGTCAGTGCAAGATGAGCAAGGCCCGGTCCGCGGACGACGCCTCCGCCACCCGCGATTCAACGGTCGTCGCCCTGAAGCGGTAGCTCCCCGCGCTCACGCCAGCGGGCCGATCGCGGCCTCGACAGCGGCGAGCGCCGTCTCCGCCTCGCAGAGCGCCAGCGCCGCATCGAGGTCGGCCTTGAGATAGCGATCCCGGTCGAGCGGTGGAATCCGCCGCCGCACAGCGTCCCGCGCGGCCGCGCTCCCGCGGCCCGGCCGGAGCGGAGCCCGAAAATCGAGCGCCTGGGCCGCCAGCAACAGCTCGATCGCGAGGACCTGGCGGGCGAGCCCGGCGGCGCGGCGCGCCTTCAGCGCCGAGCCGGCCGCCATCGAGTTGTAGTCCTCCTGCAGACCCGAGGTCGGAATCGACTCCACGCTCGCCGGCAACGCCAGGGTCCGGAGCTCGGCGACCAGCGCCGCGGCGACGTACTGGGCGATCATGTAGCCGGAGTGGACGCCACCGTGCGGCGAGAGAAAGGGCGGCAGCCCCTCGTTCGTCAGCGGATTCACGAGCCGGTCGATCCGACGCTCGCTGATTCCGGCGAGCTGGCCGAGCCCCAGCGTCAGCGTGTCCAGCGCCAGCCCCAGCACCTCGCCGTGGAAGTTTCCGCCGCTCAGCACGGCGCCGTCGGCGGGGAACACGAGCGGATTGTCGGAGACCGCGGCGAGCTCGCGCTCGATCACCGACCGCGCGAACGTGACCGCCTCGCGGGCGGAGCCGTGCACCTGCGGCATGCAGCGCAGGCTGTAGGCGTCCTGGACGCGCGTGCAGTCGCGGTGCGAGGCGATGATTCCGCTCTCCGCGGTGAGGCGTACCAGGTTGGCGGCGGACGCGAGCTGCCCCGGATGGGGTCTGAGCCCGTGGATCCGCGGGTCGAACGCCGCGTTCGATCCCATCAGCGCCTCGAGAGACATGGCGCCGGCGACATCAGCCAGGCGTGTGAGGCGCGCCGCATCGAGGACCGTCAGGGCGCCATGCCCGGCCATGAGGTGCGTGCCGTTGAGGAGCGCGAGCCCTTCCTTCGTCTGGAGGACGAGAGGATTCACGCCGGCGCGGGCCAGCGCCTCGGCCGCGGGAATCTGCTGGTCGCCGTCCGAAGCCGAGCCTTCGCCGAGGAGACAGAGCGCCACGTGGGCGAGCGGCGCCAGATCTCCCGACGCCCCGACCGATCCCATCTCGGGAACGACGGGATGGACGCGCCGGTTGAGGCACGCGACGATCGTCTCGACGACCGCAGGCCGTACGCCGGACGCACCGCGCGCCAGGGAGGCGGCGAGCAGGAGCATGATCGCTCGCACGTCCGCCTCCGCGAGGGGCGGGCCCACACCCCCGGCGTGGCTGAGGACGAGGTTGCGTTGGAGGTCCGCGCGCTCGCTGGGTGGGATGACGACGTCCTTGAGCTTCCCCACGCCGGTCGTGATTCCGTAGATCGGCTCCGCGCCCGCCGCCAGCCGGTCGACAAAGACGCGTCCGGCGCGGAGAGCCCGCTCGGCGCTCGGGGCCAGCGCAACCGGCTCACCCCGGCGGGCGACGGCCTCGACAGCCTCGAGGGCAAGCGGCCCCCCGTCTAGATCGACCATGGTCAGCGATCGCGCCTCGGCCGGCGGGGCGATCTCCGTCTTGCTCGCCTCGCACGCGGGGGCCCCAGCCCCCGGCCGTGCTCCGGTTCGCACTGCCGCCCCGCGACGGCCTGCGGCGCGCACCATCCCTGAGTCAGCTCGCGGACCTGCGCCAGGAGCTCGCTCCCGTCGACGGTCATGAGACGACCGGACTCGACGACCCGTCGCCCGTGGACCCAGACGTCCGTCACGGCCCGGCCGGACATCGCGTAGACCATCGATTTCAGGAGGTCGTTTCGCGGGTGGAGCGAGACGTCTTCGAGATCGATCGCGACGAGGTCCGCGAGCCGGCCCGGCGCGATCACGCCCGTCTCGAGCCCGAGGATCTCGGCGCCCGACCGCGTGCCGAGCCCGAAGGCGGTCACCGCGTCGATCGCCACGCCGTCGAGAAGCCGCACGCGCTGGAGGAGAGACGTCATGCGCATCTCCTCGAAGACCGAGAGACGGTTGTTGGTGCAGCCGCCGTCGGTGCCGAGCCCGATCCTGACCCCCGCGTTCAGCAGCTCGGGAACCCGCGTGATGCCGTCGCCGAGGAACATGTTGGAGCTCGGGCAGTAGGCGAGGGCGGCCCGCCGGGCGCCCATCAATGCGATCTCTTCGTCGTCGAGCCAGACACAGTGGACGCCGATCATCCTGGGGCCGAGGACGCCGAGGCCATCGAGATAGCGGATCGGCGTGGCGCCGTGCTCCCGGAGCGTACGCTCTCCCTCGTAGCGTCCCTCGGCCACGTGGATGTGGAACCGTGTGGCCTCCGTCTCCGCGATCTCCCACCCCGCGCGAATCATCTCGGGAGAGGCCCCGTGGGGGCTGTGAGGGGCGGGCTGCACCACCGTGGTCGGGTCGTCCCGATGCGCCGCGACGAGCTCCCGCGTCCGGCGAGCCGCATCGGCGACCGGCTCGCGATAGCGCTTGGGTGCGCCCTCCCAGTCGTACATGGCACGCGCAAGGACGAGGCGGATCCCGACCGCGCGGGCGGCCTCGATCACGGCCTCGGCGTTCTCGTTGCCCTCGTCCTGGAGATAGAAGAAATCCACGCAGGTTGTGGCGCCGCCCAGCAGCATCTCGGCGAACGCGAAGGAAGCGCCGAGCGCGATCCCCCGGCGGTCCAACCGCTGGGAGAACGGGTAGAGCACGCGGTCGCGCCAGGCGGTGAAGTCGAGGTCGTCGCCCAGGCCACGCAACAGCGACTGGAACGTGTGGCAGTGCGCGTTGACCGTTCCGGGTACGAGGGCCTTGCCGGCGAGCCGGACGTCGCCCGGCGCCGGACGGTCGATCCGATCGATCGAGGCGATCCGCCCGCCCTCGAGCGCCACCCCCTGACCCGACGTCCACCCGGCCTCGGTCAGCACGAGGTCGGGGATGAGCCGCGGGCTCACTCCGCCAGCCAGACGGTGTCGCGGTCGGTCGCGCGACTCTGACGCTGGTAGAGCTCGTCGAGGACCCGATCGGCCGGGGCCAGGACGGTCAGCACGAGCAACACGACGAGGGGCGCCGTCACGCGCGTCACCCTGGTGAGCCCGCTGTCCGAATCACGCCGTGATCCCCGGCAGGTCGATTCCGTGGCGCCGCGCCGCCGCGACGGCTTCCGGGTACCCCGCGTCGGCATGCCGCATGATCCCGGTGCCCGGATCGGTCGTCAGCACGCGCTCGAGACGTCGCGCCGCCTCCGGCGTGCCGTCGGCGACGACGACCATGCCGGCGTGGATCGAGTACCCGATGCCCACACCGCCGCCATGGTGGACCGACACCCATGTCGCGCCCGACGCCGTGTTGAGGAGCGCGTTCAGAATGGGCCAGTCGGCGATCGCATCCGAACCGTCGCGCATCGACTCGGTCTCGCGATTCGGCGACGCGACCGAGCCCGAGTCGAGGTGGTCGCGGCCGATGACGATGGGGGCCTTCACGGCGCCCCGTGCGACGAGATCGTTGAAGATCCGCCCGGCCCTGGCGCGGTCGCCGTAGCCGAGCCAGCAAATGCGCGCCGGCAGGCCCTGGAAGCTGACGCGCTCCCGGGCGAGACGCAGCCAGCGGACCAGGGGCTCGTTCTCCGGCATGGCCCCCATGAGCGCCCGGTCGGTCGCGTAAATGTCCTCGGGGTCGCCCGAGAGCGCCACCCAGCGGAAAGGGCCCAGCCCCTCGCAGAAGAGCGGGCGAATGAACGCCGGAACGAAGCCGGGATAGCTGAAGTCGGAGACCCCCGCGTTCTCGGCCTCGCGCCGGAAATTGTTGCCGTAGTCGAACAGGACCGCGCCCGCCTGCTGGAATTCGAGCATCGCCCGCATCTGGGCGGCGATCGACTCGTACGCGCGTTTCACATATGTCTTCGGGTCATGTGCGCGCAACGCGCGCGCGTCCTCCACCGACAGTCCGGCCGGCACATATCCGGTGAGCACGTCGTGGGCGGCGGTTTGATCGGTCACCACGTCGAAGCGAACGCCGCGGCGGGCGAGCTCGGGATGCACTTCGGCGGCGTTGCCGTGGACGGCGATCGAGAGGGGCTCGCGGCGGGCCCGCGCCGCGTCGGCCCAGCCGAGCGCCTCGTCCAGCGACGACGCCATGCGGTCGACGTACCGGAGCCGGAGCCGCCGCTCGATGCGCTCGCGGTCGATCTCGACGAAGAGTCCGACGCCGCCGTTCAGCGTGACGGCAAGCGGCTGGGCTCCGCCCATTCCCCCGAGCCCGGCGGAGAGCACGAGCCGGCCCGTCAGCGAGCCGCCGAAGTGCTTCCGCGCGCATGCGCCGAACGTCTCGTACGTGCCCTGCAGGATCCCCTGGGTGCCGATGTAGATCCAGGAGCCCGCCGTCATCTGGCCGTACATCGTGAGCCCCAGCGCTTCGTACTGCCTGAAGTGCTCCCAGTCGCCCCACGCGGGCACGAGCAACGCGTTGGCGATGAGCACGCGGGGCGCGTCGGGATGGGTCCTGAACACGCCGACGGGTTTGCCCGACTGGACGAGAAGCGTCTCGTCGCCCTCGAGCCGGCGGAGGGTCCGCACGATCGCGTGAAACGCCTCCCAGCTGCGGGCCGCCTTGCCCGATCCGCCGTAGACGACGAGGTCTTCCCATCGCTCCGCGACGTCGGGATCGAGGTTGTTCATGAGCATCCGGAGCGCCGCCTCCTGCGGCCAGCCCTTGCAGGACAGCGCGGTGCCGCGTGGCGCGCGGATGGGCGCGACGGGGCGCTGGGTGAGCGAGGCCATCAGCCGTCACTCTATCGAGACGCGGCGTTGAGTACAATGGCAGCGCGTCGCCATGCCAATCCTCAAAGCGTTGATCGCCGCGCTCGCCTTCGGGCTCAGCGCGCCGCTCGCGAAGCTGCTCCTCGAGGTCGTGCCGCCGCTGTTCCTCGCCGGGCTCCTGTATCTCGGCGTCGGAGTGTTTCTCGGTCTGACGCGGCTCGTGTGGCGCCGCCGGCCGACCGCCGGCCGACCGCTGACGCCCCGCGATCGATGGATCCTGGCCGCCGTCGTTCTGGCGGGAGGCGTCCTCGCGCCGCCGCTGCTTCTCTGGGGGCTGGCGCGGAGCCCCGCCACGGTCACGGCGCTCCTGCTCAACCTCGAGGTCGTCTTCACGGCCAGCCTGGCCGGCATCGTCTTCGGCGAGCACCTGGGTACGCGGGTCGGCGGCGCGGCCGTCGTCATGGCGCTCGGCGGCATCGCGCTGGGGTGGACTCCGGGAGGCCCCGGCATCACCGTCGCGGCTGTGGCCGTCGTCCTCGCGTGCGCGCTGTGGGCGCTCGACAACAATCTGACCCGCCTCATCGCGGAGAGCGACCCGTTGCTCATCGTCGAGGTCAAGGGGCTGGTCGCGGGGAGCGTCAACACTCTCCTGGCACTCGTGAGCGGGCAGCCCCGGCCCGCGCCGGGCACGATCGCGCTCGCCATGGCCCTCGGCGCGGTGAGCTACGGCACGAGCCTCGTGCTGTTCATCCTGGCGATGCGTGAGCTCGGCGCCGCGCGCACCGGTGCGTACTTCGCGACGGCGCCCTTCTTCGGCGCCGCCGGCGGCCTCTTGCTCGGCGAGGCGTTGACGGCCGGCCTCATCGCGGCGGCGGCGCTCATGGCGGCGGCGACGTGGCTCCTGGTCCACGAGCGCCACTCGCACCGTCATCGGCACGCGGCGAACGTCCACAGCCATCGGCACGTCCACGACGCGCACCACCAGCACGCGCACGATGGCCGGGAAGGCCCGGAGCCCCACGTTCATCCGCATCAGGAGGGCCCGCTGGAGCACGAGCACCCTCACACCCCCGACATCCACCACGATCACGGCCATCGCTGAGGCGGTATACCGCACCGCTGAGGCGGTATACAGCACCGCTGAGGCGGTATACTCGCGGCGCCCGACCGACCAGCGCCGACGAAAGGACGTACATGCCCGTCAATAATCCGGCGGTCCGCCTCGGCATCGTCCTGGCCCCCTTCGCCGCCCTGCCCGCGGCCGAGTTCATCGCCGTCGCCCGCGAGGCCGAGGCGCGCGGCTATCACATGGCGTGGACGGGCGAGGCCTCGGGCTACGACGCGATCACCCTCATGACGGTGATCGCGAGCCACACCGAGCGGCTCCACGTGGGCTCCGCGGTGGTGCCGGTCCAGACGCGAACGCCCGTCGTCCTCGGCCAGAGCGCGGCGACGCTCAACCACATGGCACCCGATCGCGTCGTGCTCGGCATCGGTCTCTCGAGCCGTGCCATCGTCGGCGACTGGCATGGGCTCGCCTTCGCGCCGGCGCTCCAGCAGATCCGCGAGGCGGTCCAGATCATCCGGATGGTCGCCGCCGGCGAGCGGGTGAACTTCGAGGGCAAGTTCTATCGTGTGAAGAATTTCCGCCTCGGGGCGCCCCCGCCCTCGAAGCCGGTTCGCGTCGTCCTCGCCGCCCTCGGTCCCGAGATGCTGGAGCTGGCGGGAGAGATCGCCGACGGCGTGGTGCTGAACTGGATCCCGCCGGAGACCGTCCCGGTCTCGATCGGGCACCTGGAAGCCGGAGCGCGGAAGGCGGGCCGGACGCTCGGCGACTTCGAGATCGCGTCCTTCATCCGTACGTGCGTCACCGACGACGCGCCCGCCGCGCGCGAGGCGCTGGCGCGCGACATCACGGGCTACGCGACCGTGGACGCCTACGCGAGCTTCTTTCGCAGCGCCGGCTTCAGCGACGAGGTCGACGCGGTGAACGCCGCCTGGCGGGCGGGTGACCGCGCCGGCGCGGTGAAGGAGGTGTCACCGCGATTCCTCGCCGGCCTCGGCGTCGTGGGTCCGGCCGCGTTCTGCCGCGAGCGCATCGCCGAGTTCGCGCGCGCCGGGCTCACCCAGCCGGTGATCGTGCCGTTCGCGCCGGGCGCGGGCAGTGACGCGCGCGAAGCACAGCTGCGGACCTTGCGCGCCTTCCCGTGAGCGACGCGACGGGGCTCCGAGTTCTTGGCGTCATCCCGGCGCGTCTTCAGTCCACGCGCCTGCCCCGCAAGGTCCTCCGCGAGATCGCCGGCAAGCCGCTGGTCGTCCACGTGTACGAGGCGGCCCGGCGGGCGCCGGAGCTCGCCGACCTGCTGGTGGCGACGGATTCCCAAGAGGTCGTCGGCGCGTGCGCGGCGTTCGGCATCCCGGCGCTCATGACGTCCCCCGAGCATCCGTCGGGGACCGATCGGATCTGGGAGGTCGCGCAGGCGCGCGCCGCCGACGTCTACGTGAATATCCAGGGGGACGAGCCGCTGATCACGTCAGACCACATCCGGCTTCTCGTCGGTCCCTTCCGTGAACGCTCCGCCACCCAGGTGACCACCCTCAAGATCCGCCTCGCGGCCGAGGACATGTCGAACCCGAACGTCAACAAGGTCGTCTGCGGCGTCGACGGCCGGGCGCTCTACTTCTCGAAGCATCCGATCCCGTACGATCGCGACGGGCTCGGCGTCGTGCGCTACAAGCACCCAGGCTTCTACGCCTATCGGAAGGCGGCGCTCGACGCGTTCCACCGGCTGCCACCGTCACCGCTCGAGCTCACGGAAAAGCTCGAGCAGCTCAGGTTTCTCGAGAACGGCATCGACATCGTCGTCGTCGAGACCGAAGCGCCGACGATCGGCGTGGACACGGAAGCCGACTTGAGAGCGGTCGAGGCTCTCCTGCGGGGGCGCGGCCCGGCGTCCAGATGATCGTTCGACCCACGCACGATATGCTAGGGGCTCCGGGCACTCTCCACGGGCTAGAACCGCGACGCCGTGAGCCTCACGTCGGCCTGCGCCCAGGCCTTCCGGAAGCTCTCGTCGACCTGTGCGGCATCGGCCGTCTTCCCCTGGGTCCGCAGACTCTGCGCGAGCCCGAATAGCGACCAGCCGTTGCCGGGGTTCCTTCGCAGGTCCTCACGGTAAACCAGCTCGGCGTCGCCTGCCCGGCCGGCCTGGAGCAGCACGGCGCCCAGCGTCTGGCGCACGGGGAAATACCACGGCGGCGGCTCCGTGAACCAGTGGGTGTCCTGCTCGGCGACCGTCGCGCGCAGCAACCGTTCGGCCGTCGCAACATCGCCGGCCTTCGCCGCGAGCTCGCCCCCCAGCAGATTCGCTGCGAGCTGGAGCAGGTTCTTCGCGCGGAAGAAGAAGGCGACCGTGCGCTCCGGGGGCACCGACTGCAAGATGCCCTCCAGCTCGCGCAGCTCTCGGGTGGCGTCGGCGGCCTGCCCCTTCGCGTTGAAGGCGAGACCGCGTGAGTAGCGCCAGACGCCCCACGTGTATGGCCAGTCGCGGGGCGGCGCGGGATAGCCGAGCACCTCGTCCCAGCGACCGAAGCGCGCGAGCGCCACGATCGGCGCGACCGGCGCGGTCTCCATGTCCGGCATCGCCTTGATCATCTCCAGGGGCGCGTTCTCGGCAAACTCACGCGCTGCACGGATGGTTTCCGTGCTGCGGCCTTGCATGCTGGCCGATTGCCAGATGAAGTCGATGTTGTGCGGATAGTAGAGCCCCCGATAAATTCCGCTCGGCTGCGCCGTCTTGAAGTACGCGCGGTCATAGAGGACAGGACGGACATCGGCGGGATGCTGTCCGTGAGCTCCGTGCGCCTGGCCCTGCACGGTGTCCGGTCCCTGCGCGGCGCAGCCGGTCAGAGCGAGAAGTAGCGCGGAGAAGACGATCAAGCGATGCCTCGGCAATGTGTGCTCCTTCCCGGGTCCTGGAGACCCACGCGTGGAAACTATCTCCAAGCGAACGTCGACGAGACGCGTGTAGCGCGCACACCTTTTGCCAGACGCGCGACGATCGAGAAGCGATAGCCACGACGCCATGTTCTCCGCGGCGAGCCTCCGTAGGATTCTCTCCCGGAGGGCTTCACGCCTGAGCGTTCGGGCGGATCGCCCAGAAGGAGATGTCGCTCCCGGAAGCGACACCTCGCGCCCGCGGGCTTGGGGCCCCCCAAGGTCAACGGTAGGCGCACGGCGGCACCGGGGTCCGGAAGGGCGCCTGAGTCAAATGCTCGCCGGGCGGGAAGAGCCGTAGCTGTCGCGGTCGAGGCGCGCGTGCCAGCCGCCGGCCGCGAAGCATCAGGAACCACGCCGCTCGCGCCACGTCGACGCCCGCCGCCCGGAGGTCACCCGACCACCGGATCACCGACCGACGCCTCGCGGCGACCAGCGCGCGCGCCGTCGCCGGGCCGATTCCCGGCACGCGCACCAGAGCCTCGTACGAGGCGCGAGAGACCTCGATCGGGAAGCGCTCGGGATGCGCCAGCGCCCACGCCGTCTTCGGATCATCGTGGAGCGTCAGGTTGCCGTCCGCGCCGAAGATCAGCTCGTCGTACTCGAAGCCGTACTGCCGCAAGAGATGCTCCGCCTGGTAGAGCCGCGCCTCGCGCGCCGCCGGCGTCGCGCGCCTCCCCTCCAGCGGCGTGCCCACCACCGGTTGGAAGGCGCTGAAGTGGGCGTGGTGAAGCAAACCATGCCGCTCGAGTCGGGCCACGAGCCCGAGGATCTCTCGGTCCTGCTCGCCCGCCGCGCCCACGACGAACTGCGTCGTCGGGCCGACCGTGGGGAGCCCCGCCGGAGCCCCGAGCCGGCTGCGCTCGAGGACGAGTCGACCCGCCAGCTCCAGCTTCGGCAGCAGGTCCCCCGCGAAGTCCTTTTCCCGCGCGAGGGACCGCACGTAGGCGTCGCCGGGCGCTTCGAGGTTTATCGACACGCGGCTGGCCAGGCGCACCGCCGTCTCGACCTGGGCGGGCTCGGCACCGGGCAGGAGCTTCAGGTGAACGTAGCCGCGGAAGCCCTCGCGCCGTCGCAGCAGATCGACCGCCGCGAGCATGCGGTCGGTCATCTTCGACGGGCGACCGGGAACGCCGGACGTCAAGAAGAGCCCGTCGGCGAGACCGCTGCGGTGCGCGCCCATGAACACGCGGGCGACTTCTTCCGGCTGGAGGTAGGTGCGCTGGACTTTCCCGCCGCAAAACGTGGGACAGTAGCCGCACGAGAGGGAGCAGGCGTTGGTCTGCATGACGCGCATGAGACGCGTCACCCCCTGGCCCGGATAGCGCACCTTCGTGATGCCGACCGGATCCCCCGGGCGCATGAGGGGGCTTCCTGAGCCCACGGCTGCGCCCGCCGTCCCGTCGCGGTCGGCCGACTCCGACAGAAGCGTCACCCGCGTCCTCAGGTCCATGCAGGCCGTATATATACTATACAGGAGACGAGTAGTCCAGCCGCCTCGCGTCAACCTCCGCGCTCGGTGTCTCCTCTACGAATCTCGAGCGCCCTTGCGGGGACCTGGATCCCCTCGGCCCGGAAGCGCCGGAGGATGCGCTTGCGCAACTCGTGCTGGACGAGAAACTGGTCGGTGAACGACTTCACCTGACAGACGAGCGTGAAGTCGAGGGAGAAGTCGCCGAAGCCCGGGATGAGCCGCACGAATGGGGCGGGCTCCCCCAGGAGACCCGGAACCTCGCCGACCGCGCGCGTCGCCTCGTCGACGACGAGCGCCTCGATCCGGTCGGGATCGGACCCATAGTCGACGCCGACGCGGACCAGCAGCGCCAGCCGCGGCTCCGGCAGGTCGTAGTTGGTGATGATCGATTCGGCCACTTTCTTGTTCGGGATGGTGACCACGACGTTCTGGAGCATTCGGACTCGTGTCGAGCGCCATCCGATGTCCACGACGTGACCCTCGACGGTGTCGGCGACCTTCACGTAATCGCCGACACGGATCGGCTTGTCGGCCAGAAGGTGGGCCCCCGCGAAGAGGTTCGAGAGCGTGTCCTGAAGCGCCAGCGCGACCGCGAGACCGCCCACCCCGAGCGCGGTGAGGAGCGGCGTGATCTGGACGCCGAGCGCGGTGAGCAGCATGAGCGCGCCGACGATGTAGACGGCGCCGCGGGTGACGGACTGGCCGAGGCCGGTAATCAGAACTCCGAGCGCCCTCCGCTCGCTCGCCCGCTGGATGAGGATGCTCAGCGTGTTCGCGACGGTGATGGTCACGGAGAGGATCACCGCGACCTCGAGGACGAGACCGAGCTGCTCGGAAAGGCGCCGCGAGAGGCGCTCGGTCTGGCCGGCGAACTCGACCGCGACCCAGAGTCCGAGGACGACGGACCACAGGACCGAGGGCAGCCGGATCGCCCGAGCGAGCGAGGCCCCGCCGTTCGGCGACCGCGCTCGCCCGTCGAGCACGGAGATGAGGAAGGTGCGGAGCAGTAGCGCAACGAGGGTGGCGGCGACGAACGCGAGAGCCGGCCCCGCGAGCGGCCACATGGCGCTACATGCTATCGTAGTTTGCGCCCATGAATCAGCGTGGACTCTTCTACGGCTGGGTCGTGCTCGTCGCCGCGGCCACGGTCGTCGCGATGGGCCAGGGATCGCTCTTCTCGCTCGGTGTGTTTCTCAAGCCGCTCGAGGACTCGATGCACTGGAGCCGCAGCGCCATCTCGGTAACCGCGCTCATCAACTGGACGGCGATGGGGGCGGGCTCGTTCTTCTGGGGCGTGCTCTCCGACCGCTACGGAAGCCGCGCCGTGACGGTCGCCGGCGGCTCCCTGCTGGGCCTGGGCCTGGTGCTCTCCAGTCAGGCGACCGCGCTGTGGCAGCTCCACGTGACCTTCGGCTTCGCGGTGGGGTTCGCGGCGGGCGCGTTCCTGACGCCGCTCTCCGCCACGGCGACGAAGTGGTTCACGGCCAACCGCGGCCTCGCCGTGGCCATCGTGTCCGCCGGCGGCGGCGCCGGGATGCTTGCGATCTCGCCCCTCGTCCGCTGGCTCACGTCCGCCTACGACTGGCGGGTGGCGATGATCGTGCTGGGCGACCTGGCCTGGCTGGTGACGATCCCGGTCGCGCTCCTGATCCGCAACGCGCCGGCCGAGATGGGCGCGGTCGCGCTGGGCGGTGCCGCCGTGCCCCAGCGCAACTTCTCCACCGGCCAGGTCCTGCGCGCGCCGCAGTTCTGGGCGATCGCCCTCACGCACTTTGCCTGCTGCGCCGCGCACGCGGGACCGATCTTCCACATGGTGACGCACGCGATCGACCAGGGCGTGGCCCCGATGCTCGCCGCCACTGTTCTCGGGGTCTCGGGTCTCTCATCGATCGCCGGACGGATCGCCGGCGGCATGATCGCCGATCGCTTCGGCGCCAAGCCGACGCTCATCATAGGGCTCGCGTTCCAGGCGGTCATGGTCTTCGCGTACCTGTTCACGCGCGACACCTGGAGCTTCTACGCCGCCGCGGTGGCCTTCGGTGTCTCCTACGGTGGCGTGATGCCCCTTTACGCGCTGGTCACGCGCGAATACTTCGGCGAGAAGGTGATGGGGACGGCCTACGGGGCCGTGTTCCTCGTCTCGACACTCGGCATGGGGCTCGGCTCCTGGGCCGGCGGCTGGATTCACGACGCCTTCGGCACCTACGCCTGGCTCTTCATCAGCTCGGCCGCGATCGGGCTGATGGCGACGATCCTGGCGTTCTCCTTCCGGGTTCCACGTCGTCTCGTGAGCGGCGCCCCCGCGACCGCTGGCGCCCGCTGATCCAGCTCAACAGCTGCGGTACGCCATCCCGGGCGGCAAGGCGCCGAGATGCCAGTAGCGATTGACACGCCGATGGCGTGGATGATACTAATTCGTCGCTTTTCCCAACGGTTAGGCCGCATCCAGTGCCCGCAATCCTGATCAGGGAGGATCACATATGGACGTCCCAGGGATGAATCGAAGGAAGTTCATCAAGGTATCAGGCGTGGCGGCGGCCGCCACCGCCGGCATCGAGGGAATCCTGGCCGCGCAGCGGGCGCCGGCTCGCGCACAGGGCACCAAGCTCCACCTCCTCCGCTGGAACGACTTCGTCCCGGCGGCGGACGAGGTCCTGGCCAAGCAGATGCCGGAGGCCTCCAAAGCCCTCGGGGCGGAAGTCACGCTCGAGCGGATCAACGCCAACGATCTCCAGGCGCGCATCACCGCCGCGATCTCGTCGGGGAGCGGCCCCGACATCATTCACGTGCTGAAGAACTGGCCCCACCTCTACGAGAAGAGCCTGGTGGACGTGAGCGACGTCGCCGAGGCGACCGGCAAAGCTCAAGGCGGCTTCTACCCGGCGATGACGGAGCTCTGCAAGGTCGGCAGCACCTGGCGCGCTGTCCCGCACGCGATCGTCGGGGGCCAGATCGCCTATCGGAAGTCCCTGTTCGAAGAAGTCGGCGCCAAGGAGTTCCCGAAGACGTGGCAGCAGTACCGAGAGGTCGGCACGAAGCTCAAGGCCAAGGGGTACCCGATCGGCCAGACCGCGGGGCACACCTTCGGCGACGCGCCGGTGTTCTGGTACTCGTTCATGTGGGCGTGGGGCGGTAAGGAGGTCGAGAAGGACGGCCGGACCGTCGCGCTCAACTCCAAGGAGACAATCGAGTCGGTGAAGTTCGCGGTCGGGTTCTGGAAGGACGCCTGTGACGAGGGCGGCCTCGCGTGGGACGACTCGAACAACAACCGTGCGTTCCTGTCGGGCACCATCTCGGCGACCATCAATGGCGCGTCGATCTACGTCGAGTCCTTGCGAAACAAGGAGAAGTACAGGACCGAGAAAGGCGCCTTGATGCACACCGACATCCTCCACGCGCCGAACCCGGCCGGGCCGGCGGGTGTCTTCCACCTTCATGCCCCGTTCAGCCACGCGGTGATGGGCTACTCGAAGAATCAGAAGCTCGCCAAGGACTTCCTCCGGTGGCTTCACGGCAAGGAGCAGTTCGAGCCCTGGTTCGTTGCCCAGAAGGGATTCAGCGTGGGTTCGACGACGGACTGGGAGAAGCACAAGATGTGGGACCTCGACCCGGTCATGATGCCGTACCGGACCGCCGCGCGTGCGTTCCGGCTCTACGGGTATGCCGGGCCGCCCGGACGTGCGGCGTCCGAGGCGGAGTCGAAGTACATCATCACCGACATGTACGCCAAAGCGATCCAGGGCATGAAGCCCGAGGATTCGGTGAAGTGGGCGGAGACCGAGTTGAAGAAAATCTACGCCTAGCCCTCGGGGACGCATCGTCTTGCTGGAACGGCACGGTGCAGAGACGCACTCCCGACCGATCGTGGGTGGGGCGGGCGGAGCCACGGAGGCCGCCCGCCTCACCACGTTTCACCGGGAAGCCACGAGCATGGGTCCGATCGCGCGACTTCTCGAGGACGAGCGGGTGCTCGGCTCGCTCATGCTCGTCCCGACCCTCATTCTGCTGGGGCTATTCATCGCCTACCCCTTCGTGAAGGGCGTGTGGCTCAGCCTCACGAGCGCGACCGTCGGCAACCCGGGCCAGTTCCTCGGCGTGGGTAACTACGTCAAGATCTGGAATGACTCGATCTTCCAACGGGCGGCCTACAACACGTTTGTCTATACGGCCATTGCGACCGTCGGCAAGCTCTCGCTCGGCATGTGGCTGGCGCTCCTCCTGAACCGCCACTTTCGCGGCAAGCGCCTTGTCCGGGCCTCGATGCTCCTCCCCTTCATCGTGCCGACGGTGCTGTCCACCTTTGCCTGGAAATGGATGTTCGACCCGACCTTCAGCGTCCTGAACTGGACCCTCTACCACTTCGGCTTCATCCAGACCCGGATCGGCTGGCTCACGGACCCGGTGATGGCGCTGGGCTCGGTGATCATCGTGAACATTTGGCGCGGGATGCCGTTCTACGCGATCACCCTCCTGGCCGGGCTCCAGACCGTCAACCCGGAGCTTCACGAGGCGGCGGCGATCGACGGCGCGACGGCCTGGCAGCGCTTCTGGCGGATCACGTGGCCGCTCCTCCTGCCGGTCACGATGGTGGTGACGCTCTTCTCGGTGATCCAGACGTTCGCCGATTTCCAGCTCGTCTATGTGCTCACCGGCGGCGGCCCCGCCAACGCGACACACCTCTTCGCCACCTACGCGTACCAGATCGGCATCAATACGGGGCTCCTCGGCGAGGGGGCGGCGGTCTCGCTGGCGATGTTCCCGATGCTCTTCATCATCGTCGTGATCCAGCTCTGGTACATCCGACGCGTCGAGGGCGCGTGATGGCCGGCCGCGCAGGCTCCGGCGCGGGCATGGTCGAGGGCGCGCGGTGGCGCAGGTGGGTCTTCTTCTACGTTCCGCTGACGTTCTTCGTCGTCGGCACACTCTTTCCGTTCTACTGGATGCTGGTGACGGCCTTCCGGCCCGACGGCGAGCTCTACCGGCCGTGGCGAGCGGTCAACAACACGCCGTTCTGGACCACCCAGCCCACCGTCGAGCACGTGCTCTATCTCTTCAAGCAGACGATGTTCGCGAGCTGGCTCTGGAACACGATGTTCATCGCGCTCCTCTCCACGTTGATCGCGCTCTTCTGCGGGCTCCTGGCGGGCTATGCGCTGGCCCGGCTCCGCTTCCCGCTCGCCGGTGGCCTCGGCACGGGCATCTTCGTGACCTACCTGGTGCCGCCCACGCTCCTCTTCATCCCGCTGGCCGACATCATCCGGGACTTCCGGCTCGGCGACACGCCGTGGTCGCTGATCCTGACCTATCCGACCTTTCTCATCCCGTTCTGCACGTGGCTGCTGATGGGCTACTTCAAGACGATCCCGAAAGAGCTGGAGGAGTGCGCGCGCATCGACGGGGCCTCGCGGGTGCGGGCCATGATCCAGATCGTCTTTCCGATCGCCACACCCGGCATCCTGTCGGCCGGAATCTTCGCCTTCACGTTGTCCTGGAACGAGTTCATCTACGCGCTCGTCTTCCTTTCGTCCCCGCAGCAGAAGACGGTGCCGGTCGGCGTCGTCTCCGAGCTGATCCGGGGCGACGTCTTCTTCTGGGGGCCGCTCATGGCGGGGGCGCTCTTGGGCTCGATCCCGGTCGCCCTCATCTACTCTTTCTTCGTCGAGCACTATGTCGCCGGGCTCACCGGCGCCGTGAAAGGCTGAGGCGCGCCGTGGGCAAGATGGTGTACCATCGCGACATTCTCAGCGAGGAGACACGTTCATGGCCCAGGTGATGATGAAGGACCTGAACAAGAAGTACGACGAGGTGCACGCCGTCAAGGACGTGAACCTCCACATCCGCGACAAAGAATTCGTCGTCCTGGTCGGTCCCTCCGGGTGCGGCAAGTCGACGACGCTCCGGATGGTCGCCGGGCTCGAGGAGATCACGGCGGGCGAGATCACGATCGGGGACCGGATCGTCAACGACCTGCCCCCGAAGGACCGCGACATCGCCATGGTTTTCCAGAACTACGCCCTGTACCCGCACATGACCGTCTACGACAACATGGCGTTCGGGCTGAAGATGCGGAAGTTTCCCAAGCCCGAGATCGCCAAGCGCGTGCAGGACGCGGCCGAGATCCTCGGTATCCAGGAGCTCCTCAAGCGGAAGCCGCGGCAGCTCTCCGGCGGCCAGCGGCAGCGGGTCGCGGTGGGCCGCGCGATCGTGCGCCATCCCCAGGTGTTCCTCTTCGACGAGCCGCTCTCGAACCTCGACGCGAAGCTCCGCGTGCAGATGCGGGTCGAGCTCAAGCGCCTGCACGAACGTCTCGAGACGACGGCCATCTACGTCACGCACGACCAGGTCGAGGCGATGACGCTCGGCGACCGCGTCGTGGTCATGAAGGACGGCTGGATCCAGCAAGTCGGGGAGCCGCTCGAGCTGTACGGGAAGCCCGCCAACCGGTTCGTGGCCGGCTTCATCGGCTCGCCGGCGATGAACTTCGTCGAGGTGACCGTCGCCGACGCGAACGGCGCCCTGTGGGCGGACACGCCGGGGTTCCGGGTGAAGGTGCCGCTGGCGAGCGCGGGCCGGCTCGGGCCTTACCGCGGCCAGCGCGTCACGCTGGGCATCCGGCCCGAAGACCTGCGCGTCGCGACCGGGAGCGACGGGGCGGATCACAGCTTCGACACCGTCGTCGAGGTCGTCGAGCCGCTCGGATCCGAGATCCTGCTCGATCTCAAGGCCGGACCGAACGTCATCGTGGCGCGGGTCGAGCCGACCGTGCGCGTGAAGCACTCCGACAAGATGCGGCTGGCGCTCCACCCGGAGCGCGTTCACTTCTTCGACAACAAGACCGAGCTGGCGATCTGATCGCGTAGTGGGGTCCGTGAAGGCAGTCGGGCGCGCCCGAGATATCCGGCTCGCCTACCTGCTTCTCGCACCCGCGGTGTTGCTCCTTCTTACCGTGCTTGCGTACCCCGTCGGGTGGGAGGTGTGGACGAGCCTCACCGACCTCTCACCGCTCAAAGACGGCGCTCCCGAGTACGTCGGGTTCACGAACTACCGGCGCCTCCTGGCCGGCGCCGAGTTCTGGCGGCCCGCGCTCGTCACCGTCGTGTATGCGGTGGTCACGAGCGGGGCGAAGCTGGCGCTCGGGCTCGGCTTCGCCCTGCTACTCGCGCGGTCGTTCCGCGGCCGGGCCCTCGTCTTCCTGGCCGTCTTCCTTCCCTGGGCCTACCCCGCGGGCGTGAGCGTGATCGGCTGGTACTGGACCCTGAACCCCCCGACCACCACCGCCTACGCCCCGTTCATGGGACATCTGAAATACGCGGTCGACGGCACCTTCGGCACCGGAGCCTGGGCTTTTGTCAGCGTCATCCTGTTCAACATCTGGCGAGGCAGTTCGTTCATCGGGGTACTGCTCCTCGCCGGCATCAACGCCGTTCCGCCGGAGCTATTCGAGTGCGCGGTCTTGGAATCGAAAAGTCCGTGGCGCCGCTTCTGGCTGGTGACCGTACCGCTCCTCAAGCCGTTCCTCGCGCTGGCGGTGTTCCTCTCGCTCACCAGCGCCTTCGCCGACCTCGCCAACGTCTGGATGCTCACGGCCGGCCGCATCGTCTTCCCGATCATCGGCACTCATGCTTACTTCCTCGCCATCAAGGCCGGTCAGTATGGACCCGCCTCGGCGCTCTCGCTGACGCTGGTTCCCGTCCTGCTCGGGGTCCTCCTCGTGCTGTTCCGCCTGTTCGATCCCCCACGGCGGGAGGCCGCATGAACCCGAGGTCCTGGTGGGCGAAGCTCGGCCACGGGAGCCTGATGCTTCTCGCCACGGTTTACTGCCTCTTCCCGATCTACTTCATGCTGGTGCAGTCGCTGAAGACCCCCGAGGAGGACGTCTTCGGCAATCCATTCATCGTCGTGAATCCGACCCTGGAGAACTTCGCGGAGCTGTTCGAACGCAAGGGCGAGGTCCGGGGCTTCGTCGGGGACGCGCTGCGCCGCTCTTACCCCTTCCTGGACTGGCTCGCCAACACCCTCTTCGTTTTCGCCGGGTCGGTGGTGGCGACGCTCGTGGCGAGTGTCGCCGCAGCCTACGCGCTTGGCCGGCTGCGCCCGCCGGGCTTCCGGTGGTGGCGGCGCGTTATCCTCGCCACCTACGTCGTCCCGCAGACAATCCTCTTCATCCCTCTCTACCAGGTCGTGAGCGCGCTCGCGCTGGACGACAGCATGCTGGCCCTTCTCCTCGTCTACCCCAGCATGGCCCTGCCCTTCTGTGTGTGGATGCTCTCGAGCTACTTCGAGCACCTGCCACGGGAGATCGAGGAGGCGGCCCTGATCGAGGGCGCAAGCCGCGCCACCGCCTTCTTCCGCATCATCCTGCCCATGAGCCGCCCCGTGCTCGTCGCCGCGGGCATCTTCACCCTCGGGACCGTCGCCAGCGACTTCATGATCGCCTCCGTCTTCCTCCTGTCCCCGCACAACCAGACCATCACGGCCGGGCTCGGCACCTTCGACGTGGCTCTCGACGAGCTGGCCGCGGTGGCCGGGGTCAACGTGCTGGCCATTCCCGTGGTGGCGATCTCCGCCGTCTTCGCGCGAGGCTTCGTGCGCGGCCTCACGGCCTCGATGGTCGAGGGCGCCTAATGCTGACTCAGGGAGCCGGCGTGATACGGATGATGCGGTGGAGCGCCGACTCGGGGACGTAGAGGGCGCCCGTAGCGTCGAGCACGATGCCGCCGGGATCGCCGAGCTCGCTGGCCACGATGCTGACGCTGCCGGCCGGCGAGATCCGGAAGATCTGACGAATCTGGTAGCCGGCACAGACGAAGATGCTCCCGTCAGGGCCAGTCGTCAGATTGGTGCGATGGTAGTGACCGGCGGGGAGTCGAACGACGAGACGGAGCTCGCCATCGGACCCGAGCCGGAGCACTTCTCCGACGGAGCTCAAGAACACGAGGTCGTCGCCCGGAGTCGCGGTCACGCTGATGAGCCGCCACATGGGCTCGCGGTCAGGACGAGTGATCTCCCTTCGCGGCAGGATCGGGACGAGCAGATCGGCCCGCCGGGGAAGCGGCCGCTCCTCGGTGGGATCGATGCGGAAGACCAGCGGGCCCCGATAGCCTTCATCGACGAGCCAGCTGAGCGAAGGCGGCAGGGGCGTCTCCGAGCGAAGATGCGATTCCGGGCTCGCGTAGTCGACGAAGATGAGACGCCCATGCCGATCGAGCGTCAGTGCGGTCCCGCCGAGGAGGTGATTCAGCCCGACGGCTACCGCCTGGAGCCGCTGGTCGTCCCCCAGGCGGTAGATACGATTGCCGTTCTCCTCTCCGAGGTAGAGGTTCCCGCTGCGAGGATCGACCGCAAGACTCCCGAAGACCGTCTTTCGCGGCTCGTTGGCGAACGGGATGACGACGCGCGGCACGCGCGCCGCGTCGATCGGCAGGGGTCCGCGCAGATCCAGACGGTAGATCTCACCCGCCGCGTCCCCGGACCAGCCCAGGCCCAGCACCACGAGCCTTCCGCGAGGATCGACTGCGAGCTGGATCGGGCGGGGAAGCCCGGTGGCCACCACGTCGACTCGCAACCCCGGCGCGACTTCGGCGCCCGACGCCGGTCGAGGATTCGAGGCGACACACCACATCAGCGAGAGCCACACGGCACACCCGACGACATTCGAGGGCCATGGGAGCCTTGACATTCTCGAACTGCCTCTGCTAGCCTCCGCGTGGCTTAGCGGGTTCGCCTGCGCCGACTGAGCGGTGCGGAGAGCCGGAGTCACACCTTCTCCTGGAGAGTACACCGATGATCACCAAAGCGTTGATCGTTGCGGCGGTGAGCTTGCTCGCGATCGGCCTCGAGACCCTTGCCGTGTATGCCCAGGGGGACAAGGTCGCGGAACCCAAAGGGGTCACGGTCAAGGGACTGGTCACATCGCTCGGGGGATTCTCGGCCACGGTGAGCACGCCGGTCTTCGTCACGGGATCGACGGTGGAGCTGGCGCCTGGCGGGCAGACCGGCCGCCAAGAGTTCAGGGTGCCGACCTACATCTACGTCATCGAGGGCACACTGATCACCGAGTACGAGGCGGGGCCGATCGGGATCAAAGGCACCCAGTACCACGCGGCGGGGCAGTCCTTCATGGACAGCGGGGGGGTGGGCTGGTGGCACAACTTTGTCAACCGCTCGGAAAAGCCCGTCAAGTACCTGATGCTTCATCTCGGCTACCCCGGTCGTCCCGATCCGGTTCAGAAGCCGGACAAAGAGTAAGCTCAGCTCCTCGCTGATCGGCGCAGCCCGCCCCGGCGACGGGGTCGGCTCCGACGCTCTCTACTTCCCGACCCCGCCGGTGATGCCCTGGATGAACCGGTCCAGGAAGAAGTTGTAGAGGATCGCCACCGGGAGCCCCACCATCAAGGCCGCCGCCATCAACGAGCCCCAGTAGTACACGTCGCCCCGGATCAGCTCCGTGGGCACGCCGACCGTGACCGGCTTCTGGTCGCCGGGCGCGACGAAGGCCAGCCCGTAGAGGAAATCCTGCATCGAGAGCGTGAAGGCGAAGATCACCGCGGTCAGGATTCCGGGGAGGCTCACGGGGAGCACGACGCGCAGGAGCGCGCCGAGGTAGCCGCATCCGTCGACGCGGGCCGCCTCCTCCATTTCCAGGGGCACGGTCTTGAAAAAGCCCATGAGCAGCCAGGTGCAGAATGGGATGGTGATGGTCGGATACACCAGCACCAGCGCCCACCAACTATCCTGGAGCCCGAGCATCGATACGACCCTCGCCAGCGGGATGAAGAGGATGATGCCCGGGACCAGATAGGTCATGAATACCGCGATGCCCAGGTTCTCGGACCCGGGGATCCGGAGCCGCGCGAGCGCGTATCCCGCCGGTACCGCGATGAGCAAGGTGATGACGGCGACCCACGCCGCGATGACCATCGTGTTGACAATCCAGGCGCCGTAGTTCGTGTTGTAGAAGAGGTACGAGAAATGCTTCCAGGTGGGCGGCAGGTGGAACCAGAGCGGGAACTGGTCCATCCGGTAGAGGTCGGGGTCCTGCTTGAAGGCCGTGATGGCCATCCAGTAAATAGGGAAGATGGCGATGACGATGTAGGGGGTAAGCGCCCCGTAGATCCAGACGTGGCGCCGGATCTCTCTCTGGCGGCGAGTGCGCGAAGCGGCCATCGGTCAGTACTCTCTGCGCTTCAAGTTTCTGAGGAGCAGGATCATCAGTGGCAGGAGCAGGGGGAAGAGGAACAGGGCGATCGCGGCTCCTCGTCCGAGCGCTCCGGCCTGGATCCCGACCTGGTAGGCAAGAACGGGCAAGATCTTCGTGGCGTTCGCCGGACCACCCTGGGTCAAGAGGTACACGACGCCGAGATCGGACAGGGTGAACACGGTATCGAAGAGAAAGCCGATCAACAAGATCGGCGCGATCATGGGAACCACGACGTGGCGGAAGCGCTGAAAGAAGCTGGTCCCGTCCACCCGGGCGGCGTCCAGGACCTCAGTGGGCACCGAAGTGAACCCCGCGAGCAGCACGATGGCCGAGAACGGAAAGTTGCGCCACACGTTCACCATGATGCAGGCGGCCAGCGCCAGGTGGGGTTGGCCGAGCCACACCGGCCAGTCCGCGGAACCGTAGGTCCCGATGACGCCGATCCGGCTCAGGAACCAGTTGATGACGCTGAACTGGGAGTCGTACATCCACTTCCACCCGAGCACGCTGATACTGATGGGAAGCGTGAACGGGATCACGACGAGGCCGCGAACGAACTTCCTGCCCCAGAAGGGCTGCAGCAGGAGAAACGCGAGGCTGGTCCCGAGCAGGCCTTTGAAGATAGCGGCCACCACCGTGAAACCGATGCTGTTGCGGAGCGCGATGTAGAAGACGTCGCTCTCGAAGGCGGCCCGGAAGTTCTCCAGGCCCACGAAGCTCGCGGTGGTGTCGGCGACACTGGCGTCGCTCAACGCCAGAAAGAGCGAGAACACGAACGGAGCTCCGACGAGGAGGAGGACGTACACGACGGCGGGCGCGAGCAGGAGGTAGCCGAAGGCGAGTCGCCGGGACGTCTGGCTCGCGAACCACCCGCGAGGGCGCGCCCGAACAGTGATCGAGACGGCAGCGGCCCGGGGGCTTGCCGCCTCCGGGCCGCTGCTCGACGAACCTATCGTCATGCCTGCTTGTGCTTGGCGTATATCCGGCGATATTCGCCCACCCCCCACTTGATCGCGTCTTCCATGCTCTGGCCGCGACAGAACTTGGTGATCATGTCGGGGAAGATGAACGTGTTGACGATCTCCTGGATCGGGGTGGTCGAGGGGCCGGGATAGCCGTAGAACGCGACGATCTTCGGAAAGTCCTGGAGGATCTGCAGCTTGGGGTCGGTGCCGATGACGGGCATGGGCTTCTTGTACCGGTCGTTGAGATACGGCATGTTGTAGCCGCGGCTCTGGACCATGCCCTCGAGATCGTTGTCGATCAGGTACGACAGCCATTCCTTCGCCGCTTGCTGGTTCTTGGAGAACTTCCACACCATCCAGACGTTCGGCGCCGCGACACTCACCCGCTTGCCGGGCAGCCCCTGGGGCTCGAGCCCAAGGAAGGTGTTACTGAACACCGGTGGATTGGTGTCCTCGGTCGTGCGGTAAGCCGAGATCGCGTCGTGAACCCAGCACGCGATGCCCGAAGCCAGGTAGCGATTGTCGGACGCGTCATCCCAGGAGAACACCTCCGGCGTCATCCCCTCATCGAAGAGGGCCTTGGCGAACTTGAGAAACTCCCGCAGCTCCTTGGAGTCGAGCGTGGGCTGGTCACCGGAGGGAGTCGCCTCGGTGCCTCCGTGGCTGAAGAACATCGAGCGCCAGAAGAGGTTCGCGTCAGCACACTGGGAGAGCGCGATCCCGGTGGGATGCCCCTTGGGTTTCAGCGTGCGCGCCGCCACCCGGGCCAATTCCCAGGTGTCCGGATATTTTAGATTGCTGGCGTCGAACAGGTCCTTCCGGTAGAGCATCGGCGCCAGGATGTAGAAGATCGGCAGGCCAAACCAGCGCCCTTCCACCTCGACGAGCGACCTCGCCGCGGGGATCCAGCCCCCGTACTTTTTGCCGGCCGCATCGGCGATGTCGGTGAGATCTACCAGGTTCTTGTAGTAGAGCCGGGTCAGAATGGACGAGCCGTTGTAGATAATGTCGTGGCCGGCCCCGGCCGCAAACTCGGCCGCCATGCGCGCGGGAATATCGAGATGGGGAATGTGGTCGACGCGCACCTTGACACCGTTCTTATCGCCCCACTCCTTGGCGAACTTGTCGTACCAGGCGTCGTAGGCGGGGATGAAGTGACTCCACTGGAGTATGCGGAGCGTCGTCCCTTTGATCTGCGCCGGAGCCTGACGGGCCTCGAGCATCGTGAGCAGCGAGGTGCCCGCCACTCCCGCTCCAGTGACCGTGAGGAACTTCCGGCGGTTAACGGAGGAGGAGGGGCTCCGGGCCGGTCGGGGATCACGCATTGTCAGCCTCCTTGGCTGTCCGGACACCAAACTCACCTAAAGGATTAGCTTCTTTATGCGTTCAGACCGCTAGTTGTCAAGTGGTCTCGGCCGCGTTGCCGTTTCCCGATGCTATCCTCGCCCTCATGCGGCGGCCGCTCCTGGCACTCCTGATCGTCCTGGCGGCGATCGGAGTCTTTGCCGGAGGGCTGGCCTGGCTCCTCGACACACCCCGCCCACCGGCCGGCGCTGCGCGCGGCGAGCGACTGTATCTGGTGCTGTGCTCGACGTGTCACGGCGCGGACGGACGCGGCTCGTGGCGAGCGGCGCTCTTCCTGATCCGTCCCGGCAACCTCGCCGACGCCGCGATCATCGGTCGCCGCTCCGACGAATACCTCTTCGACATCATCAAGCACGGCGGGGCGCCCATTGGGAGGCCAGGGATGCCGGCCTTCGGCGCAACGCTCCGCGACGATGACATCAAGGAGCTCGTCCGCTACGTGCGCGGGCTTGCCGGCTCGCCCTAGCTCAGGGGAGCTTCTCGATCCGGAGAAGGATGAGCTGATCGTGCTGCTGGCGAACGGCGAGCTTCACGCGGTCGCCCGGTTTCGGCGTGATCGGATCGAGGAGCGCAGGCGCTCCGGTGATCGCCATCAGCTCCATGGCAGCCATGCCGAGCGGCGCGACAGCCTCGTGGCGCACGAGAATCATATCCGGTCCCGCACGAGCCACGATCGTCCCGCGAACCTCATAGGCCGAGGGACGCAGGACGGTGCCCCAGATGCCCGCGGCGAAGGCCGCGAGGAGCGCTGCGAACAGCAGGACTGCGACGCGGCGCGGAACGAAGGGTCTAGTACTTGGTGGCGTCCCGCTCCCAATCGAACGCTCTGACGTCCGCCTCCGGCCTGAGGTCATCGCCGGTCACGTACCACCGACCGCCGCATCCCTCTCTGGCGAAAAATGCCGCGGTCCTGGGCTGGGACCCGACGCTGATGACCATCACGAAGATCCCGGAAGCAATACCAAGGGAGCACAGGATCGCCTTGCCAGGTACGTAGACGACATTGGCGATTCCCGCACCGACGTTGTAGGCGACCGAGTCGGAGCCGCGCGAATTCAGCGGCATCGGTTCCGCCATCGACGCCGCCGGTTGCGGTGCGGGCTGCTGAGTGGCGGGTTCCGCCGGCGGTGGAGAGGGCTGTTGGGCGGCCGCCAGTGGCGCGAGCGGGCCGGTCACGAGCATGAGGAACGACACGACGACGCCGAGGATCCGGACTCCGGTCTTCATCAAGGGAACCTCCTCCCAGTAGTCCTCAGAGAGACTATTGTCCGCCCCCAGGGGGCTCCCACGGCAGCAATTCCTGGACAACTCGATGATAGCAAATGGACCGACCGCACGTAAACTCGACAAACGCTATAATCGGCGGCAGATTCTGTTCCAGGAGGCCCGTAACCCATGAAGCTCGTGCGCTTCTCTACGAACGGCCAGCACCCGCGCCTCGGCATCATCCAGGGCGACCGAATCGCAGACCTTCAGGCAAGCCTCGCCGCGACTCTGACGCGGCGCGGCGTCGTGCGGGCGGGGGAGATCGCCTCAGCGCTGGTCCCGAGCAGCACGCGCGCGTTCCTCGAGGGCGGCCCGGCGGCCGAGGAGGCAATCGCCGGAATCAAGGAATGGGTGACGGTTCCCGCAGCCTCGGCGCGCCTGCACGCGCCGATCACCGATCCGGGAAAGTTCATTTGCATCGGGCTCAACTACCGTGACCACGCGCAGGAAGCGAATCAGCCGATCCCCAAGGAGCCGCCGATCTTTGCGAAGTGGTCGAACGCGATCCTCGATCCGGGCGAGCCGATCCTCAGGCCCAGAGGCTCGCAGCAACTCGACTGGGAGGTCGAGCTCGGGGTGGTGATCGGCCGCACCGCCCGGTTCGTCGGGAGAGACAAGGCGCTGGACTACGTCTGGGGCTACACGATCATCAACGACGTGAGCGCCCGCGACTTCCAGTTCATCGGAAGCCAGTGGATGGCCGGGAAGATCCCCGAGACCTTCGCGCCGGTCGGTCCGTACATCGCGGATCGGAACGAGATCCCGGACCCTCACGTCCTCGAGCTGAGGCTCTGGGTCAACGGAAAGCAGATGCAGACGGGGAACACCAAGACGTTCATCTTCGATGTCCGCTATCTCGTGAGCTACCTCTCGGGCCTCATGACCCTCGCGCCCGGCGATCTCATCGCGACGGGTACGCCGCCCGGCGTGGGTTTCGCGCGCAAGCCGCCGATCTTCCTCCAGCCGGGGGACACGTGCCGCCTGGACATCACCGGCCTCGGGCAGATCGAGAATCCCGTCAAGGAAGCGTGAGGCGCCGATGCTCGATGTGATCGCGCCGCTCGTCGTCTCGAACACGACGAAGATCGTCCTGGTCTCGCTCGACGGGCTGGGGGGGCTCCCGCGGCCCGAGACGGGACGCTCCGAGATGGAGACCGCTCGGCTCCCCAACCTCTCCCAGCTGGCCAGCGAGGCGGCGTGCGGTCTCATCCGTCACGTCGCGCCGGGAATCACGCCGGGGAGCGGTCCGGGACACCTCGGGCTCTTCGGCTACGATCCGCTTCAGTACCAGGTCGGCCGTGGAGTCCTGGAGGCGCTCGGCATCGAGTTCGACCTGCGCGCGGGCGACGTCGCCGCGCGCGGAAACTTCTGCACCGTGGATGGGGCGGGCCGCATCACCGACCGGCGCGCGGGCCGGATTTCGACCGACGTGTCCGTGCGTCTGACCGAGCGCCTCCGGCGCATCCGCCTACCCGGGGTCGAGGTGTTCGTCGAGCCGGGGAAGGACTATCGCTTCGTCCTCGTGCTCCGCGCCCGAGCCCGCCGTGGGGGCGGCCTCTCGGCGCGGCTCTCCGAGACCGACCCGCAAGCGGTCGGGAAACCGCCGCTCGCCGTGAAGGCACTCGAGCCGCGCGCGAAGGCCACCGCCACGCTCGTGAACCGCTTCGTGGCGGAGGCCCGACGCCTGCTCGCCGACGCGGCGCCCGCGAACATGGTGCTCCTGCGCGGCTTCGATCAGCTGCCGAAGCTCCCGCGGTTTCCCGAGGTCTTCGGACTCCGGAGCGCGGCGATCGCGGCCTACCCGATGTACCGCGGTCTCGCGAGGCTCGTCGGGATGGACGTCCTCAAGACCGGCGCCACCTTCGCCGCTGAGCTCGCGACGCTCCGCGAGCACTGGGACACGCACGACTTCTTCTTCGTTCACTACAAAGATACGGACAAGGCGGGCGAGGACGGAGACTTCGAGGGGAAGGTCCAGGCGCTCGAGCGCCTGGATCGGGCGATCCCCGACATCCGCGCCCTCGGGCCCGACGTCCTGATCGTCTCCGGAGATCACGCGACCCCCTCCATCCTGGCCGGCCACGGCTGGCAGCCGGTCCCGGTCCTGGTCTGGAGCCGCTATTGCGGCGCCGACGGCGCGACCGCCTTCACCGAGCGCGCCTGCGCCGGCGGGAGCCTCGGGACGATGCCTGCCCAGCATCTGATGCCGCTGGTGATGGCCAACGCTCTGCGCCTCACCAAGTTCGGCGCCTGAGGTCCAGGTACAAATCCCCTCTCCCGCGGCGGCGCGGGACAAAATCTCCTTGCCCCGCGCCTGAGCGGGGTCATACTCCGTGGTGGGATGGCAGAGGCTGAGCGGCTGAACGAATCGATCAAGCAGCTTCTCGGCGAGGGCCGAGACGAGCGCCTCGCCGATCTCCTGGAGGACGCGCACCCGGCAGACGTGTCCCGTGTGATCCGCGAGCTGCCGCCCGACGACCAGGTCCGCCTCTTCCGCCTCCTCACCCCCCAGCACGCGGGCGAGGTGCTCGCCGAGCTCGACGACCCGACGCTGCGCGAGCTGGTCGGCTCGCTCCCGGAAGTCGAGGTTTCGCGCGTCCTGGATCGGATGCCGCCCGAGCAGGTCGTGGACGTCGTCGAGGAGCTGCCCAAGGAGCAGGCGGAAGAAATCCTCGAGCTGATGGAGGAGGAGAAGTCCGAGGAGGTCCAGGAGCTCCTCGAGTACACGGAGGGGACGGCGGGCCGCCTCATGTCGCCCGAGTTCGTCGCAGTCCGCGAGGAGACCACCGTCGCCCAGGCGATCGAGCACATCCGCAAGGCGGCCTCGGGCGAGGGCGCGTTCTATCTCTACGTCGTGGACGACCACGACCACCTGGTCGGCGTCGTCCCCCTCCACCGGCTCCTCGCCGCGGACGCGGCGACGCCCATCGGCGCAATCCGCACGGACGAGGTGGAGAGCGTGCGGGTGGACACGGACCAGGAAGAGGTCGCGCGTCGCGTCCAGCACTACAACCTGATCCAGATCCCCGTCGTGGACGTCAACCGGCGTCTCCTCGGCACGATCGGCGTGGACGACGCGATCGACGTCATCCGCGAGGAGGCGACCGAGGACATCCAGCGCCTCGGCGGCGTGGCCGGGGACGAAACGGTCCTCGACCCGCCGCGCGCTGTTTTCATCAAGCGCAACCTCTGGCGGTTGATCAACCTCGGCACTGCCGTGCTGGCGGCCTCGGTCATCGGCCTCTTCGAGTCGTCCATCCAGGCCCTCGCGACCCTCGCGGTCTTCATGCCGATCGTCGCCTCCATGGGCGGCATCGCGACGACCCAGACGGCGACGGTCGTGGTCCGGGGGATCGCGCTCGGCGACATGACCGCCGCCGTGCTCCGCCGCGTCCTCTGGAAGGAGCTCTGGCTCGGGCTCACGACCGGCGCGGCGAACGGCCTCGTGATCGCGGTGATCGCCTACCTCTGGAAAGGGCAGGTGCTCCTCTCGCTGATCCTCGCGGTCGCCCTCGTGTTCAACATGCTCGTCGCCGCCGTGGTGGGCACGCTCATCCCGATCGCGCTCAAGACCTTCCAGGTCGATCCGGCGATCGCGTCCAGCGTGATCATCACGACGTTCACGGATGTGTTCGGGTTCTTTTCCTTCCTGGGCCTGGCCACGCTGCTGATCAGGTTTCTCCTGTAGGTGTGCGCCGAAGCGAAAAGCCACTTGGCAACGCCGGCCGCCCGTGGTTAAAATACGCCCGGCTCTCGACCAATTGACCGGCCTCACTCCCACATCACCTTCACGGGAGGGCTCTGAGTGGACGTTGCTTTAGAGAAGAGGCAGGTCCAGCGCGCGTACGAGCTATACGCTCCGGTCTACGACTTCATCTTCGACTGGATCTTCGCTCCTGGGCGCACCGCCGCCGTCAAGCAGCTCGCCCTCCAGCGGAGTGACTCCGTGCTCGAGGTGGGCATCGGCACCGGCTTGAACCTGCCGCTCTACCCGGCGACGTGTCAGCTGACCGGCATCGACCTCTCGCAGGAGATGCTGGACAAGGCCGTCGAGCGCGTCCAGACCCTCGCCATGCCCAACGTGACCCTGAAGGTCATGGACGCGACGTCGCTGGACTTCGGCGACAACGAGTTCGACAAGGCCGTCGCGACCTACACGATCTCGGCGGTGCCGGATCCGGTCGCGGTCCTCAACGAGATGCGTCGCGTGGTGAAGCCCGACGGGATCATCGTGATCCTGAACCACTTCAGGAGCGAGCGACGGCTGACCGGATGGGTCGAGGATCTGCTGGCGCCGGTCTGCACGCGCCTGGGCTGGAAGTCGAACCTGCCCCTGGCGCCGCTCCTCGAGCAGGTGGGCCTCGTGCCCGAGTCGATCACCCAGGTCAACATGTTCAAGGGGTGGCGCCTCGTGAAGTGCATCAACCGGGACTAGTCCGGCTCACAGGCCTCGTTCTCGCCCTCGTTCTCGTCCTCCCCGCCGCGCGGGCCGGATGGGTCGCGCTGCTGTCCGGGGTGTTTCTCCTGGAGTTCCTTGGCCACGGAAGACCCGCTGCGCTCTCGATGCTGACCGTGACGCCGGCCCGCCGGCCGTTCCTCGCCCCTGGGACCAGCGCCGATCTCTACGTCCACGCCGGGCTTGGCGCCGGTGTCCCGCTGGTGCTGGTCCACGGCTTCTCTCCCGGGGGCAAGGACGACCCGCGGGTCCGAGAGGCGGCGGCGCTGCTGGCGCGGACCGGCTTCGACGTGGCGGTGCCGACGATCCCCGGGCTCACGCACGGACAGCTCGGGTGGGAGGACGTCGAGCCGGTAATTGCCACGATCGCCGCGCATGCTGCGTCGACCATCGTGGTCGGCGTCAGCGTCGGCGCGGGACCCGCGCTTCTCGCCGCCGCTGACCCGCGCGTCCGTGAGCGAGTCAGCGCTGTCCTGACCCTCGGCGGCTACGCGTCCGCGAGCGAAGTGGTGCGCTTCTGGCTCACGGGCGCCTACGAGTACGAGGGCATTCGCGGCCGCGTGGACCACGATCCCGAGGTGGTTCGGATGTTCGTGCGGGCCAACGCCGATCGGCTCGACGCGTCGTCACACAGGACCCTCGGGGCTGCCGATCGCGAGAGCGCAGCACGATTTCTCGCCGCGCCTCCGCCCGACCTTCAACGGTACCTCGACTCCCTCTCGCCGCTCCGGGTGGCGCGCGAGATCCGCGCGCGCCTCGTCCTGGTTCACGGTCGCGCCGACCGCGCGGTGCCCTACACGGAGAGCCTGCGGCTCGCGGCCGCGCGCCCGGAGCGAACGACGCTGGTGCTCGTCGGCGTCGTGGAGCACGTGGGGGGTGGCGGTACCTCTTCCGGCTGGCAGGGGGCGAGTGACTTCCTGGCCCTCTGGCGCGTGATGTACGCCCTGCGGGCGACGCCTCCCTAATTTCTTGGTCCAGGTGGTGGGCGGCTGCTAGGCTGCGCCCATGAAAACTAGAATTTGCGTGACCGCCGTGCTCCTGCTCTGGACCGCCGCGTGCGCGACCACGACAACGATGCCCCTTCGTCAGTTCGACGACATCCCGTTGCCGGGCGGGCTCACGTACCAGCCGGAGCGCTCGGTCGTGATCGAGTCGCCGACCCTCAAGGCGGCTCAGCTCGTCTATCGGGGACGCCTGGAGCCCGTGAGCCTCGCGGACGCGATGCGCGCAACCCTGGAGCCGAACGGCTGGCGCCACGTCTCCAGGACGACGACGGCCACGGAAGGTACGTGGCAGATCTACGAGAAAGACGGCAACGCGCTCGAAGTCCACATCTATGAAGGGCTCTGGTACACGTACCTGGCCATCAGCGCCTCGGAGACGCTTCTGACTCCGACCGCGGAGACGAAGGATGGGGCCCCGAAGACGGCACGGCTGGAAGCCTCGATCGATCCGCCGGCGACGCCCGAGCCCGCAACCGCCTCGGATCGGCCGACCCGAGGCACCGACGGGTCCTTCACTCAGCGCGTGAAGGACTTCTTTACCAATCTCTTCACCTGGTGAGTCGATCCGACCGGTAGGCCGGGCTCGCTAGAAACTCAGGCTCCGCCCCTCGCCGCTGCCCGGGCGCTGGATGCCCCAGCCCGAGAGCTTCGTGAGGACCGTATTCCGGTGCACGCCGAGCCGCCGTGCCGCGTGGCTCACATTCCAGCCCACGCCCTCGAGCACGCGGAGGATATATTGGCGCTCGAACTGCTCCAGGGCTTCGCGCAGCGGCGGGCCCGTGTCCTCGCCCAGGCGCGACCCCGTCTCGGGCATCGCCACGTCGAGTGGCACGTCCTGGAGGTGGATGACGGGGCTCCGCGCGAGGACCACCGCCCGGTGCAGGACGTTCTCGAGCTCGCGCACGTTCCCGGGCCAGTCGTAGCGGGTGAGCACTTCCAGCGCGCCGGCCGACACGCCGCGCACGTCGCGACCGCACTCGCGCGCGATCTTCCGGACGAAGTACTGAACGAGCGCCCCGATGTCCTCGCGGCGCTCGCGGAGCGGCGGAACGTGGAGGGGCACCACGTTCAGCCGGTAGTATAGGTCCTCCCGGAACGCCCGCTCCCTCACGGCGTTCTTCAGATTGATGTTCGTCGCCGCGAGGATTCGGACGTCCACGGGGACGGCGCGCACGCCACCCAGACGCTCGATCTCCCGTTCTTGCAGCGCCCGCAGGAGCTTCGTCTGAAGATCCAGCCGAAGGCTGCCGATCTCGTCGAGGAAGATTGTGCCCCCGTGGGCCAGCTCGAAGCGGCCGAGCTTCTTCGCGTGCGCCCCGGTGAAGGCGCCCCGCTCGTGGCCGAACAGCTCGGACTCGATGAGCGCGTCGGGGATCGCCGCGACGTTGACCGCGACAAAGGGCTGGCCCTGCCGGCCGCTCCGCGCGTGGATCGCGCGCGCGACCAGCTCCTTGCCGGTGCCGCTCTCCCCGGTGATCAACACAGTGGTCGGAGTTGGCGCGATCTGCGTGATGAGCTGGTAGATGCGCGCCATCTCCGGGTGGCGCCCGACCATCCCCTCGAAGGCCCCGGCAATACCGCCCGCGTCGGACGGAGCGCCCGCCAGCGCCGAGCGCAGATAGAGGACCTCACGCTCGAGGGCACGCTTCTCGAGCGCGCGTTGAGCCAGCAACAGAATGTCGTCCACCTCGAAGGGCTTCGTCAGGTAGTCGTACGCCCCGCGCTTGAGCGCTTCGACGGCAGTCCGCAGCTCGCGGACCGCGGTGGCGATGACCACGACCGTCGAGGGATCGGCGGCCTTGATGCGGGGAAGCACGTCGATCCCGGCCTCGCCGGGCATCCGCTGGTCCAGCATGACGAGGTCGATCTCGTGAGCTTTCAGCACGTCGAGCGCCTGGGCGCCGTTCGCGGCTTCGAGGACGTCGCAGGTCTCCTCGAGGATGGCGCGCACCGAGGCGCGCACGCTCTCCTCGTCGTCCACGACGAGGACGGTGCCCCGCGGCGCCGTCGTCGGGGCGCCCGCGGCGCTCACGGCTTGCGCGAGCGTTCCATCACGAGGAACTGATTGGCCCCGCCGCTGCTGCCGCCCGCCCGGTGCACGTAGATCAAGACCGACTCGCCGGGCTTGAGCGCTCCGAGCGCGCGGTAGAGGTTGGCCGGGTCGTCGGCCGCCCGGCGCGCGACCTCGAGGATCACGTCGCCGCGCCGCAGGCCCGCCTTCTCGGCGGGACTCCCGGGCTGCACGTCCGTGACCAGCAGGCCGCGTGAGACCGGCAGGTCGAGGCGGAGCGCCGCGTCGCCCGTGAGCAGCTCCACGCTGAGGCCCCACTCGTCGGTCCCGGGCGCCTCCGCGACGACGGGCTCGTCGGCCGGCATCTCGCCGATCTTCACGCTGACCGCCACGGGTTTTCGCTCGCGGATCACGGTGAGCTTCATCGTCTGGCCAGGCTTGACGGCGGCGATCCGGCGCTGGAGGTCTGGCACCTCCTTGATCGGCGCGCCGCCCAGCTCCACCACGACGTCGCCCGCCCGGAGGCCGGCGGCGTCCGCGGGGCTCCCCTTCATCACTTCGGCCACCAGGACCCCTGCCCCTTCCTTCACGCCGAAGCTCCCGGCAAGCTGATCGGTCAGGTCCTGGATGACGATGCCGAGCCAGCCCCGCACCACGCGGCCGCGCGCGATGAGCTGCTGCATCACGTCGCGGGCCTGGTTGATCGGGATCGAGAAGCCGATACCCTGGCCGGCGGCGACGATCGCGGTGTTGATCCCGATCACTTTGCCGTCGATGTTCAGGAGCGGGCCGCCCGAGTTCCCCGGGTTGATCGAGGCGTCGGTCTGGATGAAGTTGTCGTACTGCGTGACGCCCACGCGCGTGCGAGCCGTGGCGGAGATGATGCCCACCGTCACGGTGCGATCGAGGCCGAACGGGTTGCCGATCGCGATCGCCCACTGGCCGACGCGGAGCTGGTTGGAATCGCCCAGCTCGGCCACCGGCAGGGGGCCGGGCGCGTCCACCTTGAGCACGGCGAGGTCGGTCTTGGGATCTCGACCGACCAGGCGCGCCGAGAACTTCCGCTGATCCGAGAGGCGCACGATGATGTCCTGAGCGTTCTCGATCACGTGGTTGTTCGTCAAGATGTATCCTTTGGAATCCACCAGGACGCCCGAGCCGGTGGCGCGCGCGTCCTCGCGCGGCCGCCGGCGAAAATAGCGCTCGTAGAACTCCTCACCGAAGAACTCCTTGAACCGCTCCGGAGCTTCCTCCGACGCGCCGGCCGGCGTCTTCTTCGGCACCGTGCTCACGTGCACCACCGCCGGTGTGGCGCGGTCGGCGACGGCCGCGAACGCGTCCTCCAGCGCCCGGAGCATGGCGCGCGGATCGGCCTTCGGCGCCGCCCGCTGCTCGGCCGGGGCTGGACGCTGCTGCGCGCAGGCGGGGGCGGCAAGAAGCATCGTGAAGAGAAGGACGATGAATGCGTTCATCGGTGGCTCGGCCCCTACTCTACCGGCCGCGGTCAGTCTTCGCCAGGGGGACGAGCGCCAGCTCCAGCACGCGCCGCGTCCGGGCCGTCACCCGCGCCGCGGCACCGCGGCGGAGATGTCCGACCCAGATGATCGCGCCGCCGGCCGCGACCACGGGCACGCGGCAGCGATCCCAGCGGGGCACCTTCGCATCGATCAGTAGTGTCTTGAGCCTCCGTTCGGCGCCGCCGAACGGGATGAAGCGTTCGCCGCGCCGCGGGGCGCGCACCACGAGCGGTCCCGCCAGCTCCTCGGCATCGAAGGCGACGCGGCCCGGCTCGCGGGGAATCGTGTAGGCCTCGGCGCCGACGAACCGCGTTTCGAGCGCCTGGCCGATCTCGGGTAGCTCGGTGCGGCCAGGGACGCTGACCGGTCGCTCGGCGAGGGCGGGTAGCGGAGCCAGCGCGAGGCGGGCGAGGGCGCCGCTCACCTCGATGGTCACTCCGCCCAGCCTGAACGGGCGCCGCGGCGGCGGGACGGTGAGGGCCCTCCTGAGCCCACGATGAGACCACGCTCTCAGCGGGGCGCGACTTCCGAGACGTTCCGCCGCCTGGCGCAGGACCTCGGCGGCGACCTGGCGCGGCAAGGCGCGCAGCGGGCCGAGCGGAAGGGTCACCCCGCCCTCGCCCAACACGCTCAGCCGATCGAGCTCGATGCCCGCCGACCGGTCCAGCGCCGTGACGGTCTCGCGAGCGAGCGCCGACAGCCGCGTGAGCGCGCGCGCGATCTCCGTGTTGTACGAGGCGGCGAGGAGCGGCATCAGCTCGTGGCGAATCCGGTTACGGAGGAACTTCGGGTCTCGGTTCGTCGGATCCTCGACCCACGGGAGCGCGACTCGCCGCAACTCCGCCTCGAGCGCGGTCCGCGGGAGCTCGATGAGCGGGCGGATGATCGAGCCACGCACCGGCGGGATGCCGGCGAGCCCTCGAACGCCGGCGCCCTCGAGGAGGCGCATCAGCACGGTCTCGGCCTGATCGTCGGCGGTGTGACCAAGCGCGACCCGATGGGCGCCGACACGAGCCGCGCTCGTCTCGAGCGCCGCGTACCGGGCCGCCCGCGCGGCGGCTTCGAGAGAGCCCCGCGAATCGACCGTGACGGTCGCGACGTCGACCGGAACGCCAAGACGTGCCCCGAGCGTCCGCACGAAGTCCGCGTCGCCGGGCGATTCGGGGCGGAGCTGGTGATCGACGTGAAGGACATGGAGCCGGAGCCGCCATTCGGGTGCGAGCTCGAGGAGCAGGTGCAGGAGCGCCACCGAGTCGACGCCGCCCGACACCGCGACCAAGACGGTTTCGCCGCCCGCGAGCATCGCGTGGCGGCGAATGGTGCGCTCCATCTGGTCGCGCGCTGCCACCTACCCGCCCTGGAGACCCACCCAGACCTCCCCGTCCTCGAAGTGCTCCTTCTTCCAGACCGGGACGGTCTGCTTGAGCGTGTCGATCGCGTACCGGCACGCTTCGAACGCGTCGCCGCGATGCGCGGCCGCCACGGCGATGAGCACGCTGGCTTCGCCGATCTCGAGCCGTCCGATGCGGTGGAGCATCGCCACGCGCTTGACACCGGGCCAGCGGCCGCGCACGGTCTCACCGATCTCGCGCATCTTGACCTCGGCCATGGGCGCGTGCGCCTCGTACTCCAGGAACTTCACCGGGCGGCCGCCCGTCTCGTTCCGCACCACGCCCGAGAAGATGACGATACCGCCGGCGCCGGGATCGTCCACCTCATCGGCGATCGCGTCGGGGGACAACGGCTCGGTCACGACGCGGTAGATGTCGGCGGCGGCGCCGCCGCTCACCGGCGGGAAGAGGCAGAGCTCGTCGTCAGGCCGGAGGCGATGGTCGGGGGAGACGTAGTCTTGTCCGACGGCGAACAGCGTGAACGGGCGGTACGGTGCCAGCTCGGGATGGCGGTCGGCGATCGCCGACCAGGCGGACTCTACGGTCCCGCCCTCCGGAAGATCGACCTCGAGCCGCTCGCGTCCCAGCGCTTCACGGTACCGGGCGAAGAGACGAACCCGGACGCGCACGGCCGGTGGCGGAAGCTTAGAAGCGGTGCGACTGCCCGCAGCCGCAGCTCGACTTCACGTTCGGATTCTTGATCGCGAAGCCCGCGCCCATCATGTTGTTGTCCACGAAATCGATCTCGCTGCCGGAGAGATAGGGCGCGCTGTGCTTGTCGATGTAGACCCTGATGCCCTGAGCGTCGAACACGTCGTCCTCCGGCGTCGCCTGATCTTCCCAGCCGAGCTCGTAGGACATGCCGGAGCAGCCTCCGCCAACCACGCGGATCCGGAGGCCCCATTCGGGCTTGCCTTCCTCGAGCCGGAGCTCGGAGACCTTCTTTGCGGCTGTTTCGGTCATCGTAACCATGCGATCCTCCCGATCTGACGAGCTTTTTCGGAATCGACCTGCTTCGTCGCTATCCTATCACACGATCAAGCTCGAAGGGCTCATGGGTGCCGGCCCCCATGCGTCATTAGGATGCCGCCCGAGGGGCGTCATAGGATGCCGCCCGAGGGCAGCAGGGTCAGCTCCTCGAGCGAGGCTCCCGGCGGGAGCGAGGCGATCAGGACCGCCGCCCGCGCGACGTCCTCGGGGCGCAGCATCCGGCTCCGGTCAGGCGCGTTCCCGATGGTGTCCCAGAGCGGCGTGTCCACGGCCCCCGGCACCAGCACCCCGACGCGCACGCCGTCGGCGCGGAGCTCCTCGGCGAGGACCCGGCTGAAGCCCACGACGCCGGCCTTGGTCGCCGTGTAAACGGCGGCGCCCGCGATGGGCCGCTGCGCCGCGACGGACGCGATGTTGATGATCGTCCCCCGGCGCTGGCGGATCATCATGGGCAGGACCGCGCGACAGCACACCATGACCGCGCGGAGATTCACCGCGAGGAGCGGGTCCCAGTCGCTCGGCTTCGTGCCCATCACCGGGCCGAACGAGGCGGCACCGGCGGCCGTGACGAGAACGTCGACGCGCCCGAACTCGGCGATGGCCTGCTCGACCATCGCCTCGACCGCGCCGTCCTGGGCGACGTCGGTGGGGATGGCCAGGGCCCTGCCGCCGCTCTCACGGATCGCCGCGGCCGCCGCCGCCAGCTCCTGCCGCGTCCGCGCGGCGAGCACCACCGCCGCCGCCTCGCGTGCGAGCGCCATCGCGATCGCGAGGCCGATCCCGCGCCCGGCGCCGGTGACGATGGCGACCTGTCCCTGCAGCGCGCCCCCGGCGCTCAAATCTGGAGCCCCCGGCTCGACTTGATCAACTCCATGAACT
>Ga0209056_10000513_pt1 | contig 42790 bp, 42 predicted proteins | sample GraSoiAngelo_114_FD_185876 | JGI IMG/M metagenome (GOLD analysis project Ga0209056, IMG submission 185876) | Grasslands soil microbial communities from the Angelo Coastal Reserve, California, USA - 14_0903_13_40cm (SPAdes) (version 2) | ecosystem: Environmental > Terrestrial > Soil > Grasslands...
CGGTCCTGCGGGCTTCCATCCGGGCGCAGCGCGGCCGACGCGACGCGGGGGAGGAAAAGAGCCCGAGCTAGGCGGGTGGCAGCACGTCGCCAGCGCGGAACTCCGGTTCGGGCGTCCGAGCGGCGGTCAGCCCTTGTGCTCCTGCAGACACTGGAGCGCCAGCCCGCCGTGACTCCACGCGGCGCCCGCGGCCATCGCCATGGCGACGAAGGTCGTCTCCGCGATCTCCGCGTCCGCGGCGCCGGCGAGTGCCGCCTTCTTCGTGTGCGCGTCGATGCACCACGGACATTGCGTGATCTGGGCGATCCCGAGCGCGATGAGCTCCTTGGTCTTGCCCGGGATCGCGCCGTCCTTGAACGCCTTTTGATCGAACTCGAGGAACGCCCGGTAGACCTCCGGCGCGAGCTCGCGCATACGCTTGAACTGAGTCTTCACGTCGACGCCGTGAAACTCCATGACCCCCTCCTACTTCAGGCCGTAGAAGCCCATCGCGCCGCCCGCCAGGATCTGGCGCTTGGTCTCGGCCGACAGCTCCGGCCGATCGGCGATCAGCTTGGGCGCGCCGGGGAAGAAGCCGTCGGGGTGCGGGTAGTCGGTCGCCCACAGGATCTTGTGCGGGCCGATGTAGTCCGCGAGCACGGAGAGGCTGCCTTCGACGGGCTCGAACGAGATCCAGCAGTTGCGCTGGAAGAGCTCGCTCGGGCGCATCGTCAGGCCCGAGTCGTTGAAGCCCTGGTCGTCGAAGTGGCGGTCCATCCGGTCGAGCCATGGCGCGATCCATCCGCCGCCCGACTCCATGAAGCCGATGCGCACCCTGGGATGGCGATCGCAGACGCCTTCCCAGATCACGCTCATCGCGGCCAGCATCATCTCCATCGTGTGGGAGATGATGTGCCGGGCGCCGCGGTTCGTGAAGCGATCGACGCCGACCTGAGGCATGCCGCCACTGGCGCCCTCGTGCAGGCCGATGGCGAAGTCGAGCTCTTCGACCTCTTTCCAGAAGGGCGCATAGTCCGGGTGGTGCAGCATGCGCCCGTTGTACGGATTGGGGCGGAGGAAGCCGCCCCGCATGCCGAGCTCCTTGCGGGCGAAGCGCATCTCCTCGATCGCCAGCGGGATCGACTGCATGGGCAGCATGGCGACGCCGAAGAGGCGGTCGGGATAGGGCCGGCAGTAGTCGGCGAGCCAGCGGTTGTAGGCCCGGCACATCGCCGCGGCGAGCCCGGGGTCCTGAACCGCTCCGCTGAAGAGACCGAGGCTCGGGTAGAGGAAGGCGGCGTCGATGCCGTCCAGATCCATGTCCGGAATCCGCGCGTGGGGGTCGAAGCCCCCTTTCCGGCCGTCGACGTATTTCATGGTGACGTCGTCCACCACGCCCTGCCGGGCTCCGATCCCCCCGATGAGACCGAGGCCCTTCGGGCTGCCGAGGATCTTGTCCTCGACGCGCAACCGCTCCTTGCCGTCGGTATCGACGATCATCCGCGGCGCGCGGTCGCGGTAGGCGGGATCGATGTACTTGTCCCACATGTCGACCGGCTCGAGTATGTGTCCATCGGCGTCGATGACGTTGTACCTGCGCGCCATGCTCAGTCCCCCTTCGGTCCGGAAGCCTCGATGCGCTCCGTCCCGTGCCCGACCAGGTGCAGAGAGGATTGCGCTCCTTGGCGCCGGAGTCAAGAACGTGTCGCCGCCGATACGCGGTCTCGGCCCGCCGCACGAGCGGTCGCGATGACGAGCGCCGCCAGAGGAATCACGACGAAACTGCCGTAGAGCCACGCCCCGGCGAGCGCCGTCGCCGGCCGCGAGGCGCCACCCGCGAGCCCGGCCGCGTTGGCGACGACGCCCGACAACGCCGAGCCGAGCGCGACGGCGAACAGCTGGGTGCTCGGGATCATCGACGCCGTCAGCGCGCCCTCGCCCGCGCGCCCGGACGACAGGATGAGGGCGCCGATGTGCGACCAGGACGTGCCGATGCCGCCGCCGACCAGCACCAGGGATGCCGCGATCACCGGGACTGGACCCGAGCCGATCGTGAGGAACAGGCCCACGAATCCCGACGCCGTGAGAAGCGGGCCGAGCGCGATCGCCCGATGGACGCGGGCGGTAGGGACGCGCGCGCTCAGCAGCGTGGCGGCCGTCCAGGAGAGCGACTGCGATGCGTAGAGATAGCCGGCGGCCGCGGGGGAAATGCCGTGCAGCACCTGCACGAAGAGCGGGACGTAGATGCCGCCCGGTGTCGTCGACATCCCCAGGAGGAAGATCATCCAGAATCCCGTTCCGATCCGGTTCCTGAGCGAGAGCATGCCCGACGGAAAGAGCCGCGAGGGCGCCGCGCCGTCGAGCCGGAGCATGAGGGCGATGGCGCTGACCGCGGCGGCAAGGAGGGCGAGGCGCGCGGCCGTCGCCTGGGTGTTCGCGATCGCGCCGATGCTGAGGACGCTCGCGCAGATGAGCGCGAGGCGCCCCAGCGGCACCTTCGTCGCATGGGCATCGTGGCGCACGACCGTCCGCAAGATGCGCCAGGTCAGCGCGGCGGCGACGACGGTGATCGGCGTGATCGCCCAGAACGCCATCCGCCACAGGCCGAGCCCGGCCAGCACGCCGCCCAGCGCAGGACCGCCGAGCGCCGCGATGCCCCAGGCCAGGGAGATCGTGGCGAGCATGTGAGACCACAGGGCCTCGGGAAAGACCTCGCGGACCATCGTGTGAGCGGCGGCGATCAGCATGCCGCCGCCGAGACCCTGAAGCCCACGGCCCGCGACGAGCACCGGCATGGTGGGCGCGGCGCCGCAGACACCCGCGCCCATGACGAAGGCGGCAGCGGCCAGGACGAAGGCGCGGCGCATTCCCGACCGGCGGACCACGACGGAGCTCCCGGCGCTCCCGAGGATCGAGCTGACCGCATAGGCCGTGGAGGCCCACGCGTAGATCGCGACGCCGCCGATCTCGCCGATGGCCGACGGGAGGACCGTGGCTGTGATGAACGTGCTGAACGCGGGCGCCAGGATGCCGAGGACGACGACCATGGCGGAGAGACGGTGCGGTCGCTCGAGCAGCGCCGCCCAGGCGCTCGGGTGCACGGCCGAGGCATACGCCCGTTAGCGCTGGCCTGTCAACGCTCAGCGTGACGGCAAAGCTACAGACCCAGCAGCATTTCCAGGTTTTGCCAGAGGATCCGGTTCTTTTCCTCCGCGGTCAGGCTCCGGAGCCCCTGCACCCAGGCCACGGGCGAGGGGTTCCACCCGACGAAGGGCCAGTCACTGCCGAGCACGACGTGGTCGGCGCCGACGTGGTCGAGCAGAAAGCGGAGCCCCGCCTCGCTGTCGGTCACGCAGTCGTAGTAGAGACGGCCCAGGTAGGCGCTGGGGGGCTTACGAATGTGCTGGCGAGCTTCGGAGCGGACCTGCCAGCCGTGATCCATGCGCCCCAGACCAAAGCAGGCCGGACCGCCACCGTGGGCGATGCACGCCTTGAGGCCGGGGCAGGCGTCGAGAATCCCGCCGAAGATGAGGGTGGCCACGATCAGCGCGTCTTCCACGATGACTCCGACGCTGTTGGCCAGGGCGTAGCGGTCCGGAGCTTTGAACAGCAGATTGTGCTGCGGCTGGGGATGAAAGAACAGCACGGCGCCCATGGCCTCGACGGCCTTGAAGAGCGGCCGGAACCGTGGCTCGTCCCAGCTGGCGCCGTTCACCGCCGTGTCGAGCTCCGCGCCCTTGAGGCCGAGGACCGTCACCGCGCGCTCCAGCTCGTCGATCGCCGCCGTGACGTCCTGCACGGGGAGCGTCGCGAGGCCGGCGAATCGGCGAGGCCACTGGCGAGTCATGGCGGCGATCTCGTCGTTGACGTCGCGGGCCAATTGCCGTCCCTGGGCGGGCTCCAGGTGATAGCCGAAGAGCGGTGTGTGAATGGAGACCACTTGCACGTCGATGCCCTGGGCGTCCATGTCGCGAAGTCGCTCCTCCGGCGTGAAGCGCACCTTGGGCGTCGCGACACGGCTCTTCCGGCCGTTGGTCACGGTGGCGCCGAGTCCCTCGCCGGGCTCGAAGCGTGTCCCGTACCACTCGCTCCCGGCGTCGACGGTCCGCCACAGGCACTGCGGCATCAGATGAGCGTGGATGTCGATGCTGCGCACGGTATCCTCCCTTTTGCCTTGACACCTTCACGACCGCGCTGCTAGACGTGGGCCACCGCCGCCGGCCGCCACCATAGCAGAGGAGGGACTCATGAGGACGCTGGCAACGAGGCTCGCCGTCCTGGTCGCGCTGCTCACCGTCGCCGTCGTGCCGGCACTCGGGCCTGCGGCCGCCGCGGGCAAGTTGAGCCTCTGGCGGCTCAAGACCTACATCCCACCGGCGGACAAGATTCTCGACGCCAACGCCCAGGACTGCGCGAAGAAGGCGGGCGTCGAGCTCGCCATCCAGACCTACACCTTCGACGACATGTGGACGAAGTTCACGGCGGCCATCGAGTCGAAGACACTGCCGGACATCGCGGAGCTCGACGCCGTCGGGCCCGCGCGCCTCGCGAACCTCGGACGGCTCGCCGACGTGTCGGACGTGGTGGCGGCCGCGACCAAAGAGCTCGGGCCGATCCTCGCCAATGCCGACGGGGCGGTGAAGTTCGGCGGCAAGTATTACGCGGTGCCCCACTACGCGATTCCACTGGTCCTCTTCTACCGGCCGGACATTCTCGCCAAGGTCGGAGCGGAGCCGCCCGACACCTGGGAGGACATCCAGCGCGTCTCCGAAAAGGTGAAGAAGGCCGGCGCGCAGGAATTTCCCAACGGCTTTCCGTGGAACCGTACCGGCGACGGCTACGATCCAGCCATGAGCCTGCTCTGGAGCTACGGCGCGGCGTGGGTCGACAAGAGCGGAAAATTCACGGGCATCCCGAAGGCGCAGGGCCTGGAGGCGCTCAAGGTCGTGACGCGAGCCTATCTCGCTGACAAGACGTCCGCGTTCGACTATCTGTCCTGGTCCGGCGCGACCAACAACGAGGCGTTCATGGCCGGCAAGATCACGTTCACGCCGAACGGGCCGAGCATCCTCTTCCAGGAGGAGTCGACCCAGCACCCGCTCCTCAAGGACACGGCCATCAAGCTGATGCCGAGGGGACCGGCCGGCCGCAACCTCGCGCTGACCTTCGTGATGAACTGGGCGGTGCCGACGGACGGCAAGTCCCAGAAGGACGCCAAGGCACTCATCGCATGCGTGATGGCCCGCGAGAATTTCGTGAAGTACATGACGGGATCGTTCCGCCAGATGGTGCCGCTCTTCGCCAAGCCGCAGGACGATCCCTACTGGAATACGCCCACCGGGAAGATCATCGTCGACACGGTCAAGCAGGGTCATCCGGTCGGCTGGCCAGGCCCGACGACACCGGCGGCGGCCGAGGTCGTCTCGGGCAACGTGCTCACGGACATGATCACACGCGTGATCGTCGACAAGGTGACGCCCGAGGCGGCGATCGACGAGGCCAACAAGCGGATCAAGGAGATCTACGATCGGCTCCCGGTAAAGTGAATGCGCTGACCGATCGCCACCGGGAGCGGCTGCTGGGCTACGCCCTCATCGCCCCGGTGGCGATCTTCCTCGGCGGCCTCGTCGGCTATCCCTTTCTCTCCGCGATCTATCTGAGCCTCACCGAGAAGACCGTGGGCTACCCGGCCCACTTCGTGGGGCTGAGGAACTACGGAGCGCTCCTCGAGAGCGGGCGCTTCCGTATCGTGGCGTGGAACAGCGCCGCCTTCACCGTCGGCTCGATCGTGGTGAAGCTCGTCATCGGCATGGCCATGGCGCTCGCCCTGCACAACGTCGTGCGCGGCAACCAGTTCATCCGCGGCATCCTCCTCTTGCCGTGGGTGATCCCCACCGTGGTCATCGCGCTCACGTGGAAGTGGCTCATGGATCTCTTTCGTGGGCTCATCAACGTGGCGCTGATCGACGTCGGGGCGGTGAAGGGCGGCGTGCACTGGCTGGGCGATCCGACCCTGGCCATGGTGTCGGTCATCATGGCCAACGTCTGGCGGGGCTTTCCCTTCTTCGGCGTCTCGTTCCTGGCCGCGATGCAGACGGTGCCCCAGGATCTGTACGACGCCGCCGCGGTGGACGGAGCCGGCGGCTGGCACAAGTTCTGGCGCATCACGCTGCCCAGCATCAAGGGGGTGGTCGCGGTGGTGACCCTGCTCAGCACCATCGTCACGTTGAACGACTTCAACATCGTCTACATCATGACGCGCGGCGGCCCCGGCGCGGCCACCCACATCTTCGCCACGTACAGCTACGAGCTGGGCATCATGTCGCAGCGCTGGGGCCTGGCGATGGCCGCGTCGATGGCCTCGCTGCCGCTGGTGGCGCTGCTCATCGTCGGGGTCGTGCGCTACCTGCACCGGGAGGAGGAGTGACGATGCGTGGCGCCACGCTCGCGCGCTGGATCGTGCTCGCGCTGATTCTGGCCATCGTCTTCGTACCCATGTACTGGATCGTCGTGACCTCGTTCAAGACGGGACGCCAGATTCTCCTCTCGCAGAGCGTCTACGTGCCTCGGCCGTTCACCCTGGACAACTACGTCTACCTCTTCGAGGAAAGCCGCTTCGCCTTGTGGATCCGCAACAGCGCCATCACCGCCAGCGCCAGCACGCTGCTCTCGCTCCTCATCGGCACCGCCGGCGCCTACTCGCTCACGCGCCTGTCGTTTCCGGGGCGCCGGACCTTCGGCGGCATCGTGCTCGTCACCTATCTCGTGCCGCCCGGGCTCATGTTCATCCCGCTCTACCGGACCTTCATCGGCCTCGGCTACACGAATTCGCTCGGCACCCTGATCCTCGCGTACCCGACCTTCCTGGTCCCGTTCGTGACGTGGCTTCTCATGGGGTTCTTCCGCTCCATCCCGCGCGAGCTCGAGGAGGCCGCGCTGGTCGACGGCGCCACGCGCGTCCAGGCGATGGTGCGGGTCGTGCTGCCGCTGGCCGCGCCGGGCCTGCTGGCGGCGGGCCTCTTCTGCTTCACGCTGTCCTGGAACGAGTTCCTCTACGCGTTGATCTTCATCGCGGACGACAGCCTGAAGACGCTGCCCGTCGGACTCTCGGAGTTCGTCGTCTCCGACTTCGCGTTCTGGGGCCAGCTGATGGCGGCGGCCGCGCTGGCCTCGCTGCCGGTCATCGTGGTCTATATTTACCTGCACAAGTACATGGTGCAGGGGCTGACGGCAGGCGCGGTGAAGGGCTGAGCGGTCCCGGCCCGCCGACGAGGGAGCCTTTCATGACGACGGCGCCATCGCTTAGGTCTCGCGTGATGTTGGTGGTATAAGTAGTCGAGATCGGAATGACGATTCGCTCACGCTTCGGACGTCTCGCGTCGAATCGGAACATCGCCTGGCGTCGTGTCGCAGCGGGTATCCTGGTGCCGCTCCTCGCGCTCCTCGTGCTCCAAGTGCGCTACTACGCGGCTCAGCACGTCGAGGACGTCGACGTCGCGACGTCGGTGGAAGAGCCGCCCGCCATCGTCGTCGGACCACCGGCCTCGATCGCGCCGCCCCAACCCGGTGCCGATCGCCCCGGCGGCGCCTCCTTCTCCGTTCTCGACGTGCGACCGCTCCGTCCCTTTCAGGAACGCGCTCCTCCCACTCCCTCGCTCTAGGTTCACGGTCGCTCCACCGCGGTAGGAACTGACCGACGCTGTCGTGTTCTCGACAGCGGGGCCGTGCGGAAGCACGGTCGGCCGGGAGCCCAGCCCCACGCCGATCGATCTCACACAGGGGGGGAGGTGATGACATGGTGCGGACGATCACTGTGCTCTTGGCCCTGACCTGCCTTGCGTGGCTCTCGGCTCCTGCGATGGCTCAGCAGTCGATGAGCGACTGCGACAAGTGGATCGCCAAGATCAACACCGAAGTTGGCGTTCGTGCGGATGAAGCCAGCCACGCCGCCCGGATGAAGGTCGAAGAGATCACGAAGATGTGCAAGGATGGCAAGACCGCCGAAGCGGAGAAGGCCGCCAAGGAGACGATGGCGACGCTCGGCATCAAACCCTAGCCCGCCCGCCGGGCGCGCTCTCCGAGCGCGTCCGGCATCTCCGCCCCTCCGTGGTGTCTCGATCGCCCCGAGACACGACCGATGGTTCTCACACTCGGCCGCGGGCGCCCTTAGAATGGGACGTGGACCACATGCGCTGCGCCGTGCTTTTCATGGGCGAGCGGGGAACGGCCGGCCACGCGATCGAGATCACGAGGGTCGAGTGGACCGACTCGAGCCTCGCGATTCACTATCGGACCCGGGGTCCCGATCCCGGCGCGCTGCTCGCCCAGGCCCTGACCCAGCCCTTTCACGTGATCAGGCTCCCCAGGGTCGACGGCCCCGTGATGTTCGTCGAGAGTCCGTCGCGATGACGATCGCCGGACCGACGCGACGGCGTGCGATCGCGCGGAGCGGGCTTTGGCTGGTCCTCTGGTTGCTGCTCCTCCCCGTCCCCGGTGTTGTCGCGCAATCGACGCCCCGGCATGCGCCGGACACCATTCTGGTGAGGTTCAGGTCGACCGCGCTGCCGGGGGAGCGGGCGCAGGCGCACGCGCTGGCGGGCGCGAACGTCCGCAAGCGCTTCACCATCGTCGAAGGGCTTCAGGTCGTGCGAGTCCCGCTCGGCATGACCGTCAAAGACGCCATCGCGTTCTACCAGCGCCTTCCCGCAGTTCTCTACGCAGAGCCCAACTGGATCGTGGAACGCCAGGTGACTCCCAACGATCCGCGCTTCGGTGAGCTGTGGGCGCTCAATAACTCGGGCCAGAGCGGCGGGGTCCCGGATGCGGACATCGATGTCCTCGAGGCGTGGAACCTGACGACCGGAAGCAGCGCGGTCGTCGTCGCGGTGATCGACTCGGGTGTCGACTGGAACCACCCGGACCTGTCCGCGAACATGTTCCGTAACGCGCCGGACTGCAACAGCAACGGAGTCGACGACGACGGCAACGGCCAGGTCGACGACTGCTTCGGCATCGACACCGCCAACAATACCTCGAATCCCATGGACGACAACAACCACGGCACCCACGTCGCCGGGACGATCGGGGCGGTCGGCAACGACGGCGTCGGGGTCGTCGGTGTCAACTGGACGGTTCGGATCATGGCCTGCAAGTTTCTGGCGGCCACCGGCAGCGGCACCACCGCCGACGCGATCGATTGTCTGGAATACGTCAAGCTCATGAAGGATCGCGGTATCGATGTCGTGGCGACCAACAACAGCTGGGGCGGCGGCGGATTCTCCCAATCCCTGTTCGACGCCATCGAGGCGCTTCTGCAGCGCGGGATCCTCTTCGTCGCCGCCGCGGGGAACAACGGCACGAACAACGACACGACGCCGTTCTACCCGGCCGGCTACAATCTCCCGAACGTCATTTCGGTGGCGGCCACGACGCGCACCGACGCCCTGGCGTCGTTCTCGAACTTCGGCCGCCAGACGGTCGACCTCGGCGCTCCGGGCGCGGCGATTCTCAGTACGACGCCGGGCAATACCTATAGCGTGTTCAGCGGGACGTCGATGGCCACGCCCCACGTCACCGGGGTCGCGGCCCTCCTGAAGGCTCAGGACCCCTCGCGCGATTGGCGCGCCATCAAGAATCTGATTCTGGCCGGCGGCGACACTATTCCGGCGCTGGGGAACACGGTCACGCGGAAGAGGCTCAATGCCCGTGGGGCCCTCAGCTGTTCCAACTCTCCTGTTCTCTCCCGACTGCTTCCGCTCGGCTCCAGTATCACGGGCGCGGTCGGGACGTCCATCGACCTCGCCGTCCTGAACATCAACTGCGCCAGCCCGAATGGAAACCTCGTCGTCGGAGTGGAGCCGGGAGGGCAGAGCGTCACCCTGGTCGACGACGGTCTCGGACCCGATCGGGCGGGGGGAGACGGCGTCTATTCCGGCCGCTGGACGCCCTCGACGGCCGGGACCTATTCCCTCGCGTTTCCGACGGGCGAGGTGGTGCAGGTGCAGGTGCTCGGCGACTATCGGCCGTCGCAGACGACGTTCAGCTATCGGACCATCGCCGGCGCGAGCCTGAATCTGGATGACGACGGAGGCGCCTTTGTCGCCTCGCCCTTCGAGATCTTCTTCGGCGGCGGTCGGTTCACCGGCGCGTATGTCAGCGCCAACGGCAACGTGAATTTCTCGAGCCCGTTCGCGACGTCGGCCAACGCGTCCATTCCCACGTCCCAGGTCGCCACCCTGGTGGCTCCGTGGTGGGACGATCTCGTTCCCGTGCCCGGAACCCCTCAGAACGTCTTCTGGGACGTGATCGGCTCGGCGCCGAACCGGGAGCTGGTGGTCGAGTGGCGGGACGTTCGGCTCGCCGCCTGCCGGTCGAGCGCCGCCGCGACGATCAAGTTCCAGGTCGTGTTCTTCGAGGGCAGCAACAACTTCCGGTTCAACTATGCGGATACCGTCTTCGGCGGTCTGTGTGCGTCCGCCGATCGCGGCGGCTCCGCCACGGTCGGAGTGCAGACGAGCACGCAGCGTGGCGCCCAGTACAGCTTCAATACCCAGAGTCTGAGTGACGGCCTCTCGCTCCTGTGGAGCACGATGCCGCCGGCGACAATGGGCGTCAATCCGAGCTCCCGGAACTTCGGCAGTGTCCCGGTGGGCAGCACGGAGGACCGGACCTTCACCGTGCAGAACGTCGGCGGCGGCGTCCTGTCCGGATTCGCGACCACGAGCCTTCCGTTCTCGATCGTGTCGGGAGGCTCGTGGTCCCTGTCGACGGGGCAGAGCCAGCTCGTGACGGTGCGGTTCAGTCCGCTCGCGGCGGGAACCTCCAGCGGCGCCGTGACGTTCAGCGGAGCCGGGGGAATCACCCGCGGGGTGATCGGGGGCGGCATCTCGGTGTCTCCGGCCACGGCGCCGACCGGCCTGGCGGCGAGGGCGGCTTCGCCGAGCCAGATCGATCTGACGTGGCACGACGCCAACGGAAACGAGACGCAATCCCGAATCGAGCGGAAGAGGGGGGCCGGGGGGACGTTCGCCCAGATCACCACGACCGGCGCGAACGTCGTCACGTCCTCGGACACGGGACTGAGCCCGAGCACCACGTTCGTCTATCGCGTACGCGCGTGCAACGCCGTGGGCTGCTCTCCCTATTCCAACGAGGCGACAGCGATCACGCCGGCGATTCCCGCGCCGATCGCGCTCTCCGTGATCGTCCGGGGATCCGCCGCGGGCACCGTCACCAGCAGCCCGACCGGGATCGGCTGCGCGCCGACCTGCTCGGGGAGCTTCACCGCCGGGACCGTCGTGACGCTGACGGCGGCGCCGGGCGCCACGGCGCGCTTCAAGGGCTGGAGCGGAGCCTGCAGCGGGACCGCGACGGCGTGCACGCTGACCCTGACCGACGCTCGATCGGTGACGGCCACGTTCTCGATGATCTTCACCGACGCGACGTCCTCGGATCTGTTGCCGGATGCGACCCCGATCAAGGCGGTCCATCTCCGGGAGCTCCTCGACGCGATCAATCTGGCTCAGCCCGGAACGAACCTGAGCTGGCCGAGTCCCGCGCCGGCCGTGGGCGTTCCGGTGCTGGCCGTCCACATGCAGGCACTCCGCGGGGCCATCAGCCTCACCACCGTGACGTCCGGCACCGTGATCCGGGCGCAGCACGTCAACGAGATCCGTCTGAAGATTCGCTCGCTCGAATGACCCCGCCGAGCTTCTGATAGACTACGACCCGCTCGCGAGCGCCGAGCTCTTCGGCTCCGGGGAGGACGCGATGAAATTCGGACTGCATTCCGTCAATCTCCACACCTGCGGTTATCCCGACGCCGCCGCGCGCGTCGGCCGGGCGGCCGAGGCCGCCGGCTTCGAGTCCCTCTGGGTCGCCGACCACGTGGTGCTGCCCGACCCGCCGGTGCCCGGCCGCCCGATGGCGCCGGATCAGCGGCTGCTCGATCCGATCGTCGCGCTGACGTTCCTGGCCGCGCACACGACGCGCATCCGGCTCGCGACCGGCGTGATCATCCTGCCGCAGCGGCAGGCGCTGGTGCTCGCCAAGCAGCTCGCGTCGCTCGACGTGCTGTCGAACGGCCGGCTCATCTTCGGGCTCGGCGTCGGCTGGTGCGAACCGGAAATGCGCTCGGTCGGCGCGCCGTTCGCCGAGCGCGGTCGCGTTGCCGACGACTACCTCGCGGCCATGCGCGCCGTGTGGACTCAACCGAAGCCGTCGTATCGCGGCCCCTACGTGTCGTTCGACGGCGTCCAGGCGATGCCCCGTCCGATACAGACGCCGACGCCTCCCATCGTCGTGGGCGGACGGACGCCACCGGCCTTCCGCCGCGCGGTGACCCAGGGCCACGGCTGGTACGGATTCGGGCTGGATCTCGACGAGACGCAGAAGCTCGTGGCGGCCTTGCGCGACGCCGGCCAGAAGCACTCGCGGCCGGCCCACCTCGGCCCCCTCGAGATCAGCGTGACGCCGCCCGGCTACGACGTCCCGGACAAGGCGATGCGCGAGGCCTACGCGGCGGCCGGAGTCGACCGGCTCATCCTGAGACCACGCCCCGAGATGGACGCGGCGGCGCTCGAGCGCTTCGCCGCCGAGACCGGCCGCGCGCTCGGCCTCACGGCGGCCTGAGACCATGAGGATCGCGCGGGTCGAAGCGCTCCACTGCGACGGCGGCTGGCGGCCGTGGACGTTCGTGCGCATCGAGACCGACAACGGTCTGGTCGGCTGGGGCGAGTGCAGCGACAATCGAAGCCCGCACGGGATCGCCGGTTGCGTTCGTGACCTCGCCGACCTCCTGGTCGGGCAGGACCCGCGGCCCGTCGAGCGCCTGTACTGGGACATGCTGCGCCGCGTACGCCAGAACAGCGGCGGCGTCTCCCACAAGGCGATGGCTGGCATCGAGCTCGCGTTGTGGGACATCAAGGCCAAGGCGCTCGGCGTGCCGGTCTATGAGCTTTTCGGCGGTCCGCTGCGCGACCGCATGCGTCTCTACTGGTCGCACTGCGGGACGACGCGGGCGCGCATGGGGACGTTCCTCGGGACACCGCCGCTCAAGACCTACGACGACATCGCGGCGCTCGGCCGCGAGGTGGTGGCGCGGGGCTTCACCGCGCTCAAGACCAACATGGTCATTCCGGGGGAGCCCGCCACCGTGTACTTCCCCGGGTTCGCGAGCGGCATCAACACGACCGACGGCGCGCCGACGGTCGAGATCCTGGACGCCATCGACCGACTGATCGGCACGTTTCGCGCCGCGGTGGGGCCGAAGGTCGGCCTGTGTCTCGACCTCAACTACAACTTCCGCACCGAGGGCGTGCTCCGCATCGCCAAGCTCCTCGAGCGCTACGACATGCAATGGGTCGAGTACGACAACTGGGACCCGGACGCGCTGCTCCAGATCAAGCAGTCCACGTCCACGCGCCTGGCGTCGTGCGAGAGCCTGGTGACGCTGCGCCAGTACCGGCCCTTCCTGGAGCGCCACGCGGTGGACGTGGCGATCATCGACGTGCCATGGAACGGCTTCTCGCAGGCCGTGCAGATCGGCCGGCTGGCCGAGGCGTGCGAGATCAACGTCGCGCCGCACAACTACTACAGCCACCTGGCCGACCTGCACTCGCTGCATCTCTGCGCCGTGCTGCCGAACGTGCGGATCATGGAGATCGACATCGACGACGTGCCGTGGAAGGGGCCGCTGGTCACGAAGCCGCCGCTCATCCGCGACGGCCACATCTGGCTCAGCGACGCGCCGGGCTGGGGAGCGGACATCGATGAGCGCGTGCTGCGCGAGCATCCCTGGCCGCGACCCGGCGAGGGCGGCGCCCCGCTCTTCTACGGCATGGACCCGGGGCACATGACCGCACGCCCGCGATAATTTCGGCCGTCAGACACTCGATGACGTACCGCGGAAGCCGCCTCGCCTTTCGCGTCGGCATGGCGCTCGTCGGGGCCGCCGACTGTATGCACCCCGGCGCGGACGTGCCGTACGTGCAGACCCCGAACGAAGTCGTGATCGAGATGTTGCGCCTGGCCCGCGTGGAGGGGAGCGACATCGTCTACGACCTGGGCTCGGGTGACGGACGACTCGTCATTGCGGCGGCGCGCGACTTCGGCGCGCGCGGTGTGGGCATCGAGATCGACCCGCGCCTGGTCGCCCAGAGCGCCGAGTCGGCGCGGCGCGCCGGGGTGGGTGAGCGCGTGACTTTTCGTGAAGGGGATCTCTCCGGACGATCCGGGTCGAGACCAGGGATCGCCCGGCTCAGGTCTATCTCTGGATCGTGCCGAGATCCTGAAGGAGGGTCCTTCCCAATTCTGAGATTCAAGCGTAGACGCGCTCGATCCGGCTGCCGACGCGGCAGACGATCTCCCAGGGAATCGACCCGATGGTGTCGGCCATCTCACGGGCGTCGATTGTGTCGCTGCCCTGGCGCCCAATGATGACGACCTCGTCACCGGGCGACGCGTCCAGACCGGTCACGTCCGCCATGAGCATGTCCATGCAGACCGATCCGACGATCGGCGCCCGGCGGCCTCGGATGAGCACGGCGCCGCGGCCCGCCAGCCGCAGGTCGAGCCCGTCGGCGTAGCCCGCCGGCACGATCGCGATCGTCGTCGGGCGCGTGGCGGCAAAGCGGGCGCCATAGCCGGTGACCTCGCCCGCCCGCATGCCCTTGACGGCGGTCACGCGGCTGGCGAGCGTCATGACCGGGGCGAGCGCGATCGTCGACGTGAGGGGCGGGGGCACCATCCCGTAGAGCAAGAGGCCCGGCCGCACGCGATCGAACCAGACGCGCGGGTCGCGCACGAGTGCGGCGCTGTTGGCCGCATGCCGGTAGCGCGGCCGCGCGCCCAGCACGTTCAGATCTGCGAGCGCCTGGTCGAAGCGCCGGCGCTGCTCGTCGAAGAGCGATGACGCGGGATCGTCGGCCGTTGCGAAGTGCGTGAAGACCGCGTCGAGATCGAGGTTCTCGCTCCGGAGTAGCTCGGGCAGCGTGCGCCGCAGGTTGTCGAAGCGGAAACCGAGTCGGTTCATGCCGGTGTCGATCTTCAGATGGTAGCGGAGACGCTGCGTGCGCCGCGCCGCGGCCGCCTGCACGGCCCGGGCGGCGCCCGGCGACGAGATCGTCGGCGTGAGCCGACAGTCGAACAGCCCATCGAGGTCGCTGACGCTGAGCGCACCGAAGATCAGGATCTCGGCGCGCACGCCCGCCGCCCGTAGCGCCGCGCCTTCCTCGATGTCGGCGCATGCCAGGAGGTCGGCGCCAGCGTCCTCGAGCGCCCGCCCAACCTGCGCGGCGCCGTGACCGTAGGCATTCGCCTTGACGACCGCGATCACTCCAGGCATTCCCACCGGCCGCTCGCGGCTGAGATGGTCGACGATCGCACGGTAATTCGACTTGAGCGCGCCGAGATCGACGCGCGCAACGGTCGGCCGAATGCGCTCAGCCACTATGTCCCATCTCCAAAACCATGTTAGCGCTCAGGAGGCGACCGGCGGCCAGGCGTGTGCGGGAGCGGCGACCGGACCCGTTCCCAAAACGCGGCGACGGGCGCGGAGCGCCCGGATGGAGCCCGGCAACCCCGGAGCAGCGCACGCGTGCCGCGTGGTGCGGCCCCTGCCGTACACGCCTGGCCGCCGGTCGCCCCAGTTCGCGGACGGGACCCTGCGTTAGATCGATCCGTCAGCGGCGAGGGCGTCGATGTCAGCCTCGCTGTATCCCAGCTCGGCGAGGATCTCGCGGCGGTGCTGGCCGAGCAGGGGGGCGGTCGAGATCTTCGTCGGTGAGGCGGAGAGCTTGACCGGGTTACCCGCGGTGATGTAGCGCCCTCGCACCGGGTGCTCGACCTCGACGATCATGTCGCGCGCCTGCAGATGGGGGTCGCTCAGGACCTCGCCGGTGTCCAGGCACGCGCCGCATGGAACGCCGGCGCCGGCCAGGATCTTCATGACCTCGTGCTTCGAGCGTTGCGACGTCCACGCCTCCACCAGGGCGTTGATCTCGTCCCTGTGCTGCGCGCGCGCCTCGGCGGTGTCGTAGCGCGGGTCGCCGACGAGATCGCCCCGCCCGATGGCCCGCAGCAGCGGAAGCCACATCTGTTGCGGCACGAAGATGAAGACGTAGTCGTTGGGCCCGCCGGGCCGGCAGCGATACGTCGTGCCCGGTACGCCGGCGCCGAGCTGATTCCCGGTCCGCGCGCCGGGCTTGCCGAGGCGCTGGTGGTCGCGCAGGCTGACCCGGATGAGGTTGACCACCGCGTCCTGCATGGAGACCTCGACCTGCTGGCCTTCGCCGCTCGCGTGGCGCTGCATGAGCGCGGCGAGGATCCCGATCACACAGTGCATCCCGGTGCCCGAGTCGCCGATGGACGGCCAGACGTAGGTCGGCGGGCTGTCGGGGAACCCGGTGACGCTCATGGCCCCGCCCATCGCCTGCGCGATCGGCTCGTAGCTCTTGTAGTCGCGATACGGCCCGTACGACCCGAATCCCTTGATGCTCGCGTACACGAGCCGCGGGTTGAGCGCCCGGACTTCGGGATAGCCGAAGCCGAGACGCTCGAGGACGCCCGGGCCGAAGTTCTCCAGGAGCACATCGGCAGTCCGGAGCAGCGTACGAAACACATCCTTGGCGCGAGAGTTCTTGAGGTTGAGCGTCAGGCTGCGCTTGTTCGCGTTGAAGGACAGGTAGAACAGGCTGTCCGCGTCCGGCCTATCCTTCAACATCGATCGGGCGGGGTCGCCCTTGATCGGCTCCTCGACCTTGATCACGTCGGCCCCGAGCCAGGCCAGCATCTGGCCACACGAGGGACCGGCCTGATTGTTCGTGATGTCGACGACGCGGATTCCCGACAGCGCTCCGTTCATTGATCGAGTCCTCGACGGGGCCTCCCGCGTGTCATCTGCGAACACAATCGCGCTCCGCCGCGGCGTAGTCAAGCGCAGGGGATGCCGGTCGGCATAGAATCGTCTCGCGATGAGGCGCCCCCACGGGCTCAACGTGCTGGCGCTCGGGATGGCTGCCGCGATCCTGAGCGGTTGCGGCGGAGCGATCTCCGGTCCGTCGATCACGACGACCGCGCCCGGCGGAGTCTCGGAGCAGATCCCGGTCACCCTGTCGAAGCCGGACGGCGCGGGCCCGTTCCCCGCCGTCGTGATCGTGCACGACTGCAGCGGTCTCGGCCCTCGCTCGAGCGGCGCGCCCGCCCGCTGGGCGCGGGAGCTTCTGAGGCGAGGCTATGTCGTGCTCATCCCCGACAGCTTCACGACCCGCGGCTTCGCCGACGGCGTGTGCACCGTCGCATCGACGCGCGGGATCGACGTCAGCCCCGAGCGCCGCGCGCGCGACGCCTACGCGGCGCTCGCCCATCTCCGGGCGCTGTCGTACGTCGACGGATCACGCGTCGGCCTCATGGGCGGCTCGCACGGCGGGTCGACGACGCTGGCCTCGATGATCGCGCCCCAAAGCGACGGCGAGCCGCTGGCCCGTGACAAGCGGGCGGGGTTCGCCGCCGCCGTCGCGCTCTATCCACGATGCACGACGCGAGGGGGTGCGTTGCGCGGCGACGCTTCGGGTGTGTATCGGCCGGTCGCACCCTTGCTGATCCTCATCGGGGAGAAGGACGACTGGACCCCGGCGGAATCCTGCCGGAAGCTGACCGAGGTGGCGCAGCGGGCCGCATATCCGGTGACGATCAAGATTTATCCTGGCGCGCACCACTCGTTCGACAGCGACAGGCCCGTGCGCTACGTCGAGGCACGCATCAACCCCAGCTCGCCCAACGGGCGCGGCGCCACGACGGGCGGCGACCCCGCGGCCTGGGCCGACAGCATTCGGGAGGTCGTCGAGTTCTTCGGCCGGCACCTCAAGTAGGCGCCGGCAGGACGGGAGAGACATATGGCAGCGACCGTGCGTGGAGCGATCCGCGAGCTCATCGAACAGACGATGGTCACCATGGGCGCGCTCCTGGAGGCGTCGGACCCCGAGCTTTCTGTCCCGTCCTCTCACGGGTGCGCGCAAGGGAAGGACGTCTGGACGCTCATCACCAATGACATCGACCACGAGAAGATCCACACGGGACAGGTGCTCGAAGGACGCTATGAGTCTCGGATCACCGCCTCACCGATGGAGCGGCTGGTGGCCGAGTGGCTCGTCGAGCGGGCGCGCTTCATCGGCTCTCTCGTGGGGCTCACCGACGCGCAGTTCAACACGGAAACCGGACCGGGGCAGTGGACCTATCGGGCGATCGCAAAGCACGTCCTGACGGTGGAGCAGGACTCACTGAAGACGATGGCGGCGGACCAGGCGGCGCGGAGCGTCGTTCTGAGGGCCAACACAGGCTCCCCCTCGTCGCCCACGTCACCGTAGCGGTCCGAGTCGTCGGAGTACGGGTGATCGAGCCGCAGCGTCCGGCGGGTCGCCCACCGTTACCGCCCGCCGGAGCGTCGCCGCCGCCGCCTCCGCATCGGCTGGAGACCGCGCGTGGACCACGGCGATCGGCCGGTCCCGACTCACCGTGTCCCCAACGCCACGCACCTCGGCGAGACCGACGGCAGGGTCGATGGCGTCCTCGACGCGCTGGCGGCCACCGCCGAGCTCGACCACCAGGAGCCCGACCGCACGCGCATCGACACGTGTGACGACACCGGCGACGTCGGGAACGACGGCGAGCTCGACCGGCGCCCGTGCGAGGTGTCGGTCGGGGCGGTCGACCAGATCCGGCGGGCCGCCGAGCGCGGTGACCATGCGCGCGAGGCGCTCGGCCGCGGCTCCGGACCCGAGAGCTTTCTCCACTGCCGCGGAAGCTTCGTCGTTGTCCTGAGCCAGGCCTCCGAGAACCAGCAGGTCGCTCGCCAGCGCGGCCGTCACCGTGTGGAGCCGCGCCTCTCGCCGCTTCCCCGTGAGGAAGTCGATCGCCTCGCGGACCTCGAGCGCGTTTCCCACGTGGTGGCCGAGGGCCTGGTCCATGTCGGTCAGCAACGCGACGGCCCGGAGCCCGGCGTCCTGGGCGACCGCCAGGAGGCTCTCGGCGAGCCGGTTGCCGGTCTCGAGCGACGGGGCAAAGGCGCCGGAGCCGACCTTGATGTCCATGACGAGAGCGTCGAGCCCGGCCGCCAGCTTCTTCGAGAGGATCGAGGCCGTGATCAGCGGGATCGATTCGACCGTCGCCGTGACGTCGCGGATCGCGTAGAGCCGCCGGTCGGCGGGGACCAGATCCGCGCTCTGGCCGACAATGGCGCAGCCGGCCGTGCGCACGGTCGCCCGGAGGCGGCCCACGTCGGGGGTCGTGTCGTATCCGGGAATGCTGCTGAGCTTGTCCAGCGTGCCGCCGGTGTGGCCGAGACCGCGGCCGGAGATCATCGGCACGAAGCCGCCCGAGGCCGCGACGACCGGGGCCAGGATGAGGCTGACTTTGTCGCCGACGCCGCCGGTCGAGTGCTTGTCGAGGATCGGGCCGCCGAGGTCGGGCCAGTCGAGGACGGCGCCCGAGCGCGTCATCGCTCGCGTGAGCGACGCGCACTCCTCGCGCGTCATGCCGCGGAAGAACACCGCCATCGCGAAGGCGGCGATCTGGCCGTCGCTCACCGAGCCGTCGGCGATTCCCGCGACCAGCCGCGCGATCTCATCCTCGCTCAGGGTCCCGCCGTCGCGTTTGGCCCGGATCAGCTCTGCCGTCGTCGCGCGAGCCGTCACACGCCCTCGAACACGTCGGCCCACTCCTCCAGCATCTCGGGATATCCGTGGCGCACGGTGAGTCCGACGTGGTCGAATCCGGCCCGCGCCAGCTCGCGGAGCCGCTCTCGCAGCTCGGCCTTGGGCCCGGTGAAGGTGGTCGCGCGAATCAGCTCGGCGGTGCAGATCGCGTGCTCTTCCGGCCGCAGGAACATCAGATGCCCGCGATGGTTACTCAGGTAGCGAGCATCCGCGGGCTCGTACGTGAGATAGATCTGGCGATACTGCTCGATCAGCGGCGCGAGCTCTGGCGGGATCGGGCGCCCCAGATCGCCGAACTCGTCGCGCTCGACCAGACTGTGCAGCGCGATGGTGGCGGTCGGACCTGCGTGGGCCTTCGCCCGGGGGCTGTCGCTGGCCTCGCCGTCCCCGAGGACGCAGCCGGCGATGGCCGCCGTCGCGTGCAGCCGGGCCTGGTCCCGGCCGGCGTCTCGCCAGGCGGTCTGCATGTCGGCGATCGCGGCCTTGGCGTGGGCCACGTTGGCCGTGGCGTGGATCCAGCCGGCGCCGAGCTTCGCCGTGAGCCGACGGGCGCGTGGCCCCAGGGCGGAGATGTGCACCGGAATCGGATCCTTGATGTTGACGGCCCCGATCTCGGGGTTGAGGAATCGGATCTTCCGGCGCTTGGCCTCGAACGTCCACTCCAGCGTCTCGCCCGCGAGCAGGCTACACACGACCCGGACGTATTCCTCCATGTCCCCGAGCTTCAGGGGGCGCAGCCCCATCGTGCGGCGGGCCGTGAAGCCGGTGGAGACGCCGAAGTCGATCCGGCCGGGCGCGAGAGCATTCAGGCTTGCCAGCCCGCTCGCGGCCACGGGCGCGATGCGATTCGACGGGATCAGCACGCCGGTGCCGAGGCGGATCCTGGATGTCTGCATGGCGGCGGCCGCCATCGAGACGAACACCTCCGCGTTGAGGAGCTGCGTGTCGTAGAACCAGGCGCGGTGGAAGCCCAGCGCCTCCGCGCGCTTCACGACCTTCCAGGAATCCGCGGCGGGCGCCAGAAAGATGTCGAGCTCCATCACGTCTCTCCCGGGGTGATTCGCCGGATCGTTCCGAAGGCCATCGGTAAGAGCTCGCCCAGGGTGGCCGTGACGCGAACTCCCTCCGGCCCGCAGAGATGGATGCGCGCGTCCAGAGGGGCGAACTCGGCGAGCTGCTGCCGGCAACGGCCGCAGGGAGGACACGGCTCGGCGCCCTCGGTCACGATCACGGCCTCGACGATCTGACGGTCACCCGCGGCGACCATCGCCCCGATGGCGGTGGCCTCGGCGCACTGGGTGACCGGGTACGACGCGTTCTCCACGTTGCATCCCGCGTACAGGCGGCCGCTCGCGGCTCGAACGCATGCGCCGATCTTGAAACGCGAGTAAGGCGCGTGGGCGTTCGCCAGCGCCCGACGCGCGAGCTCGAGCATTGTTTCGACGTGGAGGGGAGCGCTCGCCGCGCCTCCCTCGGGCCTCCCCATCGGGTCGACGCCGCTCATCGTTCTTTGAGGTACGGAACGCCGATGGCGCGAGGCGCCACCGCGCGTCCGACGAAGCCGGCGAGCAGGCACACCGTCAGGATGTACGGAATCGCCTGGATGAGCTGGACCGGCACCACGCCGACAAGGGGCAGCGGCGTCCCCTGAAGGCGGGCCTGGATTACGTCGGCGAACGCGAAGAGGAGGCACGCGCCGAGCGTCGGCCATGGACGCCACTGCCCGAAGATGAGGGCGGCCAGGGCGAGATAGCCCTTGCCCGCCGACATGTCCCGGATGAACGACGCGTGGTGGGCGATCGACAGGTACGCCCCCGACACGCCGCACAGCACGCCGCTCATGGCGAGCGCGCGGTACCGTGTGGCGGACACGGAGATGCCCGCGGTGTCGACCGCGTCGGGGTTCTCGCCCACGGCGCGCAAGCGCAGACCGAAACGCGTCCGGTACACGATCCAGGCCACCATCGGGACGGCAGCCGCCGCGACGTAGACGAGCAGGTTATGGCCGCTCACGACCTCTCGGTACACCGTGCCCACTGCCGGCACGCCCGCGAGCGTGACGGCGCCCGGAAGCTCGATCGGCGCGAAGCGCGCGCCGGGGCCGAGAAGCGGGGTCTGGCCGCCCTCGTGGAACCACGCTGAACCCAGCATCGCGGTCAATCCCGAGAGCGTGATGTTGAGCGCCATGCCCGATACAACCTGGTTGCCCGCGTGCGTGATGCAGGCGAAGCCGTGCACGAGGCTCACCAGCACGGACGCCGCGACACCGGCGCCGAGGCCGGCCCAGGCGGAACCCGTCGTCGCCGCCGTCGCCGCCGCCATGAAGGCCGAGGCCAGCATCTTGCCCTCGAGGCCGATGTCGACGATGCCCGATCGCTCGGCGAAGAGGCCGCCGAGCGCCGCCAGCGCGAGCGGCGCGGCCCCGCGCGCTGTCGCGGCAGCGAGCAGCGCGACCAGTAACCAGGTTTCGCTCATCGGACGAAAGCCTCCAGGGGCCGGCGGAGCGCGTGCTCGAGGGCGCCGCAGACGAGAATGATCAGCCCCTGGATGACCACGACCATGTCGCGCGTGAGGGTCGGCATGTCGAACGACAGCTCGGATCCGCCCTGGTACAGGGCGCCGAGCAGGATCGCCGCCAGCACGATTCCCAGTGGATGATTGCGTCCCATCAACGCCACGGCGATACCGACGTACCCGGCGCCGCCGGGGAAGTTGAGGAGCAAACGATGCTGCACCCCCATGACCTCGTTGAGGCTCATCAGCCCGGCGAGCGCCCCGGAGATCGACATCGCCACGATCACCGTCGTCGCGGGCCGAATGCCGCCGTACACGGCGGCCGTCTCGTTGTAGCCGAGGGCCCGCAGCTCGTAGCCCCAGCGCGTGTGCCAGAGATAGATCCAGACCACGGCGCCGGCCGCCAGGGCGACGACCAACGAGAGATTGAGCGGCGAGCGGCCGATCTCCCAGCCCAGCGAGCGCGCCACGTCGTGGAGCTGGGGCAGCCACGTGCTCGGATCGAACTCACGCGTCTCCGGCGATTGCTGACCCGGCTTGATCAGGACGTTGACGAGCAGATGTGTCATCAGCGCCGAGGCGATGAAGTTGAACATGATCGTCGTGATGACGACGTGGCTGCCGCGTCGGGCCTGGAGCCAGGCGGGCACGAACGCCCAGGCCGCGCCGCCGGCCGCCGCCAGGACGGCGGCGGCTAGGACGACCAGCGCCGTCGGCCAGCCGCCGGCCCCGAGGCAGAGCAACCCCACGCCGAGACCGCCGAGGTACGCCTGGCCCTCCGCGCCGATGTTGAACAGCCCCCCATGAAAGGCGACGGCGACGGCCAGACCCGTGAAGACGAAGTTGGTCGCGTAGTAGAGCGTGTAGCCGACGGCCTCGGCGCTGCCGAACGCGCCGCTCGCGAGAAGCCAGAGGGCCCGCGCGGGACTCTCGCCGATCAGGCGGACCACGGCCGCGGAGAGCAGCAACGCCAGGACGAGGTTGATCACCGGCAACAGCGCCGGAGCGACCCAGCGGAGCCGGGTGCGACTCGAAACCGACGCTCTCACCCCGCGGATTATCGCGCTCTCCATCGTCGAAGTCGACGCGCAGTAACCGTGGGCCGCGGGTCAGGTCGACGGGTGCGTTGGGGGTCGAGAGGACCACGCGGCACGCGTTCGCTGCTCCGGTGCGGCTGGGCTCCATCCGGGCGCTCCACTCCCGTCGCCGCGTGCCGGGAACGGGTCCCTTCGACCCCCAGCGCACCCGTCAACCTGACCCGCGGCCCACGGCCACTACGCGTCACTCTTCGAAGTGGCGTATGCGGCGCAGCTCGGGGAAGAGCAGCATCCAGAGCGCCGCCACGGCGATCGTTCCGAGCCCACCCAGCAGCACGGCCGGCACCGTGCCGAAGAGGGCGGCGGCCAGGCCCGACTCGAACGCGCCGAGCTGGTTCGAGGTCCCGGTGAACAACAAGTGTATGGCGCTCACTCGGCCCCGCATCCGGTCGGGCGTTCGGATCTGCACGAGCGAGGCTCGGATGACGACGCTGACGACATCCGACGCGCCCAGGACGCAGAGCGCGGCGAGCGAGAGCGCGAAGTTCTTGGAGACGCCGAATGCCACGGTGGCGGCGCCGAAGACCATGACGGCGCGGAACAGCGTCGGTCCGATCCGCCGCCGCAGGGGCTGACGCGCGAGGAATATCGACGTGGCCAGGGCGCCGACGGCTGGCGCCGAGCGCAAGACGCCGAGCCCGCGCGGGCCGGTGCCCAGGATGTCCCGGGCGTAGATGGGCAGGAGCGCCGTGGCGCCTCCGAGCAGGATGGCGAACAGATCGAGCGACATCGTGCCGAGCAGGACACGGCGGCTCCGGATGAAGGCGACCCCGGAGAATACGCTTTCCATGGTCAGGGGCTCGGTGGCGCGCGCCGCATGCCGGCTCCGGACGACGACGGCGCACAGGCTGGCGAGGGCGAACAGCGCGGACGCGCTGCGGTAGGCCGCGTCCGCGCCGAGCGCGTACAGGAACCCGCCCAGCGCCGGTCCGACGATCTGCGCCGTCTGGTTCGCCGAGACCAGCCATGCCATGGCGCGAGCGATGCGCGGCCGGGGCACGACGTCGGATACCAGCGCGGTCGTGGCGGGACTCTCGAACGCCCGCGCGGCGCCGACGAGCGACACGAAGCCAAGGATGCTCGTGTTGCTATGCCAGCCGCCGAGGGTGCCCATCATGAGCGTAGCGGCGGCCGCCGCCTCGGTGAGCTGGCAGAGGGCCGCGATGAGGCGACGATCGTAGCGGTCGGCGACCTGTCCAACGATCAGCGTCAGGAGCACCATCGGCACGAACTGCGCAAGGCCGACCAGGCCCAGGTCCAGGGCACTGCCGGTCAGCGCGTAGAGTTGCCAGCCCACCGCGACGCCCAGCATGTTGAATCCCATGTTGGCGAGTACCCGTGAGCACAGCAGGAAGGCGAAGGAGGGGTGACCGAGCACCAGCGCGATCCTAGCAGAATGTGCGCCTGGGGGCGCGGCGCCTGGTCTTCACGTGATACTGTCGGCCCCACGGAGGGCACGATGAGACAGGGCTTTCGCGTGATCGATTCGGACACTCACGTGAATCCGTCGCTGGACGTGTTGCTGCGCTACGCCGACAAGGATCTCGAGCGGCGGATCGACGATCTCCAGCCGTACCGGCGGACGGTCAAGACGGTCCCCGGCCGGGGCGACGCCGAAGACGTGGGCTCGTCCACGATCCTGTCGGTCAAGCCCGTTCGCCTGCAGCGGGTGGCGGGCCAAAAGTCGGCGCCGGCGACGCACGCCGACGGTGATCGCGGCTTCCTGTCCGGACGCACGCAGATGGCCACGCGACAACCTATCACCTCGCGTGTGGCGGAGGACAACGCCCGGGGCCGGCTGCGGGACATGGACCTCGAAGGCCGCGACATCGACTTCATTATTCCGGGCCCATGGGCCTACGGCGCGCCCGCGCTCGCGCCGCATCTGGCGCGGGGCCTGTACCGCGCCTATCACCGCTACATGGCGGACTACTGCGCGGCGGATTCGCGCCGCCTGAAGAGCATGATTCTGGCGCTCGCGACCGACCCGGCCTGGAGCGCGCAGGTGATCAAGGAGCACGCCCGGGAGAACTGGGTGGCGGCCGTGTGGCCCCTGCTACCCGAAGGTATGCCGGTGGACGATCCCGACCTCGAGCCCATCTGGGCGGCCGCCGACGAAGCCGACCTGCCGATCATGTACCACGCGTTCACGATCGAAACGCCGTACTTTCCGGGCTACCGCGACATCTGGGACAACCCGGCGATGGGCCGCTGCGCCGGCCAGACCTGGGGCGGTCAGCGCTTCCTCTCCTTCATGCTCATGGGAGGGATGCTGGACCGCTACCCACGTCTTCGCATCGGCGCGCTGGAGAGCGGCCACGGCTGGCTGCCCCACTGGCTCGTGCGCTTGACCCGACAGATCGACTACGTTCGAGGCTCGGTGTCGCCCGCTCTCAAGCACACGCCCCTCGAGTACGCGCAGATGGGGCGCGTGTTCGTCAGCATCGATCTGTCGGAAGGAGTGGCGCTGACGAAGGCCGCGATCGACGTGCTGGGCGATCATGCGTTCATGTTCGCCTCCGACTACCCGCACCCGGAGACGATTTTCCCGGACCACGCGGACACGGTGATCGGCTGGCGCCAAACGCTGGGTGAGACGGCGACGCGCAAGCTGATGTGGGAAAACGCGAGCCGCTTCTATCGCCTGACGTCCACCCCGTGGAGTGCCCCTTAGCGGTGTAGTACATCTGCCCCGACGCGGGGTCGGTGACTCGGTCGTAGGTGGTGCACCAGCTCAGGCGCTCGCGGCCGACGACCTCCATGGGATCACGCGCTTTTGCAGCTCGCCCTCGTCGAGCTCGAGCCCGAGGCCCGGCGCGTCGGACAGGGTGAACCTGCCGTGCTTCGGCCGCACCGGTGTCTTGAACACCACGTCCTGGACCTCGTACGGCCCGTTGTACTCCGCCGGGTGATGCGAGTGGGTGAGCGACGCCACGAAGTGGAGGTTCGCGGTGTGTCCGATCGAGGGCTGGGTCTGGTGCGGCACGAGATCGACGCCGTAGGCGCGGGCCAGCGCCGCCATATCGCCGAGGCCGGTGAAGCCGCCGGTCTTCACGATGTCGGGCTGGACGATGTCGACGCCCGCCTCGATGAGCCGCGTGATCCCCTGCAGCGTGTACTCTTGCTCGCCGGCGGAGACCGCGATATCGAGGGCGGCGGCGACCTTGGCGAAGCTCTCGACGTGATAGTGCTGCACCGGCTCCTCGAACCACACGTAACCGAGCTCCTCGAGCGCGCGGCCGACGCGGATCGCCCCCGGCACGGAATAGCCGTTGTTGGAATCGAAGGCGAGCGGGAAGCCGTCACCCACCAGCGTGCGCACGGCCCGCGCCTTGGCGATGTCGCCGGCGAGATCCACGTCGCGCGTGGTCTTGTCGGCGTCGAACCGAATCTTCACCTGAGCGGGCCCGAGCTCGAGCCACTTCTCGACCACGCGACACACCTCGTCCACGCTCCGCTGGCCGTTGCCGCCGATCGACGCGTAGAAGGGGAGCTCGCGCCGCCACGCCCCGCCGAGGAGCTTCCACACGGGCTGGCCGAGCACCTTGCCCTTGAGATCCCACAGCGCGATGTCAACGGCGGCCAGCGCGCCCGCGTAGGCGCCTTCCGGCCCGACCTTGATGTGCTGGTGAAACAGTCGATCCTGGATCACGCGCGCCTCCAGCGGGTCCGCGCCCAGCAGGTCGGGCGTGAAGGCGCTGGCGATGATCTCGAGCGAGGCATTGCCGTGCACCATCGGGCTCGCCTCGCCGAGGCCGTAGACGCCGGCGTCGGTCCAGATCCGCACCCAGGCGCTGCGGCTCCGGCCGGCGCCCCAGTTCACGTGAAACGCCTCCACGCGCGTGATCTTCACGGTCTCCTCCTCGGCCCCGCGACCGTGGCCACGGTCCGGAACGACAGCATAGCCCGCGCGAGCATCTCGTTGACGAGTTTCGCTCCGCCATACATAGTGCTGATCTGAAGCCGGGTAGTCGAGAGGAGGGCGGAGATGGCCAAACGACGCGTCGTGATCACCGGAGCCGCCGGTTACGTGGGCCAGCGGATGTTCAAGGAGCTCGCGGAGCGGTGGGATCTGGTGCCGATCGACGTCACCCCCACGGCCCGGGGCGGCGAGAAGGTGCCCGGGCTGGTGGTCGCCGACTTGACCCGGCCGGATCGCAATGAGTACCGGCAGCACTTTCGCGGCGCCGACGCGGTGATCCACCTGGGCTACGTGCGCGCGCCCGGGATGGACGCCACGACGTGGCAGGCGAACAACGACGCCAAGTTCTGGGCCGAGCACCAGAACGTCGCCCTCGCGTACAACGTCTATCGCGTCGCCCTCGAGGAGGGCGTGCGCCGCGTAGTCGTGGCCAGCTCCAACCACGCCGCGGACTACTACGAGCGTCTGGTCTGGGACGGGCGGGTCGACATGGTCACGCCCGAGATGCCGCCGCGCTCGGACAACTGGTACGGCTGGGCCAAGGCGGCCTATGAGCTGCTCGGCTTCGTCTTCGCCACCGGGAAGGTCGACGGCCGCACGCTCGAGGTGGTGCAGTGGCGCATCGGCGGGCCCCGCGACGATGACATCGAGCACGTGAAGCCGGGGGACATCCAGGTGATGCACCGGGCGCTCGGCGCCTATCTCTCGCGGCGCGACCAGGTCCAGCAGGCCATCCGCATGGTGGAGACCGAGGACATCCGAGACGAGCACGGCGTGCCGTTCCTGATCGTCTACGGCATCAGCGGCAACACGCATCGGTTCTGGAGCCTGGCCAGCGCCAAGACGAAAATCGGCTACGAGCCCCAGGACGACAGCCAGGTGAACTTCGCCGACGCGATCGCCGCCATCGCGCGGCGGGCGCCCAAGGCATGACGCCGCATCGATGATGCGGGGAGCAGGAGGGTGACGCCATGAAGCTCACGCCGGCACAGCTCGAGCAGTTCGACCGCGAGGGCTATCTGTTCTTCCCGAGCCTATTTTCTCCCGCGGAGATCGACGTGCTGATCGCTGAAGTGCCGAACCTCTACGCGCAGCGCCGGCCGGAGAACGTGCGCGAAAAAGGCAGCGACGCCGTGCGCACGAACTTCGCCGCGCACATGTACAGCGCCCCGTTCGCCCGGCTGGCGCGGCACCCGCGCATGATCGACCCGGTCGTCCAGATCTTCGGCGAGCCGGTCTACATGCACCAGTTCAAGATCAACGGCAAGATGGCCTTCGACGGCGACGTCTGGCAGTGGCACCAGGACTTCGGCACCTGGTTCAACGACGATCAGATGCCCGAGGCGCGCGCCATGAACGTGGCGATCTTCCTGAACGAGGTGAACGAGTTCAACGGCCCGCTGATGTTCATCCCCGGCAGCCACACGCTGGGCGTGCTCGAGGCCGGGCACGACACCACGACGACCAGCTATCCCCTCTGGACCATCGACCACGACACGATCACCCGGCTCGTGGCCCGCGGCGGTCTCGTGGCGCCCAAGGGGCCGGTGGGCTCGATGATCATTTTCCACTCGTGCCTGGTCCACGCCTCGACCTCGAACCTCTCGCCGTGGAACCGGGTGAGCGTGTACCTGAGCCTCTGCGCGGTGTCGAACCACATCCGGCGGTTCAAGCGGCCCGAGTACATCGCGCATCGCGATTTCACGCCGATCGAGTGCCTTCCGGACGACTGCCTGCTCCGGCCCTACGAGGTGGCGCTCCCGTGGAAGGACGGCACGCCGGAGGCCGCCCTCAGGTAGTCCGCCGCGGCGTGAGCTTCAAGAGCCGCGCCGCGTTGAGCCCCAGAATCTTCGCCTTGTCCGCGTCCTTCAGGAATGTGCACCCGTCGACGAACCCGCGAGGGTCGTACCAGCCCATGTCGTAGGGATAGTCGGTGCCGACGACGATGTGATCGGCGCCCCACAGGTTGACGAGGTGCCGGAGCTGCTCGCGGTCGAACACGATGGTGTCGAAGTAGAGCTGTGGACGTCGATGCAGACGTGCCGGCGGCGGCCTCTGGTCGTCCGTGAATCACCGCCGCGCGCTGCGGGGCCGGGACATGTGAAGAGCACGGTCATTCTCCCCCTGTGTCGGGAGAGGGAGGCTCCGGGTGCGCGGCCGGCGCACACCCTGCGCCCCCCTCTGGACTTCCCCGGGTTTCGGTCACGCCGGCCATCATAAGCCCGAGCACCTGTTCCGTCGCCGCCGCGCCCGGGACGTCCCCGGCGATCCGCCCATCATGCATGACCAGAATGCGATCGGACAGCGCCAGGATCTCGTCCAGCTCGACCGAGATCAGCAGGAGCGCCTTGCCGGCGTCGCGTAGCGCCACCAGGCGGCGATGGATGAACTCGATCGCGCCGATGTCGACGCCACGAGTCGGTTGCCCGATCAGGAGGAGATCGGGGTTCCGGTCGAGCTCGCGGGCCAGCACGATCTTCTGCTGGTTGCCGCCCGAGAACGCCGACGTGGGCAGCGCGCCGTCGCCGGGCCGGATATCGTACTCGGTGACTTGCCGATCGAAGCTCGACGCGACCGCGGCTCGGCGGAGGCGGATCACGCCGTTGTAGGCGCTGTCGTCGTGATAGCCGAGGATGGCGCTTTCGCGCGCCGTGAACGACATGATGAGCCCCACGCGCTGGCGGTCCTCCGGCACGTGGGCGAGGCCGAGCTTTCGCAGGCGTCGCGGCGCGCGCGCCGCCGCCCCGGTGAGGTCGTCGGTTCTCAGGCGAATGTGCCCCGACTTCACCGACCGGATGCCCGCGAGCGCCTCGAGCAGCTCCGACTGACCGTTGCCGGCGACGCCCGCCACTCCCACGATCTCGCCACGCCGCACCGTGAAGCTGACGCCTTTGACGCGCTCCACCCCGAGCGAGTCCTCGACCACGAGCCCGGTCACCTCGAGCACCGGGTCGCCCGGCCGAGCGGGACGCCGGTCGACGTGCAGGCGCACCGTGCGGCCCACCATCAGCTCGGCGAGTTGGTCGGGCGTCGTCCCGGCGGTGGGAAGCGTGGCGACGACTCGCCCCTGCCGCATCACGGTGACGACGTCGGTGACCTCGCGGATCTCGCGCAGCTTGTGGGTGCTGAGCAAGACGGTCTTCCCCTCGCTGCGCAGGGACGCGAGGATCCGGAAGAGATGGTCGGCCTCCTGGGGCGTCAGCACCGCGGTCGGCTCGTCGAGGACGAGAAGCTCGGCGCCCCGATAGAGCGCCTTGAGGATCTCGACGCGCTGGCGCTGGCCCACGGAGAGATCCGCGACCCGCGCATCGGGATCGACCTCCAGGTGGTACTCGCGCCCGAGCCGCTGCAGCTCGGCGCGCGCCCGCGCCAGACCCGCCCCGAGGCGAAAGCCGCCCTCCATTCCGAGGACGACGTTTTCCAGGACCGTGAACGGCTCGACCAGCATGAAATGCTGGTGGACCATCCCGATCCCGGCGGCGAGCGCGCCCTGGGCGCTGCGGATGGCCGCGGGCCGGCCGCGCACGAGGATCTCGCCGCGGTCGGGCTGGTAGTAGCCGTACACGATGCCCATGAGGGTCGACTTGCCGGCGCCGTTCTCGCCGACGAGGCCGTGGATCGTGCCTCGGCGCACGACGAACGACACGTCGCGGTTGGCGTGAACGTCGCCGAACCGCTTGTCGATGCTCCGCAGCTCGATCGCCGGCGGGGCCACGGCACTCACGCTGTTCGGCTCCTGGACGAGGTCCTCAAGGCTCCTGAATCCTCAGGCCGGAAGAGGAGGTGATGAGCTCGGCTCAACCGATCGGCCTCGCCGGCGGCAAGGTAGTACTCGCGCATCGCGGCAGGCAGGCCGATTCGAAGCCTCTCTTCGGTCGCACGGATCCGCTGCTCAGGCGTCCCATCGCTGGGAAGCAGATCACGCCCGAGGATGGCTCTCGCAACTCGTCCAAATCTCGCAGCTCTGTTACTCATTGCGTGAATTTGGCGACAGCCTTCTCGTCCCACGCGATGCCTTGGCCCGGCCTGTCCGGAACCGTGAGGTGACCGTTCGCGAGTCTGAACGGCTCGGACAGTATCGGGTAGGCCCAATCCTGCCACTCGAGCCAGTGCGCGGTATCGGTGACACGCATCAGATGCGCGGCGATCTCCGGGTAGAGATGCGTGGACATGGGAATACCCGCCGCGCTGGTGATCGCGGCCGCCCGTAGCCACCCGGTCACACCGCCGATCCGCATGAGGTCGGGCATAACGTAGTCGCTCGCACCGGCAAGCACCGCCTGATACAGCAGGCGAGGCCCGTAAAAGTTCTCCCCCAGTTGAACGGGAGTCTTCAGCTCACGCGCAAGCTGGGCGTGGCCCGGAATGTTGTCGTAGGTGGTAGGTTCCTCGAACCAATAAAGCCCCTGATCGTCGAGCGCATGGCATCGCACGAGCGCGTCCCCCAACGCCAACCCCTGATTGAAATCGCACATGAGCTTGATGGTGGCGCCGGCCGCTTCGCGCACGGCAGCGATGGCCGCGAGATCATCGGCTACCTGTTCTCGTCCCAGTCGGAGCTTGAGCCCGGTGAATCCTCCTTCGGCGACGAGCGCAGCCGCCTCGGAGGCTAATTCATCGACCGGCGTCAACCAGAGCCCGTTGCTGTTGTAGGCGGGCACCGGTCCAACGGTCCCGCCGAGGAAAACCGCGAGCGGCATGTCGGCCGCCTTGGCCAAGGCATCCCAGGCGGCCATATCGAGACCGGACACGGCGATCAGGGAAACGCCTTCCCGGCCAACGAGATGGAGCGAGCCGATGCCTCGACGGTACCCGTCGAATGGCGCCACCGGCTGGCCCTTCGCCGCGTCGGCAAGATCCTCGATCGCCGCGATGATGTAACGCATCGACTGCTTGAGATAGGGCTCGAGGTAGCTGTGACCGACCACGCCTTCGCTGGTGTACAGGTCGATCAGGATCATGGGCCAGTCTCGGAATAGGCCGACTTTCGAGACCACGGGCCGCTTCAAGGGCACGACCACAGGCCGCGCTCGAACGCTCTTCAACGTCAGCTGGACACGTGTCATCATTGGCCTCGTTGCGCGATGCTATCCAGCGTAGGCGCGCTTTAGCGCTTGAATGTCGATCTTCTTCATTTTCAGCATGGCCTCCATGGCTCTTTGGGATTTCTGGGAATCGGGGTCCTGAATCATCTCGAGCAAAACTCGGGGAACAACTTGCCACGAAACGCCGTATTTGTCCTTGAGCCAGCCGCACTGCTGTGCCTGTTTATCCCCGCCTTCCGATAGTTTGTCCCAGTAATAGTCCACGTCCGCCTGCGTCTCGCAATTGACTTGGAACGAGATGGCCTCGTTGAATTTGAACATCGGGCCACCGTTGAGTGCGGTGAACGCCTGCCCATCAAGCTCGAATGCCACGGTCATTACCGTGCCCGCTGGTTTTCCGTGGACCTCACGTCCAGCTTCCCCGTACCGGGCAACGTTTACGACCTTTGAATTTCTGAAGATCGCGGCATAGAACTTTACGGCCTCTTCAGCTTGGTCATCGAACCACAAACACGGGGTGATCCTTTGAGCAGCTTGCATGGTGTTTTCTCCTCGTTCGAGTCTAGTCATGACCATCGCGGTGAACGTGTTCTTGGTGAACCCCTCGGCAAGTTGCGGGCGGCGTGAGACGGCTTGATCGGCGAGGCGTTCCCGCCCTTGAGCCATCTCAGTGAGCGATGAAGTCCCGGATCACTGCCATGGCGCGCTCGGGTGCGTCGACGAGCACAGTGTGGCCACAGCCTGGAAAGCGCTCGAAACGAACCAGATGTGCCGGCAGAGCCGCCGCGATATCCTCCTGACACTCGATGGGAGTCATCGGGTCTTCCTCCCCGCCTAACACGAGGGTCGGACATTGAATCTGAGGAAGGGTCTGGAAGAAGTCGAACGTGTGACCCTCGCCACCGGGTCGTGTGAACCAGCGCGTGACCTCAGGATGGCGGATGACGCGTCGGATCACGTCAGGATCGCGTGGCGTCCGACTGTAGAGAGGGAAGGCCAAGCGGATCCAGGCTTCGAGCGTCGCTGCGTCCGTATGCCCGTCGAGGAACCGACGGCGGGCCAGCGCGCCGACCTCCGGTCCGCCGAAGCGCTCGAACAGCGCAACTCGACGCTCTCGATACGTCCCGCCGGCGGCTTCAGTGTTCCCGAGAATCAGCTTGGCGGGGTGGGCCGGATGGCGCGTGGCGTACGCCAGGGCAACCGTCCCACCAAACGACATGCCCAGAACGATCGGCCGCACGATTCCGAGCTCCTCGCAGAAGGCACGCACGTCGTCGCCCCACTGGGCCAAGGTCCAACTCTCCTGGGGGCCAGGATCGCTGCGGCCGTTCCCGCGCTGGTCGACAAACACCACCTGGGCGATATCGGCTAAGGAGGAGAGCGACGGTTTATAGATCGAGTGGTCAAATCCTGGACCACCGTGGAGGAGAACGATCGTCGGCCTCTCCCGCATCGCGGGACCGTCGGACACCAGGCTCGGGCCCTCGACATCAAAGAAGAGCCGCACACCATTGACGCGCACCCACATGTCACTACCTCATGGCCTTTCCGATGGAGCGACTCTCAAAACGCGTAAAGGCGTTCACTCAGACCGATCAGCATTGGCGACGATCGGTCAGCTACTTGGCCATGTAGTCCGTGACCTTGATCTTGCCGGCGACGATGTCGGCTCGCGCCTGCTGGAGCCGCTTCTCCATCTCCGGGGTGATCAAGCCCCGATTGTGCTGATCGAGCGAGAAGCTGACCCCGCCCTCGGCGACGCCCAGCGAGCGCACGCCCGCTCTCCACGTTCCGTCCTTCGCGGCCTTGAAGGTCTCGAAGACGGCCAGGTCGACCCGCTTGATCATCGAGGTCAGGACAGACCCGGGATGGATGTGGTTCTGATTCGAGTCGACGCCGATGGCGAGTCGCCCCTTGTCTTTGGCCGCCTGGAGCACGCCGAGCCCGGTGGCGCCGGCGGCCGCATAGATGATATCGGCCCCGCGATCGAACTGGCTCCGCGCCAGCTCGCCGCCGCGGGTCGGGTCGTTCCAGGCCGCGGGCGTCGTCCCCGTCATGTTCTGGTAGATCTCGATCCTCGGGTTGACGTGCTTCGCCCCTTCCTCGTACCCGAGGGCGAAGCGGCGGATCAACGGGATGTCCATCCCGCCGACGAAGCCGATCTTGCCGGTCTTCGACGCCATCGCCGCCGCCATGCCCACCAGGAACGAGCCCTCGTGCTCCTTGAAGACGACCGACTGGACGTTGGGCAGGCTCACGATCGCGTCGATGATGACGAACTTGAGCGCAGGGAATTCCCGGGCCACCTTCTCGACGCCGCTGGCCTGACCGAAGCCGATCCCCACGACCACCTGGGAGCCGCGTCGCGCCATGTTGCGCAGCGCCTGCTCGCGCTGCGCCTCGTTCGTCACCTCGAACTCGCGATACGCGATTCCCGTCTCCTTCTTGAAGCGTTCGGCGCCGGTGTACGCGGCCTCGTTGAAGGACTTGTCGAACTTCCCGCCCATGTCGAACACGATCGCCGGGACGAACTCCTGGGCCAGGACGTGGCCGGTCAGCGCCGTCGCGGTAACGATCACGACGGCGAGCGTCCTCAGGGTGCGCATGGCCCGATGATATAGCATCGACTGGCGAGGTCGCTGGCCGTCGGCTATTCTCGGAGCCTCGTGGATGCCACGCCGCGGATCTACATGGCCGGGCCGCTGGGCTTCTCGGAGGCGGGGCGCCACTTCTACCACGCGGTCCTCGTTCCCTTCGTGACGAGTCTCGGATACGAGGTCCTCGACCCCTGGGCCCTGACCGATTCGCGGAAGATCGAGACGGTTCAGCGGTTGCCCTACGGACCGGAAAAGCGCGAGGCGTGGCGGAAGCTCAATCGGGAGATGGGCGCCACCAATCGGGCCGCGATCGATCGGGCGCACGGCGTGGTCGCCATTCTCGACGGCACCGACGTGGACAGCGGCACCGCGGCGGAGATCGGCTACGCGTTCGCGCGCGGAAAGCTCATCGTCGGCTACCGGGGCGACGTCCGGCTGAGCGCCGACAACGAGGGCTCCACCGTCAACCTTCAGGTCGAGTTCTTCATTCGCGAGAGCGGCGGTACTATCGTGAGTCGCTACGAGGATCTGGGGCCGAGCCTGCGCCACCTGCGCGCGACGGCGCCCTGAGGGAGAGCCGACATGATCGCTGCGCACGACAGACGCCGACAGGGCGGGTGGCTGGCGATCCTGGCTCTGATCGCCGCGCTCGGATCGAGCGCGCCGGCCCTGGCCCAGCAGGCCCCGGATCCGCCCGCCAGCGACCTCCTCAACGCCGTCCTGTGGATGCAGCGGTCCGTCGAGTTCAAGGCCAGCGCCCTCACGGCCTTCGCGCTGGCACGGATCCGTCTCGACCAGGCGCTGGCGGACCCGAGCTGGACCGGCGCCCCGAAGGAGCAAGCCGGCGCTTACCAGTCGTTTCCCACCGCCGTGATCCTCGACATCGACGAGACGATTCTCGACAACTCCGGATATCAGGCGTGGATGGCGCTCAAGGGCACGACGTTCGACGCGAAAACCTGGAATGCGTACGTCAACACCGTGGCGTCGCCTCCGATTCCCGGCGCGCTCGAGTTCGCCCGGTACGCGGACGCGAAGGGGGTGAAGGTGTTCTACATCTCCAACCGCACCGCCGAGGAAGAGCCAGCGACGCGTAAGAACCTCGAGAGGTTCGGCTTCCCGATGGGCGGCAAGGTCGACACCATGCTCATGGCCCGCAAGCAGCCCCACTGGGGCTCGGCGAAGGGAACCCGCCGCGCCCACGTTGCCAGGAGCTACCGCGTCCTTCTCAACGTCGGCGACAACTTCGGCGACTTCGTCGACGAGTACCGCGGCACCGAGGCGGAGCGCCTGAAGGTGCTGGAGCAGCACAAGGATCGCTGGGGTCGCGAGTGGATCATGATCGCGAACCCGGCCTACGGCTCCTTCGAGTCGGCGCCCTTCGGCCACGATTTCAAGCTGTCCGACGGCGAGCGACGCAGGTTGAAGCGCCGCGTGCTGGACGCCTGGCCCGGCCCCTGAGCGCCCCGGACGATCTGCCCCTGGTCGGCGTCACCATCCTGGATCTGACCCGGGTCCTGGCGGGTCCGCCAGCCCGTATCACGTCGATGGCGAGTCCCTGGGACCGCGCGGCCCCGCGGCGTATCGCGTCGGCGAGCACACGCGCGCGGTGCTCGGTGGCCTCCTCGGCTATCCCGCCGAGCGCATCGCCGAGCTACTTCGGACGCGCGTCATCGACGCGCCGTAACGCGGGCAAGACCTGCGCTCCGAACAGCTCGACCGTTCCGACTGGGTCGGCGGCGAGGCTCACCGTGAGCATGAGCCGTTTCACACCGGCCGCCTTCGCCTCCAGCGCCTGGCGCAGGCAATCCTCCGGATCTCCCCAGAGCGCCAGTCGTCTGGCCAGATACTCGAAGAGGCCGAGCTCCTCGACCAGGCGCGCGTCCGCGTCACCCGGCCGCGTGCTGTACCGACGCCGCAGCTCGCGTAGCGGCTCGACGAAGGGGGCCGGCACCCCGCGGGCGGCGAGGTCGTCGCCGCCGCCGATCACGTAGCTCGACACGAACGCCAGGATCGCGCCCAGCGTTCGTCGCGCCACGTCACGCTCGAGGTGACAGTCCAGGCATGCGATCTGCCAGACCTCGAGATCGTCGGCGGGCCGACCGACCGACTCCGCGCCCCGAGCGACGTGTCCGGCCGATACCCGCAGGCTGACCGCATCGAGCCCGTAGTTGATGAACACACCGTCGGCCGCCGCGCCCGCCGCGGCGAGCGACTTTGGCACGGACGCCGCCTGGAAGACCCGGGGTGCGTGCGTCACCCAGGGTAGGTGGGCGGTGCCTCCGCGGTAGTCGGCGGGCTGGCCGGTGAGGAGTTGCTTGATGACGGTCACGCCCTCGGCCAGCGCGGCCGCCGACGAGCCCTTCACCCCGAGATTCTTGGTGCCGCTGTGGCCCGCGCCCACGCCCAGGACCGCGCGACCGCGGGAGAGCAGGTCGAGCGACGCGATGGCGGCCGCCGTCACCGCCGGGTGGCGAGTCACGAGATTCGTGACACACACCGCGACCTTCGGCCGTCTCGTGTGCTCGGCGACGAGCGTGGCCGCGACCCAGGGGTCCATGGCGTTGCCGGGGGTGTCGGCGACCCCGATCATGTCCCACCCGAATCGTTCGGCCGCCGCCGCCATGCGCAGCGTCAGATCGACCGTGAACGGCCAGAAGAAGAACCCGATCTCCACCGCTGCCGTACTTATCACACCGGGGATGGGGGAGCCATCGGCCTCCGGGCTCGAGGTTGGGCACGGTATGGTAGGCTACGGCGCAGTCGCGCCTCATGTGCGAGGGAGGGAGTCATGGCCACCGACATTCCGAACACGGACGTCGAGAAGATGCAGGCGGCCCTCAAAGCCGCCAAGCAGAACGGAGTCGCCTGATGAGGTTCGGGATCTTCGGAAGCGCGCAGGCGAAGCGGGGCGGCCCCGACGTCGACAGCGGAGCCGGATTCAGGGAGTTCGTCGAGAACAACGTCAAGGCCGAGGCGCTCGGCTACGTGAGCTCCTTCGTCGTCGAGCACCATTTCACCGGCTTCGGCCAGATCTCGGCGACTTTGAATCTGCTGACGTGGGTCGCAGCGCGCACGACGACGCTACGGCTCGGCACCGCCGTGATCACGCTGCCCTGGCACAACCCGGTGCTGCTGGCCGAGCAGGTCGCGACGATCGACCTGCTGTCGGGCGGCCGCGTCGACTTCGGCATCGGCCAGGGCTATCGCCACAACGAGTTCGCCGGGTTCTGCATTCCTATGGAGGAGGCGGACGAGCGGTTCGACGAATCCCTGGAAGTCCTGCTCAAGGCGTGGACCTCGGACACGCCGTGGTCCCATCGCGGCAAGTACTGGCAATTCGACAACGTCGTCGTCGAGCCCCCGACCGCCCAGAAGCCCCATCCGCCGCTCTGGATGGGCGCGGGGCGGCCGGCGTCGATCAAGAAGGTCGCGGATCTCGGCTACCGTCTGCTCCTGGACCAGTTCGCGCCGATCGAGCAGATCGGCGAGCGGATCGCCCTCTTCAAGGCGGAGGTGCAGGCGCGTGGTCGTCGCTTCGACCCGATGAGCGTCGCGGTCACGCGCTCGATCAACGTGGCGATGACGGCCGCCGAGCGTCAGAAGGCGCTCGAGACACGCATGGCGGCGCGGCGACGCGTCCACGACCTCGCGCAGCGTCCGGACGGACAGAACAAGTCGACGATCATGACCTACGCGAATACGCTCGAGGCCGCCGAAGCGGGCGCGCTCTATGGCACGCCCGACGAGATCGTCACCAAGCTCCAGACGCTTCGCGACGTGGGCGCCGAATACGTGCTGCTCAACAGCACGGGAGGGATCGAGACGCTGCGCCGCTTCGCGAAGGAGATCATGCCCGCGTTTGCCGGCGAGCCGTCGCGTCGCTAGGATCGCGCCGTCGCTCAGCATGCGCAGTAACGCCAGCGTCGCGCCGCGCCGCGATTCGGGGTCGTCGTCGTGCGAGGATAATGACGCCGCCGCTCGGCGCGCTCCGCGCGCACCCGAAACATCAACGTACTGCTGAGGAGGCAGACGATGCGCCGTCTTCGACTTGCCGTGGGGGTCCTGAGTGCCCTGCTCGCCGTCGTCCCGGTCGCTGCCGCCGCCCCCGAGGGCCAGCTGACGTGGGGCGTGCACATCTCGCTCGCGCCGACATGGTTCGACCCGGCCGAGACGCTCGGCATCATCACGCCCTTCATGGTCATGTACGCGCTGCACGACGCGCTGGCCAAGGCCATGCCCGGCAACCCGACCGCGCCGAGCCTGGCCGAGTCGTGGCAGGTATCGCCGGACGGGCGCGTGTACGACTTCACGCTCCGCAAGGGCGTGAAGTTCCACAACGGCGCCGCGCTCACGGCCGAGGACGTGAAGTTCTCGTTCGAGCGCTACAAGGGCGCTTCCGCCAAGGCCATCCATGAGCGCGTCGCCGCCGTCGAGACGCCGGGCCCCTTGCAGGTGAGGTTCCGCCTGAAGAACCCCTGGCCCGACTTCATGACGTTCTACACCGCGGCCAGCGGCGCGGGCTGGATCGTGCCGAAGAAGTATGTCGAAAAGGTCGGCGACGACGCGTTCAAGAAGGCGCCGGTCGGCGCCGGACCCTACAAGTTCGTCTCGTTCAACCCCGGCGTCGAGCTGGTCATGGAGGCCTTCGAGGGGTACTGGCGGAAGACGCCGAGCGTGAAGCGGCTGGTCTTCAAGGTCATCACCGACGAGTCGACCCGCCTCGCCGCGTTGAAACGCGCCGAGGTGGACATCGTGTACTCGATCCGCGGGGAGCTCGCCGAAGAGCTCCTGCGGACTCCCGGGCTCGCGCTGAAGCCGACGGTGATCCAGGCTCCCCAGTGGGTCAGCATGCTGGACCAGTGGGACCCCAAGTCTCCCTGGCACGACAAGCGGGTGCGCCTGGCGGCCAACCTGGCGATCGACCGCAAGGCGATCAACCAGGCGATCACGCTCGGCCACTCGAGGCTGACCTATAGCATCATTCCGAGCACCTTCGATTTCTACTGGCAGCCGCCCGCTTATGAGTTCGATCCGGCCCAGGCCAAGAAGCTCCTCGCCGAGGCGGGCTTCCCGAACGGCTTCGACGCGGGCGACTACTATCTGGATATCTCGTACGCGAACGTGCAGGAGGCGATCGCCAGCTACCTCCAGCAGGTCGGCATCCGCACCAAGCTGGTGTCGCGCGAGCGGGCATCGCACTGGAGCACCTACGCGGACAAGAAGTACAAGAACCTCGCGTACACCGCGAGCGGGGCGTTCGGCAACGCGGCGACGCGGATCGAGTCCTTCGTCGTCAACGGCGGGACCTATGTCTACGGCAGCTACGGGGACATCGACTCGCTCTTCAAGGACCAGGCGGCCGAGCTCGATCGCAAGAAGCGTGAGGCGCTCCTGCACAAGATCCAGCAGCTCATGCGCGACAAGGTGATGCACATCCCGATCTGGGAGCTTGCCTTCATCAACGGCCACGGCCCGCGGGTGCAGGAGTCGGGGCTCGGCCTCATCCCCGGTCACGCCTACTCGGCGCCCTACGAGGACCTGAAGCTCAAAGCCAGGTGACCTCCTGATCGCCTTCATGGACGCGCGCGCCACCAACGCCTACTGGGGACGTACCGGACTGGAGCGCTTGATCCTCGAGGCGCTGGCCGCCGCCGGGAAGCACGTCGACGCGCTGACGATCGACGATCTGGCGCCGGCCGACCAGTTCCACAGCGGTGGAAAGAACGCGACCCAGCGGCTGGCGCGCCTCGCCAACCTGCGCCCGGGCATGCGCGTCCTCGACGTGGGCGGCGGGCTGGGTGGCCCCGCGCGCACGCTGGCCGTCGAGTTCGGCTGTGACGTCACCGTGGTCGATCTCACCGAATCGTACGTGCAGACCGGCGAGGCGCTCACGGCACGGTTGCGCCTCGCCGATCGCGTCCGGCATCGCGTCGGCGACGCGCTGGCGCTGGACGTGGGCGCCGGCACGTTCGACGTGGTGTGGACGCAGAACAGCGGCATGAACATCGCCGACAAGGAGCGGCTCTATGCCGGTTTCGCGCGGGTGCTGCGCCCGGGCGGATTGCTGGCGCTCCAGGAGCCGATGGCGGGCCCGGTCCAGCCGGTGGTGTTCCCGGTCATGTGGGCGCGGGACGCGGCGGCGAGCTTCCTTCGCCCGCCGGGCGAGATGCGCGGCGTGATCGCGGCGACCGGGTTCCAGGTCCGCGCCTGGGACGACGTCACCGCGGAAGCGGTGGGACCGAGCACCGGCGCCTCCGGTCCGGCCCACGGCGTCCAGCGCATCGTCATGGGCGAGGCCCTCGACGCGATCGTTCGGGCCGGGCAGCGCAACCGCGAAGAGGGACGGATCCTCATGATCCAGGCGGTGGCGGAGCGGCGCTCCCCTCCCGCTTCGGCTCCACCACCTCGAACATCCCCCATGAGGTGACCGGCATGCCGGACTCCGAGACCCACGCCACGCGCGACGTCATCAATCGGTTCAACGACGCGTTCAATCGCCACGACGTGGACGGCGTGATGGCGCTGATGACGGCGGACTGCGTGTTCGAGAACACGTTGCCGGCGCCGGACGGCGAGCGGTTCGAAGGGGCCACTGCGGTGCGGACCTTCTGGCAGCGCTTCTTCCTGTCCACACCCGGCGCGTGCTTCGAGACCGAGGAGATCTTCGCCGTCGCCGACCGCGGGGTCGTCCGGTGGGTGTTCCGCTGGGATGACCGGGGAGGACACGTGCGGGGAGTCGATGTGATACGGGTACGCGACGGCAAGGTGGCCGAGAAGCTCGCCTACGTGAAGGGATGATCGGACGGCCGCCCGCCGTGCTCTAATCCTCTGACAGGAGAGACAGGCCATGACCTACCGGAAGCCGACCGATGTCGAGGTGAAGGCGAAGCTCACCCCGGCGCAGTATGACGTCACCCAGTGCAGCGCGACCGAGCCACCGTTCCGGAACGAGTTCTGGGACCACCACGAGCCCGGGATCTACGTGGACGTCGTTTCGGGCGAGCCGCTGTTCTCGTCGACCGACAAGTTCGACTCCGGCACTGGCTGGCCCAGCTTCGTACGACCGATCGAGAAGGACAACGTGACAGAGCTCTCCGACACGACGCACGGGATGCGCCGCGTCGAAGTGCGGTCGGCGAACGCCGATTCGCATCTCGGTCACGTCTTTCCCGACGGCCCGGGCCCGCACGGCCTCCGCTACTGCATCAACTCGGCCTCGCTGCGGTTCATTCCGCTCGCGAAGCTCGAGGAGGCCGGGTACGGCAAGTACCGGGCGCTCTTCGAGAAGGTGAAGCCGGCTCGGTAGGGGAGCCGATTTCCGCCCGCGGATTGCGTCAGCGTTCGGCGCCGAGCTTCGTCGCGCCGCTGTTCGTCTTCAGATGCGTCAGGCTCCCCAGCTCCTGGAGCGCGGTCAGCATCTCCAGGGGAATCGGCTGCGAGCTCAGCGAGCCGTCTTCGTTGATCCGGGCGTACACCCGGGTGGCCTTGCCCTCGCTGACCGGTGCCCCGGTGACGGCGTTCTTCGCCTTGCAGTTCCAGTGCAGGGTGCGGGCGCCGACCTCGGCGAGGGTGATGGTGTTCACGATGCGGTCGCCGTAGGCCGCCGGACCGATGAAGCGGAAGTGGATCTCGCCCATCACGAAGGTCGTGCGGTCGTTCTTGATCATCTGCTCGATCGGGTAGCCGATGACGCGGAACAGCTCGTGCTCGGTGTCGTTGAACCAGGCGACGATCCGGGGATAGTACACGAGCCCGAAGGGGTCCGACTCGCCCCAGTTGACCGTGATCTCCTTCCAGTACATGGCCATGATGCTCTCCCTCCGTTCGCGCACCGCTCGTCAGGCCCGTATACGGGATTTGAGGACCCGACGTCAAGTCGGCGGCCCGGCCGGGCAGTAGGTCAGGTCGACGGACGCGGCGGGGG
>Ga0209056_10000514_pt1 | contig 42745 bp, 38 predicted proteins | sample GraSoiAngelo_114_FD_185876 | JGI IMG/M metagenome (GOLD analysis project Ga0209056, IMG submission 185876) | Grasslands soil microbial communities from the Angelo Coastal Reserve, California, USA - 14_0903_13_40cm (SPAdes) (version 2) | ecosystem: Environmental > Terrestrial > Soil > Grasslands...
ATCTCGCGGGCATCGGGCGCCGTCGCGTTCCAGAATGTCTCGTTCGCGTACGACAAGAATCACGCGGTGCTGCACGACATCTCCTTGGAGATCGGGCCGGGAACGCGAGTGGGCATCGTGGGCACTACGGGGGCCGGGAAGACGACGCTGGTGAGTCTTCTCACGCGGTTCTACGATCCGACGGCCGGCCGGATCCTGCTCGACGGCGTCGATCTACGCGATTTCAGAATCGCCGACCTCCGGAACCAGTTCTCCATCGTCCTCCAGGACCCCGTGCTGCTGTCGAGCAGCATCGCCGAAAATATCGGCTACGCGCGGCCCGGCGCCGGCCAGCGGGAAGTCATGGCGGCGGCGGAGCTGGCCAACGCGCACCAGTTCATCATCGGGCTTCCGGACGGGTACGAGACCCAGGTCGGGGAGCGAGGCATGCGCCTCTCGGGAGGCGAACGGCAGCGCATCGCGCTCGCCCGGGCGTTCCTGAAGGATGCTCCGATCCTGATCCTGGACGAGCCGACCAGTGCGGTCGACGCGGCCACCGAGGCCGGGATCATGGAGGCGATCGAGCGTCTCGTGCGGGGCCACACGACCTTCGTCATCGCTCACCGCCAGAGCACGTTACGGGGCTGCGACGCGCTCCTGGCCATCGCCGACGGCCGACTCGTTCATGGGGACGCCGCCGTGTCGATTTCCACGGGGGTAGGGCGATGAGATCACGGCTTCGCGTGATCGTGACGGGCCTGATCGCGCAGTACCCCCTCGGTGGCGTGACCTGGGATTACGTGCAGTACCTCCTGGGATTCGCTCGCCTCGGCCACGACGTCTACTACCTCGAGGATACGGGGCAGTGGCCGTACAACCCCGTTGCGGGGGCCCTGGGGGCCGACTGCGCATACAACGTGGGCTATCTGGCCAAAGTGATGTCGCGGTTCGGACTCGACGACCGGTGGGCCTACCGTTTCGCCGACAAGGCGCGCCGGAAATCCGAATGGTTCGGCCTCAGTGACCTGGACCGCGCGGCCGTCGTGGAATCGGCAGACCTCCTCGTCAACCTTTCCTGCGCATTGGAGCGGTGCGAACGCTACCGGCGGGTGTCGCGGCTCGTTCTAATCGACACCGACCCAGTCTTCACCCAGATCAAGCTGGCTCGCGGGCAGCGCGACTTTGCTGCCCAGGTTGATGCCCATGATGCCCACTTCAGCTTCGGAGAGTGTCTGTCCGATCGCATTCCTCGGACGGGACACCGTTGGCGCGCCACCAGGCAGCCGATCGTGCTTTCCGAATGGCGGCCCGCTGCCACCCCGCGGAACGTCGTCACCACCGTCATGAATTGGACCAGCTACCGCTCGGTGGCGTACGGTGGTCAGAGCTACGGGCAGAAGGACGTCGAGTTCATGCGCTTCCTCGAGCTCCCGGGCCTCGTCTCGCCCACCGTTCTCGAAGTCGCGGTCGGTCCCGGCAAGACCCGGCGTACGCCTCGAGAACTCCTGACACACAAGGGCTGGCGCGTCGTCGATCCGGCGCGCGTCTGCCCTGATGTCGACCGCTACCGGGACTACATCCAGTCGTCACTGGCGGAGTGGAGCGTCGCCAAGAACGGCTACGTCGTCGGCCGGCCCGGATGGTTCAGTGGCCGGTCGGCCTGTTATCTGGCTGCTGCGAAGCCCGTGATCGTCCAGGACACAGGGGTGGGGACGGTCCTTCCGGTCGGCCAGGGGATCTTGACATTCGACACGCTCGAGGCGGCGGCGGACGCCATTCGCGAGGTGGAATCGGACTACGACCGTCACGCCAGGGCGGCGCGTGAGATCGCCGAGGCCTGCTTCGATTCCGGCAAAGTGCTTTCCCGGCTGCTGGAGGAGGCGCTGGACTGATGAAGGTCGACCGTCTGGCCAGCGGACGCCTACGCATCGTGGTGCTGGGGTATGTCGTGCGCGGGCCTCTCGGCGGGATGGTGTGGAGCAACCTGCAGTACCTCATGGGCCTCGCCCGCCTCGGCCACGACGTGTATTTCGTCGAGGATAGCGATGACTACCCGTCGTGCTACGACCCGATCAGGGATACCGTCGACGTCGACCCCAGCTATGGGCTCGACTTTGCCCGAGACGCCTTCGAGCGGATCGGGTTCGGCGGACGGTGGGCATACCACGATGCGCATACCTCTCGCTGGCGCGGCCCGTGCGCCGACAGGGCCCTCGACATCTGCGCTGGCGCCGAGCTCCTCCTCAATCTGTGCGGAGCGAATCCGCTCCGGCCCTGGCTGATGGAGATCCCCGTCAGGGCGCTGGTCGACGAAGACCCGGCCTTCACGCAGATACGACACCTCACGGAGCCCGGCGCTCGAGAGCGCGCCCTGCTCCACACGGCCTTCTTTTCGTTCGGGGAGAACATCGGTCACGCGGGCTGCGCCGTTCCGGACGACGGGCTGCCCTGGCGGCCGACCCGTCAACCCGTGGCGTTGGACGTGTTGCCCGTGACACCAGGACGGCCGGCCGGCAAATTCACGACGGTCATGCTGTGGGACAGCTACGCGGCGCCCGAATACCGCGGCGTGCGGTACGGCATGAAGTCCGACTCCTTCGCGCCCTACCTGGACCTGCCCGAGCGGGCCGGACGCGTCTTCGAGTTGGCGGTCGGCAGCCCATCGGCACCGTGCACCCTTCTGCGGCAGAAGGGGTGGACGGTGTGTGACCCGCGCGGGCCGACCCGAGACCCGTGGACCTATCAACGATACGTGGAGGCGTCCAAGGGCGAGTTCGCGGTGGCCAAGCACGGGTATGTGATAAGCCGGAGCGGATGGTTCAGCGAGCGAAGCGTCACCTACCTCGCCAGTGGTCGCCCGGTGCTGCTTCAGGATACCGGCTTCTCCCGGTGGTTGCGGACGGGAGCGGGCGTCATTCCCTTCAATACGCCGGCGGAGGCGGTGGCCGGGATCGGCGAAATCGACGGCGCCTACGACCGCCATTGCCGGGCCGCCCGCGAGATCGCCGAGGAATACTTTGACGCGCGCAAAGTACTCCCGGCGTTGATCGCATGTGCCATGGAGAGTGTTTCGTGGGTGGGGTGATGCGCCTGCGCCGGGAGCGGCCGCTCATCGCGTTCTTTGACCACTGTGACGTGTTCGAGGACTTCTACCCGCACTACGGTATCGACCAGCGGAATTTTGCGACGCGCTGGGCGGGGACAGGGAATCACGCGTTCGTGTCCCTTTTGCAGCGCGAAATCGGAGACGTCATCTGGTATGCCTTCTCGTTGGCGCCTCAGCTGTCCGAGGCGCAGCATGAGCTCGTGCGCTGCCGCATCAAGATCCTGCCATCGTCGTGGCTCCACCGCCGCCTCTGGCGCCTGTTCTATCTGCCGGCGGCGGCCTGGCGCTGGCGCCGCGCGTATCCGCCCTACGCGACGGTCGCGTCTTACGTCTCGCTGGCCTCGCGATCGTTCCTCGCGACGATCCGACGCGATCGCCCGGATTTCTTTTTCGTCCAGGACTACTCGAGCGGCCGCTTCGACGTGCTGCTCGCGGTTGCGCGCGCGCTCGGGGCTCGGCTGATCGCGTACCACTCGGGAAGTCGGCCGGACCGCTACCTCGGACGCGCGGCAAAGCGGTGGACGATTCCACGCGCCGACCGACTCGTCGTCTCCAGTCAGGACGAGAAGAAAATGCTGATCGAGCGCTTCCGTGTTGCTCCGGCGCGGATCAGCGTCATTCTCACCCCGATCGACACGAGCGCGTTTCGACCGTTCGGGCGGGCGATGGCCACGCGTCTGGCGGGGCTCGACCCGGATCGCCGCTACGTTCTGTTCGTGGGGCGGCTCGACGATTCCGTGAAGCGTGTCAGCGCGCTGATCCGGAGCTTTGCCGGGCTGGCGCCCCTCCATCCGGACGTCGACCTCCTCGTCGCGGGTGAGGGACCGGACGGCCAGGGGCTACGGCGACTGGCGGCGGAGCTCGCACCTGGCCGCGTCCGCTTCCTCGGCTGGATCACGGGAGCCGAGCCGCTGGCGGCGCTGTACAACTCGGCCGAGTGCCTGGTGCTTCCGTCGCGCAGCGAAGGGTTCCCGACCGTGGTCGGGGAAGCGATGGCATGCGGGACGCCGGTCCTGGCCTCGAGCGTCGGCGGCGTGGGTGAGCTCGTCGTCGACGGGTTGACCGGCTGGCTGTTTCCGCCCGGCGACGACGCCGCGCTCGGAGACCGGCTCTCCTTTGCGCTGACGTACCCGGATGTCACGGCCCGGATGCGGCCGGCAGCGCGGCGGATCGCCGAAGCTCGCGTCTCGCCAGCGGCCGTCGCCGTCGAGCTCCGCAGGTGTTTCTCGGGGGGAGGCAGTGGATAGGGAGCCCACGCGGGCGCGAACCCCTGTCATCCTGGTAGCCTCGGATGTGGCGCTGCCCGCGGCGCACCGGGTGTGGGGCACGGGCGGATGGCTCCCACCTGAAGAGCGGGAGGCCCTCGACTGGTTGACCTTGTCGAGGCTGTTGGGCTGGCGTGTGACGGTCGCCCGACCGTCCGGCGCCGGTCTTCAGGAAGCGTTTGCTGCCGGTGGCCGATGCGTGGTCCTGGCCTGTGACCCCGACTCTCTCGAAGCGGACCTCGTCGCGTTCCTCGGGTCTCGGCTCGCCGTCGAGCCGCTCCTGGTCCTCGGGCGCGCCGCCAGCCGCGACAGTGCGCTCGCCGGCTTGGCCGGCGCTGCTCGGGAGCCGGACGAGCTGGTGGGCCGATCGCTATCCTGGATCGGGCCGGGACCGGCGCGCACCTGGCACTGCCGCGCGGCGCTTACCGCGAGCGCCCTGACGCTGTCGCGCGCGGCGTCGTCCTGGACGGCCCTCGAGGGCGCGTCCATCGTGGCGGCCCGACCGGTGGGTCGGGGGATGGTCGCGACGCTCGCATTTCATCCGAGCGTCGCGCGCGACGTCGACGGCGCCGTGACCGCCTTGTTGAAGCACCTGCTGATCTGGGCCGCACAGACACCAGTGGCATGGATCGACCTCGAGGGAAGCCTGGTCCTCAGAATGGATGATCCCGGCGGGTCGCAGAATGTCCACCTGCGATCATGGTCCTATCCCAAGCTCCGCGAGGCTGACTGGACGGCGATCGCCGCCGATCTGAAGCGCCGACAGGCCCGCATGGCGCTCGGCTACGTCGGAGGCTGGGTCGACGATGGCGATCCGGCGCGAGGCGTTCTGAGAGTGGGCGGGCAGGTACCCCGCCGGATCCCCGGTCGCGTTTACTCCTCGCCGCGAGTGAAGTATTCGCCACGAATCGAGTCGCCCTCTCGAGCCGGCTACAGGGCGGCGGGAGCGGTGCAGGACTACGAGGGCGAGTTTCGCGGCATCCAGGCTGTCCGCCGAGCGGGGTTAGGGGACGTCGAGCTGCATGGTCACACTCACATGCACCCGGATACCGCCTCCTGGGCGACTGCCGCGGATCGCTTTGAGGCGGAATCCTGGTACCGCGAGCTCGGGAGCCCAGCGGAGGCGGCTCTCGCCGCTCGCCGATCCGACCACCATCCGCTCGTTCTCGGGCTCGGCGTGCTCCGCAAGTATTTCGGCGTACGCCCGACCACGCTGATCTGCCCGGGCGACCAGTGGACCAACAGAGTCCTGGAAGTCGCGCTGGACCTGGCGCTGCGCCTCGTCAGCAGCTATTACCTGGCGCTGCGCGACGGCGATCGTTTCTGCTGGACGCAACACGTGTGCGCGCCGTACCTCGACGAACCGAATGTCGCCTGGTTCGATGCCGGGCTGCCTGTGGTGGGGTACTTTCACGACCGCGATGTCGCGCTTGGCGGCATTGACTGGCTGGGCAGATGCCTCGACCGGTGGCAGAGTGCCGGGGCCAGACGGCTGATCGATCTTCGTGAGCTCTCGACCGCGGTGGGGCATTCCTTTGACCTCGACCTGCATGATGGCGCATTGCGCCTGACGGTCACAGGCGACGGGGCGCCGCCGCTCGTGCGCCCCCTGACGGTCGGCGTGCGTACTCCTTCTGGTGAGATCCCGTCGGCGATCTCCGTCTGGATGCAGGGCTCGCGCAGCTCAATCGGGGTCCATCGGCTGGGCCATGGGGTCGGCCACGTGACACTGGCGCCGCCGGAATCGAAGCCGGGGCGCAAGGAACCGATGGGGCGACGCCGCCGGGCACCCGCGCGCTTGACACGCTGAGCGGCGCTGTCTACAGTCCACCCCCCGCCGGTCGTGCTGTTCATCTCCGGTCTCGATTCCGCCAAGGAGGAGCACGCGACGTTCGAGCGCTTCTTTCTCCAGCGCGGCCTGGCCACGCTCACGCTCGACGGCCCAGGGCAGGGAGAGACGTGGTACCGCATGAAGATGCGGGTGGACTTCGAGGTCACGGCCACCGCCGCCATCGACTGGCTGCGGGGCCGCGGCGACGTCGACGGCACGCGGGTCGGCATCTGCGGCGTGAGCCTCGGGGGCTACCTGGCACCCCGCTGCGCCGCGTTCAAGCCGCGCCTCAAGGCAGTGGCCTCCTGCGGCGGTGACACAAGATAGTCCTTCCATCTCCAGAATGGGTGTGAGCAGATCCCCTGCCTCTGCTACCCTCGACGCACCCTCTACTTGCCGGCGAGCCGCGCGACGATGGGAGCGAGGACTTCCAGGTAGGGCTCGAACGTGACGAAGTAGGAGATACCCCAGCGATCGCGGCGCGCTTGGAGGGCTTCGACCATCTCGTCCACCGTGCCGATCAACACGTAGGGAGCCTCGAGGATCTCCTCGACGCTGAGCTGCTTCCAGCTCTGCTGGAGCTCTTCGGCCGCCCGACGCCGGCGATCCGTCACGATCACTCGCTGGATCTGCACGCTCAGCTCGAGACGATCGAATCGCTGGCCGGCCGCTTCCCGCACCACTCGCATGCGCTCATCGATGCCCGCCACCTTCCATCCAGACATGTCGGGCACCGTGCCGCCTCGAGTGAACGTGATGCCCGTGAGGTTCACGGTATCGGCCTCTGTCGCAGCCAGCGCGAGGAGGCGAGGGCCATTGCCCCCGATGATGATGGGCGGATGGGGTCGCTGGACGGGAAGCGGATGGATCCGGTGGCCTGCGACTCGGTAGTGCTGGCCGGTGAAATCGACTTCGGCCCCGCCGAGCAAGCCCTTGATGATGGCAACCGACTCGGCGAGCCGCTCGACCCTGGTCCCGCCTCGATCGAAGCGGAGCCCGGCCTGATCGTATTCGATCCGCATGTACCCCGCGCCCAGCCCCAGCTCGAGCCGGCCATCCGTCAGCATGTCGATCGTCGCCGCCTCACGCGCGAGCAGCACGGGATGGCGGAGGTCGTTGTTGAGCACATTCGTGCCGACCCTGAGGCTCCTCGTCGCGTCCGCGGCGCTCATCACCGCCGGTATGGTCGCCAGCATGGCGGCCAGGTGATCGGGCACCAAGAGCACGGAGTAGCCGAGAGCCTCGACCTTGCGCGCCTTGTCTTGCCAGTCGGCCCGCGACGTGCCGTCCCGCACATTGATCCCGAAGCGGAACGGCTTCATGTCGCCGATGGTCGCCACGCCCGCTTGGACATCGCGTCGACGTCGCTGATGACCTCGACGACGGCCGGGCAATTCGAGGCCAGGGCTTTGTCCAGCGCGGGCCTGATGTCCTCGGGGCGCTCCACGCGAATACCGACGCAGCCCATGGCCTCGGCCACCTTGGCGAAGTTCACCTCGTGGCTGAAGTGCCACATCTCGGTCGCGCGGCCGCGCTGCTGGCCCTTGTACGCGGAGTCGAAGAGGTGCTTCTCCTGGTTCAGCGCGTAGTTGTTGTTGACCAGCATGATGGCGTTGATGTTGAAGCGGGCGGCGGTCTCCAGCTCGGCGAGGTGATAGTAGAAGCCGCCATCCCCGCAGAACCCGATCACCGGCCTGTCGGGTAACGCGCACTTCGCGCCGAGCGTAGCCGGAAAGCCCCAGCCCAGGGAGCCGGCGCAGCGGAGGAAACGCTGCCCCGGCTTCCCGAGCCGGATCATCTGGCCGGTCCACATGCCGGAGTGGCCGGTGTCCGACAGCACCACGCCGCCCTCCGGCAGCCAATCCGAAATCTCCTTGCAGATCCGCTCCGGGCGAATGGGCACCGCGTCCGAGCTGCGGATCTGATCTGATTCTTCCCGGTATTCCCGCACCAGGCCCTGCACCCGGCTGAGCCACTCCCGCCGCGGCCGCGCCGGCTGCACGCTGGCGATGAGCTTCTGCAGCGTCACCTTCGCGTCACCGAGCAGCGCCGCTTGCAGCGGATAATTGCGCCCCAGCTCTTCCGGATCGATGTCGAGCTGGATCGCGGCGATCCCCGGCCTGGGGACTTGCCAGTTGGTGGTGACCTGTCCGCCGGCGTGGCTGCCGATGAAGAAGACCAGGTCAGCCTCGGAGACGACCCGGTTGGCGCACCAGCGGGAGTAGGTCCCGGGAACCCCGACGTTCAACGGATGGTCGTCGGACAGGGCAGCTTTCGCGTTAAGCGACGTCGCGACGGGGATCTGCAGAAGCTCGGCCAGCTTGCTGAGCTCAGGTTCGGCGCCCGACCAGATCACGCCGCCTCCGGCGATGATGACGGGCCGCTCGGCCTGGGCCAGCACGTGAGCCGCTGCCCGCACCGCGGCGGGCTCCGGCTCGGGCCGAAACGCCGGGACCTTCATGAAGCGCTCCTCCCAGAACGGGATCAGGTCGGCCTCGCGCTCGAGGACCTGGGCGTGGGTGCCCGACATCTCCAGATGCACCGGCCCCGGTGCCGAGCTGGTCGCGACGCGGAAGGCCTGGCGCAGCAGGTCCGGGAATCGATCCAGGGCGTCCACGTGGAAGTTCGCCTTGGTGACGTGCTCCCACATTGGGAAGTCTTCGATCTCCTGGTAGACGTGCTTGTACCGCGACGTGGCGTCGACGCCGCCGGTCAGGGCGATGACGGGCGAGCACGCCATGTAGGCGTCCCGCAGTCCGGCGGCGAGGTTGGCGGAGCCGATGGTCTGGGCCAGGCAGAGGCCGGGACGGTGAGCCGCCCGGGCGTAGCCATCGGCCATATACGCCGCCGCCTTCTCACCATGCGTCACCACGCGGCGGATATCCAGGTCCTCCATCTCGGCCATGGCCGGCAGCATGATGGTGGGAACGAAAAAGACGTGGCTGATGCCGTAGGCGTGCACCGCCTCGGCAAAATACCGGTTGCCCGTCATGCGTGGCATGGTGACCTCCTAGCGGAACGCGGGGGCGACGTGCTCGCCGAAGCGGCGGAGCGACGCCATGGCCTTGTCGTGAGCGAGCCCGCCCCAGCTCGCCTGGCACATGACGTGGCCGAGGCCGACGTCGCGCAGCGCCGCGATTTGCTCGGCCACGTGCTTCGGCGTTCCGTAGAGCGCGCCAGTCTCGAGGACGAAGCGGACGCCGTCAGGATGGGAGACAGCGGGATCCATCCACGGATTTATCGCCGACGCGTTCACGCGGAAGTCGGCTGGGTTGTAGGCCTCGCGCACGTGGTGCATGTGCTGGCGGTAGTGCAGCGTCGCTTCGTGGACGTCGTCCTCCGCCTGGGCCTCGCTGTCGGCGACGTAGAGGAAGCGCCATACCGACGCCTCGCCGAGGAGACGGCGCCGCGTAGCCGCGTCGTATCCCCCGGCCTCGAGGCCCTCGCGGTAGCGCTGGAGGCGCTCGGGGATCTTCGCGTTCGGCACGCGCGACATCATCACGGGGATGCCGGCCCGGCCGCACTCGACGAGCGACTCGACGGCGATCACGCTGCGCCAGATCGGCGGATGCGGCCGCTGCACGGGGCGCGGCCGGACCGCGGGCAGCCGGACCGAGAAGAACTTCCCCTCGTGGACGAACGGCTCCTCGGTCCAGGCGCGCGTGAGCACCTCGACCGCTTCCTCCATCCGTTCGCGACTGTCGTCACTCCGGAGGCCGAAGCCGACGTACTCGTACTCGTTGTAGCTGGAGCCGCGGCCGATGCCGACCTCCAGACGCCCGCGGCTGAGGTTGTCGAGCACGGCGAGTTGGATGGCGAGGCGCACGGGATGGTGGAGCGCCATCTGGATGACGGCGAACCCCAGCCGCGCGCGCGAGGTGCGCGCCGCGAGCGCGCCGGCGAATGGAATCGGGTCGGCATAGGCGCACTCGCCGGTGAAGTTGTGCTCGGTGAGCCAGAGGTAATCGAAGCCCATCGCCTCGGCCAGCACCCCCTGCTCGAGCTGCTCATGGACGCAGGCCAGGTCATCCGCGGCCGACGGGGACAAGGACAGGGTCATCCACCCGAACTTCATGGTGTCCGAACATACGGCAGGAGCCGGTACGACGTCCAGCGCCGCCGGCAGGCGTCCTGCCATCGCGAGAGAAATTGCCTCGGGCTGTGTGTGCCGTGACGCGCGCCGGCTCCTTCGTCCCTGCCCCCCCCGGTGACGGCGGTCCGGTATACTGCCACGGCGCCGTGATCCGGCGAGGGAGGATTCAAGTGCAGATCGATCCGCAGACGCTCGATTCGACCGCGGTCTACAAGCTCTTGATCAGCTCAGTGGTGCCGCGCCCCATCGCCTGGGTGTCGAGCCTCGACACCGCCGGCGTGGGCAACCTCGCGCCCTTCAGCTACTTCATGGCGATCACCGCAGAGCCGCCCACGATCGCCTTCGCCTGCTCGCCGCGCGAGGGCGCCAAGAAGGACACTCTACGCAACGTCGAGGCAGCGGGCGAGTTCGTCGTCAACGTCGTGGACGACGAGCGCGCCGAGCAGATGAACCTCAGCTCCGGTGACTATGCGCCGGACGTGGACGAGTTCGTGCTGACGGGGCTGACCGCCGCTCCCAGCGTCAAGGTCAAGCCGCCGCGCGTGGCGGAGGCGCCGATCAGCATGGAATGCACGGTCGGCCGCATCCTGCCCGTCGGCAAGGCGCATCTGGTCCTCGGCGAGATCGTCCAGTGGCACGTGCGCGACGACATCTACGACGCGGCCACGGGCCGGCTCGACATGCACCGCCTGCGTCCCGTCGGCCGCCTGACCGGCAACCTCTACAGCCATATCCACCAGATCTTCGAAATGAAGCGCCCGTCGGCGAGTTACCGAGGCTGAGCCCGCGCGGGTGTAGACGATCGAACGCGGGCGTATGCGCCGGCGTCCTCCAAAGCCAGACCCCCCCAGATGTGGTCCTTTTTGTTTGTCGTGGCCGCCAGCCGTGGTAGTCATGGGTTGGAGTGTGCTCGAAATCGTTCGGAGAGGGGGTTCGCCATGCCCAAGCGCAACGCCAGTAAGAAGCCGGCCTTCGGAGGATACGCGATCAGCTTTCAGGGCCGCACGGACAGCCTGGAATCGCTGTTCGGAGCGACGCCGATCGGCCCCGCCGAGATGACCAAGAAGCTCTGGAGCTACGTGAAGCGGAAGGGTCTCGCGACCAAGCACTAACCCAAAGACGGCCGAGCCGGGCGGCCGCCTTCGCCGCCCGTCCCTCGGACGTCCCCGATCTCCTCACCTTCCTCTCAGAGCCATCGGGCACATCGCCATCCATCGAAATGAAGGCGGGCATGCCGCCCGAATGCCTTCGCGACGACATCGCAATTTCGCCTACTTACGCTCGGCACACGGATTGCCCTAGCTCGGGCTCACGATGCGGAGCTCGATCCAAGACCTAACTGGCCGGAGCGTGAGGAGGATGACCATGGTTACCCGAGTGCTTTCAATCACCGCCGCGGTCGTTTCGCTGGCGACAGCGGCCGCGGTCGCCGGGACCCTTACCGATCGCCTGCAGACATCGAGGATGACGGTTCTGCGGGTCGACAAGGGAGCGAGTCAGTTCATGTGCGCCGAACACCGGCGCTGGACCTCCGTATCCGGCTCAGACCTGAGCGCCGTCCACCCCGGCGACATCGTCAGGATCGACAAGATCGACGGAAAGCTGCCGAGGATCACCGTAGTGCGTACCGCTGCGGACGAGATCGGCAGCCCCGAGCTCTAACCCACGCCGATCGACCCCGAGGCCGGGCCAGCGGCCATGCCGTGTGGCTCACGATGCAGCGTGAGCCGCACGGTGCTCCATCCCCTTTCGCTGACCCGATCTCGTGTTACAGTGCGCTGGCCAGCCACTGCGGTCCCAGAGATGACGCGGGAAGCGTGCGTCGAGACCCGGTGACGAGGCGTGAGTAGGCCACCTTAACCCGGGAGCACTCCATGCAGACCATCCACGAGCGACTCACTCTCCTGCTACGGGCGTATCGAACGATTGGCTTCTGTGATGCCTGCCTCGCGCTGAAGATGGGGGCTTTCCCCCGAGAGGTCCAGAAAGCCGTGATCGTGATCGGTGACAGCTCCGGGTTCCAGATCATCCCGGGGAAATGTTCCGAGTGTCTCCAGGAGCAGATGGTCGTTCGCGCCCTTGCTGCCTGACCCGAGTAGTTTCAACCCCCGGGAACCCGTTCATTCCGCCAGGAGACCTTCCGCCTTCCACGACGGGGCTGGATGATGGGTAAGGCAATCGAGGAGCTGGCCCACTTCGCGGCCGGCACGCCGTGGGAGACCATCCCCGAGGCTCTGCGGGAGCACGCCAAGCTCGTGCTGCTGGACACAGTGGGCGTGATCTTGGCCGGTTCGGTGCAAGCCGAGGTGGCCGACGTGCGAACGCGACTGACCGCGACCGGTGGTCGTGGCGCGACCGTCTACGCGCCGGGATGGCCGACGACGGACCCGCGCACGGCGGCCCTGCTCAACGGACTGGCAGGACGCTCGATCGAGCTGTGCGAGGGGCATCGCTACGTCTCCTGCCAGGGCGCCGTGCAGGTCCTGCCGACCGCGCTGGCCAGCGCTGAATGGCTGGAACGGTCGGGCCGGGAGACGCTGGCCGCGCTGATCTTCGGATACGAGGTCGCCGCCCGACTCGGGGCGGGCCTGACGGCCCGGCCAATCGCCCATCAAAACGGCCAGGCGCCTCTACTGGGCGCGGTGGCTGCCGGGGCGCGGCTGCGCAAACTGACCGGCGAGCAGATGAGCCTCGCCCTCAGGATCGGCGCGATCCTCGTCCTCACGCCCGGCTACACCAACGCCGTGGCGGGGGCCACCGCGCTGAACGTGGCCGGAGGAATGAGCGGCTTCGCCGGGGTGCTGGCGCCGGAGCTGGCGCTGGCCGGCGTGGTCGCACAGCCGAACGCCATCGAGGAGGCCTTCGGCCAGCTGGTCGGCGACGGGTTCCGCCCTGAGGCCCTGACGGAAGAGCTGGGTCAGCGGTGGGAGATCGCCCGCAACTATTTCCGGCTGCGCGCCTGCTGCAACCCGATCTATACGGCGCTGGACGCTCTCGAAGACATCCTCGCCGATCTTCGACCCCATCCCACCAGCATCGAGCGCATCGAGGTGGCGACCTACCGTTTCGCCGCGAACATGCGCGATCCCGACCCGGTCAACTATTTCGCGGCCAAGTACTCGCTGCCCCACGCGGCGGCTGCTCTGGTCCTGCGAGGCAACGCGGGCTATCACGCCTTCACCGAGGAAGTCGTCCGCGATCCTGCGATCTCGGCCTTTCGCCGGCGGGTCACGGTTCGCGAGGATCCCGATCTCAGCGCCCACGTGCCGCGACTCAAGCCGGCGCGGGTGACCGTCACGTTCGCCGATGGCCGCCAGGTGACCCGACTGCGAGAGAGCGCCCGCGGCGACTACCAGGATCCGTATAGCGAAGGTGAGGTCCGGTCAAAATTCCGAGAGCTGGCGGGCCTGGTGCTCAGCCCAGCCGGGGTGGCGCGGGTGGAGGCAACCGTCGATCGGCTCGACGACCTGCCGCGACTGGGAGACCTGGTCGAACCGCTGCGGGAGGATCGCGGGGCTTAGACTTCCTGCTACACTGACGCGGCTCGCATCGACGTCGAGGGAGGACCGCCGACCGCGATGGCTATCCCTGGAGAGAAGGCCATCGAGATGGTGCGCAACGCGCACGCCCAGGCAACGCAGCTGGCCATCGCAGTGACCGTCGTGGTGGTCGACCAGAGCGGCCGGATGATCGCACTCGGTCGCATGGACCGTGCTCGTCCCATCACGGTGGAGATCGCCCTGAACAAGGCCTACACCGCCGCGAGCTTCCAACAACCCACGAAGGAGCTGGCGGGCGTGGCCGGGGAGGCCTGGTTTCAAAGCCTGGTGGTGTCGAGCAATGGCCGCATCATGCCGGGGCCGGGTGCGTTGCCTATCATGGAGGGTGGGAGTGTCGTGGGCGCCATCGCTGTGGCGGGCGGCACCGAGGAGCAGGACCAGCGCTGCGCCGAAGTAGCGCTTGCCTCCTACGTGTGACACCATTGGGTCCGACAAAGTCGCCGCAGCGCGAAGGGGGATGCTCCATGGCCGTGACGCCTGGCACCGAGACTCCGCGCCCGCCCTACCTCGGGCGCTCCGTTCGCATCGTCGGGCCGGTCGCCAACGTCGACATGAACCAGACGCCGCACCCCAGAAACTCGCGCGGTGAGCTGGGCAAGGCCCTCTTCAACTGGTACCGCAACACGATCTCCCGGGACCCGCTCACCCGGGTGTCGGCACCGAACCACTTCGCCGACCAGCGAAATTTTCTGGCCTCGGTGGTGAATCAGGCCCCCAAGGGCAAGATCAACTCGAGACAGGTCGCCGTGCCGGATCCCGCCGTCATGACGCGCCACATCAAGGCGGTCGCCCGTCACATGGGCGCCGACGTCGTCACCGTAGCCCGGGCGCATCCGTCCTTTCTGTACGCCGCCACCGCGCCGCCTAAGGACAGCGCGGCGCGAGACGTCTATCAGAACAGCTCCGGGGACGTGTTCCAGGGCCGCACTCCTGAGCAGATGGCGCAGCGGTACCCGTACATCATCGTGGCCACCACCGCATGGGACTACGACAAGCTGCAGGCCCACCGTCATTACATCGGGGACGCGGCGTACCACGTCTCGCAGATGAAGGCCCAGATGATATTGAAGGCCCTGGAGGGCTACATCAAGGAGCTGGGGTACGCGGCGCTCCGGGGTGTGTCGAACCCTCAGGCGGCGGGGCTCGCCTCCGGCGTCGGGGAGCTCGGGCGCAACGGGCTCCTCATCCACAGGAAATTCGGCGCGCGCATCCACATGCCTGACCCGATCATGACCGACCTCCCGCTCGTCTCGGATCAGCCCGTCGACAACGGCGTGGAGGATTTCTGCAAGGTCTGTCGCAAGTGCGCCATCAACTGTCCCACCAACAGCGTGCCCTTCGGGGACAAGGTGGTCTTCAACGGGGTCGAGAAGTACAAGATCAACTGGCTCACGTGTTACAAGGTCCGGCCGTACATGGACGCGCATTGGGGAAGCTGCCTCACCTGCGCCACCGTCTGTCCGTTCACCAAGCCCAACGTCTGGTGGCGGAGCCTCACCGTGTGGGCGCTCAGCACGTGCCCCATCCCTGCACGCCCGGTTCTCGTGCGCGCGCTGAAGGCGATCGACGACCGGTTCTGGGGTGCGACCCGGCAGACGCGAGTCCGCTGGCTTGGCTATGACTCCGGCATCAAGCCAGGGGAGCAGGCGTGCACGGTGGCCGGTTGCACCGCGCCGCATGGCACGGCCCACGCAGCCAACCCGGTTGGGAACGTCGGCTATTACGCGCCCCTGAAGGAGAATACCAACCGCTTCGTCAAGCGGGACGCCTAGTGGCGCTGCGATCCGGCTGGCTCAAGAATCCGTGGCGACGGGCCGAGCAGCGGAGCCACGATCCCTACTGGGACTTCTTCATCAACACTGCCCCGGCAGACCGGGCCAACTCGCTGCTCGACGTGCTCCGAAAGGCGCCCGAGGGGAACGTCTTCCCGACCAAGGCGGACCTCCATACGCCCGAAGTCACCGCGCGCCACGTCACGGAGATGGCGCGCTACCTGGGCGCTGACCTCGTGGGCATAACGAAGCTCGATGCCGACGAGGCCGGTCATCCCTCCGCCATCGTCTGCGCAGTGCGTGCCCACCATGATCCATCCCAGGCGCCCGGGATCGGCGGTCAGGTACCGGTGCAGAATGGGCTGTTCGTCACGTTCGTACTCAGCGCGTGGATCCGCGAGCTGGGATACCGCGCGAGCATGGCGGCGTCACTGGACGCTGCACGACTGGCCGTCGCCGCGAAGCTGGGCACGCTCGATCGGACCGGGAAGCTGGTGACCGCGGAGTATGGCACTCGGGTTCACGTGGCCGACGTGATCCGTACCGATCTGCCCCTGGCCGCCGCGTAGCGCGGCGCTTCCCTCAGCGGCCGTGCCGTACGTCATCACCCGGCTGTGTACCAACGATGGAGCCTGCGTCGAGGTGTGCCCGGTCGCCTGCATCCATACCAGGCCCGGCGCCCCCCAGTTCTACATCGATCCCGACGTGTGCATCGATTGCGAGCAGTGCGAGATCGTCTGCCCGGTCGACGCGATCTTCAAGGATGTCGACGTCCCGGCCGAGCACGCGGATTCCATCGACGCCAACGCCAGCTTCTTCCGGCAAAACAAGGCGGTGGTTGGTCCGGTCGCTTTCGAGACGGCATGGCAGATGGTGCACCGGGCGCACGCGTACGCGAGGAGCGTGGGGATCGCGGTGGCGGCCGCCGTGGTCGACGAAGCGGGTACTCCCATCGCCGTCGGGCGGATGGACGGCGCCCCCCCGCGGACGACGGAGCTCGCTGTCAGCAAGGCCTACACGGCGGCGGCCTTTCACCTCGCCACTGCCGATCTCGCGGCTCAAGCGCGCCAGCCCTGGCTGCGCAGCCTCCTCGTCGCGCATCGCGGGCGCCTCCTGCCCGCGGCCGGCGGTCTCGTGATCTTCGAAGGCATCACGATCATCGGCGCCATCGGCGTCGCGGGCGGGAGCGCGACCGACCAGGATGTCCTGTGCTGCCAGGCCGCCTTCTCCGTCCTAGAGACCGGTGGGCACTGAGCGGCTGATTTTAGGGAGTTCCTTTCCCCGTTTCGACGCGTTGCCAAGGCTCTCGAACGCGCGGATGAGCGGCGAGCGAAGCTCGTCCGCTCTATTCGTGAGTTATGCGGCCAATGTCCTGCTGATCTATACGTATGAAAGTACCTCGCTAAGCGTGTCGATCGCAGGGATGTCCGCCGCGGGAGGCGACCAATAGGACGTGCGCTTCCAGATTGCAACAAGGCCAGCCGCCTTCGCTGCCGTCGCGTCAGCGACGGGGTGATCGCCCACATGGCAGCACTCCGCCGCGTCAACCCCGAGGCGCGCCAACGCCTTGTCGAAGATGCGACGATCGGGCTTTCGAAGGCCTTCTACCTCAGAGATCAAGACCATCTCGAAATAGCTAAGAATCCCGAGGGCGCTGATAGCGCCATGCTGTACCCGTTGCGTGCCGTTGGTGACGATGCCGAGCCGCGTCCCTCTACGCCCCAGTTCAGAAAGGGTTGAAATCACGTCAGCGAACGGCCGGCAGAATGCATGGTATCGTCCCCAGAAATGATCGAGCAGGTCCGCCGCGAGTACAGCTGGGAGATCAAACTCTTCTACGATCGAGGCGTATAGTGCCGCTGTCTTCTTACCGTGCCCGTGGTCATCCAGAACGAGGACGCGTGAGACGAATACGTCGCGGTCGACGTGGCCAAGATGTGTGGCGAACGTCTCGTACTGGTCGCGCAGTAGTAATCGCACCGTTGAATCTCGGTCCAGCAGCGTGCCGTCAAGATCGAAGAGAACGGCCTTGATCATGAACGACGGGGCTCCCTGTCCGTACGACTAGAAGTATACGTAACTAGATAATCCATGTGACGCAGCGCGCCCGGTCCGTATAGCGTGGAACAGCGATCCCGATGCGGAGATCCAAAGGTCTTGCGTTCCATGTTGTTAGTAGCGGCCGGGCTCATTTCGTCGTCGGGTTAAATAGCTCTGGGTATTCGCCCATTCCCCCGTTTCGATAACGTCCAGACAGCGAGAATGACCGCGCGCCCGATCCGCCGCATTGGGCACCTCGGTGGAGGACGGCTACCGGAAGTCTAGCCGAATGCCACGATAGTCACAGCGCTCCGGCCGAGGGCACCGGGGCGCTTGGTAACGCCAATGAGCCGCTCGGGCTACTTCTCGATCCTGCCCTCGAAGGGAACGGGCAGCCGTACGCGCTCGCGTGAGAGCCGCCCGTCGAGGCCCCCGAGGACGTTGCGCGACCTCGAGGAGCGCCACGGCTTTTGCCGGGGCGCTTCCGAGCGCGGGGGGCTTGGGGGGCCCGTCGAGGCCCCCCATGTCTACAAAGGCCCGAACGCGGGCGGCGGAACGCGGCGCTTCGAGGCGGCTTCATACGCCGAGGCGATCTTCAGGAGCACGTCCTCTCTGCCCGGCTCGGCCCGGAACACCAACGAAAAGGGCAATCCCGGCTCCGGAATGACCGTCGGCGTGTCCGAGGGGACCGTCACGTAGCGTGTGCCGTCGGGACCGAGTGCGAACACCGGATCGTAGACGGTCGTCACGTAACCCGCCGGGATCAGGACCTCCGTCAATCCCGCGTTCGGCCCGTAAAACGTCTCCAGCCGCAGATTGCCGGGCAGGCCCGGCTGGTAAGCGCCGCCGATCTTTCCGGGCGGAAACGGCGTGTGCAGGCGGACCAGCGCGTCCAGGTGGTTCTCGAGCAGGACCATCATGTCCACCCGGCGCAGCAATTCGCGCAGCATGACGCGCTCGTTCACGCCCTGACGCTGGCCGAGGGGATTGCGCGGGTCGCTCACCTCTTCCCAGTTCCTGAAGGCCGCGCGCCCATCGTCGCCCCAGAACTTGGATCGCGCGTTGAGCGTGGGAAAGTCGACGAGCGTCTCGGTGAATCCCCGCGCCTTCCAGTCGGCGGCACGGCGGGTCAGGTATTGCGGGATGTGGAACCTGAACGCCATCGCGAGCTCCTGCTCCTGGATGGTCGCGATGTCGAGGTTCGCGGGTGGCGCGATCCGTCCTTCCGCCAGCGCGACACAATAGTCGATCGGCTGCACGGTGCCCGTGCCGAAGACCTTCCCGGGCATGAACTCGGTCGGCACGATCGCCGTCGCGAACCCCTTGAACAGGGGCCGCCCGTCCCGCCCGAGCCTGAACAGGAGGTCGGGCATGATGATGGGCACCAGCCGCGCGAGCGCTCGCCTGAAATCCGTCGTCATGGCCTCGATGTCGGGATCCCGCTTCCACAGGGGATCGGACGACTCCGCGAGCGTTGCCCCCAGCCGGCCGCCGAGGATGGTCTTGATCTCTCTTGCGGCGGTGGTGACGATCGGCTCCTCGGCCTTCGACCCCGGCGGGTACACCATGGACTCCCGGACGACGCCGATGCGCATGCCCTTGAGCGCGCCCGGTGTTCCGGACATCGTCGCGTGGCGTGCGTACGGCGTGCTCAACACGGACGAGCGCGGCACGGTGGTGTAGGGATCTCGCGGATCGTAGTAGCCTTCGACGCTATCTTTGAGAGCATCGAGGACCCTGGCGCAATCGCCGATCGTGCGGCAGAGAATGCCGCTGCGGTCGCAATAGATGTCCGCGCCGATGGCGCCGCCGTTGAACCCCAGCATCGATTTGTGCGGAAGGATGAGCGCCACCGCGTTGTGGTTGGCCGGGCCGCGACAGGACGCCCGCGTCTCCTCGCCGAGGCTGGCCATCACCAGATTGGCGCTGACCGACACGCCCGACCCCGAGCTCGAGCCGAGCGAGGCCGAGCGCGTCGTGTCGTAGGGGTTCGCGGGATTGCCGCCCCAGGTGCTTCGCTGGTAGCCCAGCGTCGACGGCAGCACCTTGTCGGGAACGTGGCGGCCCCCGGGATTTCCCGCCCGCCCGTTGTATTCCGTGTTGACGGCCTTGGCGAAGATGATCGCCCCCTTGTTGCGGAGCTGCTCGACCAGCACGTGATCGCGAGCGGGGAAGTCGATGTCGTAGCGCGCGTCGCCTCCGGCGGTGGTCCGCATGTCCTTCGTGTCGAACGGATCCTTGAACGAGAACACGACGCCGTACATCGGCATCTTCTCGAGGTCGGGATTGCGTCCGTACGTCGCGTCCAGGTCCGCCGCGCGCTCGAGGGCGTCCGGTAGCCTGCGGAACATCTCGCAGACGGGGGGCGCGCCGGGGGGCAGCGGCCCCTCGGAAGGGTGCCGGTCGAAGTCTCCCCGGCACGTGACCGATCGCTCACCCCGAATGTTGAGGGTGGCGAGCGCATTCACCTGCCCGGCATTCGGCTTGCCGACGATCATTCCGAACTGCTGCTGGACGTCAGGCTGGGAGGCCGTCGCCTCCATGCGGCCGTACTCGAGGGCCGGCCCCTTGTACTTGTCGAGGTCGGGCAGGATGGTGGAGGCCTTCACGGTTTCCGCGGGAAAGCGAAGCGGCGCCTTCGCGCGCACTGCGCCCGTCGCTTCGCGGACCGGGGCCCCGCCTGCCGTGACGAGCACGCTGGCCACCCCGTTGTAGGCGCGCACGCGGTCGATGTAGTGCTGAACGACCGCGACGCAGGTCGTCTGCCCGGACTGGATGGCTGCGTGCAATTCCTCGATCGTCGCCTCGTCCAGACGAAACGGCTTGTCCTGTGCCCTGGGCTTCGCTGTCACGACGTCGCCCCCCCTGTATCAGGTCTCTGATGAGACGGCCGCGCCCTCATCGCACGGTCCAGGAGCGAAGAATAGTGTAGAGGCGGTCCGGGGGCCAGCGGGGCGACGCCGGCGCCCGGCGACGCATTGTCGGCTACCATGGACGCGCGCTGCCGTTCACCCGAGCGCGTCAAGCGGGCGCTGAGCTGACCGAGGAGGCGATCGGATGAACCGACACCGGCGACAGATCGTGACCGGGGCCGTGGCCCTGGCGTTGGCCGCATTCACGCTTGCCATCGTGGCTCCCAAGGCGCGCGCGGGGCGCGCGGACGCGCCCGTGGGGCGCGCGGACGCCCCCGCGGGGCAGATGACATGGGCTCTGCACTTTACCCCGGCGCCGACGCTCCTCGAGCCCGCCGAGACGCCGGGACTCATCACACCCTTCATGTTCCTCTACGCGCTGCACGACGCCCTCGTGAAGCCGATGCCGGGGAAGAGCATGGCTCCCAGCCTGGCCGAGTCGTGGAGTATGTCGCCCGACGGGCTCGTCTACGAGTTCGTCCTGCGCAAGGGGATCAAGTTCCACAACGAGGAGCCCGTCACGGCCGAGGACGTCAAATTCTCGTTCGAGCGGTACCGCGGCATCTTCGCGAAGGCGCTCAAGGACAAGGTGGCCGCGATCGATATTTTGGATCCCGGGCGCGTCCGCTTCCGGTTGAAGCAGCCGTGGCCGGACTTCATGACCTTCTACGGCACGCCGGCGACGGGGGCGGGATGGATCGTTCCCAAGAAGTACGTCGAGAAGGTCGGCGAGGACGGTTTCAAGAAGGCGCCGATCGGGGCCGGGCCGTACCGCTTCGTGTCATTCACTCCCGGCGTGGAGCTGGTGGTCGAGGCCTTCGACGGGTACTGGCGCAAGACGCCGAGCGTGAAGCGCCTGGTCTTCAAGTCCATCCCGGACATCGCCACGCGGCTGGCCATGCTCAAGCGCGGCGAGGCGGACATCGCATACGCGGTCACCGGCGAGATCGGCGAGGAGGTGCGCCGTACTCCCGGACTCACGCTTCGGCCCACGCCGTTCGTGAGCACTCACTGGCTCGTCTTCGTCGACCAGTGGGACTCCAGCTCTCCGTGGCACGACCGGCGGGTGCGGCTGGCGGCCAACTACGCCGTCGACCGCCAGGCCGTCAACCAGGCCGAGACCCTCGGGTTCTCCAGGATCACCGGGAGCATCATCCCCACCAGCTTCGACTTCTACTGGCAGCCGCCCGCGTATCCATACGATCCGGCCAGGGCGAAGCAACTCCTCGCGGAAGCCGGGTACCCGAAGGGCTTCGAGGCGGGGGACTTCTGGTGCGATGCCGGGGCCACCGGGTACAGCGAGGCGGTGCTCAACTACCTGCAGGCCGTGGGGATCCGGACGAAACTGCGCCCCCTCGAGCGGGCCGGATTCCTCAAGGCGTATCAGGAGAAGAAGCTGAAGAACATCGTCTACGGCCTGAGCGGTGTCTTCGGGAACGCCGCCACCCGGATCGAGGCGTTCACGGTCTCGAGCGGCATCTACGCCTACGGAGGCTATCCGGACATCGACGGCCTCTTCAGAGAGCAAGCGGTCGAGCTCGACCGCAAGAAGCGCGAGGCGATCCTGCATCGCATCCAGCAGCTGATCCACGAGAAGGCCATGTACCTGCCGATCTGGCAGCTCGCTCTCCTGCAAGGGTACGGTCCGCGCGTCGCCGAGTCGGGGCTCGGGCTCATCGCCGACTATCCGTGGTCAGCGCCCTACGAGGATCTGAAGCTCAAGTGAGACGGGCAACAGGGTGCGCGTCAGGCATCAGACTCGCTTGACATGGGTGGGGCGCGGCGTTATGTCTCGGCCGCGTCCCGCCTGGGTCCGATCGCGAGGCGGCGTGACCACGACACACCGGGACCCGTAGCCGGCACATCCCCGCCAGAAGCGTCAGGAGGGCAGCATGCAACGCCAGGGGCAGCGAGGGATCGCGATGGTGACGGCGCTGAGCTTCTTGTTCCTCATGGTCGGGCCGGCCCTGGCGGCCGATCCAGAGATCGACCGCTTGCTCCGGAGCCCGGCCGCCAAGGACTGGGTCACGAACGGCGGCAATCTCACCAACCAGCGCTACTCCACGCTGAAGCAGATCGACACCACCAACGTCACCCAGCTCAAAGGAGCCTGGATGACCCGTCTCAAGGGCTCCGGGTTCGGCGGCAAGTACTCCTTCGAGGGATCGCCGCTCGTCAAGGACGGGATCATGTACGTCGTCACCGGCAACGACGATGTCTTCGCCCTCAAGGCAAAGACCGGCGAGATCCTCTGGGAATACTGGTCCGGCATCGACCAGAAGATCTCCACCGTGTGCTGCGGGTGGGTCAACCGTGGGCTCGCCATGGGCGAGGGGCTGCTCTTCTCCGGCCAGCTCGATGCCAACCTCGTGGCTCTGAACATGAAAACGGGCGAGGTGGTGTGGAAGACCCCCCTCGAGAAGTGGGAGAACGGCTACACCATCACCAGCGCTCCGCTCTACTACGACGGGATCGTCTACAGCGGCATGTCGGGTGGAGAATTCGGCGTTCGCGGCCGGCTGACCGCCCTCGACGCCAAGACCGGCGCGATCCTGTGGCGCTCGTACACGCTCCCCGGGCCCGGCGAGCTCGGCAGCGACACCTGGCCGCCCGGCACCGATCATTCGATGCGCGGCGGGGCAACGATCTGGAACACGCCGGCCCTCGATCCCGACCTCGGGCTCGTCTACTTCGTCACCGGCAACTGCGGGCCCGATTACGACGGGTCGATGCGCGAGGGCGACAACCTCTTCTGCGCCTCGATGATGGCCTTGAAGGCCAAGACGGGCGAGTACGTCTGGCACTTCCAGCAGGTGCACCACGACATCTGGGACTACGATGCGGCGAGCCCGGTGGTCCTCTTCGACACCGTGATCAATGGCCAGCCGCGAAAAGGGATCGCCGAAGCCGGCCGCACGGGCTGGGTGTACATCCTGGACCGCACGAACGGCAAGCCCCTGATCGGGATCGACGAGCGCCCGGTCCCCCAGGACCCGCGGCAGAAGACGGCCAAGACCCAGCCGATCCCGCGCGGCGACGCGACCGTACCGCAGTGTGCCGAGCTGCTGCCGGGCTACGAGAAAGCCGGCTGCATCTACGACACCTTCTGGGAAACCCCGGTGCTGATGCAGCCGTCGGGGATCGGCGGCACGAACTGGTCGCCGGTGCCGTACAGCCCTGACACAGGCTATTTTTACGTGCCCGGCACGGTGCGTACGAGCGCGTTCACGCGCTTCGGCGACAAGTACGTGCTCGGGCTGCGCTACACGGGTGGAAGCCAGTCGGCGCCGATCGGCTCACCGATGACCGGGACGTTCACGGCGATCGACAGCAAGACGAACAAGATCGCCTGGCAGCACAAGACCCCGTACCGGATCGGCGGTGGCGGCGGTTCGACGGTCACCGCCGGGGGCCTCGTCTTCCGCGGGGAGCCCGACGGCAACGTCCTCGCGCTCGACGCCAAGACGGGCAAGGAGTTGTGGCGATTCCAGACCGGTTTCGGGGCTGACGCCCCGCCCGTGATCTATGAAGTGGACGGTGAGCAGTTCGTCGTGATCGCGACCGGGGGTAACCAGCTGCAGGGCAGCGCGTATGGCGACGCGGTGTGGGCGTTCTCGTTGAAGGGACAGCTGAGTCCGCTGTGGCCACCGCCCCCACCCCAGACGGTCGCCGGGCCCACCGGACCGATCATCGCGGACGCCGACACGGTCAAGATGGGCGCCAACAACGTGGAGTACAGCTTCGGGCCGGCGCGCATTCGGATCAAGGCGGGCACCACGGTGACCTTCACCAACGTCGGCGATCTGCCGCACTCGGCGACGTCGATGGACAGGGGTAAGTGGGACACCGGGGTGCTGGTCAAAGGCGGCTCGAAGGCCCTCACCTTCTCGCAGCCCGGCAGTTACTTCTACATCTGTCTGCCACACCCCTGGCAGTACGGCCAGGTCATTGTGGAGTAGCGAGCGGGACGGGCGGGCGTACCAGCGCCCGCCCGTCGTCTCCGGCCTGGTCACGCTGGGGCTCCTCGCCGTGTGCTTCGCCCAGCGCGACCAAGGGGCGGCCCAGCTCGCCCCGACGGCGACGGAGTTGCAGGTTCTGCTCACGACATCCGAGCTGGTGGTCGGCTCGAATCGGCTCGCCTTCGGGCTCTTGAAGGACCAGAAGCTGCTCGCCGATGCCAAGGCCGTCGTGCGGGTCTATGCCATCCATGACGACGACGCTCGGCTCACTGCCGAAACGCCAGCTCGCTACCACAAGCTGGAGGTCATCGAGCAGGGAAACCATGTCCACATTCATCCAGACGGCTCGCGACACGTGCACGGCGCGGCGACCGACGTGCAGGGCATCTACGTCGCGCAGGTGACCTTCGCGCGCCCTGGAACCTGGGGCCTCGAGATCCTGGCGCAGCCGGGTGACGGTACTGTCGAGTCGGCGCGATTGAGCGTCAACGTCCCGCCGGTTTCCCTCACGCCGATGGCCGGGACGCCGGCGCCGCGCAGTCGGAACCTCGTCGCCAGCGACGTCGGCGACTTGAGAACGATCGATTCGAGTGAGCCGCCGGATCCGCGATTGCATCAGACGCGGATCGCGGACGCGATCGCGCAGGGCAAGCCGCAGGTGATCGTGTTTGCGACCCCGAGGTACTGCACCAGTCGGGTGTGCGGCCCGGTCGTGGACGTCGTACGGACGCTGATCCCGAGCTACGCCGATCGGGTCGTCTTCGTTCATCAGGAGATCTGGCAGGCTGGGTCCCCACTGACCTTCTCCCCCACGGTGGAGGAGTGGAATCTCCGCTCCGAGCCGTGGATCTTCATCGTCGACGGCCAGGGGACGGTCCGTGCCAGATTCGAAGGTCTAACGACGCGGCGTGAGCTCGAGACGGCGCTGAGGCAGGTGCTCGGACCCGGGCCACGGTAGCGGTCAGGGGGCCATGGGCTTCCAGGGGTACACCGGGACGAAGTTGTCGCGGTTCGGCATCTTCACCTTGGGCAGCGTCTCGGCGTTCATCACGTCCTGCTCCCTGATGATGCCGTTGAGACTGAGGAGGTAGGCGGTGACCGCATAGACCTCGCTGTCCGTCAGCGAGTGCGGCTGGAGGAACGGCATCGCCCGCCGGACGTAGTCGAACACGGTCGTTGCGTACGGCCAGTAGCTGCCGACGGTGCGCACCGGCGCCTTGCTCGCCAGGGTCCCCTGGCCCCCGACCAGCCGGTCGTTGGGCCCGCCCACGCCCCTCTCGCCATGGCAGGCCTGGCACTTCTGGGCATAGACGAGTGCGCCTTCCGCCGACGTCCCGGCTCCCGGCGGCAGTCCTCGCCCGTCGGGGGGAATGCTGATGTCCCAGCCCGCGATTTCGGCGGGGGTCGCCGGGCGCCCGAGTGCCGGCGTTTCGCGTGCCGTCGTGCCCGCGCAGCCGCCGACGGCGATGATCAGGCTCGCGAGGGCGAACGCCTCACGCGTAGACATTCTTGACCTCACCGCTCGACTCGATGCCCCAGGCCTGGATCGCGTTGTAGTGGAAGATGACGTTTGCGCCGTGCTCGGCGATCAACCGATCGCGAGTGGGCTGGACATGGCCGGCGTCGTCCGTCGCGCGACTCTTGAGCACCGTCGGGGCACCGTTCCACTTCCAGGCGATCCGGAAGCGCGTCAGCGCGTGCGCCAGCACGGGGGGTGACAGGGCGGCCTCCGCCCAGCTCTGCCCGCCATCCGCCGAGACTTCGACCTTTCGGATCTTTCCATGGCCCGACCACGCGATTCCCGACAGCTCGTAGAGGCCCGGCCCCGTCAGGCGTAGCCCGGGCGCCGGGCGTGTGATGAGCGATTTCACCTCCATCGGATACGTGAACATCAGCGACTTGCCGTCACCCTGGAGATCGGTGTAGCGGGACGTCTCATCCTTCGTCATCGTCGGCGTGTCCGTCACCTTGATTCGCCTGAGCCATTTCACGCTCATGTTGCCTTCGTAGCCGGGAAGAAACAGTCGCACCGGATAGCCGTTCTCCGGACGAAGACGCTCACCGTTCTGGTACAACGCCAGCATCGCGTCGTCCATCGCCTTCCGCATCGGCACGCTCCGACTCATTGCCGCCGCGTCCGCGCCTTCCGCCAGGATCCAGTCGGCGCGCGGATCGACGCCCGCCTCCGCAAGGAGCAGGCGCAGCGGAACGCCCGTCCACTCGCTGCAGGACACCAGCCCGTGGGTCTGTCCGCACGTGAGCGCGGGCGGCGTCGGCTGATACATCGCCCCGCTGTTGCCCGAGCATTCCAGGAAGTGGATGCGCGACACCATCGGATAGCGCAGCAGCGACGCCACCGTGAAGACCAGAGGGCGCGCGACCATCCCGTGGATGAGCAGCTGGTGCTGCGCCGGATCGATGGCGGGGACGCCATTGTGGTGCCGCTCGAAGTGCAGCCCACTCGGTGTGATGATGCCCTCCAGCGCCTCCAGCGGCGTGCGCGACGCCCCGGCGCCCGTCGTGCCCGGTTGGGAGCGGATGAGGGTGCGCGTCACCTCACGCTCGTACGTGGCCGGTGACCCATACGGGCTTAAGGGAGCGCCGGCGATCTTCATCCCCGCTGGGATCTCCGGTGGGCCGGCCGCACCTGCCTCGGTGGAGGCGAAGGCCATGAAGGCTCCGGTGGCAAGCGCTCCGAGGCCTCCCTTCATGAAGACTCTGCGGTCGAGTAACCCGTTCCCGGCAGCCTCCTGGGCATTCTCTAAACGGCGGTCACGGCTTCGTGGACGCATCGCTGTCCTCCCCATCGAGGCGCATTCTTCACGGAATCTTGCTGCAGCTTCGTGAGAATGCGTCGAGGGTAGCCGCGGGCTCCAGCAGGGTCAAGGCGCACGAGACCGGGCTCCGCGGCCTGGTGTCACGAGGCCGGCGAACCGCGTGACCAACGCCGCCTCATCGAGCCCGCCGGCGCGGGCCAGGGCGCGGACCTGCTCGGGATTCTCGAGGTCCGCCCGCGTGAGGCGGATCATGTAAGCGGCGAGCATCTGGTAGCCTTCCGAGGCGACGTCGACGTGGCGCACGCGGAACCGCCCCGTCCTGGCGTCGATCAGGTCCCGGAACGGGACCGGAACGAATGTTTCGCCCTGTATCGTCGCCATCGCTCCCGTGCCGCCCTCGATCAGGAACCGTGTCGCCCAGTACCCGAGACTCCGGCAGTAATGGATGTCGAAGCCCCCCGGCGGGGCGCAACGAAGCTCGTAGCCGATGTCCTTGGCCACGATGCTGCACGCGATCTCGCGCGCTTTCAGATTAGCGGAAACGCGCTCCTTGAGCAGGCGCGAGAGCTCCAGCTCCGCCAGGCGTACGTTCCCGTAAGGATCGCGCTCCACGTGTCCCAGCGTGTCGGGGTCCAATCGCTCGATCAGCCCTTCGGCAAGAAGGGCCACGCCGTGCTCCTGACCCCGGGCGCGCCGCTTGATGATCGCGCCCTCCAGGATGTCGGCGATCCGATCGAGGGCAACCACGCCCTCGGGGAACTCCTCACCGATGACGGTCAGCGTCGCGCCGGCGGCGCTGCCGATGCCGAGGGCCAGATGTCCGGCATGACGGCCCATGATCGTCACGAAGAACCACTTGTCGGTCGTCGCCGCATCCTTCATCAAATTCCGCACGAGGTCCTTGCCAACGTCGACCGCGGTCGTGAAGCCGAACGTCGGGATCCCGGCCGGGAGCGGCAGATCGTTGTCGATGGTCTTGGGAACGTGGGCGACTGCGAGTTCCCCTTCCAATACCTGCGCCACGGCAGCGGCGCCGGACGCGGTGTCGTCGCCGCCGATCGTCAAGAGGTATGAGGCGCCGAGGCGCTGCAGCGCCTCCGCGACGTTCCGGAGCGTCTCGGCAGACCGCGACGGATTCGCGCGGGAGGTGCGGAGAACCGAGCCCCCGTCGAAGTGGATCCGCGAGAGCGCGGCGATCTCGAGCTCCTCGACATGGCCGAGGTCCCGCTGCATGAGCCACTGGTAGCCGTCGTGGCAACCGAGCACGCGGAGCCCGCGGTTGCGCGCCTCGATCGTGGCCGCCGCGATAACCGCGTTGATGCCCGGCGCCGGTCCGCCGCCGACGAGGATGGCGAGCGCTTTCGCGCTCACGCCGCGCTCCGCTCGAGCTCCGGCGTATACGTCCCCGACCGAGCCGCGCCGTTACAGCGGGCGCGGTGGCGGAACGCGCGCTGGGCATCACCGACCCGTGCGGGGTCGCCGCTCCACGTTCTGAGCGGCGCGGCCTGGAGGGCCCGAGCGTAGGAGAAGCCGAGCGGCCAGGGCCGCGGACCGGGAAGACGATTCATCGCGTTGAGGTGGGCGGTCGCCAGCTCATCAGCCTGCCCGCCGGAGAGGAAGACGATGCCGGGCACGCCCGCGGGGACCGTACGGCTGAGACATCGTACGGTCGCCTCCGCCACCTCCTCCACCGGTGCCTGGCGCGCGGAAGCTGTACCCGGCAGCACCATGTTCGGCTTCAACAACAGTCCCTCCAGCGCCACCTTCTGCTCCCACAGCGCGTGGAACACGGTGTGGAGCGTGGCCTCGGTGACCTCGAAGCAGCGCTCGATGGAGTGCCCGCCGTCCATCAGGACCTCCGGCTCGACGACCGGGACGATCTCCGCCTCCTGGCACAGCGCAGCGTAGCGCGCGAGCGCGTGCGCGTTGGCCTCCAGGCCCAGCCGCGTCGGGGTGCGGCCATCTTCGCCAATCGCGATCACCGCACGCCATTTGGCGAAGCGCGCCCCGAGCTTCTTGTATTCAGCCAGGCGCTCGCGAAGCCCGTCGAGCCCCTCGGTCACCTGCTCGCCCGGCGCCCCCGCCAGCGGCTTCGCCCCGCGGTCTACTTTGATCCCCGGGATGATCCCCTCGCGTGCCAGGACTTCGACGAACGGGCGGCCGTCGTCGGCCGCCTGGCGGATGGTCTCGTCGAAGAAGATCACCCCGCTGATGAACTCGCTGAGGCCCTTGGTCGTGAAGAGCATCTGCCGGTAGCGCCTGCGGTTCTCCTCGCTGTTGGAGATCCCGAGCGCCTCGAAGCGCCGTCCGATCGTCGCGTGGCTCTCATCGGCCGCGAGGATCCCCTTGCCGGGCGCTACCAGAGCGAGTGCTGTGTCTTTAAGGGTCGTTGCCGTCATCGCCGCGCCTCCCTCCACTCGGCTCGTCTCGACCTGCGCCGGCCGCCTTTGGTCTCCCGCCACGGCGGTCAGGGGCGGCGCTCGGCCATTCCCTTGCCCCGGCGTCCATTTCGGCCTTCCTGGCCCAGGCGCTTCCGGGACACCGAGCCACGCGAGCCTGAGGGCTGCTCTCCAGGCTGGCTTGGGCTACTCTTCTCGGAGGCCTCAAGGGACGGAGCCGCAATGAATCCGACGGCTAGCCTCAATGCTACTCTTCGGCGCGGTGAATCGAGGCGACTCGCTGGAGTTGGTAGAGCGTGACGCAGAGCGATCGAGCGCGGGTCTCTTGGCACCAGAACACCGAGACACGCTATCGACACGGTCGGACCTCTCCGGACCCCGATCGCGTCGAGCCTCTCGGCTTCCCACCGCCCTGGCCCACGCGTCCATGGATCTACGCCAACGTGATCGCGTCGAAGAACGGAATCCTCACGTGGAAGAGGACGGGTGTACATGACGATCCCATCCGCGCGATTGCCGGCGGCGATTTCACCCGATCGGGCCGGCTCGCCGACCTGCAGCTCATGCGCTATCTCCGTGCCTGCGCGGATGCGGTCTCCTTTGGCGCTCAAACGCTCCGGGATCAGCCCGATCTCATCGGAACGCCGGACATTGGAGGCGGGCTCGGAGACGCACTGTATCAGTTCAGGGTGCGACACGGGTTAGGCCGGTTCCCACTCCAGGTGGTGTACTCCGAGTCCGGTCGACTGGACCTCGACGCGCCGATGTTCAACACTCCCCATCTCGTGGTGATCATCATCACGACCGGCGCTGGCGCGCGCCATCTTCGCGCGCGGGGCAGTCATGAAAAGGGCCTCACGCTGCTCGTCGCTGCCGCGGACAGCATCGACTCGGTCGGACTCCGCCGCTCACACGAGCGTCTCTTGAACGAATTCGGGGTGCATTACGTGGACTGCGAGGGCGGCGCGGTAATGCTGGAGTCTCTTCACCAAGCTCACATCCTGGACGAGGTCTTCGTCACGGTCACGGACGCCCATGTCGTGCCCACCGAGCATACGGAAGTCAAGCGCATCTTCGAGTTCGAAGCCGAGGGTGCGTGTCTGATTGGCGAGGGCCGAACGGCCTCGGATTCCGGATACATCTTCCGCCGGTGGCGGTTCAACCAGCGCTGAGAGCTTCGGATCGAACACGGCGCTCATCGGCGCTATCGTTCCTGGAGTACTTACCGGCTACGAGATCTTGACGAGCTCCATCAGCCGGCCGAGCGTGGCGAGCCGCGCGTCGAGCGTCGCGCCGGCCGGATCCACGCGCAGTGTGGTGAGGCCGCTGGCGCGGTAGACGCGCAGCCGCTCGCGCACCATGGCCTCGGTGCCGAGCAGGTTCGCCTTCAGCGCCATCTCGTCGGGCACGCGGGCGGTCGCCTCGTCACGCTTGCCGTCCAGCCAAAGGCGCTGCACCTCGGTGGCGGTGTCGGCGTAGCCGGCGCGCTTGAAGGCGTCGTTGTAGAAGTTGTGCTGGCGCGAGCCCATGGCGCCGAGAGTGAAGGCCAGGCCGGGCTTGCGCGCGGCCACCAGCCGCTCGACATCGTCACCGAACGCGACAGCGCCGCCGGCCTGCAGATCGAGATGGCCAAGCGTGCGTCCCGCGCGCTTGGCCCCGGCCTCGAGGTGGTCGAAGAAGATGCGCGCGTGGTCGGGCATGAACGAGGTGCCGAGCCAGCCGTCGGCGATCTCACCGGTCAGCTCGAGGCCGCGCGGCGAGAGGGTGGCGAGGTAGACCGGCATGTCGGCGCGCGGCTGGGCCGAGGAGCGCAGCGCCTTGCCCTCGCCGCCCGGCAGCGGCAGCTCGTAGACCTGCCCCTTGAACGCCACGCGCTCGCCGCGCGTGGCCCGGCGCACGACCTCCACGATCTCGCGCATGCGCGTGAGCGGCCGATCGAAGCGCAGCCCGTGCCAGCCCTCGATCACCTGCGGCCCGCTCACACCCATGCCGAGCACGAAGCGGCCGGACGACATCGAGGCCAGGCTCAGCGCCGTCATGGCGACGAGCGCCGGCGTGCGCGTGCCGGCCTGCATGATCCCCGAGCCGAGCCGGATGCGGGAGGTGCGCGCCGCCATGAACGCCAGCGGGGTGGCCGCGTCCAGGCCCCACGACTCGTGCGACCAGACGAAGTCCACGCCGAGGCGCTCGGCCTCGGTCACGTACGTTGCGGCCTGGTCCCAGTCCTCGTTGGCCTCCAGGCGCAGGCCGATGGCGACGCGCATCAGAGGGCGCCGGCCACCTTGGCGAGCTGGCCGGCGTGATCGAGGTCGTGCAGCCGCATGAACAGCAGCGTCTCGCGCCAGTTCAGCGCGCCGAAGAACGGATGCGGGATCGTGGCCTCGAGCCGCGCCGTCGGATGCGCGCTACCCACCCGCTGGAACAGCGCGGTGCGGTCGCGCTCGAGCAGCGCCCACCACTCTTCCAGCGGGCGCGGCGTGGTGTCACGCGCGGCGACGTCCCGTGGCTCGCCCGGCGGCTGGCCGTCGAGAATGCGCCCGATCGCGGCGCCGAAGTGCCGGCCGGCCTCGACGACGTGCGCCATCACCTCGTTCGCGCTCCACTCCCCCGGCGCCGGCGGCTCGGTGAAGCGCGCCGGAGGTACGGCGGCGGCAGCCGCCCGGAGCTGGGCCATGGCCTCCTGCACCTTGCCGATGATCTGATCCGGCGAGAGCTTGGCGCCCTGGGCCGTCAGGTAGCCGCGGATGCGCAGTGTCTCCTCACTGGTCACGGCCGCGACTTTAGCACGAACTTCTGCGCGCGCTTGCCGGTGTCCACCTCGGTCGTGTGTCTCAGCCGCGCTTGGTGATCCTCCCGACGACCTCCACACGCACCGGAACGTCGCCAATGCGCTCCGGCGCCCATACGCCAGGCGGCAACGGCTCGCGCAGGTTCACCTTGAGTGCATAGTCCTGGCCCACCTTGGTGATCCCGACTCCCACCACGCCGGGCAGGGCGGCCAGCAGCGCCTTGGCGGATTCCTTCGCGGCCCGTGCCTGCTCGAGGCTGATGGGCATGTGCGGTCCTACGCGAGCTTCACCTTGAGAGCCTGGAGCACGGCGGCGATCGGATTCGCGTACGTCAGCCCCTTGCCGTTGGACCCGCCGTGGTCGCCGCCCGCAAAGAGCAGCGCGGCGGCCCGCATCTGGTCGTCGACGATGAGCGAGCCGCTGTCCCCCGCGTCGCTGAACGACCGGCTCCCCGCGCCCTCGATCTCGATCTGGTTGTCGAAAGAGATGACGCCGATGTCGTACTCGACCGCCACCCCGTCCAGCTCGAACGCGGTCACTCGCCCATGGCGCACGCCCGTCGTGCGCCCCACCTTGTGCACGACGCCACCCACCTGCAGGTCGCCGGCGCGCTGGCCGGCCAGGGTGCCGATGCCCTTCAGCTTGTGCACGTCGGCCTGGATCGCCGCGTTCAGCTTCGCGATAGCGCAGTCGACGAAGTTCGTCTGCCCGGGATCGAGACGGACGAACCGCGTGAGCTTGGCCACGCGGTCCGCCGTAGGGCTGCCGCCATCCAGCGCGCCGGGTTGGACGAGGTGCCCGCCTTTGGGATACCGGTTCTCGTCCGCCAGGACGTGGTTGTTCGAGAGGATGTACAGCGCGTTCGACGACCCGGACCGGACGAAGCACCCTAGCGTGCCGGCCATGATGAACCCGCTGGCCAGGAACCCGGCGGACGAGCCGATGAGCAGCGGGCGCTGCTTCGATCGGTACCACGGCTTGGCCCGGGCGCGGATACGGCCCACGTACCGCACGTCCACCTCTCCCTTGGCCCTGGCCGCGATCCGGTCCACCAGCTCGCTCTTCTCCAGCGCCCTATCTTGTAGCCGGACCGCCAGCCGATAGCTCTTCTTGTCCCGCGCCGAGACCCCCAGGAAGTAGCTCGGGGCCCGGCGCTTGAGCGACGCCGCGCTGGCGACCGCGAGGCTCGCGGTCCCGCCCGCCGCGGCTCGGACCGCGAACGTCTTGTTCAACTGAGCCGGGAGCGACTGCTTGAGCTCACGAACCGAGTCGAGTCTCATGCAGCCTCCTCATCGTCCCCCTCGTGCCGTAACCACAGTACACTGGCGGCATGATCAGAGCGAAGATGTGCCCGAGAATCTTCCGAAAGGGGCTCCTCGTCAAGTGGCTTTCAGCCAGCTGCGGTCCTCCGCCACGGGCCGGCCGGTGAGATTGGACGAGTGAGCAAACCAGCGCGGATCGAGCCGCATCATCATTCGCTAAGCCGTCGGACCTAGCCACCGACATGGACGACATCTACTGCTTCGGCGGTAACCCCCTGGATCGGGCCAGCGAGCACCGAAATGACCGCGCGTGGATCGCCGCGCTGCTCGGCGACCCGGAGACGCGCATCTTGGCGTTGCGCGACCTAAAGCCGTTCACTCGCGGCACGGCGGCGCCGGCGCTCGATTGGCAGTCGGTGGGCCAGTGGCGCGACCAGATCGACACGGGCGCGCCGCTGATCTTTCTCGGCCTTGGCGACGGGCGCGCGCATTTCGCGATCGATGCGACCGGGGCGAACGTCGCCTCCGACGTCGACACCGAGTTGATCGACGTGCGCGCCCTCGCTCCGGCCATCGCCACCGGCGAGGCGGCCATCCTCGCCGAGGCCCGCTCCCTGCTCGACTGGCACGCCCGACATCGCTTCTGCGCTCAGTGCGGATCGCCGACCAATGTGGCGTCGGCGGGTTGGGTGCGACGCTGCCCGGATTGCCGGGCGTCGCACTTCCCGCGCACTGATCCCGTCGTGATCATGCTCGCCATCCACGGCGATCGGGCCCTGCTCGGCCGTAACCGGCGACGCGCGGGCGCCCGGTTCTCATGCCTCGCCGGCTTCGTCGAGCCGGGGGAAACCCTGGAGGAAGCCGTGCGCCGCGAGGTGCGCGAGGAGGCGGGCATCCGCTGCGGGCGGGTGCGCTACCTGGCTGCGCAGCCGTGGCCGTTTCCGTCGAGCCTGATGATTGGGTTTCTCGCCGAGGCCCTGACCGAGGAGATCACAGTCGATCCCGAGGAGCTCGCCGAGGCGCGCTGGTTCCCCCGCGATGAGATCCGGCAGATGGTGGCGCGCGCCGCCGCCGGCGCCGACGATCCGGCCCGGGTGTCGCTGCCAGCGCCCATCGCGATCGCACATCATATTTGCCGGCGATGGTCGACCGGCCTCGATAGCCTGTGACCAGGCTAAGAACTCTGCGCCGATATTCGGCGAGCGATCTTGGCGCGGCAGGTAGACGCGATGACAACCCAGCCGCGATCCACTTCTGTCACCTCCGAGCTAGGCTCACCGCAGCGGCGGTGCACGAAGTAGAAGGCGTCGAGCTCGCCCAGAAGCGTCACTCGTGACCCCTCCCGCCGGAGCCGGCCATTGTGAGTCGGCTGAGTTGGCCATCGGGCTCATCTGTTGAAGCAAGCGCCGAGCGAGGCTCGGCGCTCGTAGTTGGAGTAGTCCATTACAGAAGTGGTGTTCACCGAGTTGTGGCGCCTTGCGGCGGCATCACACCGAGCACAACCTGCTACGTTATGACCGTCTGCTCCTGTTGACTGCGTGTTGTCGAAAACCGTCCGCGTGACGTCCGCACGAGGCTGAGGGGATAGAACGGTGCTCGCTAATCCACTGAAGGAATTGGCGCCTGCGCGCAGGAGGATTCTCGACCGGCCCGCGTCAAGAGTCGGCTCGAAGCGCCCGAGCTCCCGGGGAAAACGTCGTGGCGATAGGACTTTGCGTTCTGTAGCCCCCGGCTCTTCAGCGTTCTTTGAGCGCCGCGTGGGCTTCAGTACACTGGAATGAGAAGGCTCCCTCAGGGCGATGTCGAATCAGCAGGCGCTCCTCCAATTCCTGCGCGCCCTCCTGGCCGCTAAGAAGTCACTGGCGCTCTACCCGCCGGCCAGCGAGGCAGCGACAGGTTGGATCGAGCGGCTACGGCGCTCATTGGACGACGCCTTTCGTCAGGGCCTGATCTTCCCGATCCGCGTGGGCCGGGACCGCTTCTCCTGGCCGGGCGGGGAGGTCGCCGTCACGGACCAGGCGCTCAAGGGTCTGCGGTTCGAGATGCAGTCCCGGGGGATCCTCGAGCTCAGCATCGAGCCGTCGGTCGAGACCTGGGAGCTCCAGGCCATGCTGGAGCTCCTCAACAAGCCGGTCGAACAGTTCGCCTCCCTCACCGCCGCGCGCAACTACCTCCGCGACCGAGCCGTAGTCCACGTGAGCGTCAGCGCGCCAGGTCTCGGGGGCCTCCCGGCGACCCCCGGGAGTCTGGACCTCGGCTGGGGCACCGGCACAGATGAGTCGGGCTCCGGGGCGATGCTCCCTGGGGCGGACGCGGACGCCCTGGACCTGCTCGTCGAGTCCATCCTGAAATCGATCGACGAGCGACTCGAGAACCTCGCGTATGAGCGTACCGGGTTGCTCGAGTGGTTCCAGACCGTCTCGCGCGGTGGGCGCGTCGATCTGCTCTATGCGGCGGTCAAGATGCTCGGCGCGATGGCGCAAGGCAGTGGCGACCGCGAGGTTCGCGCGCGAACGACGCTCGAGGCACTCATGCTCCTCCCCGACGCGACCCTGACGCCCTTCTTCGGTGACTACCTCCTCCCCGGCGCGGCGACCGATCTCACCGCGTTCAACCTGCTCACGCAGGTCACCGAGGACGAGCTGCGGCAGATCGCCCGCCACGTCCCGCGGGAGCGGCTCGTCGCGCTGACGACGGAGCTGCTCGAGTACCCCTGGGAGGAGGGCAAGCGACAGCGCTTGCTGGAGGCGATCACGTTGACGCTCGAGCGTGACGCTGACCCCGGGGCGCCTCCGGCAGGACCATCCCTGCTCTCGCACAGCGACCCCCTGTTACTCGAACTGCGGCAGGAGATCATGGACGCCTGCCGCCCCGAGGTGCTCCTCGCGCGAAGCGCGGACGTGCTCCTGGCGCTGGTCTCCAGCGCTCATCGCGCCGAAAGCCCGGAGTTCGCATTCGATGCGCTGGCGGAGATCGCCCGCGAGGCGCTGGCCGGCGGCCAGCCCGATCTGGCCCTCCGCGTCCTGCGCAGTGTCGCGACCGACGCCACGCCCGAGACGTCCCAAAACCCGCCGACCCCGACCACGCTGTTCCGAGGCAAGGTCGCCGGGCACAGCCACGTCTCGCTCATCGTGGATCTCCTCCGTCAGGACCCTCCGACGGGCCCGATGGACATCGCGACCGAATATCTGCGTCTGGCCGGCCCGGAGGGCGTGGAGGTGTTCACGGCGCTCCTCGCGGAGCAGCCGCACCGCCGGATCCGGATTCGGATGTGCGAAGTGCTGGCCCGCGTGGGAGTGCCGGCGATCCCGTCGTTGCTGTCGCGGCTCGATGACAAGCGCTGGTTCGCGGTGAGGAACGCCCTCTATACGCTGCGGAAAATCGGGCACACCTCCGCGTTCCCGGCAATCGTCGCTGTGCTGGAGCATCCCCACCCGCGGGTCCGGCTGGAGGCCGTGCGCGCCGCCATCCACGTCGGCGGGGCAGCCGCGAGAGCACCGTTGCTCCGCCGCGTGCATGACCCAGACCCATCGGTGCGACGGACGGCGATCGGCGCAGTCGGCACCCCGGGGAACGACGCCGCCGTCCCAGAGCTGCGCAAGGTGCTGCAGGGCCCAGGCGCCCGGAGCGAGGACGACGCGGAGGTCCAGCTGGAGACGATCCGCGCGCTCGCCTCGATCGCCACCCCGGCCGCGCTGGAGGTGCTCGAGGCGACGGTCAGCCGACGCACCTGGTTCTGGAAGCGCGCCGACCGCCGCGTCCGGGATCTGGCCGTCCAGACGCTGGCCGGCCGGAAGCCGCTGGCAAGCGTCTCCCCCGAGGCCGTCGATGGCAGATAGTCGCCCCGAGCAGGCGTCGCACGTCTTCGGCTGCTTGCACGGCCTGGTCCGGACGGCCGCGCTCTATCCAGCGATGCACGCGCTGACGGTCAAAGCCAAGCAGACCCTGCACGACGCATTGACCGCCTACCTGAGCACGCATGGGAGGCTCGTGTATCGCTTCCTGGGCGACGTTCTCGTCGCCGACGATCGGATCCTCCCGCGAGAGAGCCTCCTCTACCGCCGGTTCGTCGCGGTCTGCCAGAACGAGTGGCAGATCGGTAGCATCTCGTTCATCGCGGGTGTGGAGCCACGAGAAGTGGACGCGCTCCTCGAGGCCGTCACCGCGGGAGTGGGCGGCGAGCCGGCGTCGTGGACGTTGCGCAAGGGGTTGTCTCACGTGCTGCTGGGTCCGCCGGTCCAGCCCGAGCAACAGAGCGGAGAAACGACGGCCAAACGAGCCTACTACGGCTCCATCGACGCCCTCCGCGACATCCAGGCGACCGTCCGTGCTCGCTCCCCCCTCGCCGTGGAGCAACTCGGAACGCTCCGCGTCTTCTCCTCCACGCTCCTGGAGCAGATCCTCCAGAGCCCGGCGCTGGTCCTCCGCCTCGCGAGCATCAAGTCCTACGACGAGTACACCCTCTATCACTCGGTGAACGTCGCCGTTATCTCGATCGGCCTCGGCCTCGTGATCGGCCTGCCGGAGACCCTCCTCCGGGAGATCGCCATGGCCGGCATGCTCCACGACGTCGGCAAGATCGCCATCCCGCTCGAGATCCTACGGAAGCCTGGCCCGCTCGACGAAGAGGAATGGCAGATCATGCGGCGTCACCCCGTCCTCGGTGCGGACCTCCTGAGCCGCCTGCCGGGCTCGAACCGTCTGCCGATGATCGTCGCCTTCGAGCACCACCTACGCTTCGACTTACGTGGCTATCCATCTGTCGCCACCGGGTGGGCGCAGCATCCGGTCAGCCGCCTGGCCTGCGTGGCCGACGTGTTCGACGCCATGTCCTCGCGCCGCGCATACAAGAAGGCCATTCCGAACACGGACGTGCGTGGCTTCGTCCGTGACGAAGCTGGGCGAACGTTCGATCCCCGACTCGTTTGCGTCCTGGATCTCATGCTCGGACAGCTGGAGGGGGAGACGCCCGAGGAGGGACTTCATGAAAAATCTGATCGAGTCTCTCGCGCTTGAGGGGACCGCGCTCACGGTGGCCCTCGCGCCGGCTCTACCGGTCGACGCGCGAACACTGACCGCGGCTACGGCCATTCGCGTCTTCGATCGCTACCCGGTCATCGACCGCGTCATCATGGTGACCGGCGCGAACAAGATCAGCTTGTCCCGAGAGCAGGTCGAGCGTCTCCTGCGCTCGGAGACCCTCGCCAAGCCCGACGGCAACCAGTGGCGGCATGCGGTCGCTCTCATCGCCGCCCTCTTGGGGGGCTAGAGGGCGAGCGGCCGTGATGCACGGATCCGTTCTCTGATCTCTGACCGGGCCAACGACCCCGTCGTATCCTCGCCCACCACAGATGAGACTCGCGACCTGCTGGCCGATCTCGAAGAATTCGTTCACGACCACCGCCCGTGCCGCCCGATGACCGACGCGACCGAGGCCGCCTGGAACGGCTACCGGCGCACCGTCGCCTGCCCGTGCGGCGTCACCTTCGAGCGGTGGGTTACGCCCTTCGGCTGTCATCGCTGGCACAGCTGCCCGTCAGACACAGGGAGCTACGTCTGTCTGACGCATGTCGACGGGTGACCCGCACGTGCATGCGCTCCGGCGGCGCGCCCTGGATCGCGGCGACCTTCAGCAGGAAGTCCGCGCGCGCCTCACCTCCGCCGTCGGCGGCCCCGTCGGCCACGCGCAGACGCGTGCGCGTCCCGCGGGCGACCTCGAGCGCCAGCGTCGTGAGGTGCGCGCGATGTACATGGCGCCGCGCGCCTTCCATCACCTGCCGTGCTATCGTCTGAGCCGCCGATGACGTCCTCCATGCTCCTGCGCGACACCCTCTGGAACGTGCCGTTCTGGGCCGCGCTCGGCGTGGCCATCCTGGCGGGCTCCTCCGACGACGGCCACGCCGCCGAGCCACCGACGGGGGCCGCTATCTTACAATCGCTGCGCAGCTTCGCCACCATGGGCAGCGTGCTCTACGTCGCCGCCCATCCGGACGACGAGAACACGCAGGCCATCACTTACCTCGCGCGCGGCCGCGGATACCGGACGGCCTATCTCTCGCTCACCCGCGGCGACGGCGGACAGAACCTGCTCGGCCCCCAGCTCGGCGAGGCGCTCGGCGTGGCGCGCACGCAGGAGCTGCTCGCCGCGCGCCGGCTGGACGGCGGCCGGCAGTACTTCACCCGCGCGAAGGACTTCGGCTACTCGAAGAACTCCGAGGAGACCCTCAGCGTCTGGGACCGGCGGGGCGTCCTCGGCGACATCGTGCGCGTGATCCGCGAGTTCCGCCCGGACGTGATCGTCACGCGGTTCTCCCCGAAGCCCGCGCCCACGCACGGTCATCACACCGCGTCCGCCGTGCTCGCCCTCGAAGCGTTCAGGCTCGCCGCCGACCCCGCGGCGTTTCCCGAGCAGCTCCGCGAGCTCAGGCCCTGGCAAGCGCGGCGCATCGTCCACAACGTCGGCCGGGGCGCCGCCGCGGCGAATCCGGGCGCCGGCATGGCCGTCGCGGGCTTGCCCGCGAACGTGCCGGATGGTCCGGGCGTGGTGAAGGTCGAGGTCGGTGGCCAGGATCCGGTGTCGGGCGAGGCGTTCGCGTCGATCGCCGCCCGCAGCCGTGGCATGCACAAGACGCAGGGCTTCGGCATCGGCGGCCCGCCCGTGAACGAGGGCTCGCGGATCGAGCCGTTCGTGCTGCTCGCCGGCGATGCGGCGACGCAGGATCTGCTCGACGGCGTGGACACGACGTGGAACCGCGTGCCGGGCGGCGCCGAGATCGCGCGGTCGATCGACGAGGCGATCGCGAGGTTCAACGCGCAGGACGCAGCCGCTCGCGTGCCCGCGCTGCTCGCGATCCGCCGCCGGCTCGCCGCGCTCCCCGCGGATCCCATCGTGAACGACAAGCGCGAAGAGCTCGATCGGATCATCCAGGCGTGCCTCGGCCTCGAGGTCGACACCGTGGTGGATCGCGCCGAGGTCGTGCCCGGCGAGACCTTGAAGTTGCGCCACACGGCCGTCGTGCGCTCGCGCATCCCCGTGCGCTGGACGGCGGTGCGGTACCCGAGCGCTCACCGCGCGATCAACAAGGCCATCCAGCTGCGCCCGAACCAGCCGGTCGTCCGCGAGGCCTCCCAGGTCCTGCCCGCAACCACGCCGCCGAGCCAGCCGTACTGGCTGCGCACGGAGGGCACGGCTGGGATGTTCGACGTGGCCGATCCGTCGCTCATCGGCCGGGCCGAGAGCCCGCCTATGTTCCCCCTCGAGTACGTCTTCGACGTCGGCGGGCAGACGCTGGTGGTCGCCGGCGAGCCCATGCCGGCCGCGGATCCCGCCAAGCCCGTGCTGCGCCGGCGGCTGGAGGTCATCGCGCCAGTCTCGTTGCGGTTCATCGCGGGCGTGCGGCTCTTCGCGCCCGGCGCCGCGCGTCCGGTGACGGTAGAGCTGACCGCCGCCCGTGCGCGCGCCGCCGGCACCGTGCAGCTCGACGCGCCGGCCGGCTGGACCGTGACGCCGACTTCGCAGCCGTTTCGACTCGCCGCCCCTGGCGAGCACGCGCGCTTCGCCTTCACCGTGACCGCGCCGGCGCAGCTCGCGACCGCGCCGCTCGGCGCGAGCGCAGAGACCAACGGCCGGCGCTTCAATCAGCAGCGCGTCGAGGTTCGCTACGATCACCTGCCGCTCCAGCTCCTGCAGCCCCCGGCGCGGGCCAAGGCGGTGTCGCTCGAGCTGGCGACTCGCGGCCGCCACGTCGGCTACCTGCCGGGCGCCGGCGACGACGTGGCCGACGCCCTGGAGCAGATGGGATACGAGGTCACGCCGCTGACCGGCGCCGACCTCACGCCGGAACGGCTACGCGGCCTCGACGCGGTGGTCATCGGCATCCGCGCCTTCAACGTGAGGACGGATCTCGCCGCGCGCCTGCCCGCGCTGTTCGCCTACGTCGAGGCGGGCGGCACGGTCGTCGCGCAGTACAACGCGCTGGACGGCCTGCGCGAGGGCTGGCTCGCGCCGTTTCACCTGCGCCTCTCGCGCGACCGCGTGACGGATGAGCACGCGCCGGTGACGATCCTGGCGCCCGAGCATCCCGTACTGACGACGCCGAATCGCATCACCGCGGCGGACTTCGAGGGCTGGGTGCAGGAGCGCGGTCTCTACTTCCCCGATCAGTGGGACGAGCGCTTCACCGCGATCCTCGCGTCCGGCGACGCCGGGGAGACGCCGCTCAAGGGCGGCCTGCTCGCGGCGCGGCACGGCAAGGGATACTTCGTCTACACCAGCCTGGCGTGGTTTCGCCAGCTCCCCGAAGCAGTGCCAGGCGCGTATCGGCTGTTCGCGAATCTCGTCTCGCTGGGCAAGTGACGCCCGCGCCGCGCTCCGACGAGCGCTCCGAGGCCGCGCCGCCCGGCATCCCCGGGTTCGGCACCTGGCGCGGCGTCTACCTGTTCGTCTTCGGGTGGTTCCTGCTCGTGGTGATCCTATTGTCCGTGTTCACGGGGATCTTCTCGTGAACGTTGCCGACTGGGTCGTGCTGCTCGGCACCATCGTGGGCATCGCCGCGTACGGCGCCTGGCACACGCGCCACGTGCGGAGCCTCAACACGTACCTGCGCGGCAACACGTCCACCGGCTGGGGCACGATCGGCCTCAGCGTGATGGCCACGCAGGCGAGCGCGATCACGTTCCTCTCGATCCCGGGCCAGGGCTTCGAGAGCGGCATCGGCTTCGTGCAGAACTACTTCGGCCTGCCGCTCGCGCTCATCATCGTGTGCGCCGTGTTCCTGCCCATGTACCGGCGGCTCAACGTCTACACAGCCTACGAGTTCCTCGGCCAGCGGTTCGACGAGAAGACGCGCCTGCTCGGTGCCGGCCTCTTCCTGCTGCAGCGCGGCCTCGCCGCCGGCGTGACGATCTACGCGCCCGCGATCATCATCTCCACGGTGCTCGGCTGGCCGCTCGACCTCGTCATCGTGTTCACCGGGCTGCTCGTGATCGTCTACACGGTCAC
>Ga0209056_10000515_pt1 | contig 42718 bp, 31 predicted proteins | sample GraSoiAngelo_114_FD_185876 | JGI IMG/M metagenome (GOLD analysis project Ga0209056, IMG submission 185876) | Grasslands soil microbial communities from the Angelo Coastal Reserve, California, USA - 14_0903_13_40cm (SPAdes) (version 2) | ecosystem: Environmental > Terrestrial > Soil > Grasslands...
CCGAGGCGATCTGTCACTCGAAGATTCTCGAGGCGCACGCGCTCCCCGGTCAGGTGATCATCGGCTCCGATTCGCACACGCCGCACGCCGGCGCCGTGGGCTGCGTGGCGTTCGGCGTCGGCACGACGGCCATCTTCAATTCCTGGATCACCAGGGACGTGCGCCTGCAGGTGCCGGAGACGGTGAAGATCGTGATCACCGGGCAAAAGCCCGACAACGTCACCGCCAAGGACTTCATGCTCGAAGTCCTGCGCCATCCGTACGTCAAGACCGGCAAGGCGATCGGCAAGCTGGTGGAGTACTGTGGCGATGCTGTCGAGGCGCTGTCGGTCGACGAACGCGCCACGATGACCAACATGACGGCCGAGGTGGGTGGGTTCACGGGCTACGTGGCCCCCGACGACAAGACCGTTGCATACCTGATGGACTACCGCCGGATGTCCCGCACCGAGGCCGAGCGGCTGTGCGCCGGGCTCACGAGCGACCCTGGCGCCGAGTACTGCGAGGTCATCGAGATCGATGCGGCGAGCATTCGCCCGATGATCGCGCTCCCGGGCGACCCGGGGAACGGGCTCCACATCGACGACGTCGCGCAACGCATCAAGGTCGACATCGCATACGCGGGGTCCTGCACGGCCGGCAAGAAAGAAGACATGGACATGTACGCCCGGGTGCTCGCCGAGGCGGCGGGGCGCGGCGAGCGGGTGGCGCCGTGGGTGCGCTTCTTCATTCAGTGTGGGTCGCAGGATGTGAAGCGGTACTGCGAAGAGCGCGGCTACCTGGACGTCTTCCGGCAAGTGGGCGCCACGTTCCTCGAGCCCTCGTGCGGTGCCTGCATCAATGCGGGGCCGGGGGTGTCGAAGACGCGCGAAGAGGTGACGATCAGCGCGATCAACCGCAACTTCCCGGGGCGCTCAGGCCCCGGTCAGCTCTATCTCGCCAATCCGTACACGGTCGCGGCGTCGGCTATCACCGGCTACATCACGGTCTGGTCGCCTGGGATTGTCCTGGAGACTGCTCGCTAGGGCAGGGTTCCGCGGATCTGGACCTTCACAGCGCGTGCGCCGCTCCCAAAGTCCAGCGCCGATGTCACCGTCGTCGTCGAATCCGGAACCAATTTCGCGGTAATCGTCAAATCTCCGTTCAACGTGCCGCGAGCGACGTTGAACGTCGCTGTCCCGCGCGCGGTGCCATAGGCGCTCGAGGTCGTATGCAAATGCCCACCCCGCGAGAGCCAAGTCGTTACGGTCGAATCGGTGGCCTGGTGGATCACAAAACCGGTCCCCGTGCCCGCCGTGTCGAGCGTGAAGCGTGACCACAGCGAGTCCATGACCGGCGCGCGGCCCGACCCGAGCAGGAAGAACACGGTGTCCATCGTGTTCGTGGCGGCCTGGTAACCTTTCCAGGCCAGGATCGCGGTCAGATTGCTCGTCACGTGCGACCCGCCCTGCGTCGCATCGATGTCGAACTCTATTCCTACGACCCGGGTAGTGTCCGACCCCGCCGGGATGCGCGTTGCGCGATCCATGAAGGGGAAGACGAGGGCCGACATCAGCGCGTAGAGGCCAGAGTCACCGGTGAACGCCGGGTCCAGAGCGGTGTCGTGCACGAAAGCAGAGTCGAGCGCCATGCGGACGGCGATCAGCTCAGGTCCGGGAATCGCGTCGGGATCGACGCCGCCGGCATCCGAGCACGCAACGACAGCCCCGGCGCAGGCGAGGGAGAGCAACATTTTTCTCATGTGGGAGAATATGGCGCTACTGTGCGCCACCCGTAATGGTCACGACTTGATCGCGATACGGGCGCAGTGAGTCGCGCTGATACACGCTGCGGGGATTCCACAGCACCCACGTTCTGATGCCCAGCTCTTCGGCCGCGCGGATCTGCTCGCGGATCTCGTGCGGCGTGTAGCGCGGCTTGCGCCGGCCAAGCGTGAACGCCTGGAGGAAAGGACGAATCGTCGCGGCCCTGGCGAGCGGCCGCGAGCGCTCGAGCGCTTCGCTCAACGCATTGAAGACGACGCGATACGGCTCGCCGTTCGGCCACGCGAGGCCATAACTGCCCTTGTAGTAGTGGCTGGGGTACACCATCGGTAACACCACGTCGGCCACCGAGACGAAGTCTTCCCACACCTGGCCGATTCCCAGGTCACCGGTCGCGGCCGACGTCAGGCCAAAAATGTCGAACGTGACCGGCACGCCGAGGGGTTGAATCCGCTGGGTGAGAATGGCGATCCCCGCCTGCACACCCTCGCGCTGCGTCTCGCCCCGTTTGCGCGCGGCGAAGACCGCCTGCGCCAACGCTTCCTTGGGTTCGTCGGGGAACCGCACGTAGTCGAATTGCACCTCGTTGAAGCCGAGCCGTACTGCTTCCTGCGCGAGCTGCGCGGCGTAGATCCAGACCGAATCATTGAACGCGTCCACCCATGCGGTGCCGATCCGATCGCGCCACAACCCGCTCCCATCGCGATTCTGCACCGACCATTTGGGCCGGTGTTCGGCGAGCAGCGGATCCTTCGCGACGACGATGCGCGCAATGGCATAGATGTCGTGCGCGCGCAACGTGTCGAGCCGCGACTGCACGTCGCGCGTGCGCACGCACTTGGTGGCGCCGACCTCCTGCGCGACCTTGACCTCGGAGGGATACAGCAGGCAGCCCGTGTCGTCTTTCACGTCGACGACGAAGCCGTTGATCTCGGTGGAGTCTGCCAGCCGGACCAGCTGCGCGAGCTTGCCTGAGCCAAACGCCCACGCGTTCACATACAGCGCTTTGATCGGCTGCGCGGCTTGCGCATTCTCGAACAGGGGATCCGGCAGGACGTAGCGCAGCTCGACGCCGCGCAGCTGCATCGTCTCGGGCGACGTCGGCAACTGTTGGGCAAAAAGGCCGCGACTTGATGTCGCGGCCCAGAGCAAGATAGCGCTTGCCTGCCGAGCCAACTTCATAGGGGCAACCAACATAGGAAATTGACCCCTGACCGGGCAAGGATTGGTCTCACTTGAGACGTAAGCTGTTGAATAGCAGCGGGTAAGACGCGATGCTCTGGCCGCGATATTGCGGCCGGATCCCGAACAGGATGACGTGTCCCGTTCCTTGTTGCACATCGAGGATCGCGGCCTTTCCGGCGATGCGTTCGGGATGCAGTACCCAGCCCGAGAGCAAGACGCGCGTCGGATCTTCCGGCCAGCGACCGATCACGTGCGTCACGGTGGAGTCGAGCACTTCAAACGCCGGACCTCCTTGAAACCAGCCGACCGCTTCGCGCGGCATGCCGCGCGCGACCGCATGCGACGTGTCGAGCTCGAGCCGGAAGATCGACCCCGGTGCGTAGAAATCCTCGTCACTAATCGCTTCGAGCACGTTGCGCACCGGCAAGAGCAGCGCCTGAATCGCAAATCGGCTCGCCTCATTCAGCGCGATGAGCGTCCCGCCGTCCGTGACGAACTGTCGCAGTGCGTCGCTCCCGTCGGGACCGATGCCACCGGCGTACGGCGCGGGATAGCGCGGCGGCAACCCTTCGAGGATCTCGCTCGGGCGTTGATCCGGCAGGATGATCACGTCGAACTGGTCGCGCAGCTTGCCTGCGCGCACCACCGAATCGACGAGCGACGTGTACGGCACCTTCCAGGTGTCGAATACCCAGCGCGTCCACCCCTCATCGATCGTCGCGTCGTAGGATTTGTAGAGGCCGATACGGACCGCAGGCTCCAAGTCCGTTTCATGCAGCGGTGGGACGGGGGACACGATCCGCGGCGTGATCGGCGCGGACAACGGCACGCGTAACGAGTCGTTGGCCGCAATCGCGGTCACACCCATGAGCAACGGCAGGGTGTGCGCGGTGACGTCATACGGCCGCTCCGGCGGCCCGCCGGGATACTGCCGGCGGTCGGGGTAGTGCTGCACCTCGAGCAGTGTCTTGGCGAACGCCGCGTACGGTTGCCGTAACACGATGACATACGTTCCGGCTGCATGGCGCTGGCCCTGCAGGCTGAACGATTGCAGTGCGGTGCGAATCTCGACGCCGCCGCGCCGCAGGATCCCCAGCATCGCGCTCAGCGCGACCGAGTCCTGGCGGGCGGGGATGACGTAGGCGTACGGCCATTCCCGCCAGCCGCGGACGGCATGCGTCTCGACGTTGAAGAAGTTGGCAAGCCAGCGCTCGCGCTCGCGCGCCGCATGGACGAGCAGCGCGTAGGCGCCTTCCGTCTGATACGAGACGATGTCGCGCAACGACCAGCGGCCGCCGCGCCAGGGATTCGTGAAATTCCACGACCGCTCACGCGGGTTGTAGCCGCGCGCGCGCGCCTGCAACCGATCGAACGGGATGTCGACCGGCGTCGCAAGGTCCGCGCTCGCCGTCTCGGACAGAATCCGCACGCCGCCGTGGTAGTGCTGATAGGCGCGAGCCGGCGTCCAGGCGTCGTACGTCGAGTTGATCGAAATCCCCGTCTTGCCCTGACCGGCGAGCTCCCACGCCATCGCGCTGCCGAGCGCGTTCACGCCGTCGATGAGCAGCGGATCGACGTTCGGTTCGACGGGGTCGAGGTAGGGCGGCAGAAACAGGCGGGCGCCGTTCGCATCCATTTGATGGATGTCATGCACGATCTGCGGATGCCACACGTTGTACAGCGAGTCGACGGTGAGCCGCGTTTCGACCTGGGTGAACGCGTACCAGTCGCGGTTGTTGTCGTGGCCGGCGTAGTGGTGGTACAGCTCCGGCGGTGCCGTGCCCTCGGCGGTGGTGCCGAGTGTGCGATTGTACCACTTGGCCACGATCGTGACCCCGTCAGGATTCAACGAGGGGACGAGCCAAAGAATCACATTGTCGAGAATGGCCCGCGTCGTGGCGCCCGTGTCGGTCGCCAGACGGTACGCGAGGGCCACCGGCGAGAGATGGCCGCCGACCTCCGTGGAATGGACGCTGGACGTGATGAGAACGATCGTCTTGCCCGCCTGCAGGGCGTCGCGCGCGGCGCGACTCGTCCGAAATGTGCGGGGATCGGCGAGGTTGGCGTTGAGCTGCCGGTAATAGTCGAGCCGCTTGAGGTTTTGTGGACTCGAGATCACGAGCGCGATGAACGGTGCGCCGAGTGTGGTCTTGCCGAGCTCCCGGTAGTCGACGCGATCACTCGCTTTGGCGAGCGCCTCGAAATAGCGCACGAGGACGGGCCATTCGACGAGCTTGCGATCGTCACCCGGCTCGAACCCGAGCACCGACCGCGGCGTCGGGATGACGGCGGCGGCGATGGGGCGGCGAGCGGCGGGGGCGGGGGCGGGGGGCGGCGCAGGGCGGCGAGCCCGGCGCTGTTGTGCAGCCGCCGGCACCGCCAGCAGGACGGCTGCTAGCGCCAGGACGATGCTGCGCCGGAGCGTCAATGCTGACTCGTCGTCGAGGCGGGCGCTGCTTCGCCCGTGCCGATCCAGTGCGCGAACCAGGTCCGGATCCGCTCCAGCCGGTCGACGAGCAGCCACGGCGGTCCGGTGCGCGACAACCCGTGGAAGGAGCGCGGATAGCGCACGAATTCCGCCGGGATCCCGCGTTTGCGCAGCGACATGAAGAGCTGCTCGGCGTCGGTTATCGGCACGCGCTTGTCGTCTTCGGAATGCACGATGAGCATCGGGGTGTGCATCTTGGTCGCGTAGGCCATCGGCGAGAGGACGCGATAGAGGGAGTCGCTCTCCCACGGCGCACCCTTGAACTCGAACTCGGTCAGCCCCTGCGCATCGGACGATCCGTACCAGGAATACCAGTTGTAGATCGAGCGGTCGGTTTGCGCCACGCGGAATCGGCCGGTGTGACCGACGATCCAGTTCGTCATGAAGCCACCGTAGGACCCGCCGAGCACCGCCATGCGCGTCGTGTCCACGCCGCCCTTGGCGCGCGCGATCGCGACGTCGACCGCCTGCATCAGATCCTGGTAGTCCTCCATCCCCCAGCGGGCCCGTGTCGAGAAGGTGAACGCATGCCCGTACCCGGTCGAGCCTCTCGGATTCGTGAACAGCATCCAGTAGCCCTGCCCCGCCAGCATCTGGAACTCGGGAAACAGCACATTGCCGTAGCTCGAATGCGGTCCGCCGTGGATGGACAGCACCAACGGATAGCTCTTCCCCGGCTGATAGCCGTACGGCTTCATCAGCCACCCTTCGATCTTCAAGCCACCGACGCCGGTGAACCAGAACGTATCGGCGGGAATGACTGTGACCTGCTTGACGAGCGAATCGTTGAACGACGTGAGCCGGCGTTCGGAGCCGCGGCCGAGCGGAGTCACGTACAGCTCCGTTCCATGCGTGATGTCGCTGGCGGTGTAGGCGAGCGCACGCCCGTCGGTACTGAGCGTGAAGCCGCGCAGCTGACGCTCTCCCGTGGTCACCTGACGAACGGAGCCACCGGCTGCCGCCACGGCGAACAGATGCACGTTGCCGTTGCTCTCGGCGTAGAAGTAGATCGTCCTGCCATCGGCCGAGAAGGCGGGGCTGCTGGGGTCGAGACTCCAATCTCCCGTGAGAGCTCGTGCGTTACCCCCGCTTGCCGGAACGGTGCAGATGTCGTTCTCCACGTCCGGGCCCTTCGAACACACGAACGCGATCGTCTTTCCATCCGGCGACCAGGCGGGGGAGCTGCTTTGCGGGAAACCAGTGGGAAGGGGGCGAGTCGTACCGTCGGCCACGTTGAGGAGGAACAAGCCCGGCCAGTTGTCTTTCCGCAATTCCAGATTCTCGGTGGAATCTTGGTCGAACGCGATCGTCTTCCCGTCAGGCGACCACGCCGGCGAGCTCTGACTGAGATCGCTGCTGGTGAGCTGGCGCGGCGTGCCACCGGCGAGTGGCACCAGGTAGAGATGGCTCGGCCGGCGCGTCTCGCGCGGCGGCAGGTAGCCCCGCTCATCGCCGACGATCGGAATCGAGGTGTAGACGCGGCCATCGAAGCGCTTCGGATCGGGTCCGCGGGTGATCGCCGTGGGCGAGACGCGCGTGCGCCACGTCTCTTTCTTGAGGCTGTCCGGCTCCTCGCCCCGCCACGTGTACGCGAGCCATTGCCCGTCCCGCGAGAACACCGGCATCGCGTGCACGCCTTTGATCTGGAACGCTTCGCCGCCGGGCGCGGCGGTGCGCAGGAACCAGATATCGTCGTCCGAGCCCTCACGCTTGCTCGAGAAAGCGAGCAGCGAGCCATCCGGCGACCAGTTCGGGTTCGACGCCTCGGTCGAGGGGCTCGTGTAGCGGAACGCAGGCGCGGAGCCGTCCGCGGGCGCCATCCAGATCTCGCTGTGGCGCCGGTCTTTGTCTTCGACGACGGTCGTGACGACGAACGCCACGCGACGCGCGTCGGGCGAGAGCGCGGGGCTGCTGACGACGGTCAGGCGATAGTAGTCGGTGGATTGCCAGGGCCGCTGTTGACTCGCGAGAGCGGCGGGCATAAGGAGGCAGCCAAGCAGCAGGGCATGTTGCAAACGCATACGCAGCTCGAGAGGATCGGGGCGACTGAAAATACAAGGGGTCAGGACAGTTTGCTTGTCCTGACCCCGGTGACCTGTTTACCTGCTGCGTCTGCTGCGTCTGCTGCGCCTGTTGCGTCTAGTTCAGCTTATGCAGCTCAACGCGCCGATTCTGCGCCCGACCATCCGGCGTCTTATTCGACGCGATGTAGCCGGATGCTCCAAACCCACGCGCCTTCATCCGCATTGGGCTCACGCCCTTGCGCGCGAGGTAGTGTTGCACCGCCCCCGCACGTCCCATCGACAGCCTCATATTCGTCAGCTTGCTGCCAGTCGAGTCGGTGTAGCCTGCGATCTCGATGCGAATCTCCGGATTCGCGACGAGTGAGGCGGCCACTTGGTCGAGCACGGCGTAGGAGGACGCCGTCAGCACCGACCGGCCGGTCTGGAAATTCACGCCCTGCAGGATGAGCGTGGGACGCGCCGGCGGCGCGCCGGGGGGCGCCGGGGTGACCGCGCGCTCCTCGAACAGCAGCAGGCAGCCGAACTGATCGACGCGCGATCCGGGCGGCGTGTTGGGGCACCGATCCTGTGAATCGACCACGCCGTCGCCATCGGTGTCGTGCTCGATGGGGCAGCCGTTGGCATCTACCTGAATCCCCACCGGCGTATTGGGGCACTTGTCCAGACTGTCGGGCACACCGTCCTTGTCGGTATCGGCCGGACAGCCGAACGCATCGACCGGTGTCCCAGGAGGTGTGTTCGGACAGCGATCGATCCCGTCGAAGACCTTGTCGCCGTCGGAATCCGACGGGCACCCACTCGCATCGACGGTCGCGCCGGGTGGCGTGTCCGGGCACTTGTCGAGTCCGTCCCAGACGCCGTCATGATCGGAATCGATCGGGCACCCGGTGGCATCGACCTTCGCGCCAGCGGGCGTGTCGGGGCATTTGTCGAGCAAATCGTTCACACCATCGCCGTCGGAATCAGCCGGGCCGGCTGGCGCAGCCGCCGCAGCCGCTGCGATCGGGCAACCCTTGGCGTCGACTGCAACGCCCGCGGGTGTGTCGGGACATTGATCGATCCCGTCGAACACTTTGTCGCCATCCTGATCGTGCGGGCAGCCCGTCGCATCCACCGTCGCGCCGGTCGGCGTGTTGGGACATGCATCGATGCCGTTCAAGACGCCATCGCCATCGGCGTCGGCGGGACAACCGCGCTTATCGACCGTCGCGCCGCGCGGAGTATCGGGGCAGGCATCGTTCTTGTCGGCGACCCCGTCGTGATCCGCGTCCGCCGCCGGCGCGGCGTCCGGCTGGAAGAACGCAAATCCCGCCGAAGCAACCAGGTGAGTGGCCTTCTGGCCGAAGGTGCTGTTCGTCTGGGGCGTGTAGATACCGCGCGCCTCGAAGCGCAGCGCGAAGCGCGAGCTCATGTAAAACTTTGCGCCGGCCCCGCCGTGGAACCCGCCGTCGGTGAAGCGATAGGGATTCGTGGCGCCGAAATCGAGCCGCGAGTAGCCGCCCAACACGTAGATCGTCATCCGGCTCGCGTTGAGTGTGTTTATGACCAGGCTGCCGGCGCCGATCATCGGCTCGATTTGCGTCGACGCGGTGACGTCCTGCGGCGACTGGAATAACGCCTCCACTTCAAGGCCGATCATCGGAGTGACGGCGTACGAGAAGCGCACGCCGCCCCCGATCTTGTCCGCAAGGCCGAACGTCTTGTCGTATTTCGTGAACGCTCCGAACAATCCGACTTCGTAGCGGCGATCGTACTGCGCCTCCAGCCGGGACCCGGTGATCGCCGTGACCAGCAGTATTGCGGCAAGCGTTCTCACGTTTGGCCTCCGCCTCAGTTAGTCTGCCGCAGCTCGACGCGCCGGTTCTGGGCCCGTCCGGCCGCCGTGGTATTCGGCGCGACCGGCTGAGAAGGGCCGTACCCCTTCGCGACCATGCGTTCGAGTGCAACGCCCTTCTGCGCCAGGTAAGTGCGCACCGCATCGGCACGCGCTTGCGACAAGACAGTATTGGTCGCCGCCGAGCCCGTGGCGTCGGTATGGCCGCCGATTTCGATCTTGATATCGGGGTTGGCAACGAGCGACGCCGCCACGATGTCGAGAATCGTATACGAGTCAGGCTTCAATGCCGAGCGGCCCGTCTCGAACGTCACGCCACGGAGGACAACCGGTGTCTTTGCCTCCGTAAAGAGGATCGGGCACCCGGCCGCATCCACGCGCGTGCCGGCTGCCGTCCCGGGGCACTTGTCCTTGGTGTCGTCTACGCCGTCCCCATCCGTATCCGACGCGCGCTGGCAACCCGCCGTATCCACCTCGGTCCGCGCCGGCGTGTTGGGGCACTTGTCGATGCCGTCCGGCACGCCGTCGTGGTCGCTATCGACCGGGCAGCCGTTCGTGTCGACGGTCGCACCAGCCGGCGTGTTCGGGCACTGGTCGGGACCGTCCGGGACGCCGTCCCGGTCGGAATCGGTGGGACAGCCTTTCGCGTCCACCCGAGCACCGGTCGGGGTGTTGGGACACTTGTCGATTCCGTCGTTCACACCGTCAGCATCCGAATCCTTGGGGCAACCGCGGGCGTCGACCTCGGCGCCCTCGACCGTGTTGGGACAGGCGTCGAGCCCGTTGTAGACCTTGTCGTGGTCGGAGTCGCTCGGGCATCCCCGCGCATCGACGACGGCGCCGGCCGGCGTCCCCGGACACGCATCCTTCTTATCGGCAACCCCATCCTGGTCGGTGTCACGAAACGAGCTTGGCCCGGTGAAGATCGAGAGCCCCACGGAGCCGACGATATGCCCTGCCCAATTGCCGCCGGAGAACCCGGTGCTGGGGGAGTAGATGGCGCGGCCTTCGAGCCGGAGCGCGACCTGCTCGCCGAGGAAGATCCGGTCGCCGATTGCGCCGTGAAAGCCGTTGTCCGTGAAGCTGAAGCCGGGGTTGGCACCGAACGCGAGTCGAGTGTAGCCGCCCAGCATATAGAAGAGGTTGTGCTCGTTGCCCATGTTGAGGACCAGACTGCCGCTCCCGAGCGCCAGTGTTGCATTCGCGCCGCCGGTCTTCGGTGTGGGCTGCTGGTATCCAATATCGAACTCGAAACCGACGGCGGGGCTGAAGAAGTATCCCAGACGCCCGCCGCCGCCGATTTGATTGTCCAGCATGAACGCGCGGTCGTAGCGTGTAAACGACCCAAACGCGCCGATTTCGAATTGATGCGTGTGTTGACCGACGCACAGGGCAGGAACGGTGTTGAGGCACAGTAGCAGCAGTGGCGTCCGCGCGCGCATGTCGCTCCCCGGGGTTGGCGGCACTCCACTTTAATAATCGGTGCGCCGTGAAGAAACCCCTGTAGCGCCGGTCACCAGCCGGCGGGTCTAGGGGTGGCCGTTTCCCCCGCGGATGAAGCGGAGGGCCTGCGAGAGCTGTTCGGCGAGGCTGGACAGTTCGGTGGCGCCGTGGGCGAGGTCCTGGATAGCGCGCAGCTGCTCGGCGGCTGCCGCCGCGACCGCCTCCGCTTCCTGACTGGACGTCTGGGCTCCCGCGCGTGCCTGGCCGAGCGACTCGGTAATGCGCGCGGCCAGTTCGGCATTCTGGCGCCCGACCTCCGCCACCTGTTTACCGGCGCGCGCCGTCTCGGCGGCGGCCTCGGCGATCCGATCGAGGTCCTGTACCCACGCCGCGGAGCCCTGGACGACTTGGCCGAGGTCGCCGCGGATCCGCTCGATCAGCTGCGCGGCGCGGTCCAGCGCACGGCGCGTGTCCTGGACCGCCTTCCCGACATTGCGCGCCTCGCGGCCGCTTGCCTCCGCGAGCTTGTGGACCTCATCGGCCACGACGGCGAACCCCCGCCCATGAATTCCCGCGCGCGCGGCTTCAATCGTCGCATTGAGCGCCAGCAGGTTCGTCTGGTTCGCGACGAAACCGATCGTCTCGGAAAACTTTTCGACTTGCGTCGCCACCTCGCGCAGCCGTGCGACTTCCGCGGCGCTTTCCTCGGTGGTGGCCCCGAGATCGGTCAGCTGGCGGACCGCCTGTTGTGTGGCGGTGCGTACGCGGTCGGTCGTCTTTTCCATTTGCGAGCCCGCGTCGCGCGTCCGAGCACCGGCCGCCGAAAGCTCGGCGGCGCTGTCCTTCAGCTGTCCGGCCTCGCGCGCGGCGGTGCTGACCAGCGTCGCTGCCTGTCCCGCACCATGACTGGCACGCTGGGCGGACGCGGCAACTTCCTCGCTGGACGCGTGGATCTCCTCGGTCGTTGCGGTCAGCGTCTGCACATACTGCATCGTCTGATCGGAGGCGCCCGTCACGGGGCGCAGCGAGCCGTCGATCGCGACCATCAGTGCGAGCTGTGGTGCGAGCAGCTCGAGGAGTTCCCCGTCCGATTGCCGGTACATCGCGGGATCGGAGTGCCGCACACTCCACAACCCGACGAGCTGCCCGGCATGATAGAGCGGGACCAGCATTTCCGATCCGGGCGTCTCGGCACCCGGCACCACGACCTGATCCCTGGCGAGGCCGTGCGCGACGACGGGTCGGCGCAACCGCAGCGCCTCGCCCGTAAGGCCGGCGTCGGCATCAAATCGAAACGTGCTGCCCGGCTGCGCCGCCGTGTCGGCGACGAGCTCCATTTGCCGGGTGCGTGGATCGTAGCGGGCAAATCCCATCTGCTCCCACGGCACCAGCTGCCGTGTCAGCTCCTGCACTCGTTGGAAGCTGTGACTCAGCGTCAGCTCGGCGGCGATCACCTGGGCGAGTCGCTGGATCAGATGCAGCTCGTCGGCGCGGACACCGAATCGCAGCACATGCAGGCTGCCGGCCGTTCCCAGCGCCAGGGCTCCAAAGAGGAGGACCCGCGTGCTGCCGGGAATCACCGCGTGGACGGCGGCCAGCCAACCCAGCGCCAACGCCGCGGACACGAGGTAGACGATTGACTCCCAGCGCAGGGTGAGCCGCGCGTCGACCCACGCGATCGTCTGCCCGAGTGCCAGCTCGAGGTAGAACGTTCCGTTTACGATGACCGGCAACAGCACGATGGTGAACGCGACGATCCAGGCGTTGTCGGCAGACAGCGCCGCCCCCGCGGTCGCGCCGCTCACGCGGGCATACATGAGGCCAACGAACGTCGATCCGGCGGTGAGATGGGCCGCATTCCCCAGCGCCGTGCGGACGGGCAGGCGACGCAGCAACACGTCGCCCACGAGCATGGCAAACGGCGCCACAATGGCGGCGAACGCCCACCCGCGATCGAGAATCGCGAACAGCATGGCGCCGAGGACGTAGGAGGAGAAGCCATTGCCGGGAAGCGCGATGCCGTAGCGACGGGTGATCGCGGCGACGAGGACCAGCAGCGCACCAGCGAGCGGCAGATTCTCGCCGGCGGGCACCCAGCCATAGACGTAGGCGGCAAGTCCGGCGCCGAAACTGACGAGCGCGGCGATGGCAACGACTACACGAACGATCAGCGCGGGCCGCATGAGCTGTGGCGCAAAGTCGGCGCCGTGGCGCGGTGTGTCAAGCGCGACTATCGTTCACGCCATGACCGTCACAATTGAATACTGCGTCATCTGAAATTACGAACCTCGGGCCACCGGTCTGGCGGCCGAAATCCGTGACGTGTACCCGCACGCTGAGGTGCGGTTGGTTCAATCCTCGGGCGGCGTCTTTGAGGTCGACGTCGACGGGCGCCGAGTCTACTCCAAGAAGTCGACCAAGCGCCATGCCGAACCGGGCGAAGTGGTGCGGCTGATTCGCGAGGCTGGCTCCGGTACGCAGTGAGAATTGCGATCTCCACCGGCGGCGGTGACGCGCCAGGACTGAACGCCGTCATCCGGGCCGCAGTGCTCAGCGCGGTGCACCGCGGCTGGGAGTGCGTGGGGATCAAGCGGGGGTTCGGCAGCTTACTCGGCGAGGGTGAGCTGATGCCCTTGGGCCCGCACGAAGTCCGCGGCATCACCCACCTCGGCGGCACGATCCTCGGCACGTCCAATCGCGGCAATCCTCTCAAGTGGCGCATGCAGCGGCCGGACGGCAGCTGGGAGGAGCGCGACCGCACCGAGGAGCTGCTCGAGTCGTTCCGCGCTAATCGTCTCGACGCCCTCATTGCGATCGGCGGAGAGGGCACCCTGGGCATCGTCCTGAGTCTCTGGAAGAAGGGACTGCCGGTCGTGGGCGTCCCCAAGACGATCGACAACGACGTCGGCGGAACAGTCGCGACGTTCGGTTTCGACACCGCCGTTTCCACGGCGACCGACGCGATCGACAAGCTGCACTCGACTGCGGAAAGCCACGAGCGCGTGATCGTCGTGGAAGTGATGGGCCGCAACGCGGGCTTCATCGCGCTCAATTCGGGAATTGCCGGGTCCGCCGACGTGATCCTGATTCCCGAAATCCCTTTCGACATCGACAAGGTCTGCGACAAGATCCGCCGCCGCGAGGCGGAGGGACGCCATTTCAGCATCGTGGTGGTGGCGGAGGGGGCAGCGCCAAAGGGCGGCACGGTCTCGCTGGTCGATCCCGCCCACGAGCGCCTCGGCGGCATCGCGGACAAAGTGGCGCACTCGATCGAGCAGATGACGGGCAAGGAGACACGATCCCTGGTGCTCGGCCACCTGCAGCGCGGCGGCGGCCCCACCACGTTCGATCGGATGCTGGCGCTGCGGTTCGGCGCGGCTGCGGTTCGCCTCGTCGCCGAGCGACAGTTCGGGATGATGGTGGCGCTACAACCGCCGCGGATCGTCGCCGTGCCGCTCGAAGAGGCGCTCGCGACCCCCCGTCGTGTACCGCTCGACTCCGACAGCATCGCAACGGCGAGGGACCTGGGTGTCAGCTTCGGAGACTGAACCGAGACATTTGTAGCAATCGACGGACACACCGGTCCCTATTGCAGCGTCGCATAACATCCAATGAGATAATTACTTACGACGCCAGCCCGGCATGGCACGTCTCTTCCCTAGGAGGAGCGCATTCAAGGAGGCACCATGAAACGCATCGTCATTATCGTCGGGCTGTTGCTCGGTCTTGCCAGCGGCGTCGCAGCGGCCCAAACCCGGGTCGGCATCTCGTTGAGTTTTGGAGATCCGAACTTCGCCGGACAAGTCGTGATCGGCCGGCCGTATTACTATCGCTACGCCCATCCGTACTACTACTACCGCTATCCCCCGTTTTACTATGCGCCACGGGTGATCGTGGTGCGGCCGTATCGCTACCACGCGCGCCGGTATCATCGTCGGGGGTGGTAGACCTGCGAGTTGAGTGAGAGGCGCCCGAACACGGCGCCTCTCGCTTTTCTATATTCCAGTAGTGCGCATATCCCGCGACCACTTCCTCCCCCCCGATCCCCAGGCATTTCTCGCAGCGGAGCCGTCCACAGGGCGGGTCATCGTCATTGCACCGACCCGCGCCGCCTGCGAAACGATCGAGCTCGCCCTCGGCCTGAAACTCGAGACGCTGCTCGAGCGCGAACATGGCGACGACATTCGCCGCCTGGCGGGAGGGGGCTCTGGTCAGGGCTTCGGAATCGTGGCGGGGACGGGCACGGGGAAGACGCTCGCCATTCGGAGCATGGCGGAGACGATCCTCAAGGCACCGCTGCGGGTGGGAGTGGTCAATCGCGAGCGGGAGGCCACGCCCGAGACACCCACTTGGAATGTCGTCATCATCACCACCGGAATCGCCCGCAGGTGGTTCCAAGACGGACTGATCACCGCCCAGGATACCCTGGTTGTGGACGAGATTCACCAGACCTCCGCCGAGATGGAGCTGTGTCTCGCGCTGGGGAAACGGGCGCGCTGCCGGTTCATCTGGCTGTCTGCGACCGTTGACCCCAGCTTCTACTCGGACTACCTCGACTCGGCCCAGGTTCTCGAGACCAGAGCGTTTGATCCAGCCAAGGCGGCGCAGGTAAACATCCTGGCGGAGCAACCCCTCGAGTTCTTGAACGATCGTTTCATAAAACGCGTCATGCGCGAGCGGCGCGGCGTCGCCGTGTTCGTTCCTACACGCGCCGAGGTGGAGCAGATCGCGAAGGAGCTAGGGGATCGCTGGCCCAATCTGGCCACGGCCTTCTACCACGGTGGCGAACCGATTCGCGTCATTCGCCCCTTTCTTGACGGTTTGGTCAAACGTCCGTTCCTCCTTGCAATGACCGCGGCGGGTCAATCTGCGCTCAACATCCGCGGCCTCGATACGGTCGTGATTTACGACGCCCGCTACACGAACGTCGTGGAGCGCGGTAAGAACGTGCTGACGCGCGCCTACTTGGGCGCCAACGAGATCCTGCAGATGGCGGGACGCGTGCACGGCCGCGTGCAGCACGGCGAGGTCTACATTCTGAGTGACCGAGACCTCGTCTTTGAGGAGCTCCGTCCCACCGCTCCCGAATTCCAGCTCGCTGGGGACGCCGAGCGCGTGGCGATCACGTGCGCCGCCATCGGAGTCGACGCCGCGGAGCTCGACTTGCCGGTCCCACTCGATCGCCGGGCGTACCGCGATAGCGTCGACGTGCTGACCGAACGAGGACTCATAGAGCACGGTAGACTAACGAGTTACGGCCGTGCGGTTGAGGCGATGCCGGTCGAGCGTCCCTGGGGGGAGCTGCTGTATCACGCCGAGCCGCCGCTCGTTCCCCTGGTCGCGGTCGCGTCCAACATCGAGTCACTGCATCGCATGACGAGGGAAGAACGGCAGCTGGGTGGCCTGATCGTACCGGGTTCCGATCACGTCACCGCCTACAACGTCTACGCGGAAGCGGTGAACAAGTACGGATACCTCGGCGAAGTGTATGGGCTGCCGCGACACCTCTTCCGTGAAGAGGAAATCGAGCGCTGGGCCGAGGACCGCGGCGTGCTCGTCAAGGCGATCGAAGACATCGCTCTGGGCACGGCATCGGTCTACCGTCAGCTCGAGGTCCCCCTCCCTGCCAAGCTGCCGCACGGTGACCGCAAGACGCTCGAGCTTTTTGCTGACCTTTTGGCCAAGATCATGCCGTTCGCACTCGTGATCGACGAGCAGACGGCCGATGGCCGGGAAGCGCGCGTCAGCCGCAGCTCCGTGTGCGGCAGCTGGGGCGCCATCGCCGGATCGCTCCGGTACTTCGCCGACCGGTTCGGTGTCCCGCGTGCCAGCATCGAAGGGACGCAGATCCCGGAGCGCGCCATTCGGCGGTATGCGCGCAAAGGCAGGCCCGAAGTGGTCTTCGAGCGGCAGCGGAGGCGCGAAGGTCTGATGGTCGTGCGGACCGTCGAGTACTTCGGTTTCACGCTCGAGCGGGAAGTCGAGCCCTTGCGGAGCCCGTTTCCAGACGAGCTCGTCGAGTCGGCCCGCCGCGCGCTGGCTGAGGCGCTACTTGCGGGCGAGACACCTCATCCGGATCAAGGAAAGGTCCGGCGGGCGTTGGAGCGGTTCGGTCACTACTGGCGGCGCTCAGGTGGCCGGCTGAGCCAGGCCGACAAGGAGCGGGTCGGCGAACAGATTGCAGCGCAGCTTTCAGGCGTGAACTCCTGGGATTCGTTCATCGGGAGTCGGGTTTCCTTAGACCCTGACGCGGCGATTTCCGAGGGCGAACGCCACCGACTCGACGCCCTGCCCTCATCAGTTTTCCTGTATGGCGATCGCGTTCCGTTGGATTACGACGTCGACCAGGGAGTGGGTGTCGTGCGGCTGCGTCTCAAGGAGGGTCAGGCGCGCCGGCTCCATCCAAAAGACCTACCGCCGTTCGACCGGCCGGTGCGCTTCACGGTGACCCGTGGCAAGCACGAGGCGGTCCGCGCCAGTTCGCTGGATGAGCTGCGACAGGGATTACGGAATCTCGGCAGCGGGCATCGGGCGCGAGTGACGCGCGGCGGCCGCCGGCCGAGACGACGCTAGCGCTTCGCGGTCACCTCGAGCAAGGTTAACCAGAGGGCATCATACGCGTCTCTCGCATCAGCGAGCGGAACGCCGGTCGCCAGCGCGACGGCACATCCGTCGACGACGGCTTCACGGGCTGCGTCTTCAAATGCCGCGTTCCTGGCCGATCGGTCAATCAGGCCGGCGGAGCACAGGCTGATCCAGGCGCGGGCCGTACCATCCTCCGCCTGACGGCGCAGCTCTTCCCAGCAGGCGTCGAGTCCGGCGGTTCCGGGGGCGCTCCGCCAGGCCTGCTCCAGCGCCGCGCTCCGCGAGGCCGCAATCTGGGAAGCGGCGGCCCGCAGCAACCGGCCGCGTGATGCGTAGTGATAGAGGATTAAGCCTTTCACGACCCCGGCGCGCCGTGCGACGGCGTCGAGTGTAAATCCTTCGACGCCCCCGCGCTGCAAGGTTTGCACGGCGGCGTCGAGGATGTTGGAGCGGGTGGAGGCGGCGTCCTTGGGCACGTTGTTGTCCCGGCGGTCAATGGTAAGGGTCAGTAAGGAGGGCGCAAGCCGAAACAAACCAGCAACCTTTTGACCTATGAGCGAGTCTCATCTTGACACGAATCTAACAGCAGCGTCGGATCCGGATGAAACCTTGGACCTGCAGGTTTTGTATGAGGATAACCAACCCATGATCGACAAACCCGTCAGCCCCGCGGGCAATGTGCCCGCCACGTTTTCTCCTCTTGTGCGCGCGGTCATCGACTCCGTCACCGAGGGCATCGTCATTTTCGATCAGCAGGGCCGGTTGCTCTACGCCAACGCCTCGGCCCGGCGAGCGATCGACGGCCAGAACGGCGACGTCCGAAACCGACTGCAGAGTCTCGGGGCGCGATTCGCTCCCCTCAAGAGCGGCACGCAGAGTCTCGGCGAAGCAGCGATCCTCCCCCCGACTGGGGCACTCACCCTCGCCGAACGCGAGCGCCAAGCCATCACCGACACACTACAAGACACCAGTGGCAAGCTCGCGGAAACGGCGCGCCGGCTCGGTATCAGCCGCACCACGTTGTGGAGACGCCTCAAGTCATACGGGATGGACGGCTTCCGCGCCTCTCCCTAGGCTCCTAGCTTCCCCGGGGGATGCCCTCCCCCGACCACGAGCCGCAGCCGTTCATCATCGAGGAATACGTCCGCTGGTCGGACGTAGACTTCGCCGGCATCATTTTCTACGGATCCTACGTGCGCCTGTTCGAGATCGCCGAAACAGAAATGTTTCGGCACTGCGGTCTCGCGTACGCCAGCATGTTCGACCAGTACGACATCTTCCTTCCCCGAAAAGCGGTGCACAGCGAGTTCTACTGGCCGGCTCGCCTCGATGATCGCCTGCGCATCGGCGCCTACGTAGGCAAAGTCGGGACCAAATCGCTGACCCTCCACTTTGATGTTCTGCGTCCGGACGCGCGTGCGCTGGGTGCGGCCGGATGGATGGTGCTGGTCTCGGTCGATCGCCAGGAACTGAAGCCCACCCCGCTCCCCAAGGGACTGATCGCATCTCTCGCGCCGCACACCTTGAGCCCCGACGCGGCGCGGAGGGCGCTCGGAGTCGCGCCATCACCTCGCTGAGAGCGGTCCCTGCCCTGCTGGTTCTGCTGGCAGGTTGCGACGGCGCGGGTCGCTCCGAGCAGCCGCTGCTGCTCGATGCAACCGTCGCCTTTCCACCGCGCGACACGGTCCGGTTTTCGCTTCCGGCGACGACGCATCGCTGCACGGACGGACGGTCGATGCTGCTCGAGGCCGTAAGCCCCGAAGGGAACGGCGTGCTCGTGCTTCTGCATTTTCGCGACAGTCTCGTTTCGGCGTCCTATCCAGCCGTGGCGCCGGGTGACACCACGGCCCCCGGCGCGGTGGTCGCGGTGCGCTATCTGATGCGCGATGTGTCGCGTGGGTTCTACTTCGATACCGGCGCGGTTCAGGTCCGTCGTGAGGCGCGAAAACTCGCTGGGCATATTCAAGGATCGGGCATCGAGACGGGCATTCGCACGCCGACCCGTATCGAGTACCGCGACGTTCCCCTGCCGCGGCAGACCGACACGGTGTCTTGCGCCTTCGTGCCGTGACGACATCACGCGACGTGCGCGTGGGTTTCATCGGCTCTGGATTCGCCCGGCGCGTCCAGCTGCCGGCGCTCGCGCTCGTCCCGGGCACCAAGCCCACCGCCATCGCGAGCGGGCACCGCGCTAACGCCGAAGCCGCAGCGCGGGAGTTCGGGCTGCCACATGTGTTTGCTGACGGCCTGGAGCTCGCCGGCTCCCCGGACGTGGATCTCGTCGTCGTGTCGTCCACGCCCGATTCGCACGCCCGCTTCGCGATCGCGGCGCTGGAAGCGGGAAAGCACGTCTTGTGCGAAAAGCCGATGGCGCTTGACGCATTTGACGCCGCGCAAATGGTGACAGCATCCGAACAGCACGCCGACAGCCTGGCCTGGATTGACCACGAATTGCGGTACGAGCCCAACCGGCGCCGCGCGCGCGAGCTCATCCGGTCCAACGCGATTGGCGAGCTGCGGCACATCGAATTGTCGCTCAAGCCGTACCTGCGAGGAGACGGCCGTCCCCAGGCCTTCGACGCGCCGTGGAATTGGTGGTTCGACGTCTCGCGCGGCGGCGGCATTCTGGGCGCGGTCGGATCGCATCTCATCGACCTGTGCCGGTTTTGGAGCGGGAGCGAAATCACCTACGTCGCCGGGCTCGTCGAGACGTTCGGCAAACAGCGCAAAGAGGAGATGGGTGCGGTGCATCAGGTTACCGCCGATGACTACGCGAGCTGCGTGCTGCAAACGCGAAGCGGCGCCGTCGCGACGATCACGCTCAGCACCGTCGCGCTCCACGGACCCGGCCATCTCGGCCAGGTGACCGGCAGCGAAGGAACATTGCTCCTGAGCGGCGAGACGAAGCTCGAGCTCGGCAAGCCGGGCGGACCGCTTGAAGACATCTCCGCGCCGGACGATCTCTGGGAGAAGACGAAGCCCAACAACATGTGGGCCCGTTCGTTCGTCCGGCTGATGCGGGAGATGGTCCAGGTGATCCGCGGGGGCGCGCCGCAGGCCGAGCCGGCCACGTTCCGCGACGGCTGGCAAATACAGCGCGTGCTCGACGCGATCCGCGGCGGGCGCGGCGTCCGGTTAGATTGAGGCCGTGGAACAGACCTATTTCCGCAAGGGATTCGGCCTCAAAGGCGCCATCGAAGGCGCGCTCACGGCCGATTACCACAGCCGTGTGGTCGATCTCATTCGCGCGTCGGGGTACACGCTCGAGGCCGGCGACTTGCGATTCCGGCTCGCCGGCGAATTCGGGTTCTGCTACGGCGTGGACCGCGCGGTCGAGTATGCGTACGAAACGCGCACCAAGTTCCCGGACAAGCGCACATTCCTGGTGGGCGAGATCATCCATAACCCGCATGTCAATCAGAAGCTGGCGGCGATGGGCGTCGAGTTCCTGCACCGGCCGCAAGGAAGCGACGGCGAGTTCGACTTCGGCGCGGTCAAGACTGATGACGTCGTCATCCTCCCCGCGTTCGGCGTGACGGTGCGGGACTTCGAACGGCTGCGGGAGACGGGCTGCGTGCTCGTCGACACCACGTGCGGTTCGGTGTTGAACGTCTGGAAGCGCGTGGAGGTGTACGCGCGCGACGGCTTCACCGCCTTGATCCACGGCAAGAATTACCACGAAGAGACGAAGGCCACGTCGAGCCAGGTGAACAAGTATCCCGGGGGCAAATACCTGGTGGTGCGGGATATGACCGAGGCTCGCATCGTCTGCGAGTACATCGAGGGACGGGGGACCAGGGACGAGTTTCTCGAGCAGTTCACGGGCAAGATGACTCCCGGCTTCGATCCCGACCGCGACCTGCAGCGCGTCGGCGTCGCCAACCAGACCACGATGCTGTCCGGGGAATCGCTGGCGATCGCGGGAGAAGTCGCCAAGAGCATGGCGCGACGCTGGGGCGCGGAGTATCTGGGACAGCATTTCCGCACCTTCGACACGATCTGTTCGGCGACCCAGGAGCGGCAAGACGCCGTCCTCAAGCTGATCGCCGAGCCGCTCGATCTGATGGTCGTGATCGGCGGCTACAACTCGAGCAACACGACGCACCTCGCGGCCATCTGCCATGAGAAGGTCACGACCTACCATATCGAGGATGCCGCCTGCATCGGGATAGACGATGGCAGCATCCGCTATCGCCCGGTCGGGGCGCATTCCACCGAAGAGCGGCGCGAACGGTGGCTGCCCGAGGGCCGGCTCACGATCGGGATTACAGCGGGGGCGTCGACGCCGAACAACAAGATCGGCGAGACGATTGAACGGATCATCACGCTGCGTGGGGCCACATTGAACGAGGTTCTCAGCTAGGCCGGTTTCGGGTATATTTCGGGTATGCCGCTGTCGCGTTTCCACCCTGTCATCGAACGCTGGTTCTCCAACCGGTTCGCCGAGCCCACGGAGCCGCAACACCGCGCGTGGCCCGTCATTCAACAGGGTGGCGACGTCCTCATCGCGGCGCCGACGGGCTCCGGTAAGACGTTCGCGGCGTTCCTCTCCGCGATCGACGGGTTGGTGCGGCAGGGGCTGACCGGCGAGCTGCGCGATGAGACGCAGGTCGTCTACATCTCACCGCTGAAAGCACTGTCGAACGACGTTCAAAAGAACCTGTCGGAGCCGATGGCGGAGATCCGCGCGACGCTGGCAGAGCAGGGGCTGCCCGACGTCGAGGTGCGGACGTTGCTCCGGACCGGCGACACGCCGCAGGCGGAGCGGCAGGCGATGCTCAAGCAGCCGCCCCACATCCTCGTCACGACGCCGGAATCCCTGTACCTGATCCTCACGTCCGAGCGCGCGCGCGAGATGCTGCGGTCGGTACGCACGGTGATCGTCGATGAGATCCACGCGGTGGCGCGGGACAAACGGGGGAGCCACCTGGCGCTGTCCCTCGCCCGGCTCGACGCGCTCATTGGGAAGCGTCCCCAGCGGATCGGCCTGTCCGCGACGCAGCGACCGATTGAAGAGATCGCGCAATTCCTGGTCGGGACCGGCCAGCCGCTGCCGACGATCGTGGACGCCGGCCACATCCGCACGCTCGACCTGGCCCTCGAGATTCCGTCATCGCCGCTCGAGGCGGTGATGTCGGCGGAGGTGTGGGAAGAGGTCAACAGCCGCATCGCCGAGCTGATTTCGCAGCACCGCACGACGCTCGTCTTCGTCAATACGCGGCGCTTGTGCGAGCGCATGGCGATGCAGCTCTCCGAGCGTCTCGGCGCAGATCACATCACCAGCCATCATGGCAGTTTGTCGCGAGAAAAGCGCTTGGAGGCCGAGGAGCGGCTGAAGCGGGGCGAGCTGCAGGCCCTCGTCGCCACGGCTTCGCTCGAGCTGGGGATCGACATCGGCAGTGTTGATCTGGTCATTCAGGTGGGATCGACGCGCTCGATCGCCACGCTGCTGCAGCGGGTCGGCAGGGCGGGGCACCGGCTGGGCGCCGTGCCTAAGGGCCGGGTTTTCCCGCTGTCGCGAGACGAGTTGATCGAGTGTTCCGCGCTGCTCAGGGCAACCCGCGAGGGCCGGCTCGATCGACTGATCATCCCCGACAAGCCGCTCGATATCCTGGCGCAGCAGATCGTCGCCGCGGCCGCGGGGGAGGAATGGGACGAGGGCGATCTGTACGAACGCGTGCGTTCCGCTTACCCGTATCGGGATCTCTCCCGCGCCGAGTTCGACGACGTCGTGCAGATGCTCGCCGAGGGCTTCACGACCCGGCGCGGGCGCCGCAGCGCGCACATCCATTACGACGGCGTCAACCGCAAGCTCACGGGACGCCGCGGCGCGCGGATCGCCGCGATCACTTCGGGCGGCGCAATTCCCGACCTCGGCGATTATCGCGTGATACTCGAGCCGACCGAGACGTTCGTCGGCACGCTGAACGAGGACTTCGCGATCGAGAGCACGCCCGGCGACATCTTCCAGCTCGGCAACACGTCCTACCAGATCGTCAAAGTCGAATCGGGACAGGTGCGCGTGGCGGACGCCAAGGGCCAGCCCCCGACGTTGCCGTTCTGGCTCGGGGAGGCGCCCGGCCGCACCAACGAGCTGTCGGAGGCAGTCTCCAGGCTGCGCCAGGATGTGGCGGACCGGTTGGATGATCCGCCCGCCGCGATCCAGTGGCTTGTCGAAACGATCGGCCTCAATGAGGCGGGCGCCCGCACGATCGTCGAATACCTCGGGGCCACGCGCCAGATCCTCGGTACGATTCCGACCCAGCAGTGTCTCGTGCTGGAGCGCTTCTTCGATGAAGCCGGCGGCATGCAGCTCGTGCTGCACGCGCCCTTCGGCAGCCGTGTCAACCGCGCCTGGGGGCTGGCGCTGCGCAAACGCTTCTGCCGCAGCTTCAATTTCGAGCTACAGGCGGCGGCAACCGAAGACGCGATCATCCTGTCTCTTGGTCCGCAGCACAGTTTTCCGCTCGAGGACGTATTTCAGTACTTGAAGCCTGCAACTGCGGAACACCTCCTGGTGCAGGCGATGCTCGACGCCCCGGTCTTCGGGACCCGCTGGCGCTGGAACGCGACCCGCGCGCTCGCGGTGCTGCGCTTCCGCGGCGGCAGAAAAGTGCCGACGCCGCTGCAGCGCATGGAGGCCGAGGATCTGGTCGCGGCGGTCTTCCCCGATCAACTCGCCTGTCCCGAGAACCTGGTCGGTGACCGGGAGATTCCCGATCACCCTCTCGTGAATCAGACGATCGCCGACTGCCTGCTCGAGGCGATGGATTTTCCGGGCCTGAAACGCGTGCTCGAGGGGATGGAAGCGGGCCAGTTCACGTTGATCGCCCGCGACACGACCGAGCCTTCGCCGTTGTGTCTCGAGGTCCTGAACGCGCGGCCCTACGCATTCCTCGACGATGCGCCGCTCGAGGAGCGGCGCACGCAGGCCGTGATCACGCGCCGCGGGCTGGATGTGAAGACGGCCGACGAATTCGGCAGGCTCGATCAGTCCGCCATCGACCTCGTGAAAGAACAGGCGTGGCCTGATCCCGAGAATGCCGATGAGCTGCATGATGCGCTGCTCGTCATGGGCGCAGTACCGAATGCGGAAGTCGGAACGCGGAATGCGAAATGGACGGATGAGTTCGCGAAGCTGGTTGGCGTGGGGCGCGCGACCGTAATGGACGGGCGGCTGTGGGTGGCGACCGAGCGGTTGCCGATGGTCCGAGCCGCGTTCCCCGGCGCTCCCAACGAGCCAGCCGTCACACCGCCCGAGCGCGAACAAGCCAAGGCTTGGACCCGAGAGGACGCGATTCGCGAGCTGGTGCGTGGGCGGCTGGAAGTGATCGGCCCGACGACCGCCGCGGACATCGCCGCAGTGCTGGGGCTGCCGGCCGGGGACGTGGATTTCGCGCTGGCGGGGCTGGAGCATGAAGGCTTCGCACTCCGGGGCCGCTTTTCCGCCGGCGCCCTGGGCACGGAGTGGTGCGAGCGCCGGCTGCTGGCGCGGATCCATCGCTACACGCTCGACCGGCTGCGCAAAGAGATCGAGCCCGTCACGGCGGCCAACTTCCTGCGGTTCCTTTTCAAATGGCAGCGTCTTGCGACCGGGTCGCGCGCCGAGGGGCCGGAGGGGCTGGCTGCCGTGCTCGACGTGCTCGACGGCTACGAGCTGGCGGCCGGGGCGTGGGAGTCCGAGGTGCTCCCGGCGCGGCTCACCGACTATGACCCCCTCTGGCTCGACGGGCTGTGCCTGTCCGGCGAAATCGCGTGGGGACGGCTAACCGCAATTCGAAATGCGGAAGTCGGAATGCGAAATCGCAAGGTCGGGCCGGTGCGCTCTACCCCGATTGCACTGTTCCGCAGAGAACGCGGGGAGATCTGGCGAGCCGGGAGCCCCGAGGTGGATCCCGCGACGCTGCCGCTCTCGTCGACGGGCAAGGCGTTGCTCGCGGCGTTCGAGTCGCGCGGCGCGCTGTTCTTCGGCGATCTCGTCAACGCGACAGGGTTGTTGCGAACCGAAGTCGAGAAGGGACTCGCCGAGCTGGTCGCGTGGGGACTCGTGTCGTCGGACAGCTTCGCCGGATTGCGCGCGCTACTCGTGCCGTCCGATCGCCGGCGGCCGCTGGGCGGGGGGTATCGGCGGCGCGGCCGCATCGCGCCGTTCGGCGTCGAGACGGCAGGCCGTTGGGCGCGGACGCACGCCAGACCGCCGATTGCCGAAGAGCAGGTCGCCGAGGCGGTCGCCTGGCAGCTGCTCAGGCGGTACGGCGTGGTGTTCCGGCGTCTGGTGCAGCGCGAGACCTTACTCGCGCCGTGGCGCGACATCCTGCGCGTCTACCGGCGGCTCGAAGCACGTGGCGAGATCCGGGGCGGCCGGTTCGTGGGCGGCTTTTCCGGGGAGCAGTATGCATTACCGGAGGCAATCGGACTGCTCCGGACCACGCGGAGGGAGCCGGGAGCAGAGGAGTTGATAGCCGTGAGTGGGGCCGATCCGCTGAACCTGGTCGGGATTCTCACGCCTGATGAAGCGGTTCCCGCGATCACCACCAACCGCGTCCTCTACCGCGACGGCGTACCGATCGTCGTGAAAGAAGGCGAAGGGAAGGGCGAGCGATTCCTGGTGGATGTGCCGGCCGAAGAGCGCGACATCCTGCGGGGCGCGCTCCTGCGGCGCCGCCCGGCGCCGCTCGTGCGCACCTACCTCGGCAAGAGTAAGGCGGCCGGCTAGGCTTTCAGCTTCTCGAGGTACTTGCTGCGCAGCTTCGCGACTTTGGGCGCAATGACGGCGCGGCAGTACGGCTGGTTCGGATTCCTTCTGTAGTACTCCCGGTGGTACTCCTCGGCGGGATAAAACGCCTTCAGCGGCTCGATCTTCGTCACGATCGGGTCGTCGAACACGTGCTCGGCCTCGAGCTCCTTCACGACGTCCTCGGCGGTGCGCCGCTGCTCGTCATCGTGATAAAAGATGGCGGAGCGATACTGGGTCCCCACGTCGCCCCCCTGGCGGTCGGGCGTGGTGGGATCGTGCAAGGTGAAAAACACGCCCAGCAAGTCGCGATACGAGAGCTCGTCCGGGTCGAACGTCACCTGCACCACTTCGGCGTGCCCCGTCGTGCCGGTGCACACGGCCTCGTAGCTCGGCTTGGGGACGTGGCCGCCCGAATAGCCGGAGGCGACCTTCGTGACGCCGCGCAGCTGCTCGAAGACGGCCTCGAGGCACCAGAAGCAGCCGCCCGCGAGCGTAGCGAGTTCAGTTGTCATGCTCTCATTCTCGCTCCCTCGTCAATAGGCGGCGAACGTGATCGGCTGACGAATCGTCACCCGCGCGGCCCGGCCATGGAGGCGGGCCGGCCGATACACCGCGGCCAGGACCACGCGTTTCGCCTCGGCATCGAAGACTGGATTCGGGGTCTGGACGACTTTCACCGTCGCCGGCTGGATGCGGCCGGTCGTGTCGAGCGTCGCTTCCACGATTACGGTGCCGCCGATGCGCAGCGCCTGCATCTCCGGCGCGTAGCGGATCGGCGGATACGAGATCAGCGCGGGCTGCTCATCCACCGCACCCACCACCGCCGGTGCGCCCAGCGGGGCCGACCTGGTGGCCGGCTGACCGCGGCCATTGATGCGTATCGAGTCCGCTAGGCGTTTCAGGAAGGGCGCCAGATCGACCCCGCGCGCTGTCAAATCCCGGTAGCCCGCCAGTCCCGCTGCGAACGCTACCGCCGCTGAGCTGTCACGCTGTTTCGCATGCCAGGCGAGGCCCTGGACGAGTTGTGCGTACACGCGCTCTCCAGGAGTGGCCTCGTTGGCGCTGTCGAGCGCCTCCTCGGTCAGGGCCAGCGCGCTATCGGCACGATGGGCGCGCAATTGATCGCGTGCCGCTCCGACAAGCATGGTCGGGCTTTTCGGCGCTGGTGGCGTCAGCGTGAAGCTGAGATCGATGCTGCTTCGGACGGCGTGCCCTTTCACCCGTCCTGGCGCGAACGTCGCCGCCAGCAGCATGTCGCGGAGTGGCTCGATGAATCCGGAATCGGGGACGTCGAGCACGCGAAAACTCTGCGCCTCGACGTGCCCCGTGCTGTCCACGATCGCAGTGATAAGGGCCTGGCCACCCAGACGGCGGCGCCGCAGCGCCGGTGGATAGGTCAGCGAACGTCCTGTCTGCCAGGTGGCCGGCTCGTCCAACTGACTCGCGCTGTACACACGCATGCCGCGCGAGACAGACTCGAAGACTGCCTCGAGCCCGGGCGCCACTTGATCGAGCCCGTTGACCCGGAGGGGCGTATACAGGCCAATCGCGGAACGGAAATTCTCGCTGGCCAGACTATCGCTGCCGCGCAGGTGCTCGAGTATGGCGCGCCAGACAAAGACATGCACGGAATCCATCAGGTACGGCGCAGATTCGAGTGCACCGGTCAGTGTGCTGTCGGCTTGATCGAACTTGCGCCCGGTGATGTAAGCCCGAGCGGTGGCTATGAGTCCGTCAGTGCGGCCTTGTGCTGCAAGGACCGGTGCGAAGAGGACGAAGGCAACCGCGAGGGAAGAACGGCGCGACACGGTAACGGGTTATTTGACCGGCTGGACGGCGCTTCGTCAACCCCTGCCGATCAATGCGTCATAATGAAGCGCGCGACCACCTGGTTGTAGAAGCTGGGATTGCCGGCATTCGGGGGGTGCGCGGCACCGGGAATCACAATCGTCGTGTCGCTCCGCAGGCAGCGCGCCAGCTCGTCGCTGATGAGCTGAAACATGCGCGGGCTGCGCTCGCCCCTGACGAGCAGCACGGGAGTCGTGATCCGCCCGAGCTCCGCGCAGGACACCGTCGGGAAATACTGCTCACGATTGGCGAGCAGCTCGTGTCGCAGCTCGAAGGCGTGTGCGAGCACGTCAGCGCGGGCCGACGGGGAGAGCTGGTCGAACCGGCCCCGCCCGTTCATGGCGTCGTAGAATGCGCGCAATCCCGCCACCGAGTCACCGCGTGCGAACGCGGCCCGCGCAGGATCGAAGGAGTTCGTGTAGAACGCGCGCCGGGCCGCGTCTCCCTCCTCGGAGGCGGTGAGCAGTGGGAAGATCGGGGGCTCGGCCAGGACGAGCGAGCGCACGAGCTGTGGATGGTCGAGCGCCAGCGCGAGAGCGGTGTACGCGCCATACCCCGAACCCACGACGTGCGCCGGCGCGATGTCCAGTGTCAGCAGCATCGCCGCCAAGTCTTCGGCATGCAGTTTGGGCGAATAGATCTGGTCGTCGTCCACCTGAGGATTGGGCGGATGATAGCGGCGGCTGTAGACGAGGACACGATAGATTTGCGCGAACTGTGTCTCCTGTCCGTTCCACGATCGCAGGTCCCCCAACGAGCCGTGGACGAATACCACGGGGGCAGCCCCGCTGTCGCCGATGAGGCGGTAGGTGAGCCGCGTACCGTTGAACGACGTGGCGTGGAGCGTACGATCGAACGTGCGGAGCGGCCGAGCCGCCGGTGCCGCGGGCCCGGTTTTCTCCGGGGCCGGGTTTCCGCCGCACGCGACGACCAGCAGACAGCACACCAGAATTCGCATATCTACAGAATTACGTGCCGCGCCGAGAAACGCCACTAGCTGACCAGCCAGGCCGCTGCAGCAGCGACTTTTTGCTCGGCCCGCCAACGGCCGATGCCCTCACCCAGCGCCGCGACCCGGGACTTCGCTTGGCTCGGCAAGCGACGCAGGGCCTTGCCCAGTAACTCGTAGACCTCGCGCTCGAGCACGACACGAACGGTCACGTCGGAGTGCTTCAGGCCATCGACGAGCACGGTGCGGAACAGCCGACCTTCCGACGCGTGCGCGCGCATGTGCTGATTGGCGATGCTGGCGGGATCGGTGAGCGAGGCGACGACGACCACCGCGCTGCGCAGACGATAGTGTTCACGGTATTCAGCCACCAAGGCCGCGATCGTGCGACGAGAGAAGCGCTCGATGCCGCGCACCAGGCGCGTCACCTTTGCGGTGTCGGTTTGCGCGGTGCCGAAGCCGGCGTGATAGGGTTGGCGCGAGTCCGCCACGCCGGGATCGGCGAGCTCGATGACCCGGCTGTCGAGAACAACGGGTTTCGCCGAATTCGCGATCAGCACGGCCGCGGCCCAGCCGGTTTTCACGCGAAAGCCAAGGGTGCAGGATTGTCGAGCGCTCATCCCCAGTCCTTGGAATCGGGTGCGACGCGGCGCATGGCTCGCAAAAACGTAAATGCGTGTGGCGTGTGGCGTGCCGCGTCGAAACTCGATGTATCTGCGCCCCACGCCGCACGCCGCACGTCTGCCTGCAGTCCTTCCACTTGCTCTGCGAGCACGTTCACGGTGCCGTCGTCCTTGGCCAACTTACCGGTTACCAACACGAACGGCTCACCGCGGACGGCGGCGCGGCAGCGATCGTAGACATCGGGCCGCACGATCACGTTCGTCATTCCCGTTTCGTCTTCGACCAACAGGAAGACGATTCCCTTGGCGGTCTCGGGGCGCTGGCGCGCGACGACGAGACCCGCGACCAGGCATTTGACGCCGGCTTTGAGGTTTGCCAGGTCCCGGTTGAGCGTCAGGCCAGGCGGTAACGCGTTACGTACCAACGACAAGGGATGCCCGCTGGCCGAGAACCCGAGCGTGGCGTACTCGGCCAGCAGGCGCTCGTGAGCTGCCAGCCCGCCGAATGCCAGCAGCTCATGGGGATGATTCAGGGCGAGCTCGAGCTGGCGCCGGCCGCGGCCGTCGCCCGATTGGGACGCCTGAGGCGGCAGCCAGAGACCGACTTGCCACAGCAGCTCGCGCCGTGTCAGACCGAATCCGTCACAGCCGCCGACCCACATGAGCGCTTCGATCGCGGTGCGTTTGAGCTTCGGCGGCGCGCGCCGGATGAAATCACCCACGCTTTTGAATGGACCATGTTGCTCTCGCTCGACGACGGTTGCCGTGGCAGTCTCTTCGCTCCAATGGCGAATGAACCCCAACCCGACTCGGAGTGCTGACGATTCCCGATTCCCGTTTCCCGATTCCCGTTCAACCGTGCACCAGACGTCGCTGACGTTCACGTCCGGCAGTCGCATGGCGATGCCGTTGCGCATGGCATCGCGTCCCAACGCGTCGATCGAATAGAAGCCCATCGGCTGATTATTGAAGAGTGCGACGTAATACTCGACTGGGTGATAGTGTCTGAGCCATGCCGACTGGTAGGCGAGCAGACCGAACGCCGCGGCGTGTGACTTGGGAAATCCGAACTCGCTGAACGCAGTCACCTGGCCGAACACCTTCTCGGCCGTGGCTTCGGGAACGCCGCGGGCCATCGCTCCCGCGCGAAACTCCTCCCAGAAGCCGGCAATCAGATCATGAGAACGGCGGCGGCTCATCGCGCGGCGCAGCGCCTCGGACTGGCCGGGCGTGAATCCCGCGAGCGCCTGGCACACCTGCAGCACCTGATCCTGATAGAGGATGACGCCGAGCGTTTCGGCGAGGCATTCGCGCAGCAGGGGATGATCGACGGGCGGCTCGTACGGCCTGCCGGCGGCGTGCGCGCGGCGCTGCTCCTCGCGCCGGCGCACGTAGGGATTCACCGCGCCGCCGACGATCGGTCCCGGTCGCACGATCGCGACTTCGACCGCGAGGTCTTCGAGATTGCGCGGCCGGCTCCGGCGGATCATCTGGATTTGGGCCCGGCTCTCGATCTGGAACAGACCAATCGTGTCGCCGGCGCAGATGCGGTCGTAAATCGCCGGATCCTCGAAATCGATGCGCGACAGATCGGGCGGAGTCCCCGTGCGGCGCGCGATCAACTCGACGCACTCCTCCACCAGCGACAGCATGCCGAGCGCGAGGAAGTCGATCTTGATGAAGCGCGCGTCGTCGCACGAATCCTTGTCCCACTGGCAGACAACCCGGTCTTCCATCGCGGCGCGCTCGAGCGGGACGATCTCCACGAGGGGCCGGGAAGAGAGGATCATCCCGCCTGGATGTTGCGACACATGTCGCGGCAGCCCGCGGATTTCGTTGGCGAGCTGACACAGCTCCTTCCAGAGCGGTGCATCTTTTCGCCCTGCAAAACCGGGAAGGTGCTCCAGCTCGTCCGACAGTCTGTCCGCCCGACCGTCCGACAGTTTTGCGACCAGTTCAATTTCGCCCAGCGGCAAGTCGAGCACCTTGCCGATTTCGCGCACCGCGGACCGCAGCCGATACGTGGGGAACGAGCACACCAGTCCTGCGTGCTCGGCGCCGTAGCGCGTGTATACGCGGCGGATCAGCTCCTCGCGGATCTCGCGCGGGAAATCGAGATCGATGTCGGGTACCGATGCCAGTGTCTCGTTCAGGAACCGGCCGAGGAAGAGTTTGTTGGCGATCGGGTCGATGTGGGACAGACCGAGGAGATAGCAGACGATAGAAGAGACCGACGAGCCGCGTCCCCGGCCCGGCAGCAGATTGCCGCTGGCGCGGCGCGAGCCGCGCCGAATGTCGGCCGCGACGTCGCGCGCCAAGTCGAAAAGGTCATGATAAACAAGAAAGAAGCCGCTGAGCTTGTGATGCTCGATGAGCCGCAGCTCTTTATCGAGCCGGCGCGCCGCCTGCGCGTGATAGAGCGAGCCCGGCGGGTAGCGTTCCTGCATCCTGGCATAGCACCGCTCGGCCAACGCCTGCGGCGCGGGCGCGCGACCCGAGCCGCGGAAGTCGGGAAAGGTGTAGCCCAGGTCGCGCGTCAGGTCGAAGCCCTTACAGCGCTCGGCGATGGCCAGCGTAGTGGCGACAGCATCAGGACAGTCAGCGAACAGCGCGACGACTTCTTCCAGTGGCCGCAAGTAAAACTCGCTGTTCGGATTTCGCATCCGATGCGAGCCGTCGAGCGTCGTGCGATGGCGGATCGCCACCATCACATCGTGCAGCCGATGCCGCTCGCGCGTGTGGTAGTGCACTTGCCCAGTTGCCACGACGGCAAGCTGTACGCGGTTCGCTATCTCGATCAGTGCGCGGGTCAGAGCGAAATCCCCCCGGACTCGATTTCGCTGAATCTCAACAAAAAACCGATCGCGGCCGAACGTGGCCCTGCATTCTTCCGCGAGCTTTCGGGCCGCGCTGAGACCCCCGGTCTCGAGCGTTCGCGGCACCAATCCGTCGCGGCGCGATCCGGAGAGGATAATCAGCCCCTCCTGGCGCGCCGCGATGGCCGTCAGCGGCAGCCGCGGGTCGAGCCGCTCGGCCCCGAGGTGCGCTTCCGTGAGCAAGCGGCAGAGATTCGTGTAGCCCTGCGCAGTCTCGGCGAGCAAAATCAGATGGCGGCCATCGGTGAGTGTGATTTCGGCGCCGGTGATCGCCTGCAGGCCGAGCGGCTGCGCGGCGTGCGCGAACGCGAGCGAGCCGTAGATGCCGTTCGTGTCGGTGAGCGCCAGGGCGGGAAGCCCTAGACGGTGCGCTTCGGCGAGGAGCTCATCGGGCGGTGAGGCGCCGTCGAGGAAGGAGTAGGCGGAGTGGCAATGAAGCTCCGCATAGGACGGCCGATCAATCATGGCTGCTGCATGAACCAAAGACCTGTCATGAGATCCTGAAATACAACCACGCGCTTTCCTCCTTCCAACAACAACTCCAGATACGATCGCGAAATCGGTTGACGCCACCATTCATCGTCGATTCGCCACGATTCGAGAATGGCTTCGACTTTTCCGACCGTCCGGCCGTCCGGCCGTCCGACCATCATTAGACCGGACTCATCCAGTTCGACCGCCACTTGTTGCGGTTCATTTACGGCTCGTAGTCGATCAGTGCGTAGCGGCGTTCGGGAAGACGTGACCATGGCTGTACCTCGATGATGTGATAAAGAGGGGAACGCTTCACGCGCATGCGGATCTCACGCGCGGCGCGTTGCAACGCGCGCTGCTGGCCGGCGCGTGCGGCGGCCTGCGCGTCGCGCGCGAACAGCTGGAGCTCGGTGGTCCCCGGCGCGAATGCGGTGAACTCGAGAACGAGACGCTCGACGGCACCGGTGGGCGGCGACTGCTCGAGCCGTGTCTTGAGCGGCGCGGCGATGCGGCCGGCATCCGCGGTCGGGTCTTTCAATAACACGTTGACGAGCCAGGAACGGTTTGTAGGGGCGCAGCATGCTGCGCCACTACCGACGTCGGAATCCATTTGACCCGATTCCAGATCCGCACGCAGGCGAACCGCGTGCACGCGCCAACCGATGCGGCGCGGGTGTTGGAGCGCGCGGGCGATCAGCTGGTCGAGCGAGTGTACGAGCAGCTCGCGCTCGCCGACCGGTGTGAAGAACGTGAGCGCGGCAGCGATCGGCTCGGGCGCGACGCGTCCCGCGACAGGCTCGGCGATGCGGCCGGCCGCAAGTCGCCACAAATGTCTCCCCAAAGCGCCGAACTGTGCCGTGACCGCTGCTTCGGGGAGCGCCGTGAGTGCGCCGAGCGTGCGAATGCCGAGCTGGCGGAGCCGGCGATGAGTGTCGGAATCGAGTGGCAGGACGGCAATGGGCTGTGAAGCGAGAAATGCTTTTTCTGCTCCCATGGGGACGATGACAACCTCGTCCGGTTTGGATCGCGACGCAGCGACCCAAGCCACAAACTTTCCTTGTCCGAATCCCAATCGGACCGTCCGACCGTCCGACCGTCCGACCGTCCTGCGTATCGCTTCGATGATCTTCCCGGGTGATCCGAAGATCCCCTCCAATCCATCAGTGCCGACGTATACCAGCCCCAACTCTCCGGGCTCAATAACCGGGCTGATTTCATTCAGCGCCGCGAGCAAGCGGGCGAAGCGCTCGTCGTAATGGACGGGATCGGGCTCGATGAGCCGCAGCGTTGGACAGAGGCCGATCGCCTGGCTGACGGTCATTCCCGGCTTTACGCCCGCGTGACGGGCGAGCGAAGAGACCTGCCACAGCTTGCGCGTGGTATCGGGTGCGAGCAGCGCAGTGGGATAGTTTGCCAGTCCACCTTGACGAGCCTCTTCGCAGCGGAGCGGGAAGAGGGGAATCCAGACACAGGCGGCGAGCGAGCTCGTAGACGATCGCGACATTGACAAAGGCCCCAAGGGGACCCGAATATATCCCGAAACACATCTCACTCGCAAGCGATTCCGAAAGAGTAAACTTTGGGTATGACTCAAGCGGATCTCTTTGGGCCTGAAGCACTTCCGGCACCAAGCCCGGAGGTCGTCACGTTGGCGCGGGGAATTCCGCCCGCGATCCGCTTCGGAACCTCAACCTGGACGTATGACGGCTGGTTCGGCGACGTCTACCACCGCCGCTATCGCGGACCACAGCCGGCCAGCCGGCTCGAGGAGTACGCGCGCTATCCGCTGTTTCGCACCGTCGGCATCGACAGCGCCTTCTACGATCCGCCGTCCGAAGAAGAGCTGCGATCCTACGCGCGTGTGCTGCCGGCCGGCTTCCCATGCGTGAGCAAGGTCTGGGATCGTATCACCGCCAAACGACTCGGCCAGGACACCCCGCAGCCCGGTTTGGCCGGGAGGCGCAATCCCGATTTTCTCAATGCCGCGCTGTTCAAGGACGGCGTGCTTGGTCCGTACAGCCGTGTGTTTCGGGACCATGCCGGGTGCTTCGTCTTCGAGTTCCAGGCGATGCGCGGCAAGGATCTACCGGATCCGCTGCACTGGGCCGATCAGCTGGACGATTTTCTGAAGGAATTGCCGCGCGACTTTCGCTATGCCGTGGAGCTACGCAATCCGGAGCTGCTCACGGGCGTGCACGGCGAAGTGCTGAAGCGCCACGGCGTGGCGCACGTGTTCAACTCGTGGACCGAGATGCCGCCGATCGGCGAACAGGTCGACCTGGGGTGGACGTTCCCAGCCAGCTTCACGGTCGCGCGCGCGCTGCTCAAACCCGGCCGCCGCTACAGCGACGCGGTGAAGCAGTTCCAGCCCTACGATCGCGTGCAGGAGCCGTTGCCGGCGTTGCGAGTGGATCTCGTGCGCCTGGTCAGTGAGGCGCACCGCCGGCGTGTCGAGGCGTTCATCCTGGCGAACAATCGCGCTGAGGGAAATGCGCCGGGGACAATCAAATCGGTCGCGCGCATGTGGCTGGAGGGTGACGCGGGGACGACTTCCTAGGGTAGGTATCCGGGGAGTGTGCTTCGAGGAGGAGGTCTATGCGCCCTGCAATGTTCGCCGCGATAGCGCTCGGTCTGCTGGTCGCGTGTGACGAACCCAGAGGTGGACAACGATCAGATTCTCTGCGCGAATCTCCGCGAAGCCACACTCCTTCTGGTGGCCGCGCTCGACACCGCGGGCACGGCGCCCGGCCTGGCGGCGCCATCTTCCCGCACATACGAAATGCACGCTGGGGCAGAGGTCTTCTTCGCCACAGCTGCGCAGAGCATTCCGGTGCGCCGGTTCGGCGACGTCATCGTACGACCGACGGGCGCCGATCCCTCACAGCGCAACGGCGGCGGCACCGTGTACCTGCAGGTGGATTCGCTTGGATGTGCTAGGCTGTCGCCACTCGGTCTCTACAACCCGAACTCGGCGCTCGTCCTCGAGGACCAGGCCGATACGGCGGGACTCTCAGGGGCGTTCGTTACCGGCTACACTCACGACGCCGCGGCACCGGTATGTGGGGAGACCAGAGTCTTTCACGTCGTGACGCGGAACTGAGCATGCGCTCCTTCTACTATCTCGCGATGCTCGGGGCGCTCGCGGCCTGCGATTCGGATCTCGACGCGCCGCAATGCGGGCGGCGTGGTGACCAAGTGGGTGGACAACGGGGGCTGCGTCCGGCTCCTGCCCGCGGGCTACCCGCAGCCGCCGCAAGGTTTCGTGCTGGAGGATCAGGCCGACACCACCGGCCTCAATTACGCGTTCGTGCGCGGCTATTTCCACGAGGCGACGACGCCAGTGTGCGGGCAGACGCGGGTGTTCCACCTCGTGTCGCGCAATTAGGGCAGGCTGCCCCGCAACTCGAGCTCACCCTGCACCGGCATCTTGGCCGGTCGATAGCGGTCGAGCATTCCGGTGTGATTCCTGAATCCATATTTGCGCCGCAACTTCTCGATGCGGCGCGACAGCGCTCGCGCATACTCCCGCGGTGCCCCCGCCTGCCGTGCATACGCGCGCTGGTACTTCGGCACCAGCTCAGGAAAATGCTCGCCGACGAGTGGCAGGAAGCGGTCGCGCACCGCGGCGTACAGGCGTAAAGCGCCGGCGTGCACGAAGCGCGCACCCGCTGCGCGAGCCGCCGCGAACAGCGCGTCCAGATGCGCGGTGTCGTCGGTGATGCCGGGAAGCACCGGCGCGACGATGAGTCCGGCGTTGACGCCGGCATCCACCAGCTTCCGCAAGGCGCGAAGACGCGCGGCAGGCACCGGTGAGCGCGCCTCGAGCTTGCGCGCCAGCCGGGCATCCGCGGTGATCAGCGAGATGTGAATCTGGAGCTCGTTGCGCTCCTGCAGCCGGAGCAGCAAGTCGCAATCGCGCGCGATGAGCGGACTCTTAGTGATGATGCCGAACGACAACCCTTCGCAGCGCGTCAGCCGCTGCAGCACCGCGCGCGTGACCCGAAACTTGCGCTCAGCCGGTTGGTAGGGGTCGGTTGCCGTGCCGATGACGATGCATTCACCGAGCGGGACGCGCTTCAGATCGGCGTCGAGCGCACCGACGACCTGCTCCTTGACGAAGATCCGTCGCTCGAACGCTTCCCAGCCGTGCGCGCCGCGGTAATCGGCGAACTCGGCGTCGGTCAGCTTGCCGGCATCGTGGGCGCGCTCGACGACGTAGCGATGGGTGTAGCGCGCGTAGCAGTAACTGCAGCCGAATTCACATCCGACGTAGGGATTGAGCGACCAGTAATCCATCCCGGTTGCGGAAGGCGGGTTGAGGACGCGCCTCGGAGTCAGCGAAACGAACCGGGTGCCGCGGAGGCGCTCGTCGAGAACGGTGACGGCCGAATGGCTGGACGGCCGGTCGGCCGGTAAGAGCGGGAGCTGGCTAGCCACAACGAGCCCAGCCGCATTGGAGGCATACGAGGCAGCCGGATTGGTGAGTGGTTTTGGCACCGCAGTCAGGGCAGGGAGGGGTCTTGGGAGGGGCTTCCCGGGGTTTGCGGACCGCCATATACCCCGAATATAACCCGAACATCGTGCTCAGCAACTCCGACTAGGCGGGTTTTACGAAGTACCTCCACAGGTAGTAAACCGGCACACCGAACAGGACGAGAACCAACCCAATCATCGCGTACGTGCGGGTCGCCGGCTGCACCAAGAGGTCAATCGCGATCAAGCCCGTCAGCACTACATAGAGGGCAGGCAAGACGGGATAGCCTGGCGCTTTGACGGGGCGCGGGATGTCGGGCCGTTTTTGTCGCAGTCGGAAGATGCCAATCGCCGTGACCGTGTAGAACACCACCGCAGCGAAGATCACGAAGTTGAGGAGTTGCCCGTAGGTGCCCGAGAGACAGAGGACGCAGGTCCAAATCGCCTGGACGATCAATGCCAGCGCGGGCGTCTTATAAATGGGATGCAGATTGGCTGCCGACTTGAAGAACAGGTTGTCCGTAGCCATTGCGTAGTACACGCGCGCCCCCGACAGAATCAGCCCGTTGTTGCAGCCGAACGTCGAGATCATGATCGCGATTGCCATGATGTACAGGCCCGGCGCGCCGAACATCGCCTGCAGTGCCGCCGTCCCGACGCGGTCCTGTGGGGCGTGGGCGATGGCGTCCTGTGGCAGCACGACCAGATATGAGACGTTCGCAAGGACGTACAGCGTCGTGACGATCAAGACACCGGCACCCATCGCGAACGGCACGTCCTTCTCGGGATTCTTGAGCTCGCCGGACGCAAAACCGACGTTATTCCACGCGTCCATCGAGAACAACGAACCGACCATGGCCGCACCGACGACTGGTAAGACGGCCAGCGTGAGGGCGCCGCCGGCCCAGAAGTTCGCGCCCCAGTTCGCGGTGATCGCCGCGGCGTTTCGCCCGATCGTGATCCCCAGCAGAATCAGGGCGGCGAGGGACGCCGTCTTGATCGCCGTCAGGGTCGTCTGGATGAACGCCGCCGTCCTGACGCCGCGCACGTTGATCCAGGTGAGTAGCACGATGGAGGCGATGGCGAAGATGCGTTGTGGCGAGATACCGACGGCGATGTCGCCGATCGGCTGCGGCAGATGCAGCGTCGTGCCAAGGCCCGGAAGCACATCCGGCGAGAGGCCCGGCCAGAGCACCGAGGTAAACCGCGCGAAGGCAACCGCGACAGCCGCGATCGTGCCGGTTTGAATCACGACAAACAGTGTCCAACCATAGAGGTAGCCGAACAGCGGCGAGATCGCTTCGCGCAGATAGATGTAGTTGCCGCCGGCCTTTGGGTACATCGCCGCGAGCTCGCCATACGACAGCGCACCGAGCAGGGTCACGACTCCCGACAGCACCCACACGAACAGCAGCAAGCCGGGGGAATGGACCTGCCGCAGGATGTCGGCCGACACGATGAAGATGCCGGATCCGATCATCGATCCGACGACGAGGGCGGTGGCGTCGAGCCGCGAAATCGCCCGGACGAACTCGACCCGCTGGGGCTGAACCGGGGTGGCTGTCATGAGGTTGATAACCTAGTTGTCATCGCCACGGGCCGCTATCTTAGCGGTCCACCGCTCCCGGGGATACCGTGCGTCTCCTGCCGCGCGAAGAAGAGTTTTTCGATCTGTTCACCGAGGTCGCCAACCGCAACAAGGAGGCCGCGGAATACTTGCGAAAGCTGTTCGAAGCTCCCGCCGACCGGCGGACGCCACACATCGAAGCGCTGAAGCGGCTGGAGCATGAAGCCGATCAGGTGACGCACGAAGTCGTCAACCGTCTCGACCGCACGTTCATCACGCCGCTCGACCGCGAAGACATTCATCAGCTCGCCTCCGATCTGGATGACGTCATGGACGCGATGGACGGCACCGCGCGCCGGGCGCAGATCTTCCGCCTCGGCGCCGCGCCGCAGGGCGTGCTGCGGATCCTCGAAGTGCTCCAGCGGATGATGGGCGTGCTGCTGGAAGCGGTGAGTCGGCTCAAGAAGGGCGATGACGTCATGAAGTACTGCGTCGAGGCAAAGCAGCTGGAGGAAGAAGGCGACTCGATCTATCACGAAGCGCTTGGTCAGCTCTTTGAGAAGGAGCGCGACGCGATCGAGTTGATCAAGTGGAAAGAGATCTACGATAATCTGGAGGGCACCCTCGACCAGGCCGAAGACGTCGCCAACGTGGTCGAGTCCATCACCATCAAGCACGCCTGATGGCGGGCTCCGTCTGGTTTGTTCTGGCGATCGTGCTGGTCGCTCTCACCTTCGACTTCATCAATGGATTCCACGACGCCGCCAACTCAATTGCCACCGTCGTTTCGACGCGCGTACTTTCGCCGAGCGCCGCGGTGATTTGGGCGGCGTTTTGGAACTTCATTGCCGCCTTCGTCTTCGGGACCGCGATTGCGAAGACCATCGGCAAAGGACTGATCGATCTCAGCGTCGTCGATTCCACCGTCGTGCTCGGTGGGCTGCTGGGAGCAATCATCTGGGATCTTGTCACGTGGTGGCTGGGGCTGCCGACCTCATCCTCGCACGCGCTCATCGGCGGGTATGCCGGCGCCGCGGTCGCCAAGTCAGGCTTCTCCGCGATCATCGCGAGTGGTTGGACCAAGACCCTCGTCTTCATCGTCGTCGCGCCGGTCATGGGCTTCTTGTTGGCGCTGCTGCTCACCGTGGCGTTGTCGTGGGCCTTACGCCGATCCTTGCCCCGACGAGTGGATAAGTCATTCCGCGTGCTGCAACTCGTATCCGCGGCGCTGTACTCCCTCGGGCATGGAACGAACGACGCGCAGAAGACGATGGGCATCATCGTGGCGCTGTTAGTGTCGAGCCAGGCGCTGTTCGTGAACTTCCCGATCACATTTTTCCACCTCAGCGATGCCGATCACATACCACCCTGGGTCATTGTGGCCGCGGGGGCGGCAATTGGGCTGGGGACGATGGCGGGCGGGTGGCGGATCGTGAGGACAATGGGCCAGCGCATCACCAAGCTGACGCCGTTCGGCGGCTTCTGCGCCGAGACCGCCGGCGCGATCACGCTATTCGTGTCTTCGCATTACGGGATCCCCGTGAGTACGACGCATACGATTACGGGCGCGATCACTGGGGTCGGCGCGGTGCAGCGCTTCTCGGCGGTGCGGTGGGGCGTGGCGGGACGAATCGTCTGGGCGTGGGTCGCGACGATTCCGGCCGCGGCCGGCATCGGCGGGCTCAGCTACTTGCTGTTGCGGGCGGTGGTCTAATCGAGCTTCAGGGTTAGGACTCGGCGCTCCGTCATCTCTTCAATGGCGTACCGCACACCCTCGCGCCCGAGACCTGAAGCCTTGGCGCCGCCATACGGCAAACGATCCACGCGGAAACCGGGAATGTCGTTGCCGTTCACGGCGCCGACATCGAGCTCGGCGTGGAGCCGGAACATCGTCTGCAGGTTCGTCGTGAACACGCCCGCCTGGAGACCGTAGGGCGACGCGTTTGCCCACTCGATGGCGTCGGTGAGCGACCGGTAGGGTGTCACGGTCACGAGCGGCGCAAAGACTTCCTCGCAGTTCACCTTCATGTCGGCCGTCGTGTGCGTGAGCACGGTAGGCTGCTGGAATACGCCGTTGCGCTTCCCGCCCAGGGCGATCTCGGCCCCTGCCGCCACGGCCTCAGCGATCCAGCGTTCGACGCGGTCTGCCGCATCGGCCGAGATCATCGGCCCGACATCGGTATGCTCGTCGAGTACGTCGCCGACCTTGAGCTGCTGAACCCGTCGAGTAAAGGCGTCGAGAAACGGCGTATAGACAGATTCGTGAACGTAAATCCGTTGAGTGGATATGCACGACTGGCCGGCGTAGGTAAAGCCGCCGATCGCGCAGCGTGCCGCGGCCCACGTCAGATCGGCGTCCGGCTCGACGATGACGGCGGCGTTGCCGCCGAGCTCGAGCGCGACGCGTTTCGTGCCGGCCTTCGCGCGAATGGCCCAGCCGGCCTTGGCGCTGCCGGTGAACGTGATGAGGCGAACGCGCGGGTCCTCGATCAGGATTTGCGCGACTTCGACGTGGCAGGGGACGATGTTGACGGCGCCGTCCGGGTAGCCCGATGCCTTGACGAGATCGCCGAGGCGGAGGGTGGTGAGCGGATCCTGCGGCGGCGGTTTGAGGCTGATCGTCGCCCCGCACGCCATCGCCGGGGCGATTTTGTGCGCCGCCAGGAGTACCGGAAAGTTGAACGGCGTGATGGCGGCAATCGGCGACAGCGGGAAGCGCCGGGTGATCGCGATGCGGCCGGTGCCTGTAGGAACGGCGTCGGCGGGGAGCACTTCTCCCTGGATGCGTGTCGCTTCCTCGGCGGCGTCGCGGAATACGAAGATCGCGCGATCGAGCTCGGTCCTGGCCTGCGCGATCGGCTTGCCCGCTTCCAGCGCGAGCGTGCGCGCGAGCTCGGGTCGCGCGGCCTCGAGACCGTCCGCGATCTTGCGTAAGGCCGCGGCCCGCGCGTGGGACGGCATCTCACGGCAGGCGCGCGCCGCTCTCACGTTGGCGTCGAGGGCCGCCCGCACCTCCTCCGGGCCCGCCAGCGTGATCGCTCCTACTTCACTATTGTCCTGCGGTGCTCGTATGAGTGTCGAGGTGCTCATATCAGTCGGAGAACAGCCTCCGCAAGCCGCGCTCCGTTTCGGCGAGTGCCTCCTGGAAATGTTGGAGATCCTCGCCGTAGCCGAAGCGGAGGAATCCGGGCATCCCGAAGTGGTCGCCGGGGCAGAGCAGTACGCTGTGCTGCGCGCGCAGCTTCTCGACGACGTCGAGGGCGGGGATGGCGCCGCGGTAGCGCGCCCAGCAAATCGCGCCGGCGTGCGGTGGATGCCAGCTGAAGGTATCGCCGAACGTCTTGAGCCACGCTTCCATCACCGGATAGTTGGCGTGCAGGATGCGCCGCGTGCGCTCGATCAGCTTGTCGCGCACGTGGGGATCGAGGGCGACGGTGGCGAGATGATCGGACGCGCCGGAGGGTCCGATCGTCGTGTAGTCGTGGCGCGCCCACGCCTCCTGACTGAATGCCGGCGGTGAGACGATCCAGCCGATGCGCAGGCCCGGAAGCCCGTACGCCTTCGACAGGCCGTTCACGATGATCACCTTGTTGTGGCCTGAGCCCCAGAACGATTGCGTGGTCTTGCCATTGCGCTCGGCGCCCTGATAGACCTCGTCCGCCAGAATCCAGGCGCCGACTTCCGCGGCGCGGTCGACAATCGCCTTGCGCGATGTATCGCTCAGCACGTGACCGGTCGGGTTATGCGGATTGGTGACGACGACCAGCTTCGTCCCCGGCGTGATGGCGGTGCGAATCTCCTCGGCGTAGGGCTCCCACCCTTCCTTTTCGTGCAGCTGAAACGGGCGAA
>Ga0209056_10000516_pt1 | contig 42672 bp, 36 predicted proteins | sample GraSoiAngelo_114_FD_185876 | JGI IMG/M metagenome (GOLD analysis project Ga0209056, IMG submission 185876) | Grasslands soil microbial communities from the Angelo Coastal Reserve, California, USA - 14_0903_13_40cm (SPAdes) (version 2) | ecosystem: Environmental > Terrestrial > Soil > Grasslands...
AAGAGTGGATCGAGGCCGAGGCTCACCAGCGCCAGCCCGCCCGACTTCACGAAGACGCGTCTCGAGATGGTCATTGCTTCTGGAAGTCCGGGCCGCCCAAGGCCAGGCCGACGGCGAGCGCCCGTGCTTGCATTGGATCGGTTACGTCAGCCAGCTGCTCCAGGATTACGCTCTTGGTATGCGCGGACATCGAACCTGCCAGCAATTGCCGATCGATCGTCTCGACGAGCTGAGCGTGATCCTCGATGGCGGGTATGCTGGAACAATCCTTGGCGATCGCCATGGCGGCATTCATGCGCGCCAGGAGTGCGCCGCTATTCACCCAGTGAGCCTCGGTCTCTGCATAACCGGTCGGCGCAGGCTGCTGATAGAGCGGCTCTCCCAGCCGCGCGACGAGCTGCGCGAATCTCGGGGTGTCATCAGGTTCGATCGCCGTGGCGCGCAGCGCGCTCACGACGAACTCCAAAGGTGTCTTGACCTTCGAACGCGTTGCCTGCGGCGTCCAAAAATCGGGCGACGTGAAGATAGCGCGCAGCACGGCGCGAATGTCGCCGTGGGTCTTCTGCCAGGCGGCGACGGCGGCATCGATGCAACCGTCGGGTGGCTCATCGGCCACGAAGCGCGCGCACAGCTTCGCGCTCACGTGGTGCATCGTCGCGTGCTGATTCGCGAGGAACTTGAGGAGCCGGATGCCTTCGTCCTTGCCGTCATCGTCGAAGGTGAGCCCAAAGACGCGCTTCGTTCCACGATCGTGGGCCCAGTCGCGGAAGACGAAACCGGCGCCGCGGTCCGGGGGCTCGATGCTCCACCCAGTGAAGATGCGCGCGACTTCGATGATGTCCTGCTGGGTGTAACCGCCGTCGACACCAAGAGTGTGCAGCTCGAGAAGCTCGCGCGCGTAATTCTCGTTGATGCCCGTGGGCCGGCGGCGCCGGTCTTCCGGCATTTCGTTCATTCCGAACCGGCGCCGCGCAAACAGGGAGCGGAGCGGACGAGGTGGTGTGGAACCCGGCGCCACACTTTGCGCATTGTCGAGATAGAACATCATGGCGGGACTTTCGGCAGTCGCGATAAGCAGCTCGTCGAAACGCCCCAGCGCGCGCGGCCGGATCGTTTCCTCTATATACGAAGGCAGCAGAAAGCGATCGGCGCCCTTGCCGACAAATACGTTGAAATGATTCGTCCAGAAATCGACCATTACCTCATGCAGCTGCCGCTCCGACAACGCGGCCCGGACGATCGCGAGCTGCTGTAGCTCGCCACCCAGCTCGCGGAACTCCTGCATCGGGTGGGCATCGCGGATGCGCGTCGAATCGCCGGTTGCGGCGGCCTCACGTTGCAGACGCTGGCGCTCACGGGTCGCGTCGCGATATCGGCCGGCAAGGTCACCGCGGTCGTAACTGAGGATCTTGAACTCGCGCTCGCGCTGGGCGAGGTGCGAGTCGGACACGTGATCGGCATCGAGCTGCCGCTCGATCCATTTCATCACGCCGAACCGCGCGACGCTATCGGCTTCGCCGGGACGCGCGCCGTACGCCAGCCGATTCAACGCATGGAACGCCGAATCGCGCGGGGTCAGGGCTGGCATTTGCGCCGCGAGCGCGAGCACGAGGAACAGGTGCATGTGGCTATTCTGACGCCTCCACCGGTGCGAAGTTAATGCCTATGGCACGCTCCGGTCGTTCGTCACGAAGGTACGGGGGACCTGCCGACGGACCGCCTCCCACCTGGAGGGAACGGGTCGCCGCACTGCAGCATGTGCCGCCGCTGGTGCGCCTAGTGTTTCAAACCCACCGGGGCTACACCGTCGCGATCCTGGTGCTGCGGGCGATCCGATCCTTCATTCCCGTCGCGGTTCTCTGGATCGGCAAGCTCATCATCGATGGCGTCATCGCGGGCGTCGCCACTGTTCACGGCGGCGGCACGCCCGACTGGTGGCATCTCGCTGGGCTTGTTGGGCTGGAGCTCGGCATCGCGGTGGTGGGCGAAGGGTTGGCGCGCCTCTCGTCCCTGCTCGAGAGCCTGCTCGGCGACTTGTTCGCCAACCGGCTGAGCGTGCGGCTCATGCAGCACGCCGCGACGCTCGATCTCGCCCAGTTCGAAGACCCCGAGATCTACGATCATCTCGAGCGCGCCCGCCGCCAGACCGTCGGTCGCATCGGCCTGTTCACCCTCCTGTTGGGGACCGCACAGGATCTCATCACCTTGATCTCGCTGGCGAGCGTCCTGCTCGTACAGCTGCCGTGGCTGCTGCTCCTGTTGACCGTCGCGGTGTTGCCGGCGTTCCTCGGCGAAGCGCACTTCGCATCGCTCGGGTACTCGCTGCTGTTCCGGTGGACCCCCGAGCGCCGCCTGCTCGACTATCTGCGCTACATGGGTGCGTCCGATGAATCCGCGAAAGAAGTGAAGTTGTTCGGTCTGTCGGATTTCCTCGTGGGACGGTACGCCACCCTGTCGGAGAAGTTCTATCAGGAGAACAAGCGGCTCGCGGTCAAGCGCAACATCGTCTCGACGCTGCTGGTGACCCTGGGCACGCTCGGCTATTACGGCGCGTACGGCGTGATCATCTATCGCACGGTGATGGGCGACTTCACGATCGGCACGCTGACGTTCCTGGCCGGCTCGTTCCGCCAGAGTAGAAGCCTGATTCAGAGCGTCTTGATTTCACTCTCATCCATTTACGAACAGAGCCTGTATCTGAGCGATTTGTTCACGTTCTTCGATGTACGACCCAGTGTTGTCTCGAAACCCGGAGCCAAGGCGGTGCCGCGACCGCTGCAGGCCGGCTTCCGCTTTGAGAACGTGGGGTTCCGCTATCCGGGCTCGCAGCGCTGGGCGGTGCGCGGGCTCTCGTTCGCATTCGAGCCACATGAGCGCGTCGCGCTGGTAGGGGAAAACGGCGCCGGGAAGACGACGCTGGTGAAGCTGCTGGCGCGCCTCTACGATCCCGACGAGGGCAGAATCCTCCTGGATGGGGTCGATCTCCGCGACTACGACCTCGACAGTCTCCGCAAAAACATCGGCATCATCTTCCAGGATTTCGTGCGCTACGATTTCATCTTGCGCGAGAACATCGGCGTCAGTCAGGTCGAGGCACTGGGCGATGAAGCCCGGATTCGCGAGGCCGCGCGGCGCAGCCTCGCCGACTCGGTCGCGACGCGCGTGCCGCAGGGATTCGATCAGATGCTCGGACGCCGCTTCGATAACGGGGTGGAACTGTCGGGTGGCGAGTGGCAGAAAGTGGCGTTGGCGCGCGCCTATATGCGCGATGCCCAAGTCCTGATACTCGACGAGCCGACCGCCGCGCTCGACGCGCGTGCCGAGTACGAAGTCTTTTTGCGCTTCGCGGAGCTGACGCAGGGCCGGATGGCCGTCCTGATCTCCCATCGCTTCTCGACGGTACGGATGGCCGACCGCATCCTCGTGCTCCAGGGCGGCGAGCTGGTGGATGACGGCACGCACGAGGAGCTGGTGGCGCGCGGAGGGTTATACGCGGAGCTATTTTCTCTGCAGGCTGCCGGATACCGGTAATCGCGGGGCAGGGAGGATTGTGGTGACGCTGAAACCCTAAGGCGCCGGCCGCGGACTCCCCCCGTCGGCCACGAATTTCCAGGTGCCGTCGGGCTGCCGCCGCCACACAGTGAGATACTTGCTGTAGTAGTTCAGGCTCGCGATTCTGGCCTCGCCCACGGTGCAGCCGAGATCGCCCGACGGCGCGATCTCCGCGGCGACCGGCCACCACTCGAGCACCGCCCCGGCCGGGAAGCCGTCGAACCCGGCTGCAATCGCCTCCCGTCCCTGCGACATCTGCGCGCCGCCCCCGAACGAGATCGCCTCCTCCGCTGAAAACGCGAGGAAGGCGTGCTTCGCGCCGCTCGCCACCGACAGCGCGGCGAACGCGGAGTCCGCGCGCAGCAACTCGCTCGGATCGGCACGGCCGCGCACCTGCGCACCCAGCGCGCCACTGGGACGCTCCGGCTTCACCGAGTCGGGCACGGGCACAAGTCTTGTGTTCGCATATGCCGCGAGACGCCACCCGCCGCCCGTTTTCTGCCAGCACGCGAGGTACTTGCCGCGCGTTCCACCGGAGTGTGTCCAGCCATACGTGTAACCGAGCCGGCCGTCGGCCGACACGTCCGCGAACGCCGGCGTCCACGTCTGCTTCCCGATCGAGTCAGCGGCCTCGAGGAACGGGCGAATGTGTGCGGTGCCGCGCAGCAGCGGCGCGCCGGGATACAGATACGCCGCGCCCTCGGTCAACATCGGCAGGAAGCCCTGCACCATGCCGAGCGCGGCGGTCTTGTCGGAGAGCGAACGATCGGCGGCGAGCAAGGCGTCACGATCCGACGTCCGATCGCCGGCAGCCACGAGCAAGGCGAGACTGAGCAGCAGTGGTCGCATGAACGCTAGCGAAACAACAGCCGGTCGGCGATCCGCTCGGCGATCGCGTCGGGCTCGCCGCTGGAGCGATTGGTCAGCACAATCACCGTCAGGCGGCGGCGCGGGAAACGTTGGATCGCGTTCCGGAATCCGCTCGTCTCGCCGGTATGGCGCCAGCGCTTCTCGCCGCGATAGTTATCGACGAACCAGCCAAATCCGTACTGCGTGGTTGCACCCGCGGGCAACTGTGGCGGCGTCGTAGCCAGCTCCATGGTTGCCGCATCGACGAGCTCGGTGGCGCCCCCGTCCCGCGCCTGATCCCATCGCGTCATGTCGTCCACATTCGTGTAGATCCCGCCGTCGCCCAGCGTCGCGCTGGTGACGCTCTGGTCCGTCTGTACGAACGCCCCGCCACGCGGTGAATAACCGTAAGCGCGACGCGGGATCGTGTCGGATCCTTCCACGTGCGCCACCGTCGCACCCATACCGAGCGGCAGGAAGATTCGCGCTCGCAGGAACTCGGGGAACGACATCCCCGACACGCGCGCGACGATCAAGCCGAGCAGGACGTAGCCGGTGTTACTGTAGCGATACTGGCTCCCCGCGGGGAAATACAACGAATCCTTTGAGCCAAGGAGCGCGAGGACGTCGCGATCGTCGAGCTGCGCCGTTCGGGATTCCGGAATCAGGTCTTCGTAGTCCCACAGTCCCGATGTGTGGTTGAGCAGGTGTCGGACCGTCACCGACCCTGTGGCGGCGGGCAGCTCGGGCAGGAAATCCCGCACGGGCTGGTCGTAGCGGAGCCGGCCGTCCTTCGCGAGCAGCATGACGGCCATGGCGGTGAACTGCTTCGAAACCGAAGCGAGGCGGTAATCGGTCTCCGGTGTCGCGGCACCGCGATGCTCGAGATCCGCCATCCCGTATGCGCGACGCACCACGACGCGGCCCTCGCGGATCACCACGACGCTCGCGCCCGGCACCAGGGGCCCGCTGTACGCGGTGAAGAGCGAATCGACCAGCCGCAGGTCGTCAGCGCTCACGCGCGGTCCGCCGGCGGTCGCACACGCGGTGCACAGGGCCAGCGTCAGGACTTCGCGGCGGCGTACCACGCGTTCCAGATCTCTGGCGCGGCGCCGATCGTAAGCTGTTGCTGGTTGCGCACCAGCGGCATGCGCAGCAGCAACGGCTCGATGCTGAGTTTTTCCAGCCAGCGCTCTTCACTCAGCATGGCCGAGCGCAGCCCTAGCTCTCCGAAACGGCGCGACTCGCGGTCGATCAGTGCGCTGATACCGAACTTCTGGGCGAAGCGCCGCAGCTCGCCGACCGACGCAGCCCGCTCGTTCAGATCGACGAAATGGACTGTGATGCGCCGTTCGGCGAAAAAGCGCAGCGCCGTGCGCGTATCGGCGCTTTTGCGCACTCCGAAGATCTGAACCTCCAAGGGGGTTCCTAGTGGGGGGCGGTGATGACCTCGTTGGCACCGAGCAGATGGCCCGGGACGAGCACGCATGCCGTGACGAACGGGAATTTCATCTCGAAGAAGCTAGCCTATATTCCTCGCTCCCGGCGAGGTCACATGAGTCCCCGATCCAAAATCATTGCGGCAGCCATCCTGTTCTCGAGTGGCGGCGCGGCCATCAAGTGGTGCGGCTTCGGGGCGTGGCAGCTGGCCGCGTTCCGAGCGGCGTTCGCGCTGTTCACGATCCTCATCGTGCTGCCCGAATCGCGGCGCGGCTGGACGTGGCGCACCGTGGTGGTCGGCTTCGCCTACGCCGTGACCACGCTGCTGTACGTGCAGGCGAATAAGCACACGACCGCCGCGAGCGCGATTTTCCTGCAGTCCACGAGCCCGCTCTTCATTCTGCTGCTGGCGCCGCTGCTGTTGGGCGAGCATGCGACGCGGCGCGACATCGCGCAGATGGCAGTCATGGGCGCAGGGCTGGGACTGTTCTTGTTCGGCCTCGATCAGCCATCGGCGACGGCGCCCAATCCCGCGCTGGGGAACGTGCTCGCCGCGATCTGCGCCGTCACGTGGGCGTTCACGGTCATGGGGTACCGCTGGCTGGCGGCGCGGGGTGCGTCCGTCGCAGCGGCGGCGGCGTCGGGGAACCTGACGGCCGGAACGATCGCGCTCGTGATGGCCCAACCGCTCGCCGCCGGCCGGCCTGCGGACTGGGCTGTCGTGGCCTTTCTGGGCGTCTGCCAGCTCGGCATCCCGTACCTGTTCCTTGCGAGGGCGGTGCCCCGCGTCCGCGCACTCGAAGTCGGTCTCTTCCTTCTTATCGAGCCGGTGCTGAATCCGATCTGGGCCTGGCTCGTCAATGGCGAGACGCCGGGCCCGACGACGCTGGCGGGCGGAGCGCTCATCCTCGGCGCGACGGCGGGGCGCATGATTTTAGACCTGCGAGTTCGTCCGCGCACGGAGCTCGTCGGTCCGTAAAAAACAAACCCCGCCCGAGTGCAGGCGGGGTTCTTCAGCGCGAGGGCGGCTATCACGGAATGGCGCCGACGGCGCGAGCCGCGTTGACCCGGCCTTTCCCGTAGAACGGATCGGTGCCGGGAGCGCCCAAATCGTCGCTCGAGCTTTGAAGTATCGCGCGCACCTGGGACGGGTTCCCGCGGCCCCTGGTTGCAATGACGGCGGCTGCGACACCCGCTACGTGCGGCGAGGCGAAGCTGGTGCCGGCTACGCGAACTAGGAAGAGGCCCAAGGCCCGCGGGCACGCGGGGCCATCAATGACAGGCGGCGGCAAGGGTGCGCCCGGCGAGGGCCGAGGTGGCTGGTGCCAGGCCAGTGCGGTCTGGGAGCACGGGCCCGTAACGAACGCGTTTGGCGTCGTAATTCCGCCGCCCGGGGCCGCGAGACTGATAGCCGAGCGGCCGAAGTTCGTGTACGGCGCGACCGCATCGGGATTGGTGAATGGGCCGACCACCGTCGGTGCCGCGGTCGGGCCGGTTGCCGACACGCACACCACATGGGGCGAGTTGCAGTACCTGATGTAGACGTCGCCGTTGTGGTCGATGTCGGCGCCGTCATTACCCGCCGATACGACGATCAACGTCCCGTTCCGGTTGGCGTAATTGAAGACACTGTTGATCACGGACACGAAACCGGGGTTGGCACTCTTCAGGAATGCGCCACCGAGGCTCATGTTGATCACGTCGGCGCCGTGGTTCACGGCATAGACGATCCCGTTCAAGATCGCAGCGGTCGAGCAGCTGTTGAACACGATGCACACCTTGACGCCGAACAAGGTGGTGCGCGTCGTGACGCCGGCAAAAAAGCCGGAGTTACTCGCCACGATCGAAGACACCAGCGTGCCGTGCGCGTTCAGGTCGGTGATGGGATGGCGATTGAGTGCGCCAAACCACGTCTGCAGTCGCGCGTCCTCGTCGGGCCGCAGCGAGATCGAGCGAGACAGATCCACGCGCCCGACGAGATCGGGCCAGAGGTAATCGATCCCGGTGTCGAGGATTGCGACTGACACGCTCGGGGAGCCGAGGGCGCCCCCCGCCCAGGCGGCGTCAGCCTGGATGGCGCGCATGTTCCACTGCCGCGCGAACAGCGCGGCATTCTGGGGCGCGGTGGCGCTTTCCGTGCCCGGCTCACCCGTCCCGAGCCCTTCCGTTTCGCTCGAGGATTCCAAAGGGAATTCCACGTCGGGGAGCACGTCGCCGACTCCAGCCACTTTGGCCAGTCGTGCCGCACCGTCCGAGGAAACGCGCGATACCACGGCAAATCCGAGCTGGTCGTACACCCCTTCGAGCTGACCGCCGCCGTTACGGAGTTCCGCGCTAACCCCCGAGCTCGCCGAGCTGCCAGGTTTGAAGACGACGAGGTACCGTCCGGACTCGCCGGATAGAGCGTTGAGAGTGCCGGCGGTGGCTGGGCTGAGTTGCATGGTGATGCTACCAGTGGTGGAGGCGTTCTCAGCGGGACTGACAGGCGGGTGCTCGACGCATGCCACGGCGACAATCGCGCCGATGACAGCGGCGAATCTCGAGACACTATTTTGCATGGTCGGCTCCGAGGAGGACTGTATGCTGAAGCTGGCCCGTGTCTGGACCGCTTGCAAGCACGGGCTACGGCTTGATTCGTAAGGGAAGTGGCACCGTCCGCAGCGCCTCACGGTCGGTCGGGATGACGCCCGTCAGCGTGTAGTCTCCCGCGGAGACTCGCGCGCCGGCAGTCGTACGCTGGTGCCACACGTCCTTTAGCTCGAATGTCTCTCCCGGCGTCAAGGTCTTGACCTGCACGATCTGTTGACCCGTGACGTGCTCTAGCCGGCGCCACACGACCTCCCCGTCGGCTCGCGTGACAATGATGTCGAACGTGATAGTGCGGCCGGTGAGATAGAGATTCAGCGTTCCTGCGCTGGTATTCGTGAGGCGCAGCGTAATCGGGACCGCCTTGCCCCGACGTACCGACTGGGGCGCCACCACCGTGAACGTGATGGAGTCCGGGCGTTGCGGCGCGGCGGTCATGATTCGGGGGACGAGAAGGGCGGCGCTACACAGCGCAGCGCCGCCCCAGCTCCTCATCGCGAGCAATGCGCGATCAGAACGTCGTGAGCGGTCCGAGCTCCTGCTCGACCTGGTTGATCGGGCTGTACACGAACTGCGTCCCCCCCGAGTTCCCACCCCACAGGATGCCCAGCAACTGGACGCTGGAGCCGCCCGTCAGGCCGAAGATATCCGAGCCCGAGTCGCCAGCGCCTACGCCGGCGCTGACGAAGGTCTGGCACAGCTGGACGATCTTCGTGCCGGACACCCCGGTGTTGACGCAGGTGTTGGTGACCGTGCCCTGCGTCCACCCGGTGGTCCGTCCCACCTTGTTCACCACGTCGCCGACGACCGCGGTGCCTTCGGATGTGACGGCGAAGCTCCCGGTGATGTCGAGCGACCCGTCGTTCGGCCCGCTCGTCTGCGCGATCCCGCCCAGCGTGAACGGTACGCCGGCGGCATACGCGGCGCGGGCCGAGTCGCTATAGCGGCACACCCGATGCTTCGGGCAAACGCCGCCCCGGAAGTACACGGGATCGGCTACCTCGGTGCCGATGAAGCTGTTCGGCTGGCTGGAGAGCGACTGGTAGTACAGCGTTCCCTCGACTCCGCCCTGTCTATTGGTGCAGTGCGACGCCGTCACGAACGAGTTCTGGCCCCCGCTCACCGCGTTGAAGCCGATCGAGCAGAGGAAGTTGCCGAAGTGGATCTGGAGTCCGGCGACGACCGGCCGCACCTGGTCTTGCAGAGTCGCGGCGTATTGGATCGGATCGACGTCACGGGTCACGATGGCTTCCGCGGGCACGCCGAGTCGCGCCGCGAGGCTGCGCACGTTGGCGTGGGACGCACCGCGCTCGACGCCGACCAGCACGCGGTTCGCGGCCTCGTCGAGATCCACGAATACGATGCCCCCCTGGGCGAACGCTTCCTTCGACACCTTCTGGAACCAGCGGTCGAGATCGCCGTACGCGTAACGCCCGGCGAGCACCTGGATCTGACTGGGAGCGAAGCCGCGGCCGCGCGCAAACGCGCCGAGCGCATGTTCGAGGGGACCCCGCTGTAACGGATCCGTGAGATACACGGTGGGTACCCCGTGATCGAGGAAGAGACCTCCGAAGCCCGGAACGTCGCGGGCGAGGGTCGAGAGATCAGGAGCTTGGGCGGCCTGCAGCACCGCAACCGGCTGTCTGCTCGTGGGCGATGTACTCTCACTGCAGGCGGAGGCCGCGACGAACGCGGCACCGCACAGGAGACGGACGGCGATGGAGTGACAGCTCATGCTGGCTCACCCTCCCTGGATATGGTGATGCAGCTGTGGGCGCTCTGGAAAATTGCGCGTCGTCAATCCATCCGCCAGAGCACGAAGATCGAATCCTGTTGCGCATCAGCCACACCGACTGACTTTGCCTCCTTATATTCCTCCCCCCATGCCCGCATCCCGCTCGCGCTTCGCCGTCATCTTCTTCACCGTGCTGATCGATCTCATTGGCTTCGGGATCGTCATGCCGATCCTGCCGTTTTACGCGCAGCACTTCGGTGCCGGCGGCCTCGCGTATGGCGCGGTGCTTGGCGTTTACTCGTTCATGCAGTTCGTCGCGACGGCTTTGCTGGGCAAGCTGTCGGACCGAATTGGGCGGCGGCCCGTGTTGCTGACGACCATGTTGTTCAATGCCGTCGGGTATGCACTGTTCGCGTTCGCCGGCTCGTACTGGGTGTTGTTTCTGTCACGCGTTGTCTCCGGCTTTGCCGGCGGCAACATCTCGGCGGCGCAGGCTTACATGGCGGACATCACCACCCCGGCAGAGCGTTCGCGCGGCATGGGCATCGTCGGCGCGGCGTTCGGCATCGGGTTCAGCGCCGGGCCTGCAATCGGCGGACTCGCCGACCACTTCCTCGGCCATGCGGCGCCCGGCCTCGTCGCCGTCGGATTGTCGCTCGCAAACTTCGTGTCGGCGTACTTCATTCTGCCCGAATCGTTGAAACACGAGCTGCGGGTGAAGCGGCCGCTCTTCGACCTCCGGCACATCGGCGAAGCGATCGCGCGCCCCCGCCTCCGCCCGCTCATGGCTGTGTGGGCGCTGGTGCCGCTCGGGTTCGCAGGGTATACCGCGGTGCTCCCGTTCCGGGCGATTGCCGCCCTGGGATGGAAGCAGCTGCAAATGACGTTCCTGTTCATCATCATCGGCGTCACCGCGGCCGCGGTGCAGGGCTACCTCTTCGGTAAAGTGGTGCGACGCACGGGCGAGCGCACATTGGTCATCGCCGGCACGTTCGGCATGGCGGTTTCGATTGCCATCGTACCGTTCTTGCCCAGCTCGGTGCTGCTATACGCTTGGACATTCATACTTGCCGTCTCGAACAGCGTCTTCTCTCCTGCCGCGACCGGGCTCGTGTCCGTCTACGCCGACCCCAACGAGCAGGGCACCGTGCTCGGGGCGGCGCAAGCCATCAGCGCGCTGGGGCGCACTGCGGGTCCGCCGCTTGTCGGAACGGTCTACGACGTGAGCCCGGTCACCTCATTCCTGCTCGCGGGCCTGTTCATGGGTCTCGCCGGTCTCGCTGCGTTTCGCCTCGCACCCACCCCGCATCACGCCGCACCGGGTCACGCGCCGCCCACTCCTCCGGTGCCCTCGGTCCCGTTACCTGAGCCCCCTCCCGCGGAGTCTTAACGGAGTCTACGCTTCCACGTCCAAAACCAGCCTTCATCACGGAGCCGTTGATGTACAAGCGCATGACGATTGCATTGGCCGCCCTCATGATCGCGGCGGCGTGTAGTCAGGATCCGACTGGCGCAGCCTCGGACGAGTTGATGCTCGCGCAGAACTCGCAGATGATCGCCGACAACGTAGCGGCCTCGCGGACCGGTGGCACCACCTGCGAGGGTTGGTTCAGACGAGTGGTCGACACGCTGCGCACGACGAATGATCCCGTGGCGATTGCCTATCTCGACTCTGCTCGTATTAACCGCGATTCGGCCTGGGCCGCACGCCAGCGCGGCGACACTGCGGCCGCCCACGCGTTCCGTCGCGCCGCGTTCCGCGACGTGCTCTCCGCGGTTATCGAGCTGTTCCCGAACGCACCGGAGCGGACCGGGGCGGCTGTGGATACGGCGGTCGCGCACATCGAGAAGTTCCTGGGCGATCGCGACGCGCCGCGAATTCGCGCGATACTCGCCCACGTCAAGGATCTGCGCACGCAGGCTCAGGCCGCGCTGACGGCAGGCGACAAAATCACGGCGCTCGCGCTCAATCTCCGAAGTCTGCAAATTCTACACAGGCTCGTGGAGCATGTCAGGGACAATCACCGTGACCACGATGAGTTCGCGGATGGAGAGATGGAGGACGTAGGCTCTTGAGGACCTGCGCCTAGCCTTTGCCCGGCCTAGCCCAGCCCTGCGGAAGAGACGCGGAGCCTTGGCAGGCCGATCCGCGGGCGGCGCCGGGCAGGAGTGAGGCGGCCCGGAACCTGCGGCGAACTTGGTTGGCGACACCGCGGGAGATCGAGCTCGAAGTGGAATCGGGTGCCCCACCCAGCGCGTGTTTCCACCTGGAGCTCGGAACCCATCGCCGCGAGCAGCTTCCGGCACATCATGAGCCCGAGCCCTGTCTCGGAGAATAAACGCCCGCGCTGGTACACCGCTCGCCGGGCCGGCTGGTACACGATGTCGATGAGCTGCGGGTCGATGCCCTTCCCGCTGTCCCGCACGGAGAACTCGATCGTGCTGGGCCCGGATTCCTGCGACGCGATCTCGACGAACCCTGCCTCGGTGACGTTGAGGGCGTTCGTCGTGAGATTCAGGAGGACCCGACCCAACGCTACGGGGTGGCCCAGGCGCTGGTCGTCGGCCGGAGGCGACACCCGGACGGCGAGCCGCCGCTCTTCCGCGATGGGCCGCACGATGTCGTGCACCGAGTCCAGCACCGTCGTAATGGCGAACGGCACCGGCTGTCTCTCTAGCAGCCGGTCGCCGCCGCGGGCCAGCTCGATGATGTCACTTGTAACGGAGCTCAACCCGAGGGCAGCGCCGTAGACAATCATGAGCTGGCGCCGTTGGATCTCGTTCACCGGGCCGTTCTGCCCGCGCTGCAGCGCGTCTGCTACAAAGAGAATAGAGGTAAGCGGCGAGCGCAGGTCGTGTGCGAGATCGACCACTAGCTCCAGCCCATCCGGAACTGAGAGCCGCGAGGCGAATTGCCAGAGCCAGTCGGGGTCGATGACGTCTCGTACGCGCTTGATCGCCGTGCAGATCGCGCGTACCTGGGAGTGCACAGCGACGTTCTGAGACCAACCGTGCATGACTTCGGCGTGAAGGAGCTCCAACAGGCGCTGGCCGAGCGCTGTACGGAGTCTGGGGTCGATTGGGGCGAGCGGGTCGGTTTGCCGACGGTGCACGCCCAGCGCGAGCGACACGAGCACCTCAGCGACCTCCGGGCCCCGCGCCGTCTCGCCGCACTCGCGCTCGTAGGCCGCGGCGACTCGCCGGGCGGCGGCCTGCAGGATCGGTGAGGGCACGACCGCAAGCCGATCCCTGAGGTGCTTCCGGGGAGCGGGGTTAGGAGTGTGGCGTGTCCGCGACAGGGAACTGGAGTCGAGGCGCTCTTTGGGCATCCGCACGACTTGTTAAGGGCTCGGCGTAACCTGCACCCAGGTCGGCGGGCCCGCTAGACGTGAGAAAACCCAATCAACACTGGCCCAAAGGGGTCCCGCCGGATTAGCGCTCCGCTTCGAACCGCCGGATCCGCGCCCCGCCCTGCGCCGAGCGCGCGATTGCCAGTGCCTTACCGGCGCGGTCGAGCAGGTCCTCGGCTTCCACCGGAGTCGCGTGCACGTCCGCAACCGCGTGATATCCGGCGCGCACGTCGAACGCCGGAAACGACCCGCGCGACTCTGGGGACGCTGCCTCGATGGCGTCGCTCAGCCGCCGGGCGAGCCGCTCTGCCCCCGCAGCGTTGGTAGTCGGCGCGAGTACCACGAAGTCGGTGGGCTTCCACCATCCGATCGTATCGGACAGTCGCGCGCTCGCCCGCAGCAGCCGGCCGAGGCGAGCCTGGGTCGAGGCGCGCACCGCGCTGAGGGGCTCGTCGCCGCGCGCTTTCGCACGGGGGTCGGTTCCGAACGCGACGCACGCCATCGCGGAATGCAGGCGCAGCGCTCCGGCCACGAGCTCGCGGGCGCGGCGCTGCAGCCCGGCCCGGTTGTAGAAGCCGGTCGGGCCGTCCACAAGGGCCAATGCCCGGGCGTGGTCTGCCTCTCGCTTCGCCCGCACGTGCCAGGCGAGCTTCAACAGCAGCTCCTCCCCCTCAAACGGGAAGCCGACACAAGCCGATGCCCCCGCCCGCAGCCAGCTCAGGCGTTGCGCGCGCGTGGCCGCCGACGTCATGCCGATGATCGCGGTGTCTGATGTCACCTCGGGGTCTTGTCGCAGCTCGCGACACAGCTCCACGCCGCTCCGATCACCCACCTGTGTGGCAATGAGGATGAAGTCTGGCCGCGCGCTCCGTGCCCCGTCCCGCGCCTCGGCACCGGTTGTCGCACGGAGCACGCGATACCCCGCCGGCTCGAGCACACTTCCCAGCGCGCGAACCGACCAAGCATCGGTGCTCGCAATGAGCGCCAGCCCCGAGGGGGATAAACCAGGATTGGTCAGGCGCGCTTCTCCCGGGTACTGCGGTGGCGGCCCCACGAGGTCACCCATCAGACATCCCGTGTTGCGGCGTCCGTCTTCACGGCGGTGACGCACATGCCTGCATTCCAATCCATCAAGTTTTGGGCCAGGCGCCTAGTGGTCGCGCCCGGTTGAAAACCGAATGGCGTCGCGCGACTTAGGGCACTGCTCCACAGCACCGCGTCCCGGCTGCAAGGCACAGTTGTGCGCCCGCGTGGCATGTTCGTCAGCGGCGCGCGGAGCTGCACCCACTTGTGGCGGATGCGCCACAACGCACTTGACAAGGCGTGAAAGTCCCTGTAGATGCACCACTTGCTGTCTGGCCGGAGGATTGGGCCGCAGGACCTTCAGCAGTCAGTACGAGCGATCGAGGTAGGGTATGGGGAACGTGATGAGCGCCCCGGCATCAGACGACGGATCTCTGCCTCCCCGTGAGGGCGGGCGCGCGCCCGTGCCGCCGGCGAGCCTGCCCCGGCTCACGCCGGAAGTCAGGGCGAGCATCCGAGTGCTCATCGTCGATGACGAGCGCTCCCTGCGGGAGAGCTGCTCCAATGTCCTGCGATACGAGGGCTATCAGGTAACGGCCTGCAGCCGCGGCGATGAGGCGCGCGAGACCCTCAAACGCGACAAGTTCGATATTGTGCTCCTCGATCTCTACATGCTCGAGGTGTCCGGCCTCCAACTCCTGCGCACCTGCCTCGACGCCCAGCCGGACACGATCGTCATCGTGATCACGGGAAGGCCGAGCCTCGACTCGAATCTCGAAGTGCTGCGGGCGGGCGCATGGGATTATCTCCCCAAGCCGTTCTCGGCAACCCACTTTCAGATCCTACTCGGCCGAGCAGCACACGCCGTGATGGTAGCGCGGGAGTCCCGGGTGGTCGGTGGTGCGCGCGCGCACGGACAGAGCGAGGGGGTCACCATCCTCGGCATGGCGCCCGCGTTCCGGCGGGTGCTGGACCTTGCGCGCCGCGTGGCGCGGACGGATGCGTCGGTCTTCATCACTGGCGACAGCGGCTCCGGCAAGGAGCTCATCGCGCAGTTCATCCACGAGCACAGCCGGCGTAGCAGCCGGCCGCTCGTGGCGGTCAACTGCGCGGCGCTGCCGGAGCCGCTCCTCGAGTCGGAGATGTTCGGGCACTGCAAAGGCGCGTTCACCGGTGCGCTGCGGGACAAACCCGGCCTTCTCGAAACTGCGAACGGGGGAACCCTGCTCCTCGACGAGCTAGTCGAGATGCCCAAACCGGTGCAGGCAAAGCTGCTGCGCGTGATCCAGGATGGCGTCGTGCGGCGAGTCGGCAGCGAAGCTACGGACGCCGTGGTCAACATCCGATTCATCGCTTGCACCAACGCGAATCCGGAGGCAGCCGTCAAGGCCGGGATTCTGCGCGAGGATCTCTACTACCGCCTGCGCGTTGTGCCAATCCACGTGCCCCGGCTGCGCGATCGGCCGGGGGACATCGAGCTGCTCGCAGAGCACTTCCTCGCCTACTATTGGAGTCGTCACCACGGCCCGACAACGCCGCGGCCTAAATTCCGCGACGCGGCCGTGCGGGCGCTGCGCGCGCGTCCGTGGCAGGGAAACGTGCGCGAACTCCAGAACATCATCGAGCACATGGTGGTACTGCTGGAGCCGCGCATCGCCATCGAGCCGAAACACATTCCGGAACTCGGCTATCAACCAGCCGCAGCGGGGTGGGGCTGCGTTGCACCCGCAGTCTCCAGCGGAGAGCCCTACTACGCCGCGCGGGATCGCTTGATTAACGAGTTCGCGCTTCAATACTTCGCGCAACTCGTGCCGCGGGTGGGTGGCAACATGTCGGAGGCCGCACGGGTTGCCGGCGTCGACCGCGGGACGTTGTACCGCATGATGAAGCGATACGGCCTGCACGCAAGCCTGTCGACGCCGAGGGACAACTGACCCCACCGTGTCGCACATCTCTAACAGCCAGCATGTCGCTGGCGTGCGACAGCGACGCTGGCGTGACAGTAAACCGTTGATCTGAGCCCGGTTTTGCGATAGCGCCGGGGCACGGCGGCTGCAAGGCTGTCGACCCCGATGACAAGCGTCAGATACGCCATCCAGGCTCTCCCCGGGGCGAATCCGGGGTCCCGCGCAACGTTTCAGCGACAGCCGCTCCGGGACGCGCTGCGCAGGGGGTTGAATATCGCCGTGGCCGCGGTGGGCCTCGCGACCTTTGCACCGCTGATGGTGGTGATCGGGCTGCTGATCAGGCTGACGTCCGGCGGGCCGATCTTCTACGCGCAGCACCGTGTCGGCATTGACCGACGCGCTCGTGCACAGGCGTTGAGGAACGGCCGACGCCACAGGGACTGCGGCGGCAAGCTGTTCACAATCTACAAGTTCCGCACCATGACGGTCGCGGCGCCCGGCCGCCGCAACCCGGGTGAGGTATGGGCCACCCCCGGCGATCCGCGAGTGACGCGGCTGGGGCGCATGCTGCGCCGGTCCCGCCTGGACGAGCTGCCCCAGCTGATCAACGTGCTGCGTGGTGACATGAATGTCGTGGGGCCGCGCCCGGAGCAGCCGACGATCTTCGAGCGGCTACGAGCGCGGGTTGAGCGCTACCCGGAACGACAGCGTGTACGCCCTGGCATCACCGGCTGGGCCCAGGTCAATCTCCCCTACGACCGCACGGTGGAAGATGTTCGCCGGAAGCTCTCGTTGGACCTCGAGTACCTCCGGCGTCAGTCGGTGCTTGAGGACCTCAAGATCATGGCGCGGACCCCCGGAGCGATACTCGGCGTGCGCAGCAACCGGTAAGCCACGCCGCTGTTATGGTCGTTCGCGCCACGACCGGATCCACTTGCCTTCAGCTTCGGCCAGTTGCAGGGCGCGAGCGGCACGGGCCAACAAGTCCTTCGGCTCCACGGGGGCGTCGCGAACATTTCCGACGGCATTGCAGCCGGCTCGCAAGGCGAACCGCGCTCTCGCACTGGCCTGCCCCGTTGCCTCGGCCTGTACGGAGCGACGGAACCGCTGGGCGAGCTTGACAGCGCCCGCGGCGTCCGTGCCCGGTGCGACCACGGCGAACTCGGTTGGCCCCACTCTTCCGATCGCATCGGAGCGGCGACCGTGGGTCTTTAAGACGCGCACGACCTCCGGCACCAGCTCGGCGGTGGCTCCCGGCCCGACCTCAAGCGTTGGAGCGAAGGTTACGCAAGCGACAGCCGTGCTGTGCTGCGAGGCTTGGAAGATCAGCTCCCGCGCGCGGCGCGCCAGCCCCGCCGTCGTGTACAGGCCGGTCACGGTGTCTACCCGGTCCTTGGGCGCGCGATCGGCCTCGACCTTGGTGAGGACGTAGGTATCGAGTTTTAGGAGCAGATCGTTCGCGTTCAGGGGCTGGAGCAGGAGCTCCCAAATACCGGCCCGGAGGGCGGCGACGTGGTCCCCGGCCGTGGGCTGGCCCACCACCAGGAGGAGGATCGGCGTGCTCGCGCCCACCATCGGATCATCGCGCAGCTTGCGGCTGAGATCCAGGCTCTGGCGATCGGCGAGCTCGGCGTCCAGGAGCACGACATCCGGGCGTACGCTCCGTGCCCGCTTGATCACGGGGGTGCCCGCATACATGCGGTGCACGGAATAGCCGTGTCGACTGAGGAAGCTCTCGAGGTCCCGCAGGCCGTGGTCCTGGTCACTGGCAATGAGGATCCGCGGCGGGCGTGCAAGCGACTTGCGCTTTGGCATGTGTTTGTCTTAAGGACGGCTGCGTTCGTGGCCCGCGGGGAGCGAAGCCACCGCGCACCCGGCTCCCATCCCGCAGCCGCCGGCACCTTGCGCAAAGTGAATGCCACCGCGAGCCACTTAGCGTCTTGTGGCAGCGAGGCTTGCCGCGGGGCCTGAAACGTGGAGCCGGCGCCAACAGTGCGGCTCCGTTGCCACAGCCTCACGCCGAGGCGCCGGAGCGTCTGCCTAGCCGTCTCACTTCCGGGAGGTTCATATTCTCCGCAACCCCTGCAGGAGCTGCATGCGCCCATGCGCGTGTATAAGACACCGGAGATCCGGAATGTGGCCGTCATCGGCCACGGCGCGAGCGGCAAGACCTCCCTGGTCGATGCGCTGGCGTTCGTGGCCGGAACGAGTAAACGGCACGGATCTGTCAAGGATGGCACCGCCCTCACCGATTACACCGCCGACGAAATCGAACGCAAGTACTCCATCAACCTCGCACTGGCCGTTGCCGAGTGGATGGACACCAAGATCAACCTGATCGACACCCCTGGATACCTGGACTTCACCGGCGACGCGCTCGCCGGTGTGTACGCCGCGGATTCCGCCGTGGTGGTGCTGTCGGCGACCGCGGGAGTCGAGGTGGGAACCGAGAAAGTCTGGGACTACTGCGAGCGCCGCTCGCTGCCCCGCCTCTTCTTCGTGTCGCTGATGGACAAGGAGCACGCCAACTTCGAGCGCGTCTTCAATCAGATCAAGGACCAGCTGACGGCCAAGGTGATCCCGGTGGAGATTCCAGTCGGCGAAGGACTGGAGTTCCACGGGATCATCAACCTGTTCTCGAAGAAGGCGCATCTCTATAAGAAGGGGACCAAGGTGGGCGAGTACGACGAGGTCGACGTCCCCGACGAGTACAAAGATCGATTCGACAAGTATTCGCAGGAATTGATCGAGAGCATCGCCGCGACGGACGACACGCTGCTCGAGCGCTATCTCGGCGGTGAGGAGATCGGGCGCGACGAGGCGATCGCGGCGATGAAGGCCGGCATGGCGAAGGGGGAGCTCTTTCCGCTGTTCTGCGGCGCCGCCGAGCTGACGTATGGCACGCGCGCGTTACTCAACAAGCTCGTCGAATTGTGCCCGGCGCCGCACGAGCGCCCGCCCGTCGAAGCGCAGAAGTGGGGCAGCGCGGAGCGGCTCACGCTCACATGCGACGACGGCGGGCCGCTGGCGGCGCAGGTCTTCAAAACGGTCTCGGAGCCGCACGTCGGCGACGTCACGCAGTTCCGCATCTATTCGGGCCACGTCAAGAACGGGCAGGACGTCTGGAACGCGCCGCGCGAGGTGTCGGAAAAGCTCAACCACCTGTGCGTGGGACAGGGCAAGGAGCGCATCGAGATTCCGGAGCTGCACGCCGGCGACATCGGCGTGGTCGCGAAGCTGCGCGATACGCACACCAACGACACGCTCTCGACCAAGGACATGGGGCTCGTGCTGCCGAAGATCCCATTCCCCGAGCCGGTGATCACCGTCGCCGTCGAGGTGAAGCAGCGCGGTGAGGAAGACAAGCTGTCGACCGGCCTGCACAAGCTGCACGAAGAGGATCCCACGTTCCATCACGAGTACAACAGCGAGCTGGCCCAGACCCTCATTCGGGGACTCGGCGAGCGGCATCTCGAGATTGTGGTGGGGCGGCTGGCGCGGAAGTTCGGCGTCCATGCGCAGACCACCAAGCCCAAGGTCGCCTACCGCGAGACGTTCCGGGGAAAATCGGAGGGGCAGGGGAAGCACAAGAAGCAGACCGGCGGGCGTGGTCAGTACGGCGACTGCTGGATCCGCATCGCGCCGCTGCCGCGCGGTTCCGGCGTGCAGTTTGTCGATGAGATCGTGGGCGGCGTGATTCCGCGCCAGTACATCCCGGCCGTCGAGCGCGGCGTGCTCGAGGCGGCGCACAAGGGGCCGGTGGCCGGCTATCCGGTGGTGGACTTCAAGTTCGAGCTATACGACGGCTCCTACCACGACGTGGACTCCAACGAAATGTCGTTCAAGATGGCCGGCATCATGGCGTTCCGGAACGTGAGCCCGGGCGCGCGGCCGGTGCTGCTCGAGCCGATCATGGACGTCGAGGTCTGGACGCCCGACGAGTATCAGGGCGCCGTGATGGGCGATCTCTCCTCGCGTCGCGGGCATATCGTCGGAACGGAGAAGGATGGACGACTCACGAAGGTGAAAGCCCTCGTACCCGAGGCCGAGCTCGATCGCTACGCCACCACGCTACACTCGATCACGCATGGGCGCGGGACGTATCGGATGAAGTTCCATGTGTACCAGGACGCGCCGCCGGACATCTCCGCGAAGATCACTGAGGCGCGCAAGAAGGAGCTCGAGGAAGCGAAAGCGTAGAATGCTCGCCCGCTGGCTGCGCCTCTGGTTCGGCTTCCGCGATCCCATCAATCGCGGCACGTACTTCCGCCACGGCGCCGGCCTCATGGCGCTCAAGTACGCCATCGACGCGCTCCTCATCTGGCGCTTCGCCGGCCGCGTCTGGACCCCGCTGAATTATCTGTCTCCCTTGTTGAGTACGCGCACCGAGCTGCTGCGCGGTGCTCCCGCGTGGCTCATTCCGTTGCTCGTCGCCATCGCGCTGCCGTTCCTGTGGATCGGCGTGAGCATGTCGATGCGCCGCGCGGCAGACGCAGGCTGGAGTCCGTGGACCGCGCTGCTCTTCTTTGTTCCGGGGCTGAATTTCCTGCTCATGGGAGTTTTGTCGTTGGTGCCGTCCGCGTCGACGGTCGAATGGCCGGTCGAAGCGCCGCCGCCGGCGGTCGACGACCGGCTGAAGAGCGCGATGCTGGGCGTTGCCGCCTCGCTGGGAATCACGCTGATCACGGTGGGCGTCGGGGTGTACCTGCGTCGCAGCTATTCGGCCGGCTTGTTCCTTGGCGTGCCGTTCACGATCGGGTACATCAGCTCCTACATCTACAACTACCGCGTCGAGCGTCCCGCCGGACAATCGATCGTGATCGCGCTCGCGAGCGTGACGATCGCCGCCGGCGCGCTGGTGCTGTTCGCGCTGGAGGGCTCCGTGTGCACGCTGATGGCGCTCCCCATTGCGCTCGCGATCGCGTTCCCCGGCGCGGTCCTGGGTCGAATCGTGGCGCGCCGCGGCCGGCACGGACTGTCAGGTGCCGCCATGGCACTCATCGTGCCGCTGTTCGTCGGCGTTGAGCCTCGCGCCACTCCGCCGGCGCACGAGGTGATCACGGTCGTCGACATCGCCGCGCCACCGGACATTGTGTGGCAGCACGTCGTGACGTTCCCCGACTTGCCGCCGCCGACCGAGGCGCTGTTTCGCGCGGGTGTCGCGGCACCGCTGCGCGCGCGCATCGAGGGGTACGGCGTTGGGGCGGTTCGCTATTGCGATTTCACGACCGGCAGCTTCGTCGAGCCGATTACCGCCTGGGACGAGAACCGGCTCCTCGCGTTCGACATCACGGCCCAGGCACCCCCTATGACCGAACTGAGCCCGTACCGCAATGTGAACCCACCCCACCTCGACGGGTACTTCCGTGCGACCCACGGCGAGTTCCGGCTCACGCCCCTGCCGGGCGGCCGCACGCGCCTGGAAGGGCGCACGACGTACGTCGTGGATATGTTCCCACAGCGCTATTGGACACTGCCCGCAGGCCGCATCGTCGCGGCCATCCATGAGCGCGTCTTGCGGCACATCGCAGCCCTGGCCGAGGAGGAAGAGCCCTGATGAGAGCGACTGTCCTCTGTATGACCCTTGCTGTCGCCGCGGCCTGCCAGCCCGTCGATCGCAAGCGGCAAGCCTCCAACGTTGCCGACACCACCGCACCGGTCGACACCACGCGGGTCGTGCCGCCACCTCCCCCCCCCGCTGCTCCGGGCGCCACGCGGATGCTGACGGTAGCGGGCTTCTCCACCCCGGAATCGGTGCTGCACGACTCGGCACAGGACATCTACTTTGTCTCGAACATCAACGGCTCCCCGACGGCGAAGGACAACAACGGCTTCATCAGCCGCGTGCGGCCCGACGGGGCGATCGAGAACCTCAAGTTCATCGAAGGCGGCCGTGCCGGCGTGACCCTCAACGCGCCGAAGGGCCTGGCGCTGCTCGGCGACACGCTGTGGGTGACGGACATCGACAGGATCCGCGCGTTCAATGCCCGGACCGGCACCCCGCTCGATAGCGTCAAGTTTGACAGCGCGGGCGCCGTCTTTTTGAACGACATCGCGATCGCCACGACCGGCGCGATCTACATCACCGATACCGGCATCCGGTTTGACGACTTGGGCAACGTGCTGCATCCCGGGCCCGATCGCGTCTTCCGCATCGGTCCCGACCGCAAGGTGACAGTGGCGGCGCGGGGCGACAGTCTGGGCTGGCCGAACGGGATCACGGTGGATCCCGTCGGCAAGCGGTTCATCATCGTGTCGTTCGGGCCCACAAAATCGGTGCTCGCTTGGAAGCCGGGGGACAAGGCCCCCAAGATCATCGCCAGGGGCGCGGGCGGGTTCGACGGTGTCGAAGTCGCGGGCACACGGATCCTGGTGTCGAGCTGGACTGACTCCACGGTCTCCGCGTACGAGACCGGGCAGGAAGTGAAGGTGATCACCGGCGTGCCGAGCCCCGCCGACATCGGCTACGACGCGAAGCGGAATCGCGTGCTGGTTCCGGTCTTCACGGGGAATCGAATCGAGATCTGGCAGTTGAAGTAAGCACCGAACAGACACCGAGGCTCGTGACTGTCTCGTGAGGGTCGTCACACGGCCTGCGGCCACGCCGGTGCGCATATCGTTACCTCCGCCTGTGTGTGGGGTTCTTCTAGGGACACCCATGCAGAGGAGGTCGCTCAATGCGCGAATCCTCGCTGCTGTCTCTCATGGAGCGCCGCCGCGTCCTGCTCGATCAAGCGAGCGCTGCCCTCCGTGGCCACATAGTCGGGTTGTGGCGCTTGACTGATCGGGGACACACCGTCGTCGAGATCGTCAGTCCTCCGGGCGCGCCGGCGCAGATGTTCGAGCTGGATCTCGGTGGACTGTTGCACCAATGGGGTCGCCTGGCCCGACCCGAAAGCCGGTGGGTCGGGTGTCGGACGGGCGCCGCCCTCTGGCACATCGCTCCGGTCCGTGTCGACGCACCGGACCCGCCGCCGTCCGGCGTCGAGCGCCGCAGCCCGGAGCGGCTCGTGATCGAGCTCGCCGGACTCTCCCTCGGCGCGTTGGAGCGGATCTGGCAGGCGGCCGATCAGGCGACGGTCTATCTCTGCGCCGCCCTCAGAGTCCTGGAGACCTGCCTGCGAAGGGTGCGTCTCGCTGAGGGCCTCAGCGTCGGTGCCCGCGCTCACCTGCTTGCCGACCTCGCCGGCGTCGCCGACGCGATCGACGTGGCGTTGCGAACTTGACGGTCGGACGCTGGGACTGTCGGACCGTCGGACGGATAAATCCTCTCAGTCCGACCGTCCGGCCGTCCGACCGTCCGCCGGTTCTTGTTGTGTGAGGCAGTGCAACGTGCCGAGCCCCCAGACGAGATCCACGGCATGCATCCCGACGACGGGGCGGTCGGGGAAGAGGTCAGCGAGTATACCCAACGCGACGCGATCCTTGGGATCGTTGAATGTGGGGACGAGTACTGCCGCGTTGGCGATGTAGAAGTTGGCGTAGCTGGCAGGTAATCGGACGCCGTCAAAGTGCAGAGGGGCGGGCATCGGGAGATCGATCACCTCGATGCTGGCCCCGCGTTCCAGGTGCATGCCCTGCAGTCGCTCACGGTTCTCCGCGAGTGGCTTGTAATTCACGTCCTTCGGATTGTCCTCGCGACACAGCACGACCGTCCCCGGTTTCACGAAGCGGCACAGATCATCCACATGGCCGTGCGTGTCGTCGCCGGCAATCCCCTTGCCGAGCCAGAGCGTGTTCGTGATACCGAGGATGTCGCGGAAAACAGTCTCGATCTCGAGCCGGGACAATCCCGGGTTGCGGGTCTGCACGTGGGGATCGAGCAGGCATTCTTCCGTCGTGAGCAGCGTGCCGCGACCGTTCACGTCGATGCTGCCGCCTTCGAGCACAATCTTCCCCTCGATCAACGGAAGCTTGAGCCGCTTCGCGGCGAGCGCGGGGATCTTGTCGTCTTTTTTCCAGTCTTTGTACTTCGCCCACGCGTTGAAATGAAAGCGTGCAATGGCCAGGCTCTTTGCTCCGCGCACGAAGATCGGTCCGAAGTCCCGCGTCCACCCGCGATTCGTGGGAAACGGCAGAAAGTCTACGCGGGCGAGATCCAGGCCGACCTTCTTCAGAATTCGACCTGCCTGCGCCTGCTGAGCGCGGGAGTTGACCAGAATGCGGACCACTTCGCCCGGCGCGAGCGCACGCACGATTTCGCCGTAGGCCCACGGGATCGGCGGGAATTTCCCTGGCCAATCGGTGACGTTCTGCGGCCAGCCGATCCAGGTCGCCGCATGCGGCTCCCACTCGGCCGGTAACCGATAGTTATCAGTCATCGGTTCTCAGTTCTCGGTTGGTTTCTGATAACAGATGACTGATGACCGATGACCTAATCAGTCAGAAAGCGATGCTCGATGCCGCCGTACGCATCCGTACGGCGGTCCCGAAGAAACGGCCAGTTGCGGCGCACCTCCTCGATGCGAGCCAGATCGACCTGGGCCAGCACGAGCGCCTCGTCCTCAGCCGCTTCGGCGGCGACGACGCCGAAGGGATCGCACACAAACGAGTGACCCCAGAATTCGAGCCCCCCCCCCTCCCCTCCGCCGGCGCCTTGGCCGCTGAGTTGTTCGAAGCCAACGCGATTCACCGCGGCAACCCAGCAGCCGTTGGCGATCGCATGACCGCGTTGGATCGTCTTCCAGGCATCGAGCTGCTGCTCGCCGTATTGCTCTTTCTCCGCGGGATGCCAGCCGATCGCGCTCGGATACAGCAGAATGTTCGCGCCTTGCAGCGCCGTGAGCCGAGCGCCCTCGGGATACCACTGATCCCAGCAGACCAGCGTGCCGATCGGGCCGACCTTGGTATCGAATGCGCGGAAACCCAGATCACCCGGCGTGAAGTAGAACTTCTCGTAGTAGGCGGGGTCATCGGGGATGTGCATCTTGCGGTAGATCCCCTTCACTTTCCCGTCGGCGTCGATCACCGCCGCCGTGTTGTGATATAGGCCGGCGGCCCGGCGCTCGAACAGCGACGCGATCACGACGACGCCGTTTTCCTTGGCGATCTTGCCGAGCGTCTCGGTCGTCGGTCCGGGGACCGGCTCCGCCAGGTCGAAGAGCGCGTGATCTTCGCGCTGGCCGATGTACTGCGTGCGGAAGAGCTCAGGCAGGCAAACGAGGCCCGCTCCCTGCTGCGCGGCCTCGCGAATCCGGGCGACCGCTTTGCCGAGATTCACGTCGGGATCGTCGCTCATGCTCATCTGGACGAGCCCGACCGTGAACTTCATGGGGAGCGGCGGAGACATGGACCGTAGAGTACCACGATTGTTCACAGGCTGAAAGCCTGTGCTCGGCCACCACTGTCCTTAAGGACAGTGACTCGCCGAGCGCACCCTTTAGGGTGTCGAAATTACGGTAGCAGGCGTTGCGGTCTGTTCGACAGTCGCACTAGCCGGGGGCGCCACCTTCCGAAACAGCGCGCGGTAACCCTCCCACTGCGCCAGGATCATCCGGGCGCGCGCACTGCCCGTCTTGTGGAAGTGCTGTTGGATCAGCTGACGCAGCACGCGTTCGTCCATCGTATTGAGTCCACTGACCGCAACCATTTCCAGGTTACAGCGCGATTCGAGCGTGCTGCGCTCATCGAGTACGTAGGCGATGCCGTTGGACATCCCGGCCGCAAAGTTCCTGCCGACCGGTCCGAGCACCACCACCACGCCACCCGTCATGTATTCGCAGCAGTGGTCGCCGGCGCCCTCGATCACTGCGACGGCGCCGGAATTCCGTACAGCAAAGCGGTCGCCGGCGCCACCGGCCGCAAACAGGTGCCCGGAGGTCGCGCCATACAGGGCCGTATTACCAATCAGCACACCAGTCGTGTAACCGGCACCACGGAATGGCCGGATCACGATTTCGCCGCCGCACAGCCCTTTGCCGACGTGATCGTTCGCCTCACCCTCCAGGTGCAGATGCATGCGGGGCAGCGTGAACGCGCCGAAACTTTGGCCGGCGCTCCCCCGGAAGCGCAGCCGCAGCGGCTGTCCCGGTCCGGCGCCGCCGTGTGTCCGCGCAAGCTCGCCCGCGATGCGCGCGCCGACGGTGAGGTGGTGATTCCCAATCGTAAAGACGCGGGGTGCCGCCGAACCTTGCTGTTCCAGGATCTCGGCGTCGAGCGAGACGAGCCCGGGCCGCACATTGCGATCCACGGTGCGCCGCCGCGGCGCCGACGTGCTCGCCGGTGCGTCCAGCAGAAACGAGAGGTCGAGCAGGCTCGCCCGCGGCGTCTCGGGTCGTTCGATGCGCCGCAGCAGCTCTACCCGACCGATCAGATCGTCCATCCGGCGCACGCCGAGCGTCGCCATGATGCGACGCACGTCCTCGGCGATGTAGGTGAAGTAGGCAATGACCTGCTCGGGCGTGCCACGGAACTTGGCGCGGAGGTCGGGACGCTGCGTGGCGATCCCGGTCGGGCAGGTATTCAAGTGACACTGGCGCGCCATCGCGCAGCCCACTGCGACAACCGTCGCGGTTCCGAAGCCAAACGCTTCTGCACCGAACAGTGCGGCGATCACGACGTCCCGACCGGTGCGCAGCCCGCCGTCGACCCGCACTTCGATGCGCTCGCGCAGCTTGTTGCGCATGAGAATCGCCTGCGTCTCCGCCAGGCCCAGTTCCCACGGCGTGCCGGCGTGTTTGATCGATGACAGCGGCGACGCGCCCGTCCCACCGTTGTGACCAGAGATGAGGACGTAGTCGGCGTATGCTTTCGCGACGCCCGCTGCGACAGTGCCCACGCCGGCTTCCGCGACGAGCTTCACGCCGACCCGTGCGGCAGGATTCACCTGCTTGAGATCGTGAATCAGCTGCGCCAGATCCTCGATCGAATAGATGTCGTGATGCGGCGGCGGCGAGATCAGGGGTATGCCGACGACCGCGTGCCGCAGTCGCGCGATGAGATCGGTGACCTTGTGCCCCGGCAGCTGGCCCCCTTCGCCGGGTTTCGAGCCCTGCGCGATCTTGATCTCGAGCTCGTCCGCCCGGACGAGGTATGCCGCCGTCACACCAAAGCGGCCTGAGGCGACCTGTTTGATCCGGTTGTCGGAGCGGTCGCCCACTCCGTTCGCGGGCGTCACCCAAGTGGTCGGGTCCTCTCCACCCTCCCCCGAATTCGACCGTGCGTGCATCCGGTTCATCGCGATGGCGAGCGTCGCGTGCGCTTCCGGCGACAGCGCGCCGAGCGACATCGCGCTGGAGATGAATCTCCGGCGGATCTCTTCCGCCGGCTCGACTTCGTCGAGCGGCACGGGCGCCTGCTCGCGAAAGTCGAGCAAGTCCCGCGGCCCGGCCGGTGCTCGAGCCCGCACGCCGTCGGCAAAGCCGGTGTACTCGGCGTGCTGCAGCGCGCGGACGAGCGGCGGCGACCAGCCGTGATCCTCGCCGTCCCGGCGATAGCGAATGCGGCCATGGTCGGGGAGCACACCCGCGCCCTGGTGGCGGGCCAGCACGTCCTCGGCGATCTCCTTGAACCCGATGCCGCCGATCACCGACGCCGTGCCGGTGAAGCAGCGCTCGATTACCTCCGGTCCCAGCCCGATTGCCTCGAAGATCTGCGCGCCCGCGTACGACTGCAGCGTCGAGATTCCCATTTTGGACAGAATCTTGAGCAGGCCTTTTTCGGCCGCGCTGCGGTACTTCTCAGCCGATGACTCGACGTCGCGGAGGCATTGTAGCGCGAGCCAAGGATGCACCGCCTCGGCGCCATATCCGAACAGCGCGGCGAGGTGATGCACATCCCAGGCGTCGCCGGCTTCCGCGACGAGCCCGACGCGCACGCGTTGCTTGGTTTGTACCAGCCGTTGGTGCACCGCTCCGATCGCGAGCAGCATGGGGATCGGCGCGCGAGTCTTGTCCGCGTCGCGGTCGCTGATCACCAGTATGGTGGCGCCGCCCCCGCGCCGTACCGCCTTCACCGCGTCTCGACTCAACGTTTCCAACGCGCGCGACAGCTCGTCGGGACCAGCTGCGGCCTCCCACACTGCGCTGAGCGTCGTGAGCTCCGAGCCACCCGCCGCCCGCCGCATCGCAGCCATTTCCTCCGCCAGGAGCACCGGATGCTCGACGCGGAGCAATGTCCGGCCACCGGGCCGCTGCGCGAGCAAGGAGCCGCGCCGGCCGAGATACATCACGAGCGACATCACCAGCTCCTCGCGGAGCGGATCGATCGCGGGGTTGGTCACCTGGGCGAAACGCTGGCGCACATAGGTGTAGAGGCTCTGCGGCAGCAGGGACAGCGGCGCGATTGGCGTGTCGTCGCCCATACTCCAGATCGCATCGCGACCCTCGGCGGCCATGGGCGCGATCACATAACGCAGGTCCTCGTGGCTGTAGCCAAACGCGTGCTGGCGCGCGGCGAGCTCGTCCGCGGGGAGCGCCGGCCCTAGTGCCGAGACTTCGGTCGGAAGCTGGCGTACCACGCGCGTGCTCCAGCGGCGATAGGGACAGCGCTGCGCAACTTCCATCTTCGCGTCCGCGCTGCGGAGGACGACGTTGCGGAGCGTATCGACGACCAGGAGCTCGCCGGGACCGAGGCGGCCCGATTCAACAACGTCAGCGGGCTCGAGGTCCACCACGCCGACTTCTGACGCAGCGACCACGACGTTGTCGCGCGTGATCTTGTAGCGGCAGGGCCGGAGACCGTTGCGGTCGAGCGCGGAGCCCGCGATCACGCCGTCGCTGAACGCGAGCGCCGCGGGTCCGTCCCAGGGCTCCATCAACCCGGCGTGATACTCGTAGAAGCTCCGCAGTGCGGGATGCATATCGGGAATGCGCTCCCAGGCCTCCGGCAGCAGCATCATGAGCGCGTGGACGGGGTCGCGTCCGGAGCGGACGAGCAGCTCGAACGCGTTGTCGAGGCTCGTGGAATCGCTGCCCTCCGGCCAGATGACGGGCTTCAGCAGCTCGACGTCCCGCTCCCACACCGGCGCGGCGAGAGCCGGTTCGCGCGCCAGCATCGCGTTGCGGTTCCCCCACAGCGTGTTGATCTCGCCGTTGTGCGCCAGCAACCGGAACGGCTGTGCGAGCGGCCAGCTCGGCAGCGTGTTGGTCGAATACCGTTGGTGGAATACGGCGATGCCGGTCTCGAACAGCGGCGACCGCAAGTCCGCGTAAAAGCCCGGCAGCTCCGTGCCGACCAGCAGTGCCTTGTAGACGACGGTCCGGCACGAGAGCGAGCACACGAACGTCGGCAGTCCGGCTTCCGCGGAGCGTCGTTCGATGACTCGGCGCGCCAGGTAGAGGCGCCGCTCCCACATCTGGGCATTCCCGGGACCCGACGGCGGACCCACGAATACCTGCCGGATCGTTGGCTGGCTCGCGGCGGCGAGCGGGCCCAGCACCGTGGCGTCGACCGGCACGACGCGCCAGCCGAGCACCGACATGCCCAGCCCAACCAGGACCGTTTCGATCAGGTCGATGGCCGCATCACGCGCGGGGGCTGACTGCGGCAGGAAGAACATGCCGAGCGCGACGCGTTCCACGGGTCCCACGCCGAGCAAGCGATGCGGGATCTGGGTGAGGACGCCGGCGCCGTCACCGGACTTGTCGTTCGAGGCAGCGCCGCGATGCGCGAGCCGGGCGACGGCCGTGAGGGCCTTCGCCAGGATGTCGTGGGTGCGGTCGCCGTCGGCACGCGCCACGAAGCCGACGCCGCAGGCGTCACGCTCGCGCCACGGATCGAGCAAACGAAAAGCCCGCTCTGCTGAGGGAGCGGGCTGGCTGGGTTCGCGCTTTCTTGTCACGCTATCGTGCCCCGCCGCTCCCCCGAGAGGGTCCGTCGTTAATGTTCGGCTTATTCGTCAGCAGCAGGCCCGTCGTATGTTTATGCATTGTTGAACATAAATATGCGAACGAGTTCGAAACTGCGCAAGTGGAGAACGGATCCGGAAGTGTGCGAGTAGTGATGTAGGGGCGCAGCATGCTGCGCCCCTCCGCCGTCAACCGACGAGGATGGGTTCGACCGGCTGGCGGTAGCGATAGGTCTTGCCCGCGTAGTTGCGGAGGACCACTTCCGTATCGGTAAGCTTGACGACGTATTCGGGCAGGAGCGGAATCTTGCCCCCGCCCCCCGGGGCGTCGATCACGAAGTGCGGCACGGCCAGACCCGAGGTCCATCCTCGCAGCGCCTGGATGATCTCGAGCCCCTTCGCGACCGTGGTGCGGAAGTGCTCGGCGCCCGCAACCTGGTCACACATATAGATGTAGTACGGCCGCACCCGCGCGGCGAGCAGCCGCTGCATCAGCAGCTTCATGACCTCCGGGTCGTCGTTCACGCCCTTGAGGAGCACCGTCTGGCAGCCCAGCGGGATCCCTGCGTCGGCGAGCATGCCCAGCGCCGTGACCGCGGCGGGCGTCAGCTCGTCGGGGTGGTTGAAGTGCGTGTTGATGTAGAGCGGGTGGTACCGTTTGAGGATGGCGCAGAGCGCGGGCGTCACGCGCTCAGGGAGGTGGCAGGGGATGCGGCTCCCGATCCGCAGCACCTCGAGATGGGGAATCGCGCGCAGCCGTTTGCAGATCTCGTCGATGCGGCGGTCCGACAAAAGCAAAGGATCGCCGCCCGACATGATCACATCGCGGATCTCCGGATGCGCCTCGAGGTAGCGGAACGCCGATTCGAGCTGCGCCATCGGAATCTTCTCGGGGTCGCCGACCTTGCGCCGGCGGGTGCAGAAGCGGCAGTAGGAGGCGCACACCGGGGACACCAGAAAGAGCGCGCGGTCGGGATAGCGGTGCGTGATGTTGGGGACCGGCGAGTTCGCGTCTTCATCCAGCGAGTCCACCAGCCCGTCGTGGACTTCCAGCTCCTGCACCGTCGGCACGTATTGCCGCCAGATGGGATCGCCGGGCGATTTGATCAAGTCCACCATCGCCGGCGAGATACGAAATTCGAAGTTCTCGGCCGCCTGACGGAGAAGCGCGATATCCCCGACGTGCTCGGCGCCGAAACGCGCGGCGAGAGCGTCGAGGGACGCGATGCTCTTCTTACGGAGCAGTTCTTGCCAGGTCTCCAGTAGCCAACTCCTTGGTGTAGATCACCAGATCGTCACCGGGCGCGTAGTACCCCGGGATGGTCGCGGTCCTGGTGTAGCCGCGTGTTTCGTAAAAGCCGCGCGTCGGTGTGTAATCGGCGCGCGAGCTGGTCTCTACGACTACCAGCCGTCTGCCGTCTGCCGACAGCCGGCGCTCGACCTCACCGAGCAACTGCGATCCGATTCCGCCGCCCTGGCGAGCCGTGTCGACGACAATCCAATACAGATCGCTCGTCGCAACGGTGCCTGGCGTCGCGCCCCAGCAGGCGTAGCCGACCAATTGATCGTCTTCGAACGCACCGACGAACTGATAGTCGTCGTCTCCTGCCAGGCTCTCGTCGAGCAGCTCGACCGCGGTGGCGACCTCTTCCTCGCGGAAGAGACCGGTCGACCGCGTCAGCTGCTCAAGCCGTGCGCGGTGCGCGCGCCCGACGGGGCGCAGCGAGCAGCTCACGCGCGGCCTTCGTGCCCTGGGCCTCCCGCAGCGCGATCTCGGCGATGCGGCGAATCAGCTCGGGGTACTCCCATCCCGCGGCTTTCGCCATCCGCGACAGCCCGGCCTCGTCGGTGAGATCGGGATTGGGATTTACCTCGAGGACCCACGGCCGCCCGGCGTCGTCCATGCGCAGGTCGACGCGGCCGTAGCTCTTGCCCTGCATCGTGCGCCACGCCGTCTCCGCCAACCGAGACAACCGATCGGCGAGGCGTTGCGGGATCGCGGCGGGGCACACCGGCCGGCTGCCGAGATCCTCGGGGGATCCGACGTGCCACTTGGCGGCGTAGGTGAGGATCGGCCACGCGCCTTCCGGCATCGTGCTGAAATCGATCTCGGCGACGGGGAGTGTGCGTTCGCCGACGATGCCGACGTTGAACTCGCGGCCGGCGATGTACTGCTGCACCAGCACCTCGTCGAACTGCTCCGTCATCGCGGCGATGCGCGCCTTGAGATTCTTGCGATCGGCGACGATCGACTGCCGGTCGAGGCCGGCGCTCGCGTCCTCGGCAGCCGGCTTCACGATCGCGGGGAGTGGGAAGTCGTCCTCGATCTTCCCCTGGGCGATCGTCCAGCGCGGCACGGGCAGCCCGGCGCGCTCCAGCAGCGTATTCGCGACGGCTTTGCGGCGGCAGATCGCCGTGGTCCACGGACCGCAGCCGGTGTAGGCGATGCCGGCCAGCTCCAGCGTGCCGACGACGTGATCCTCCCATTGCGCGACCCCGCGCACGCCTTCGCAGAGGTTGAAGACGAGGTCGGCCCGCCGGCAGACGTTGAACCAGCGCATGTCATGCCGGACCGGAACGCGCCGCACCTGGTGGCCGAGGGCGCCGAAAATCGTCGCGATGGCGTCGACCGCCTGCATCACGCCGGCGATATCCTCGGCGGTCCAGTCATCGGCGCCGGGATCGTAGAGGATGACGACTTTCACGCGGAAATTTGTGCGGTGGCGGGTTGTAGGGGCACGACATGTCGCGCCTCTACCGATGCCGTTGCCTCGATGCGTTTCCAGGCTGTGCGGAGGACCTCCTGGATCAGCTCGTCGTAGCCGTATCCCGCGACCCGTGCCGCCTTCGGAAAGCAGGAGTTCATCGCCGGATCGGGAATGATGCCGGGAAGCGGATTCAACTCGACGACGTTTGGTACGCCGAACCGGTCGACGCGCACGTCGATGCGACACCAGTCGCGGCACCCGAGCGCGCGATACGCATCGAGTGCGACACTCTCGGTCTCGCGGCAGAGCGAGTCGGCGACGCCCATGGGAGGACACTGGAAGATCGCGAGCGGGTGCTCGCGCGTATCCCAGATCCACTTCGCTTCGTAGCCGTAGACGGGCGGGGCGCCGGCGGGCAACGTCGCGAAATCGAATGCGACGAGGGGCAGACAGCGCACGTCGCCGTTGTTGCCGAGGATCCCGACTGTGAACTCCGGTCCCGGGAGATACGTCTCGACGAGGACCGGCTGATTGTAGCGCTCTAAGAGGAATGGCACACGCTCCGCGAGCTGTGCCGGCGTCTCACATAAGTTGTTGACGAATATGCCCTTACCGGATCCCTCCGCGACCGGCTTTACGAACAACGGAAACGGCAGCGGCATGCGCTCGAGATCCGCCACGCGCTCGATGACACGGAACGGCGCGGTCGGCACTCCGCGGTAGGCAAGAATCTCCTTGGTGCGTCCCTTGTGCAGCGTCAGCGCCAGCGTGAGCGGGTCGGAGCCGGTGTAGGGAATGTTCAAATACTCGCACAGCGCGGGGACGTGCGACTCACGGCAGGGACCGCGCAGTCCCTCCGCCATGTTGAAGACGATGTCGGGATGTGCGAGCGACAGTTTTTGCGGGAAGAATTCGTCGGCTTCGAGACGGACCACGGTGCCGAAGAGACTCAGCGCCTGATCGACTGCGTCGATCGTGGACGGATCATCCCATTCTGCGTAGTCGTCCGACGCGGCACCGACGTCGGGTTTCTCGTTGTATGCGAGACCGATTCGCATTCTCAAACCAGAATACGAAATGGTAACCGGATACGCAAGAGAGAAACGTCGTCGAAAAAAGGCGTCGAAAGAAAATCGTCGAATGGAAATACGTCAAAGAGAAAACCGTCGAAGCGATCGTCGAATGAAAGACGTCAAACCTTGTGATAAGAGACCCGCGCGGCTTCCTGTCTGTCGTCGGCGCCGTAGATCGCGAAATCGGAGAACAGCGAGCCCGCTTCTTTCTGAAGTACGCGCAACACCGCGATCGCCATCCGGCGGATTTCCAACTCCGCTCCTTCGCCACAGCGCAGCTCGAGCATCGTACGCCACGCGCGCGCGTTCCCCGAGACGACGATCTTCACTTCGGTCGCGTTGGGCAGCACGCTGCGCGCGGCTTCGCGCGCCATTTTCCGCCGGTGCCCCTTGTCCGTCACCCACTCGTAGCGTTGCATCAAGCCTTCCACCGCTCGGACGTAGGCGGCCTGGGCGTCGGCGACCTGTTGCTGCCACTCCTCCTCGAGCCGCGCGTCCCCGGCGACCGCGGGCGGCATGACGAAGGCGGCGTGTGACTCGTCGACGTAGCGCTGCGAGATTTGCGAATACCCGAAGCCGGCCCGGTGGCGCACCAGCTCGTGGGAGCAGGAGCGCGAGATCCCCTCGATCAGCAGGACGTAGACGGCGTGCTCCAGCACCGAGCCGTGGCCCTGCTTCTTGATGTTCTCCAGATACTCGGCGGTCGTGCGGTTCACGGGGTTCTTCTGGCTCATGTAGCACAGCCGGCCAGCGTACTCGGCGAGACGCTCGCCATCGCTGGCCTCACCGCGCCACTGCACGGGGAGATGTTCCGGTTCGCGAAACTGGGGACGGGCGATCAGGGAGACGCGGGGAGCACGGAAGACTTCCATCGGAGTTAGTGTGCCAGTTCGAGTTTCGGTGTGGCCCATGCGGCGCTGCGCTCCACTTCTCGTAGTCGGGTTGCGATGTCTTCGGGGATGGCCGCGGCACCGGCGCCGACCTTCAGCGCAGCTACGGGCGACCAATCGGTCGCGGGAATGATAACACCCGGGTTGAGGATGGACAGCGGGTCGTACGCGCGCTTCACCTCGCGAAACAGCTGCATCACGTCCGCGCCATAGAAGCGCTCCAGGATCCCCGCGCGCAGCCGGCCGACGCCGTGCTCGCCCGACGGGATACCGCCGAGGCCGAGCAGGAGATCGGTGACGTCGTCGAACAATCCGTGGATGGTCTCGCGCCAGCCGTCGCGCGTCGTATCGGGAAGCGCGTTGACATGGACGTGGCCGTCGCCGGCATGTCCGAAGATCGCAACTGGAATGCCGCGACGATCGGCCGCCGCCCTCAGGCCGGCGATATACGTGCCCAGTGCCGCGAGCGGCACGCAGCCGTCTTCGATGACCTGAAGCGATCGCTGGCTGGCAGGTAGGCGCGCCAGGGCGGGGGAGGCCAGGCGTCGCACACTCCAGAGTTGTTCGAGCCCCGCGCGGTCCACCGCCGTCTGGACGTGCATCACGGAGTGCTTGAGCCCGCGAACCGCGTCCCCCACGACGCCGCGTGCGGCGACTGCCGTTTCCCGCTCGAACTCGACGAGGAGCAGGCAAGCGACCTTCGGGGGGCGGCCCTCCGGAATGAGCTGCAGCAGGGACTCATCCAGCAGCTCGAGTGCGGATGGTTTCAGGGACAAGAGGTGCAGCACCGCCTCGGTCATCGTCTCGAGATCGGCAAACCCGAGCGCGGCGCCGGCGATGTCGGAAGGGATTGGATGGAGACGCCAATGGACGGCAGTCACGATCGCCAGCGTACCTTCGGATCCCACGAGGAGATCGACTTCGTCACCGGTCTGCGCGAATCGGTCCAGGGCGTAGCCGGAGGAGTTCTTGCGAGTCTTGGGGAAGTGCTCGGTGATCAGCCGTCTGTCATCAGCCGTTAGGGCAAACTTTTGCCCATTCCTCATTCCCCGCCTTACCGTTCTCACCGTGCCGTCAGCCTCGACGACCTCCACACCCTCGACCCACCTCGACATGCTGCCGTACCGCACCGTCCGCGGCCCGGCTGCGTTCGTCGCCACCATGCCGCCGCTCGTTGCGAACGCGCCGGAGGAGGGATCGGGTGGCAGTCGCAAGCCGTACGGTTTGGCGGCGTCGTTCACTTCCGCCCACGTAACGGACGCGCCGGCCCGGGCGCTGCGGCTGTGGGGGTCAACGACCAGATCGGAGAACCCCGTGCTCAGGTCCACGATCACGCCGTTTCCCACGTTGCCACCGGGCATCCCGCTTCCTGCCCCCCGCGGGATCAGTGCCATGTGCGACTCCGCCGCCTGGCGCACGAGGGCAACGACATCGTCTTGGCTCTCAGGAATCGCGACCGCGGCGGGCAGGATGCGGTAGATGCCCGCACCCTCGGCGTATGCCGCGCGGACACGGGCGTCGGTGACTAACACGCTCCAAACTTGACACGGGGGGAGTACAACGTGAAGCTTCGATTCCCGATGGCTGCCCCGCACACTGCAACGTCTCCCCCGCCCCCCCCGGCCCCCCCGCGGTCGAGCGCGCCTTCCCGTGCTCAGCTGATCCATATCGAAGTGGATCGGCGGCTGGGTCACGAGTGGGATGAATGGAACGGCCGCCCGCTGCCCGGTGGTGGCGACTTTTCGGCGGCTCCGGGTCTGTTCTTCCGCTTCGCGGCGCTCACCGTCGTCGCCGCGACTGGCGCCCTTGCCCTTCTACTTTATCTGATCGGGCCACGGCTCGGCACGCTCTGGCCGCTGCTGCCCAGGATCCTCTGGGGTGTCCTCGGCCTCTTCGCGGTGCTCCAGTGGCTGTATCTGGGCGTGCTCGCCGCGTCCTTTTATAGCGGCCGCACCCTGCTGCCCGAGCGTCTGCTCGAGCGCGGTCCCTACCTGCAGCTGATGAATTACACGTCCCTGGTCGCGCGCGGCTTCGGGAAGCGCGACTGGGTCGAGCATGCGGCCATCGACGTCTACAACACGCTCGCGGAGCGCCGGGGCCGGAGGGTCGGGAAGGGTGAGCTGCTGGTGCTGATCCCCCGCTGTCTATCGAAACAGGCGCTCGACGGCGTGCTCGAGATCGCGGGACGCTACGAGGTTCCGGTGTTCGTGGCGACGCGTGGCCAGCTCGCGCGCCGCGTCATTCGCGAGCGACGTCCACGCGCCGTCGTGGCGGTCGCGTGCGAGCGTGACATGATGACAGGCCTGCGCGATGTCGCCGGCAAGCTTCCGGTGCTCGGCCTGACGATGCAGCTCCCCAATGGGCCGTGCCGCGACGCTGCTATCGATCTCGGACAGATGGAGCGATGGGTCCAGGGACTCGTTGCCGCAGCGCCAGCCCGAGCAGACACCACGCGATAAAGGCGATCCACTCTGCAGTCGTAAAGCTACCCGGCACCCCAGGCACCAGCTTGATCAAGACAATCGCGACACTCACGATCGCGCCGGCAACGGCGAGCGCGGTGCCGTGTCGCTCGCCGCCGCGGTGCGCGAGCGCGATGAAGGCGAGGCACGCAGCGCACCAGCCGATCCCCGAGACCGCGGAGCCGACTTCCGTGATCGGGACCAGCAGCGCGTCCCCCAGGAATGGCGCTACGGCGGTGAGCATGGTGACCAGGAGGATCGCGACCGAGGGAGTTCCAAACCGTGGATTGACCGCGCCGAGCGAGGAGTGCACGAGACCGCGACGTCCCAGGGCGTACAGCAGGCGCGTCGCCGCGACGAGGTTGCCGTTGAAGATCTTGAATAGGGAGAGCAAAGCGCCCGCGAGAATCAGCCGTGCGATCCACGGCGTGCCGAAGGCGCGCGCGAACGCCGCCTCCGTGCCGAGATGCTGGCCCACGAGATCGGTCCACGGGTAGACCCAAGCGACCACGGCGATCACGAGCACGTAGAACAACCCACCCGCACCGATCGCAAGCGTGATCATACGGCTCAGCGTGCCGGCGGGGAGATCGGGCCGCGCTTCTTCCGATGCCTTCGGGATCGACTCGAATCCGGTCATGAAATAGGGGACGATTTGCAGAACCAGCAGCACGGAGACAAACGTCCCCGACGAGGCAAACAATGGTTGCACATTTGTAGCGCTGCCACCCGCGAACCCGAGCACGACAAACACGGCGAAGCAGGCGAGCAGCCCGAGCGTCGTGAGATCCTGAAAGCGGCCGCTCGTGCGGATGCCACGAACGTTGACGTAACCGATGCCGGCCGTGAGCCCCAGGCCAGCGATCAGGCGGGGCAGTGTGATGACTTTCCCGGCGACGCTGTAGAGCGCGATGTCGTTCATCGCGGGAAAGATTCTCGCCAGCAGGTTGCCGATGGCGACGGCTTCCCAGGGACACACGATCGCGTAGGCAAGCACCATCATCCAGCCGGCGGCGAAGCTGACCGCCCGGGGAAATACGCGTTCGGTATAGGCGATTTCGGCACCGGCATCGGGGATCGCGCGGACCAGTCGACCGTATGTCAACGCGATCGGGAGGAGCAGGAGGGTGCCGCCGAGGAAGCCGAGCATGGCGCCGGCGGGGCCGCCGCGTGACAGCCAGTCGTCCATGATGACCAGCCAACCCACGCCCACCATGCTCCCAAAACCGAATGTGAAGTACTCGAGGGCGCCGAGGCTCCTAGTAAGTCGTGACTCCAAGCTTGTCCTTTAAGGCGGCGAGGAGCTGCTCGGCGCGCAGCTGACCTGCCGAGCCCGGCGGCGCGGCGCGCTCGAGATCCCGCGGCGTGCGCGACGGGTCCGCCGACGGCCGGTACACCGCTTCGATGGTCACCCGCGCCTTACCCGGCACGTCCGGATCGGCCCAGAGACGCAGGCGATGGGTGCCGGCGAACTGCTCTGTTTCCAGATACGCGTCCTGCAGGCTGACGAAATGCACCCCAATCGTGTCGGCCGTGAGGAGCGCCTGGGCTGCGCGCGTGACGTCGGCCGGCGGCGCGTTGATCACCGCGTGCAACGCCTCCGGAAGGGGAGCGAAAGGCGGGCGCGTCGTGGTTGGTGTGCAGGCCGCGACAAGAAGTACAAGTGCGAAATGCGAAATGCGAAATCTGCGAACTCGGGTATTTCGCATTTCGAATTCCGAGTTTCGCATTAATGGGTATGCGGTGGCGTGCCGGGCGGATGCGTGTGAGTTGCTTTGACGGTATCTGCGGGCGAACCGGGCTCGTGCTCCTCCCCCGCCTCGTGATCATGTCCTGCCTCCCGATTCTCGATCTCGGCCTGGAGCACTTTGGACGGAATGCCGGCCGCATGTTGGAACACGAGCCTGCCTCCCAGCACGCCGGTCCACACCAAGCCCGCGATCCCCACGACACTCAGCATCCTGGTGAACGCGAGCTCCTGTGCCGGCATCTGAAAGCGGCGGATGAGACGCCAGGCGAGCACCACGGTGAACAGGGACATCGTCAGCAGCGCCATGTTTTCGTGCTTTTCCATGATCTCGTGCATCGCTTCACCGTGCTCGATGACACCGGAGGCGAGTTTCCCCGCCACTACCGCCGCCCATCCGCCGATGACGCCGGCCCACAACGTCCAGATCCCTGCCCACATGAGCGATTCACGCTTCGTCGCGGCGGCGCCGAGATCGAACAGCACCGCGACGAGGAGCAGGGCCGCAGGAAGATCGTTGAGTACGGCGTGCCAGCGCGCAGCATCGTAGCCGAGCATTAGAGTCCCAGGTTGCTGACGATGGGTGGGTTGGACGAGTAGTCGTAGAAGCCCTTCCCCGATTTCCTGCCATGCATCCCCGCGAGCACCATGCGCTTGAGCAACGGCGGGGGCGCATACCGGGCTTCGCGGTACTCCTTGAACATGATCTCGGCGATGTGGTGCGTGGTGTCGAGCCCGACGAGATCGAGCAGCGTCAGCGGACCCATCGGGTAGCCGCAGCCGAGCTGCATCGCCTTGTCGATGTCGGGCACGCTGCCCACGCCCCGCTCCACGGCGCGGATCGCGTCCAGCAAGTAGGGAACGAGCAACAGGTTCACGATGAAGCCGGAATTGTCCTTGGCGGCGACGGGCTCTTTGCGGAGTGAGGCGGCGAACGCGAATACGCGCTTGAACGTCTGCTCCGACGTCGTGACCGTGCGCACGACCTCGACCAGCGGCATCAGGGGCACGGGGTTGAAGAAGTGCAGGCCGGCGAACCGGTCCGCGCGCTTGGTGGCCGCCGCCATCTCGGCGATCGTGAGGCTCGAGGTGTTCGAGGCGAAGATGGTGCCGGGGCCGCACAGCCCGTCCAGCTCCCTGAAGAGTGCGTTCTTCAAGGCCAGGTCTTCGGTGATCGCTTCGATCACGATGTCCGACGGCTTCAGATCCGCGACCGTCGTCGTGAAGGTCAGGCGCTGGAGCGTCGCATCCCGGTCCGCGGGTTGGAGCTTTCCCTTTTCCACGAATTTCGCGAGCGATTTCTCGATGGCGGCACGGCCGCGATCGAGGACTTCTTTGGACACGTCACGCACGATCGTGTCGTAGCCGACCGTGGCAGCGACCTGTGCGATGCCGCTGCCCATCAGGCCGCAGCCGAGCACACCAACCCTCTGGATGTCCGCCATGAATTCCTCAGCTCCTGGGCTTGGGCCGAGGCCGGGGATTCTCCAACGCCTTGCGCACTTCGTCGGCGATGCGGGCGAATGCCTCGGGCAACGCGCCCTGGCTGGACGACCCGCGGATCTCGCCGCGCTCGAGCCGATCGAGCACCTGCTCCAGCGCGACGTGCAAGCGCTCGTTCGCGCCGCGGTAGGTACGGGCGACCATGACCCCGCCCAGCGTCAGGCCCACCGCCGGGACAAACGTCAGGGCCTGGGCCAGTGCGAGCGGCGGAGCGATGAGTACCGTTGCGCCGGTCAGCCCCCAGCCCAGGACCGCCAGCACCGTGGCCCCGGAGATTCGCTTCGCGCGCTGCGGGCGGATGTCGGCCTCGAGACGCACGAGACAGAATCCCGGCTCGAGCTGTACGACCTGGGCGGTCACCTCCCCGGCTTGTGCCAGCGAGTAGCGGCGTCTTCCCGCCAACGCGCGCTGAATCGAAGCGAATGCGCCCGCTTTGGGCTCCCACGACGTGCGGTCGGCAAAATGCCGTTTGGGCTGCAGCAGCTCGTCTTCGGTCATCCAGCGGCTCAGCGCGCGCTCGACCGCCTCGCGATCGCCGGGAACGACTCGGTGCGCCACGATCGACCGGGGACCGGTCAGCCACGCCCACGTCCCGGTCGCGACTTCGGGCGCAGTGCGCGTCTGTTCTTCCAAGATCGCCTGACGCAGGTAGCGGTCCGGAATTCCGACGTCCTTCCCGAGCGCCAGGACCTCGTTATTGGTGAGACCGTCGCCGACGTCGTGTTCTCCGGCCTGCAGCTCGGCGGCGCGCTTGATGATGCGCTCCAGCGCCTCACGACTGATGAGGTCCTTGCCCATCAGACCTTCGCCTTCTCCTTATTGGGGACCGCCGGTAAACGCTCGCCCGCTGTGCGCTCGGGAATTGCTCGGCTGCCTGAAGCATCGGCCTGCGCCGGTGCCAGGCGCTCCATGAAGCCCCTGAATAGGTCGATCGGAATGGGAAAGATCGTCGTGGAATTGTTCTCGGAAGCGATTTCGTTGACCGTCTGCAGATAGCGGAGCTGAATGGCTGCGGGCTCCTTGCCGATGATGTGCGCCGCCTGCGCCAGCTTCTCCGCCGCCTGCAGCTCGCCCTCGGCGTTGATGACCTTGGCCCGGCGCTCCCGTTCGGCTTCGGCCTGGCGGGCCATCGCGCGCTTCATCTCCGGCGGCAGATCTACGTCTTTTACTTCGACGGCCGACACCTCGATGCCCCAGTCCTCGGTGCGCGTGTCGATCGTCTGGCGCAGGATCGCATTGATCTTGTCGCGATTCGCGAGCAGCTCGTCCATCTCGGTCTCACCCAGCACCGACCGCAACGTCGTCTGCGCTAGCTGGCTCGTGGCGTACAGATAATTCTCGACGCCCACCACCGCCTTGTCCGGCGTCTTCACGCGCATGTACAGGACGGCATTGACCTTGATGGAGATGTTGTCCCGAGTGATCACGTCCTGGGGCGGGACGTCGATCGCCATGACGCGCAGCGACACCTTCTGCATCCGTGCCAAGACTGGAGGGAGAAAGATCAGCCCCGGTCCCTTCGTGGGCCGAAGGCGGCCGAGCAGGAAGTATACGCCGCGCTCGTATTCGCGCAGCACGCGCAGACCCGAAAAAAGATAGAGAGCGATGACACCAATCGCCCCGAGGAGAATGTCGCTCACAACGCCTCGACGATGACCGCCGCCCCCTGCCCGCCGCCGATGCAGGCGGAGCCGAGTCCAAAGCGCTTCTGCTCGCGCCGCAGCGCGTGCAGCAGGTGAATCGTGATGCGCGTGCCGGTAGCCGCGAGCGGATGCCCGATGGCGATCGCACCGCCGCAGGCATTTGTGCGCGCGCGGTCCAGGCCCAGCTCGCGCTCGACGGCGAGGTACTGCGGCGCGAACGCCTCGTTCACTTCGACGAGATCCATCTGCTCGAGTTTCATCTTCGCCTTCGCGAGCGCTTTGCGGGCGGCGGGCGCCGGGCCGATGCCCATGTGTTTCGGCTCGACCCCGGCGACGGCCCACGCGACGAGACGGCCGAGCGGTTTCAACCCGTGGGCTTTCGCGTACTCCTCACTCGCCAGCACCGTCGCCGCGCCGC
>Ga0209056_10000518_pt1 | contig 42556 bp, 38 predicted proteins | sample GraSoiAngelo_114_FD_185876 | JGI IMG/M metagenome (GOLD analysis project Ga0209056, IMG submission 185876) | Grasslands soil microbial communities from the Angelo Coastal Reserve, California, USA - 14_0903_13_40cm (SPAdes) (version 2) | ecosystem: Environmental > Terrestrial > Soil > Grasslands...
TGGGGCGTTCATCGGCCTCCGGGCGAGCGGCCTAACGAAATGCACTTAAGCTGCGGCGCGCTGAAAAGAATTCATTCCATAATCTACGCGCGCCGGCAGCTTCAAGCGCTTGTTAGGCGGCAGCATTGGTGCTGTGATCATTAGTGTCGGAGCTGAGCCATTTCGTTGGCGACTGCAACCAGGTCGTGGTCGTTGACCCGCTCTACAACAGTGTACCAGAGATCATTCACGGTGATCGGATACATAGCGCCGACGATCCCCCCAGCGATGGATGCTACGGAGTCACTGTCTCCGCCGATGTTCGCGGCCAAGAGGATCGCTTCTTCCGCTGACGCCATCACTGTAGCGAGTCCCAGCGCCAACGGCACGATCGTCAAAGGCTGATTCGGAAAGCGACGCGCGGCTATCTCTGAGGTCCCCATGGCGGGGACGCGCTCCAGGTCGTGGCGCACTGTGCGGACCGCGTCCGCGAACAGGGGGGCGGAGGGACCGCGCCACCGACGCTCGGCTTCAGCTGCAGCACGTTCGGCAAGGTCCAGAAGCTCGTGTGGAGAAGCCCCATCAATCGCTGCGGAGACCGCGGCGGCAGTGGCAGCCGCGGCCGCGATGGCTAGCGACCCGCCATGAGTCGAAACGGACGCTTCACGGGCGCCGTTCAGGAGTTCCTCCGAGCGGTGGGAGGCATAGAGGATGCCCACCGGCGCCACACGAATCGCGGCTCCACAGCCGTCGTGGTTCCTTGCAACCCGCGCCGGATCGCCGGCCTGGTGAAATTCCCAGAGGGACTTGAGACCTGGATGTACACACTTCGTGCATCGGAGCAGCTCACGACCGACACTCACGTGTGAAACGTTCCGATCGGTGAGGATGGCGCGCGCGACGGCAACGGTCATTTCGGTGTCGTCCGTGGTTTCACCGATTCGCCACTCGCGTTTCGCGTTCCCCACGTATCGAGGGATGACGGAGCCGGGAGTGCCTTCGAAACCCCGGATGCCATGCGGATACCAGTGGAGCACGCCCTCACGCGATAGCGTCTCTGTTTGCTTGGCGATGGCGTCACCGGTAGCGATGCCCTTGAGGCAGCCGAGGATGCGATCGGCGACAGTGACCGTCATGGAGAGTCGGAACGAGAACCGGTGCGCTGCCGCCTATCTAGTAATTAACCTGATTCATTGGGACACCTCGAACACCAACAACTGTCTCGATAATCCCACCACCTACCTACGCCGACGCGTGTTAGGCTGACTCGCTGCAAGATAACACGCCACCTCGCGCGTTAGACTGCGAAATCGCACAGTCCTCCGCAGCTCCGGACGGCCAGCCATCACACTCCCCCGAACCACGGATAACCCTGATCCTCCCAGTACCCACCCGGCCGCTCGGCCGTGAACGTCAGCGACACGAGATACTTGGTCATCTTGTAGCCGAGCTTGGTGGGCGAGTAGAGCCGCAGCGGCGCGCCGTGCGTCGGCGACAGCGGATTGTCGTTCATTCCGTACGCGAGAATCGTCTGCGGATGCATGGCACTCGCGAGATCCCAGCCGTTGGAATAGCCCGAGTCGAACGAATCGAACCGTACGTAGCGCGCCTGCGGCAGCAATCCGCAACGCGCGGCGATGACGGACACCGGCACGCCGTGCCACGTGGCGATCGCGCTCCACCCCTCGACGCAATGATGCTTCACCGTATAGGTGGTGCGCGGCAGCGCCTGCAGCTGGTCGAGCGACAACGACTGTGGCTCGCGCACCAATCCACCGACCTGCAAGCGCCAGACGCTGGGGTTCTCGAGCATCGGCATCGTCGGTGAGATGAAGTAACTCGGCACGGTAGCGGTCCGCTGAGAGATGTCGTACTCCGGTGCGAGCCGGTCCTTCGAGAAGAAAACCTTCTCACCCACCCAGTCATTGAAGCGACTGACGTCGAGCAGCAACGGACGAACGACGTTGCCGCCGTCCCACCCGCACCCTGCAACGAGCGAGGCCGTGCCGGCGCCCGCAGCCAGTCGCAGAAACGCGCGGCGATCAATCATGGCTGGGGAACCGGCCGCGATACCAGCCGGAGATCATGGCTCGGAGCGACGCCGGGTCCACGACGAACACCAGTATTACGTGTACGATGAGAAACCCCGTGAAAATCCACACCGCCCAAAAGTGCCAATAGCGCGCCGCCTGAAATCCTCCGAACAGCGCGGTGAGCCACGAGAGCTCCGTGGGCTTGTAGATCGCAAATCCGGTGACGACCGACAGCACGCCGAGCAGGATGATGAAGGTGTAGGCGGCCTTCTGGAGGGGGTTGTGTTTTCCCTGCGGCGGGTGCTCCTTGCGCAATCGCAGATAGTATTTCTGCATCTCGATCGCGCCGCGAATATCGCGCGGCCGGAACAAGAGCGACCGCCATTCGCCGCTCGCCGCCAGGTACGACAGATACAACACGCCGCCGGCGATGAGCGGCCACATCAGCGTGAAGTGCCAATTCAGCCCGCCCGCGAGCCAGCCGCCCAGCCGGCTCCACTTCGGAAAGTCATGATCCTCGAATGCATTCACGTAGTACGGACCACCGCGCTCGCCGAAGCGCGCGTACGCACCGTAGATCTGCAACCCGCTCATGATCATGCCGGCAAGCAGCACGAACGTCATCCAATGCGTGAGCCGAACGATCCAGTGATGTCGCTTGACGAACGGAGGGGACGGAGCTTTCTGAACCGGAGGAGCCGTCATGGGCTAAGTATATTGTCTGCCATGCGCGCGGCAACACTGATCACGATCGTATTCCTGGCTTCCTGCCGGCCGCAAAATGCGGCCGTTACCACTCGAGACGCCGACTCGCTCAGCTTCGCCGACGTGACGCCGCGCGATTCGGCGGACAGCACACTGCTCCAGCCGCGCGTCATCAGCGAACCGACGGTGGTCGTCTTCTGGCTGTCCGGCGCGGACACGCTGTCGGCCGACGACCAGGCCCAGGCGCTCGACGAGCTCAACTACACGACCGAGGGCATCTCATCCACGCTGGCGCGGCACAACATCAAGCTGGTGCCCACCAATTCCGACACGATCTACGTGGCGCTTCCCAACCGCCAGCGCCGCATGATTCTGCTGACCGGCGTGGACTATCCCTTTGGCTACGTGCTCGTCGAGCCGGGGACGGCCGAACGCATTCTCGCGGGAGTCTATTCCGACGCTGAGCTCCTCGACGAGGTCGATGCCTATTTCGATCTGCCACCGACCACGGACAGCACCGCGAAGGGGCCGCGGATCTCGACGTGATGGCGCTGCTCCTGGTTGTTGCCACGCTGTTCGTGCAGGACATCAGCTGGCAACCCACCACGCCACGCCAGGGCTCACTCATCGTGGTCTCGGCGCCCGACGCAATCGCGGGTGAAATGGCGGGTGAGCCGCTGCATTTCAGGAATGACAGAGCGCTGGCCGCAGTGCCGCTGAGCGCGACGGACAGCATCACACTGCAGACCCTGTCGATTCGCTGGGACGGAGCGGTCGTGGGCACGACGGCTTCCGTGCCGGTCGAGCTGCGCTCTGCAGAAGAGGAGCAGGTGCAGGCCGCCGAGCGGTTCACGCCTCCTCCGGACAGTGCACTACAGGTGCGCATCGACCGCGAGCGCGAGTTGTTGCGCGACGCCGCCAGTCGCGCGCACGCCGCACCCCGGCTCTGGAAAGCGCCGTTCATTCGACCGCGCACCGCGCGCATCACGAGCCCGTTCGGCTCGGGACGTCAGGTGAATGGGGTGTGGCGCACCCGGCATTTGGGTCTCGATCTCGCCGGTCAGAAAGGAGCGGTGGTGCGCGCGTCGAATCGCGGCATCGTGGCGCTGGTCGGGGATTTCTTCTACGGCGGGATATCGGTGTACCTGCATCACGGCGACGGACTCATGACAGTCTACTTCCACCTGAGCCGCGCGCTCGTCGCCGTGGGCGACACGGTCGAGCGCGGCCAGATCATCGGTCGTGTCGGTGCGACCGGACGCGTAACGGGGCCGCACCTGCATTGGCAGGCGCAGTACGGCGCGGTGCCGTTCGATCCTACCGATCTGTTGAAGCTTCCTTGAGTAACGCGCTGCTGCTCCGCGGCGGCCGGCTGGTGACGATGGATGGCTCCCGGCGCATCCTGAACGCCGATGTGCTGGTTGAAGACGGACGCATCAAGAGTGTTGGACGGTCGGACGGTCGGACGGCCGGACGGTCAAAACCCACCGTGATCGATTGCAAGGGCCTTGTCGTCTTACCGGGTCTCGTTCAAGCACACATCCATCTCTGTCAAACCCTCTTCCGTGGGCTCGCCGACGACCTCTCGCTCGAAGCGTGGCTCGCGCAACGGATCTGGCCGCTCGAGGCGGCGCACACCGAAGCCTCGATCCACGCCTCCGCGATGCTCGGCGCCGCTGAGCTGCTGCTCGGCGGCACCACGGCGATTCTGGACATGGAGACGGTGCGGCACACGAGCGCGGCGTTCGAGGCACTCGAATCGATCGGGATTCGCGCGACGGCGGGAAAGTGTCTGATGGACGCACCGTCCAGTCCGGCCGCGCTGCGCGAGCCGACGGACGCAGCGCTGTCAGAGAGCGCGGACCTGTGTGCGAAGTGGCACGGCGCCGCCGGCGGACGGCTGCGCTACTGCTTCGCGCCGCGCTTCGTGCCCAGCTGTACGGGTCCGCTGCTCAGGGCCGTGAGCGATCTGGCGGAACGGACGGGGGCCACGATCCATACGCACGCGGCGGAAACGCCGCTCGAGCTGGACACCGTGAAGCGCGAGACCGGCCACGATGAGATCGCGTATCTCGATTCCGTCGGGATCTCGGGGCCACGCGCCGCCCTGGCGCACTGCGTCTGGGTGGACAAGGACGACATCGCCGTGCTTGCGCGGCAGCGGACGAACGTGGTCCATTGCCCCAGCTCGAATCTCAAGCTCGGCAGCGGCATCGCCCCGATCCCCGAAATGCTGGCGGCCGGCTGCCGCGTCGGCATTGGCGCGGACGGGGCGCCGTGCAACAACCGCCTCGATGTCTTTGCTGAGATGCGCCTCGCGGCCCTGATCCAGAAGCCTCGACTGGGACCGGATGCGTTGCCGGCGGCGCAGGCGCTGGAGCTTGCTACGCTCGGCGGAGCGCGGGCGCTGGGGCTCGAAGCGGAGATCGGATCGATCGAAGCCGGGAAGTGCGCGGACCTGATCGTGCTCGACCTCGAAGGTCCTCACGCGCAGCCCGACGACGCCGACCTCATCTCCCGCATCGTCTATAGCGCGCGCGCCGCCGACGTCCGTCATGTGATCGTGGACGGCCGCATCGTCGTTCGAGATGGTGTGCTGAAGACGGCGGACACGGCGGAGATTCGCCGTGCCGCGAACGCTCAAGCTCGTCGCTTGCGCGGCGCTGTGGGGGTCTAGCGGCGCGTTTTTGCGCACCACGGCGGGTCAATCCGGTAGCGTCTCCCCTCCAGCAATCCCGTAACCTCTCGGTGATGTGGGCAGTGCACGACGCGGGGATAGCGACCTCGCCGTTCGTCGTTGTGCCGCGCCGCCGTGGGGTAAGTGGACTAACCCGTTCCGCCGCTAACGGAAAGATCCGGGTTCGATTCCCGGCGGCGGCGCACCCTGGCCAGCGATCTTGACTCGGCTCGATCACGCGGTAATACTGCGAGTACCGTTAGCGGCCGGATGGGTTGTCCAAACCCACGGATGAACGGACGGGGCCTCCAGATGGAGGCCCCGTTCGCTTTCACGGTAGCAGCGCGGCAACCTGCCGCGGAATCGCCGCGAGACCGCTGTGTGAGAACTCTTCTGCGGAATCCCGACTGATCGCCGAGCCTCGAAGCGCGTGGGTGTGGGTTAGTGGCATTCTCTTATCGGATGCCGGCCGAAGGCAAGATGTTACGGACTAGCCGCCTTGCCGTTTATGCGGAACCGCCGAATCGTCTCCGTTAGCGTCGCCGCGGCATCGGAGAGATGCTGCGACGTCGTCGTAAGCTCGCTGAGCGATGCGATTTGCTGTGCTGTCGCCGCCGAGGTCTGACGGGCCCCGTTGGCGGCGCCATCCGCTATCGCGGCGACCTCTTCCATGCGGCGCAGCACCTCGCGCATGCGCTTCGTCTGATTCTCTGTCTCAGCCGCGAACGTCGTCGCGAACTGCACCGTGGTGTTCAGATCGGTGAAGATCGCGTCGAGCGCGCCGTGCACCGTCGTCGCCACGCTGCCGACGCCCTGCGCCGCCTCACGGCCCTGGCGCATCGCCTCGACGACGCGATTGATCTGGTCCTGCGTCGCGCGCACGCGCGCCCGCACCTCTTCCGCCGAGCGGGCGCTTTGCTCGGCGAGCTTGCGCACTTCGCCGGCGACGACGCGGAAGCCGAGGCCATGCTGCCCGGCGCGCGCGGCCTCGATCGCCGCGTTGAGGGCCAGCAGGTCGGTCTGACTCGCGATACGCGTGATGCCATCTACGAGCTTGCCGATCTCGCGCGATTCGCTGTCGAGCACGCCCGCCACCTCCGAGGCGTGGTCCATGTGCACCATCAGGTTCATGAGCAAGGTGCTGGCGCGTGCGACTTCCTCGCCGCGCCGGTGCGCTTGCAAGGCGATCTCGGTGATCTGTCGCTCGGCCTCCTGGGCCCGCGCGTGTAGCGTCGTCGCCAGGCCTGAGGCTGCTTCGGAGTCCTGGCGCCCGTATCCGATGAGCTGGCGCTGCCGCTCGGTCCCTTCCGATAGTTGATGCGTCGTGCTCGAGATCGATTGAGAGGCTCCTTGGAGCTCGCGAGCGGCCGTAGCGAGCTCGCCCGCCATCGTCGCGAGCGCGCCGCCCTGGCGCCCGATCTCCCGAATGATGTCCGCGATGGCGGCCGTCGTGCGGTTCACGCTCACGCCGAGGAACCCGAGCTCGTCGGTCGCGGCGTCCGCCGCGCCGCTTTCCATCTGGCGCGTCAGATCGCCCCGCTCGATCTCGCCCAGCACGCCGCGCGCCGTCCGCAGGCGATCGACGATCTGCACGAGCATCGGGACGAGCGCGACGCCCACGAACACCAGGACGAGACTCTCCTGGATGTAGAGCGGCCATCCCCACCCGTGCCCGGCGACCTGCGCCAACGCCGTGACCAGCGTGAAGGCCACGAGATTGATGATCAGGGCGCCCCACGCCTCGCGGCGCTCGAGATACAGCGCGGCCTGCAGCGGCGCGATGACGTACGCGCCATACAGCACATGGCCGTTCGGTCCCATCGCGAACAGCACCGCGGAAATCAGAAGGCAGCCGACGACGAGGTTGAGTTGCGCATACCACGGCTCGAAGGTCCCGCGCTCCACGAGCCGGCGCACGCCGGCATTCGCCGCCGCGAAGCTCGCGGCGAAGGCGAGAATGAACCACGGCGAGATGGTCGCGAGTCCGGAGACTTTGACGCCGATCAGCAGGGCGATGCCGAACCCCACGAACCCCCAACGGGCGCGCGTGTTCGCGAGCACGTATTGGCGCTGTTTGGCGAAGCGCTCCTCGAGGAGCTGATGCTCGAGGCTGATCACAGGCGGAACAGGTAGCTGGCTTTCAGGAAGAATCCGTCCCCCGTGCGCGACAGGCGGCGGAAGCTGAACGGATCCGGCTCACTGAGTGACGAGCCGTAGCCAAGGAAGAACACGGTACCGGGAGTCGGCTTATAGGAGAATAGGAAGTCGTTGCGAAACTCCGTCTGCGTCACACGGCCCTGCGGGGTTCCATTGATCACCAGCAGATTGCCGTTGCGCGGATCGCGGAGCGTGTCGCGCACCTGCGCGAAGTATTGCCCGATGTACCGGAAAAAGATATCGCGCGTGAGCTGATACTCGATCTTGAGACGCGGAATGTTCGCGGTCGAGAACCAGCGGCCGCCCTGCGCCCGCGTAATACGCTGATGTGGCCATTGACTCTCGACGCGCAGCGTCGAGGTGGGCTTCCATTCCAGGTTGAGAAACACGTTGAGCGCGCGGCCTTCCGACGCCTCGGCGAAGATCGGACCTGAGACGTAGCCGATGCTGACGTCCGCCTTGAGCGCGCGGTTGGGGGTGCTGAGCGCTCCAAGGCCGCCCCACAGATTGTAGAGTCCGTGCGGGACGGCGAACGTGACCGGCGTGCCGGCCGAGTCCACCTGATAGCGGGAGTAATCCGGCGGATCGAACAGCTGGTGCGAGTTGGTCCACAGGGCGGTCACGACCCAGGCACCCCGCAACGTCAAGATCCATCGCTGCGAGATGGTGCCTTCGAGCGTGCTGCGGAACTTGAAGAAGTCGTCATAGCGCCACACCGGCTCGACGCCGATGAACGTCGTGGCATTCTCGAGCCACGCTCCGGGCTTTCCATAGAACGTGAAGCGGTTGAAGAAGCGGCCCTGCACGATGTTGACGCGATTGACGAAGCCACTGAGCGCCGCGAAGTCGGGACTGACGCCGGTGAGGCGGGCGTGATTGCCGTACGAGTAGCCCGTGCGGTCGTACAAGGTCGCTTCCCACAGTTCCCCGGAGCGCACGCCGGAGCCGGTCCCGTCGTTCGTCCATGACCCGGCGAATTGGGCCGCCGAATACCAGATCTTCTTCCAGACGACACGCGCATCGGCACCGAGGACCCGGTTCCATGCGCCGCCCTCGATCCGGTCGGTGTACGCGAGTCCCAGAGTGGAGTTGGTCCCGAGATCGCGACGCAGCCGCAGCAAGTTGAAGACCGGGTGATCGCCGGTTGCGGAGAGCGCGTTGTCATCCACCGCACCGATGTAAGCGACGCCGGTGCCACCCACTTTCCCCGTGAGTTTGGCGCCGGCGACCGGCGCGCCGATGCGGCGGGTATAGATGAGCGCGTTGGGTGTGTCGAACTGCTCGAGGCCCTCCAGGAAGAACGGCCGCTTTTCGGGAAAGAACAGCGCGAACCGCTGGTTCACCGTCACCTGGCCGACATCGGCCTCGACCTGCGAGAAGTCGGGATTCACGGTTCCGGTGGCGCCCAGATTCTGCGTGATGCCCCAGCGCACATTCACACCCAACTGCGGGTCGGCCTTGCCGTACCGATAGGTAGACGCGCCGGGGGCGCCGTTCACTCGGGACGTAAACTCGGGGTTGACGTCCATCACCAATCCGCGGCGCAGCCCACTGAGGTTTTTCAGGGTACCCGATTGAATGAGAAAACTCGCGTTCGCGCGCCGGACGGGCGTCCAGGTGTCTTCGTACCCGGTATGCTGTGTCAGGCGGACGATTTGAATGCCCCAATCCTGGGTCTCGGCGCTCTGGTAGCGCAAACTCTTGAACGGGATCCGCACCTCGATCTCGAAGCCGGTGGCTGTGACGCGCCCCTGTGACTGATAGACATAATCGGGATTGAGATCGACGACGCCGTCGAACCGGAATCCGGCATTCGCTCCTCCCGCTGCCCCCGCGAGCCCCTCACTCCGCACGCCGTCTTCCTGCGCCCCCAGGGGATTGACGGCGAACAGCAACGCGCGCCGCCGGTCGTTGAAGGTGTCGAGCAGGATCTGGACTTGGTCGTCCGCGCCGATGTTGTCGCGATCGGCGAGCGTCGCCCGCACGACGTTCCCGTGCGTCTCAAAGCCGCGAATGCCGAAGTAGATCGCGTCGGGCGCGTAGAAAACCAGTACTTCGGTCGAATCTTCAGCCGGCCGGCTGTCAACCGGGCGGTACTGTGTGAATCCCTTGAGCAGCGCCGCCTGGCGCCAGACCGGTTCGTCCAGCACCCCGTCCAGGCGCACCGCCGCGGTCTCGATGCGTGGCGGGTGCACGTCGATTTGTCGCAGACGACCGTCGTAGACCGGCTGCTGATTGCCTGGGGACTGTATGAGAATGAGAAGAACGGCGAGCATGGGACTAAAACTACAATGTGAAATGCGGAATGCCGAATGCGAAATGTCTAACGCGAGTGACGATTCGTCAGATCAATTTCGCATTCCGCATTTCACATTTCGCCTTACTACTCGTATCTCAGCGCCACGATCGGATCCAGCGCCGCCGCCCGCCGCGCCGGCCAGATCCCGAAGAACAGTCCGACGATCGCGCTGAACACGAACGCGGTGAAGATCGCGATGAGGTTGATCGATGTATTCCAATGCATCAGCGACGAGAGCGCCACGGCGCCCAGTGTGCCGAAGAGGATACCGAGGATGCCACCGACCAGGCACAACACGAGCGCCTCGACCAGGAATTGGAACAGGATGTTGAACCGCGTCGCCCCCAGCGCTTTGCGCACGCCGATCTCGCGCGTCCGCTCCGTCACCGACACGAGCATGATGTTCATGATCCCGATGCCGCCCACGAGCAGGCTTACCGCCGCGATGCCGGCGAGCAGGTAGGTGAACGTCTTCGTCGTGTCCTGGAACGTGGAGAGAATGTCCGACTGGTTGCGGATCTGGAAATCGTTCTCGCCACCGGGCCGGATCTTGTGCTCGCGCCGGAGCACGCGCTCGATCTCGATCATGGCGAGCGTCATCTGCGGAACGCTTGCCGCATCGACCGTGATGGAGCGGAGCCGATTCGTCCCCATGATGCGATAGCGCGCGGTCTGCAATGGGATGAGGATCTGCTCGTCGGGATTGCCGAATCCCATGGCCGACCCTTTGGCCGACAGCACCCCGATGATCTCGAACGGTATCCCGCGAATCTGGATTTCCTGCCCGATCATCGCGGCCGGGTTCGCGCTGAACATGTCCGGAATCGCCGAGCCGAGCACCGCGTAGCGGCGCCGTCCCTCGTCTTCCCCGGCCGTGAACATCCGGCCGGCCGTGAATGTGTAGTTCTTCACCGTGGGATAATTGGGGGTGGTGCCCACGATACTCACATTGCCGTTTTGCCCGCCGCGCTTGATCTGCAGGTTGCGGGTCAGCTCGGGCACGACGCCCTTCGCGTAGCGCGCGTCCCGCGCGAGCGCTGCCGCGTCATCCACGGTCACGCTCACGCGCTGGTCGAACATGATGGCGATGCCGCCGCGGAACGATTGCCCGGGATAGATGGACAGCAGGGTGGGGCCGAGGGCGGCGATGCGGGCCTGCACCGCTTTCTGCGCGCCGCTCCCCAGCGCGACCATCGTGATCACGGCACCGACGCCGATGATGATGCCCAGCATCGTGAGGAACGAGCGCAGCTTGTTCGCGCGGATCGCCTGCAGCGCGACCTGGAAGATTTCGCCGAGCAGCACGGCTACGGCCTCGTCGTCGTCTGGGGCCGCTGCGGCGTGGTGGTCGGCTGCTGCTGCATGCCCGGCAAGCCGCCGCCGGTAATGTTGCGCATGCGCTGCTGCATGTCGCGCTGCGCGTTCAGCAGCGACGCGCTGGGCAGCACGAGCACAGTATCGTGTTCGGTCAGGCCGCTCACCACCTCGATGTAGTCGAGATCGGTGAGTCCGGTGCGAATCTGCACCGGCGTCGGCTTGCCCTTCTTGAGCGTGAAGACGATGTAGCTCGACGGCTCGCTGGTGTTGCGGCGGAAGCCGCCGCCGGCACCACCGCCGCCGCCCCCTCCGCCTGCGCGCATCATCATCTGGCGCATGGCTGCCATCGCGTTCTGCTCGGCCGGCGTCAGGTCCTGGCCCGACATGCGCTTCTGGAACGCGGATCGGACTAACACTTCGGTCACACCCGGCGGCAGCTGGATGGTCCGGCCATCGGGGGTCGTCATCGTGTTACCGCCGGTGGCCGTGGTATCGCGCCGTGTCGCACCGCCACCCAGCGACGCACTGTCACGGTTGGTTGGCGTTTGCGGCTGCTGGCTCGCCGCCGCGAGCTGCTGCTGCACGTCGTTGGGATCGAGCCCCAGCACCTGCGCCGCCGAAGCGACGTCGCGCTGCGTCCGCAGCGCGGCGTTCGGCACCGCGAGCACGTTGTCTCTGCGCCCGACGTGAATCTCGACCTCGGTGTTCATGCCGGGTTTGAGGAGGTGATTCGGATTCGGAATCCGCACGAGCACGTTGAACATGGTGACGTTCTGCTGCACCGTGGCTTGCGGCTCGATCTTCAAGACGCTGCCCTCGAACGGACGATTGGGGTACGCGTCCACGGTGATCGTGGAGAGCAGGCCCGGCGACACTTTGCCGATATCGGTCTCGTCGACGAGCGCGCGGATTTGCACGGTGTCGAGGTTCGCCATCTTGAACAGCACCGTGCCGCCACCCACGTCGGTCGTGGGCGACGAGATCACGGTACCCAGCTCGACGTTTTTCGTGATGATGGTGCCCGCCAGCGGCGCCCGCAGCTTCGTGTCGTTCATGCGGTCCCGCGCGTTCTCCAGATCCGACTGCGCGCGGATCACCGCCGCGTTGGCGTTCGCGTAGTCCAGCTTGGCGCCGTCGTACTCCGTCTGCGTGATCGCCTGCGCCTTGAACAGCGTGTCCGACCGCGCCAGCTGCGACTTGGCATTGCTGAGCTGTGCCTGGGCGACCTGCAGGTTCGCCTGTGCCTGTGCCAGGCTGTTGCGCGGGATGCGCGGATCGATCGACGCGAGTAGCTGATCCTGCTTCACGTCGTCGCCCGTCTGCACGTTCATCCCGATGATCTCGCCGGACGCCTTGGACTTCACGTCGACGGTCAGCACGGGCTCGATCGCCCCGGATGCCGAAGCCGACACCACGAGGTTGCGGCGTTCCACGGGAACGGCCTCGTACGATTGTGTCGCCTGCGTCTTGTGGCAGCCCCCCCCGGCGATGCCGGCGAGCAGCAGCGCAGCCGCTGCCTTTCCCCAAAAGTGTCTGTTCACGTCTGACCTTCCGTCCTCTCATCGCGCGCAATCCTGCCGTCGAGCAGGTGAATCTGGCGGTGCGCGTGCGCCGCAATGTCGTGTTCGTGCGTCACCAGCACGATGGTCTGGCCCGTCCTGTGCAGCTCCTCGAACAGCGCCATGATTTCGTTGCCCGTCGCCGAGTCGAGGTTTCCGGTCGGCTCGTCGGCGAGCAGGATGCTGGGCACATTCACCAGCGCGCGGGCGATCGCGACGCGCTGGCGCTGCCCACCCGACAGCTCGTTGGGCCGGTGATCCATACGGTCGCCCAGCCCCACCTGTTGGAGGGAGCTGGCGGCGCGCTCGCGCCGCTCCTTGGATCCCATGCCGGCGTAGATGAGCGGCAGCTCGACGTTGTGCAGCGCATCCGCGCGCGGCAGCAGGTTGAACGTCTGGAACACGAACCCGATCTCTTTGTTGCGGATCCGCGCCAGCTCGTCGTCGCTCAAGTCGCTCACCTTCTGGCCGTTGAGCCAGTACTCGCCGCTCGTCGGCGTATCGAGGCAGCCGATCAGGTTCATCAGCGTCGACTTGCCCGATCCGGACGGTCCCATGCACGCGACGAACTCGTTCTTCTTGATCTGGATATCCACGCCGCGCAGCGCGTGCACGACCTCCGCGCCCATCTGATACTCGCGCGTGAGGTGATGCGTCAGGATGACGGTGTCGGGCGTCGGCGTGTCGCCGGTGCGGAACAGCATCGCCTGTGTCGACGTCATAGTGTCCGTCCCAGCACCGCTTCGACCTGCGCGCGGGCGATGAGGTAGTTGAACCGCGTCTGCACGACGTTGACTTCCGCCTGGGTCAGCGCGGACTGCGACGTCAACAGATCGAGGATCGTCGCGGCGCCGACGCGATAGCGCTCGTTCTGCACCCGCAAATCCTCGGTCGCCGCGGCCAGGTTATCGTGGGCAATCGAGATCTGCTCGTACGTCGTCGCCAGCGCGGCAAGCTGCTGAGTAACCTGGGCATTCACTTGGCGGCGTGTGTCGGCTGCTCTCGCCTCGGCGACATCGCGAGCAACTCGAGCCGTCGTCATCTGGCGTTCGCGCGTGAAACCGTTGAAGAGGGTCCAACGCAGCGTTATGCCTGCGCTCCAGCCGTTGCTGTAGCCACTCGTGGTCGTCCATGGCGCTACCGAGCCCGAATACGAATTGCCAAGGGATCCTGTAATGGACGGGAAGTACGACGCTCGGTTGACGGCAACCTGGGCGCGCGCTACGCGTGCCTGCGCTTCGGCCTGCTGGACCTGGGGAGCGCGTTCCAGCGCCGTGGCGCGCAACGACGCCGTGTCGGGCAGCGCCGGGAAGATACTGTCGGGAATCGCACGAACCGAGTGGTCGACGCCGATCTGACGCCCGAGATTCGCCTGCGCGGTGGCCAGATTCGCTTGCGCCTCGAGCAGCGCGATGCGAGCATTGCCGTAGTCCACGGTCGACCTCAATGAATCGGAGCGTGTCGCGGAGCCGGCGTGCAACTTGTCGACGGAGATCTGGAGCTGCTGCTGAGCGCGGCGCACTTGAGACTGCGCGACACGGACCAACTCTTCACGCGCCAACGCATCGTAGAAGAGCTGCTTCGTGGCAAGTACAACCTGGAACTGCTGGTTGACGAGCCCCGCGTCGGCGGCGTCGCTTGTCGCTCCAGCTGAGCCGCGGTCCGCAAAGCGGCGAAATCCGTCGAATAGCTCGAGACTCGCGGAGACGCTGCCCTGAAAGGTCGTCGTGGCAGGGGCCGTGATGATCTGATTGGTCTGGCTGTTGAGACGCGTTCCGCCCGCGCGGCCATACGAACCGTTGCCTTGCAACGTGGGCAAGTACTCACCGTTCGTTGCAAGCATTCCGGCGCTGGCGTTGCGTTGATCCCCGCGCGCCTGAATCATCGCCGGCTGCACTTGAAGTGCGCGCTGGACTGCGTCCTGCAACGTGACTTCCATTTGCTCCGCCGCGGCCGGGACTGCGACCACCAGTGCAAGAATGCCCATCATCCAGCGCATTAATGCCGGCCCCCCTCGGGCTTCCCTTTGGTGGAGTCTTCCCGCTCCCTACGGTGATGCTCAGCTTCGTCGATCAGTTGCTGGTGACGAGTCCGCTGCTCCGGCGTGAGCTGGGCGTCGATCTCGGCACGCATGCGCGTCTTGATGGAATCGAACCGCGGCCGCACCCGCGCCCACAGGGAATCGGTCTCGGGGCGGTGACGCGTGAAGATCGCGCGGACAGAGTCCCGCTGAGCGGAGTTGAGGTTCAGCTCCCGGCTTAGATAGGCGACCATCGCATCGGGTCCACGGCGGGGGCCCCCCCGCCCGTCGCGTTCCGCGGCCTCGCGGCCACCCCATCCGGCAAGTCCGCCCGCCACGAACACGGCGGCCAAAAGGCCGACGGCGGCGAGTTTCGATCTATTCAACATGGTTTCTCTTTCTCTTTAACGTTGTTCGACGAGCGACGAAAAAACGACGCTGGCGTCCGGTGGATCTGGCGCCGTCACCAAAGCCGCCAGGCCGGGTCCCTCGAGCGGTGCCATCGCGGCATCGATCGAGGCGGGCGCCGGCGTCAGCACGGTGCGCCCCAACAGGAACCCGGCAACGAGCGCGGCGGCCGCCGCGGCGATGCCCGGCCTGAACCACGACGCCAGAACGTCGAGCGTCGGGATCGTGGCGCGGTCCAACGCCCGCTCGTACTGCGCCATGACGCGAGCGACGAACGCCGCTTGGTCACCGGGCGGCTCAAGCGCTGCCTTGAGGGCGGCGCGGAGCTCAAGATCCTCTTTCATCTCACCTGCTCCTTCCAGTCCGCCAGCAGCGTGCGTAGACGGCGACGCGCGTGAAAGACTTCGGATCGTACGGTTCCTTCGGGAATTCCGAGGATCCCGGCGATCTCGGCGTGTGAGTAACCCTCGACATCGAACAACACCACGGCGGTTCGGCGCCGTTCGGACAACTCACCCAGAGCGGAACGGAGGCGATCACCCAGCTCGCTGCGTACTGCCGCGGCGTCAGGCCGCGGACCTCCGCCCACCAACGAAGCATCAAGGGGCTCGGCCTGCCGAACGTTGCGGCGCCGGCGCCGATCCGTGGCCGCGTTGGCGACGATGCGCATCAACCAGGGGCCGAAGGGACGTCGTGCATCGTACTGCGCGAGCTTCACCAGGGCGGAAAGAAAACCGTCCTGCGCGGCGTCATCTGCATCGTCGGGATCACCCAATACCGCCCGGGCGACCCGCCGCGCCTGCGCTGCATAACGCTCCACCAGCACCCCAAACGCATCGCGATCACCGGCTAACGTCTTCGCAACTAAGCCCTTGTCCTCTTCGCTGCTTGCCATACGCGCAGGGCTGGCAGGAGGTTGAACCCCGCCCCCGCCCCCGCCCCCGCCGCCGCCGCCGCCGCCTCCTCCGCCTCCGCCCCCCTCCCGCTCAGCGGGCATCGCTCTCACGGCGGCGGCGTCGCCGGGCGAGGGCAAAGCCGGCGAGCCAGAAGGAAGTTGCCAGCGCCCCCACCGCGAGTACGGTGCTGGTGACGATGGGGAAGAGGACGAGCATGACGCCCATCACGAGGAAAGCGACCGCCGCCGTTCCGGCCAGCGTCCGGCGTGTGCCTCCGGCGACCTGCATCAGCGCCACGAGGGCGATCGCCTGGCGCTCGCGCCGCGAGCGCTTGTGCTGCGGAACCGGAGCTGGCGCGGGCACGATCGTGTGGGACGGATTCACGGCCGCGGCAGCGACGAGCTTGGGCGGCAGCGGCAGCCGGCGTCGCGCCATCAGCACGATCTCGCGGCTTTGCGCCATGTCGTGCAGGAACTGCGTCGCGAGTGTAGCGGTCAGCCCATCATGTTCGGCGACGAGGTCGAGCTCGTAATTGCCCAGAAGGCTCGAGACGTTGAGGTTGCTCGATCCCACCCGTGCCCATTCGTGATCGCCGACGAGTGTTTTGGCGTGCAGCATCGGCCCGCGGTACTCGAAGATGCGCGCGCCCGCATGCAGCAGCTCACGGTATCCGCCGCGCGTGAAGATGCGGACGATGGGGATATCGGAAGTGCCCGGCAGCATCATTCGTACGTCCACGCCGCTGCGGGCTGCGTCCACGAAGCTCGCGTAGAGCGGCGGCGGAGCGACGAGATACGCGTCGGTGATCCAGAGCCGCTCCGTCACTGCCGCCGCGAGCAGCTGGACCGCGCGATAGATACGCGATTGTCCCGGAAGGCCTTCCACGACGCGCACCGCGGAAGGGCCGCACTCATCAGGCGCCGGAGCCGTGTCGCCGTCGGGAAGGGGGCGGCCGGCGCGCGCCCACATCTTTCCGAACGCCGCTTCGAGCACGGCGACGGCCGGCCCACACACGACCATCATCGTATCACGCCAACAAGGCCGTCCCTTGCTGGGATCACCCGCCCATTCGTCGCCGATGCAGAGACCGCCGGTCATCGCGCGTTCGCCGTCGACGACGAGCAGCTTGCGGTGATCGCGGCTGAACGCTTCGATTGGCCCGCTGGTCCAGATCGGACGGAACGGGCGAACGTCCACGCCGTAACTCCGCAGCTCGCGCCAGAACCCGCTGCTGGTGCTGCGGCTGCCGAAGGCATCGTAAAGGATTCTGACGCGTACGCCGGCGCGGGCCCGCTCGGCCCAGGCCGTGGCGAAGCGGCTGCCGGTGTGATCGTCGTGGACGATGTAATTCTCGAAATGGACGGTGCGCTCTGCGCCCGCGATCATCTCGAGCATGGCATCGAGCGCAGCACTGCTGATCGCGATGTGGCGGACGATGTTGCCGGGAATGGGCCGTGCGCCCGTCGCTCGATCCAACGCGCGCGAAAACGGATTCACCCTCCCCCCCCGAGGCCCAGCGAGGGCTCCACCGGGCGGAGCGCCTGAATGCAGAATGCGATGTGCTCGTCCAGCGCCACGCCGAGCTCCTCGGCGCCCTGGCGCACCTCGTCGCGGTTCACGCCGCGGGCGAATGCCTTATCCTTGAGCTTCTTCTTGACCGACGACACCTCGAGATCCGCGAAGCTCTTGGACGGGCGCACCAGCGCGCATGCGACGAGGAAGCCGCACAGCTCGTCGACCGCAAAGAGCGTCTTGGCCATCGAGGTGTCACGCGGCACCCCGGAGTAGGTCGCGTGACCGAGCACCGCCCGCAGCAGCGGCTCGGGAACTCCTTTGGAGCGCAGCAGGTCGACGCCCCACGAAGGATGGCCATCGGTGGGTGAGTGCTCCTGATTGGGGAATTTCTCGTAGTCGAAGTCGTGCAATAAGCCGACGAGACCCCACGGCTCCGGATCTTCCCCGAACTTGACGGCATAGGCTCGCATCGCGGCCTCGACGGCAAGCATGTGCTGGCGCAGAGAGGGCGATTGCGTGTGCTCCTGCATGAGCGAAACCGCTTCGTCTCGGTTCACCTGATGGCTATCCCCCACTGTTCAGTCCACAACGCGAGCATGAGCTGCGGCCACAACGTGCGCGCATGGTTGCGGCGGCCGGTCCGGTGCTCCGCCAGGAGGGGCGTGTCGAGCAGGCGGTCAGCCAGTGGAGCGAGTCCCGTGTTCAGCCAGCGGGCCACGGGGACGGAGAGACCTCGTTTCCGACGATCGATGACCGCGGCCGGCACGAGCCCGCGCGCTGCTTCCTTTAATATCGCCTTGGTCGTGAGGCCACGCACCTTGAAACGCGAAGGACCAGGCAGCACCAGCTCCATCACCTCGCGATCGAGGAACGGCGCCCGCGCTTCGACCGAGGCCAGCATCGTCGCGCGATCGACCTTGACCAGCAGATCGTCGGGCAGATAGGTCAAAAAGTCGAACCACATCACGCGATTCAGCGGGTCGTCGTGGGGGAAGCGGTCCAGTTTGCAAGCCAGCTCGGCGATGACGCCGTCGTCGATCGTCATCGCGCCCAGCCAGGTGAGGTGGCGTTCCAGCCAGGGGCGCTCGCTGGCCGACAGGAACTGCTTCAGCATGTACTCCAGCGTCATCTTGCCGGTCGACGACGGCCAACGATTCACGGCCCAGCGCACGGCGTGCCGCAGCGGTCCCGGGACCCGTTGCCAGCGCTCCGCGAATTTGTGGCCGAGGTAGGTGGGATAGCCGCCGAACAGCTCGTCGGCGCCTTCGCCCGAGAGAATGACCTTCACATTCTCGCGCGCCGCTTCGGCGAGCAACCAGGTTGGCAGCACCGCCGGGTCGCCAAGCGGCTCGGCCAGTGAGCGCGACACCACATCGAGCGCGCGGCCGAGGGATTCGTCGTCGGCCGTCACGACGTGATGCACCGACGCGATCTCGTGCGTCACCGCCTCGGCGTACGCGCTCTCGTCGTAGCCGGACTCCGTGAACCGCACCGCGTAGGTGTGGATGCGCTCGCCGGGAATGGCGCGGGCGGCGGCGGCGACGAGCAACGACGAGTCGAGCCCTCCGCTCGTGAACACGCCGAGCGGGACGTCCGACATCAGCTCGCGCTTCACGGCGCGCAGCAACGTGTCGCGCAGTCCTGGCGTGTCCTCGAGCGACAATGTCGAAGCGCGGCTGGCGGCTTCCGCCGCGCTCCAGTACGGGCGAATCTCGATGCGCTCACCCTCGGCGATGAGCAGCGATGCGGGCGGCAGCTTGTGGATTCCGTCGAACATCGTGTACGGCGCGGGGACGTAGCCCAGCGCGTGATACAACAACAGCGCCTTGCGATTCAGGCGGCGGGACTGGTCGGGAAACTCGAGCAGCGCCTGGATTTCGGAGGCGAATCGCAGCTCGCTATCCACTTCGGTCCAGAACAGCGGCTTCTCTCCCGCGCGATCGCGCGCGAGTACCAGCCGGCGCCGCGTGTCATCCCAGACCGCGAGGCCGAACATCCCCTCGAGCCGGGCGACGGCGTCCGCGCCGAACCGCTCGTAGAAAGGGACGATCGTCTCGATGTCACCGTGGGAGCGAAATGGATAGCCCCATGCGGATGCTTCACGGCGCAGATCCGGCGCATTGTAGATCTCACCGTTGCAGACCATCCAGATCTTGCCGTCGGGACTCTGGAACGGCTGATCGCCGGTGGTGAGATCCATGATCGCGAGCCGGCGCGCGCCGATGCGCGCGTGCTCGTGACCGACGATGCATTCGCCGTCGGGCCCGCGGTGACGCAGGGCAGCGGCCATCCTCGGGAGCGCGTCTGGATGACGCAGCGGCGCCTCGCGGCGCGCTATCGCGCCGAAGATGCCGCACATGGTCCATAGGCCGCGTATTGGCCTTCAACGGCGAGCAACGGGAGCACGGAATCGAGGTGCGCGCGGACGCGCGCGTCGTAGGCCCGCGCCACGAATACGGCCGGCGTGCGGCAGTCGCGCACGCGGCCGCGCCAGTAGTCGGCCGGCTTGAGCGGCGACGTGCTGTCACGGCGGAACTGTTCCTGGTAATCGGCGATGAAGTTGCTCGTCAGCTCATACGCCGTCGCGGTCGCAATCGGAATGGTCCGGCGCAGATAGAAGGGCAGGGAAGTTGGGAACGCCGCGACCCCCACGACCTCCACATCCTCCGCCCCCTCCCCTCTCGGCCGTACATTCTGAATGACGCGCGCGAGCGTCGCCGCCGAGCGGTCTTCCCCGACCGCGACGAGCAGCCGGTTGGACACGATCGGCATCGCGATCACCGTCAGCGCGTAGCCCATCACCGCCAGCGCCGGCCGTGGATGCGTGTCGCGTCCCCCATACCAGACCAACCCCGCCGAAATGAGCAACGCGACGCCTAACGCGAGCGCGGTCGGTGGAATCGCGGCCCGTTCCCCCGGCGTCAGGCTGATCGGAGCGGGCAACCAGACGGTCAGGGACACCAGGGCGAGACCGAACACCGCTGCGAGCGCCGCGTAGGTCCGGCGCGCCGTTCCGACGCCGCCGCCCAGCTCGCTCGCGTGCCGTGTCAGCACCCGAGCGGCCGCGAGCGCGAACGGCGGCATCAACGGCAACACGTACTGCGGCAGCTTCGACTGATTCAGCGTGAAGAACAGCAATGGGCCCAGCACCCAACACGTCAGGAAGATGGATTCCTGCGCCTGCGGGTTCACGCGCCGGGCAAGCCAGGCCCAGCGCCAGTTCTTCAGACGCCCGAGCGCGGGCACGATCCAGGGGAAGGCGGCGACCGGAACGATCGGCAGATAATACCAGAACGGCGCGGTCCGATGGAATCGGGTCGTCGTCACTCGCTCGAACGTTTCGCGCACGAAGACGTAATGCGGGAATTCGGGGACGCGGTGCGACACCGCGAGAACCCAGGGAAGCGCGACAACAGCGAACACGGCGAGCCCGGCGATGGGGAACAGACGCCGGATGGGCCGCCCGGTCATCAGCGAGTACGGGATCAGCGTGATCAGCGGCACCAGGATCGCGATCGGACCCTTGGTAATGGATCCCAGCCCGATCGCGGCCCACGCCAGCACGGGACGCCCGTCCCAGAATGCGAGGATGGCGAGTGTGGTGCAGAACGCGAGCGCGCTGTCCATGATCGTCGTGCGGGCGTACGCGAGGACGAGCGGCATCGTTGCCAGCGCCAGTGCCGCGAGCCAGCCGGTGTCGCTCCCCCAGCGCCGCCGCGCAAACCAGACGACGACGATCAGGGTCGCGAGCGTGAACAGATACGCGGGCAAACGCGCGGCCGTCTCGGTTGGTCCCAGTACCTCCATGCTCGCAGCAGCGGCCGCGAAGTAGACGATCGGCTTGTCGAGGTAGGGGAGTCCGTCGAGATGGGGTAGCACGTAATCGTTGCTCGCCGCCATCTCCCGCGCGACCTCGGCGTTGCGTCCCTCGTCGGGGTCGAAGAGCGGATAGCCGCCAAGGCCGAATCCCAGCGCCAGCACGGCGGCAAGTAGCAGGACCGGCAGCCGCACGTAGGCGCCGAGCGAGAGTGTGCTAGGAACCGGGAGCCTTGGGGGAAGAGGGAGGCGCCGCTGACGGCAGCATCTGCGACACGGTGATCGGCACGGTGGCCTTGCGCTCGCCGTCCACCGTGATCTCGAAACGATATTGGCCGGCCCGGGGGAACGGCACATCGAACACGAGCACGGCGGCTGCCTCGATCTCGGTGACGCCGGCGGGCGGCTCGGCAAAATTCACCGTGCCCGAGCCGCCCAGCAGCTCCGCGTCTTCTTCATCGAGCAGCTTGATCTGCACCTGATGCTCGCCGACTTCGGTCCGTTTCCCCTTCAGGCGGAGCACCAGGTGCAGCCGCGGATGCATCGCCGGAAACTGCGGCACCCAGATGTGCTGGAAGATGCCGAGCACCGACATCTTGCCCGACTGGTCCACCAGCGCATAGTCGGCGACGACCGCGAAATCGAGATGCATTTATTGCTTCGCGACCGGGACCGAGACTTTCGTCTTGTCCCAGCTGACGGTCAACGTGGCTCCTGTCGGTGACGGCTCGAATCCAATCACCAGCTGCTCCACCGGCGCCGCGAGAGTCTCGACTTTCGTGTCGACGCGAACCAGGTCCTGCTCGGCGTGATACTCGGTGCCCCACTGTCCGGTCTGTTTGTTGATGATGAGTTTCCAGCCGGTTTGGGTCGGCAGTGTCCAGAGTGTGTACTTGCCCGCCGGGACCGTAGCGCCGCCGATGACGAGATCCGCGGACGTATTGAACTGCGTGGCGGCATTCGCGCCGGTCCGCCACACGGCGTTCAACGGTACGACGTTGCCGAAAATCTCCCGTCCACGTTTCAACGGCCGGCCGTAGTCCACCCACACGTCGGCGCCGCCGACGCTGGCGCGCGCGGTGTCGCGCACCGAGAGCTGGCCCAGCGGCCGGTTCGCGAAGGACCGCGTGGCCTGGCCCATCGGTACCGAGGCGACGCGCTCGACGTCCACCTGCAGCGTGCTGCCCTTTCCGCTGAGCCAGGTCAGGTGCCCTTGCCGGTCGAGGCGGAGCGTGAACGGCCCGACGCCGGCATACTGGCCTTCGTCGAACATCAACATGAGCGTTTCACCGCCGAGCTTGCGCACGTAACCGCCGCTCGTCGCGGTGGCCGAAGTGAGGGCCGTGAACCGCACGCTGTCCTTCCCCTGGGCGCGTGCCCAGCGGGCGATCTGCTCGAGGACGCCGTACACGTGGAGCTGGAATGGGAAGGTGCCCCGCGGGACTGCGAGCTTCGTGGTCACGCTGCTGTCACCCCGTGGAGACACCATGATCACCGTGTCGCCGGAGAAGTCGGCGGAGTTCTTCGTCTCCATCGGCCCGGTCCCGCCACCGATGTTGTGCGTGACGAGCTGGAGGCGTCGCACCGTCCCGTCGGGATTCAAGTCGAGCGTGTAGACCCGGTGCAGGCTGCGGGGCGTCCGAATCACGTATTCGCCGCGCAGCTGCGTCGCGGTGCGCGTGTACTGCTCGAGTGAGAGCGTGTCGTTGCCGAGCCTCACCACAAAGGCGCCCGAGTCCTGCACCACCATCGTCATTGCCAAAAGCAGAGCAACCACAAAACCTCCAATTACGAGACGCGGATCGACGTGATTTCGTCGTTTCCTTTAATCGAGTTGACGATGTCCATTCCCTTGGTGACCTGCCCGAACACGGTGTGCACGCCGTCGAGATGCCGCTGCGGCGAGTGACAGATGAAGAACTGGCTCCCGCCTGTGTCCTTGCCGGCATGCGCCATGGATAGCGTGCCCGCGACGTGCTTGTGTGTGTTCTTCTGCGTTTCGCACTTGATCGTGTATCCCGGGCCGCCCGTGCCGACCGCTCCCTTGCCGGTCTTGGAATACGGATCCCCACCCTGGATCATGAAATTCGGAATTACGCGATGGAACTTGGTCCCGTCGTAGAACTTTGCATTCGCCAGCTTCTCGAAATTCGCCACCGTGCCGGGCACTTCGTCCGCGAACAACTCCAGCTCGATGGTGCCCTGCTTGGTCTCGATCACTGCTTTCTTGTTCGGCATCTACACCCCTGAGTTGAGGTTCTCCTCGACCTGCTGCACGTCTTCATGCCCACGGATGTTCGCCGCCTGCGCCGTGGGTAGGAATGTGTCCTCGGCTTCGCGCCGCGCCAAGTTGTAGACGATCTGCACTGTGTCAGGCATGGTTGCCTGGACCGCCGCCACGCCTTCCTCCGGTGGATCCGCACGAGTTGCCGAAGGCGTTGCCGCCGATCGCCCAGGCTCCGAACCCGATCTCGCTGACCGAGAGTCCGGTGCGGCCGAGGGTGCGGCGGTTCACGCCTCCAGCAGCCCCGCGAGCTGCTCCGGGGTGGAGACCGGCATCGAGCATGTGGTTCCGACGCAGACCGTCGCGGCGGGGCCCGGCTCGATCTTCCGCACGAGGATCTTGCGTGGCCGGTAGGTCTGCAACGCCAGCAGATGCATCGCGCACGCCGGCCCGTCACCGCGCGGGCCGCGGACTTCGATGCGCGTGACCGGGTGCACCGCCCAGTCGACGGCGCGCAGCAAGGTGGATCCGTGCAAGGACAACTCGCGCGCGCTACCCGCGAACGCGCCGAGGTGGCGATCGAGTTGCTCTCGCCACTCGGTTTTGTCGGTCAGCGCCCAGAGACGCGCCAGCACTAGCGCGGCGACGCCGTTAGGAGACGGCGTCGGTGCGTCCTGGACCGGCTTGGCGCGGGTCGCGAGGTATGCCGTACCGTTGGTTGCAGCGATATCGAAGTAGCCTCCGTTTGGGTCGGCGTGGGCCTTGGCGCAGTACGTCATCACCTCGATCGTCCGCTCCAGCCAGCTGGATTCTCCCGTCGCTTCGTACCCGTCGAGAAAGGCAGCGGCTGCTTGCACGTTGTCGTCGAGCATGCCGCGCGGTTCGGGCCGGCCGAGCACGTGCGACATCCCGCCATTTGCATCCCACGCTTCCCGCCAGCTTCGCTCGAGTACTTTGAGAGCGAGCTCGTTGCATTCCGGGCGGTCCAGGACGGCACCCGCCCGCAGGAACGCACCGGCCATCATCGCGTTCCAATTGACGTACGCGGTGCGGTCGACGAAAGGCGGCTTTCGCCGGTCACGTGCGGCTTTCAGCTTCCTGATCGCGGTGCGTAGCACGGGCCAATCGTCATCACTCGCCGGATCCTCCTTCCACCACAACACATTCTTCTTCGGGTTGTGGTGCATCTCGCCCGTCTCCTGAATGTCGAATACGCTCGAGGCGACGGCGACTTCCCGCGCCGTCAGTTCCGCCGTTGCTTCTTCCAGCGTCCAGGTCCAGTAGTCGCCATCATCGCCGAACGTGAGGTCGGCGTCCTGTGACGTCGCGAAAGCGGCGTTGTCCTTGGCGGCCATGACTTCGAGCACCCAATCCACGATTCCGGTCGCGACTTCCTTGAACAGCGGCGTGCCGAACGCCTGGTATGCCGAGAGATAGGCGCGCAGCAGCTCGGAGTTGTCGTATGACATCTTCTCGAAGTGCGGCACGATCCAGCGCTCATCGACCGAGTACCGGTGGAAGCCGCCGCCCAGGTGATCGCGGATGCCCCCGCGCGCCATGCCCGTGAGCGTCTTCTCGACGATCTCGCGTTGCCACGCCAGTCCGCCTTTGCCATCATGCCAGCGCGCGAGCAGGAACTCGACCGCCGCGGCGTGCGGGAACTTGGGTGCCGAGCCGAAGCCGCCGTAGCGCACGTCGAACGTGCTGGCCATCTGGTCGGCGGCGCCGCTGACGAGATCGGCACTCACCGCGCCGGGCTTCGCTTCATCCAGTGTTCGGACGACGTGCTCGCGAATCGCGTGCGCGTTCGTGGTGACGCGGTCGCGCTCCTCCCGGAACGCGCGGGCGATTTCCATCAGCACGCGGCGAAATCCCGGCCGGCCATAGGCGTTGTTGTCCGGCGGGAAGTAGGTGCCGCCGAAGAACACCTCGCCGTCCGGGGTCAGAAACGCCGTGAGCGGCCAGCCGCCCTGCCCGCTGAGCGCCTGCACGGCGCGCTGGTAGCGCGCGTCTACATCGGGCCGCTCGTCGCGGTCCACCTTGATACAGACGAAGTCACGATTCAGGACCTCGGCGACGCCGGGATCTTCGTACGACTCGCCGTCCATGACGTGGCACCAGTGGCACCACACGGCGCCGATGTCGAGGAGGATCGGCTTATGCTCGGCCTGCGCGCGTGCGAACGCCGCGTCTCCCCACGGCGACCAGTGGACGGGTTGGTGGGCGGCAGACTTGAGATATGCAGAGGGTTCGGAGGCCAGCTGATTTGACGACACGATCGCTAGCCCAGGTACCGGATCGCGGTTTGCGTCAACAGCTCCGCGCCGATCACCAGCGACTCCTCGTCGATGTCGAATGTGGGACTGTGATGTGGGGGGGCGCGGCCGCTCTTGGGTGCCGATCCGACGAACGCAAAGCAACCGGGGACGCTGGCGAGAATGTAGGCCATGTCTTCGCCGCCCATGGTGCGCACACCCTGGCGGACATTGCCGGCCCCGATCAACCCGGCCGCGACGTCGCGCATCAACGCGCTCAGCTCTTCATTATTAATGAGCGGCGCACTCAGGCGGCGGTAGTTCACGTTGGCGCGCGCACCGAAAGCCGACGCGACGCCCTGCGCCGTCTCCTCGATCAGCCGCGGCGCATCCTCGAAGAAGTGGCCGCCAAATGTCCGCACCGTGCCGCGCAGGTCAGCGCGGTCGGGGATCACGTTGAAGGCCCGTCCCGCGTGCACCTCCGTCACAGAGACCACGGCTTCAGCCAGCGGATCGCGCCGCCTGGAGACCAGGCTCTGTAACGCGGTGACGACGTGAGCTGCGGCGAGCACCGGATCGATCGTCTGGTGCGGCGCGGCGGCATGTCCACCTCGCCCCAGGATCTCGATCTCGAACTGATCTACCGACGCCATCACCGGCCCCGGCATGATGCCGATGGTCCCAACCGGCAGATCGTTCCACAGGTGAATCCCGAACGCCGCATCGACTCTCGGCGCTTCGAGCACGCCGTCGCTGATCATCGCTTGCGCGCCGTTCGAGACCTCCTCCGCGGGCTGGAAGGCGAACTTCACGCTCCCGTGGAGCTCGAGCGGCGCGAGGCGGCGCGCCACTTCGAGGCCGATCGCGACGTGCCCATCATGGCCGCAGGCGTGCATCTTCCCCGGCTGTTTGGAGCGATAAGGGACCGCGTTCGCTTCCTCGACGGGCAATGCATCCATGTCGGCCCTGAGGAGCACGCAGCGGCCGTCCTTGTCTGCATGCTTCTTTAGGCCGACGACGCCGGTTTTTCCGATGCCGGACGTGACGTGGTAGTGCAGGGCCCGCAATCGGTCGGCGACGAGGTTCGAAGTGCGTGTCTCCTCGAATCCCAGCTCGGGGTGCTGGTGAATGTCGCGTCGGGTGGCGATGAGCGCTGCGCGATCTACTGGACTGAGGGTGCTCATACCAGCGAGCTCGGGCAGAGCCGATTGAGCACGCAGTCGGCGCAGCGCGGCCGCCGTGCGATGCAGACGGTGCGGCCGTGCTGAATCAGCGTGTGCGAAAACCAGGTCCAGTCGTCCCGCGGCACGATCGCCATCAGGTCCTGCTCGATCTTTACCGGGTCGTCCTGGCGGGTCAGCCCCAGCAGCCGGCTCAGGCGGTGGACGTGCGTGTCGACGACAACGCCCTCGTTTTTCCGGAACCACGTGCCCAGGATCACGTTGGCGGTCTTGCGGCCCACGCCGGGCAAGGCGGTCAGCTCCTCCATCGTTTGCGGGACCTCGCCGCCATGCCGCTCGACCAGCGCCTGCGCCATACCGATGATGGACTTGGTCTTGTTTCGGAAAAACCCGGTGGATTGAATCTCTTTTTCCAGGACCCGCGGGTCGGCGGCGGCGTAGTCGGCCGCCGTGCGGTACTTCGCGAAGAGATGCGGCGTGACCATGTTCACGCGGGCGTCGGTGCATTGCGCGGAAAGAATCGTGGCGACCACGAGCTCCAGGGCGCTGTGATGCTGCAGTGCGCACGTGGCGTCCGGATACTCGCGCTTCAAGCGGGCGATGATTTTCCGCACCCGCGCTTTTTGTTGGGTCGCCGCGACCTTTGTCTTCATGGGATCAGCCGGAATCTAGCAGCGTCAGGAGCCGGCAGGTGAGCAGGAGCAGCTCGCCGGCGTTAGCGACTGAGTACAGACCGGCCTCAGTGCCGCCCGCCAGCTTCGGACCGAATGGTGCGCTGCCATCGTCGCGTGCTGCAGCGATTTCGATTTCGCCGGAGGTAGGATCGTCAGGGTCTGCTCGACCCTCGAGTCCCACCGCGCTGAAGCCCGGTCGATCCGGCCGCATCCCGAAGATCGCGAGAACTGCGATCTCACCGGTGCCCCCAGCCTCACTCACAAACATACCGTCGAGTGGCTCCGGCGGGCTGGGCGCGCTGGGGGGGCTGGCTTCATTCGGTGTGCCCCAGACGCGTAGCTCGGGCAGCTGCAGATACTGCGCGGCGTGAGGCAGCCGCGTCGTGATTCGCTTTTCTCCGACCGCTCGACGCAGCGCTTCGTCGCTGATTTGACAGACAGGTTGCTCGGCGGCCCAAAACAGATACGCGTGATGCAGCAGCAGCACGTGTGCCTCGAGCGCATCCGCGCCTGCGCCTTCCGGCACAATTTCGCGGAGCAGCCGGCCGACGGGCTCGAGCAGCACGAAACGGTCCCGGTCAGTGGCCGCGGCTCCGTCCTGCTGCAGCGCTTCGGCGATCGCCGGAAACCGCGGCGCGAGCTCGCCAAAGGCGAGTGCGAACGGAGTCGGTCTCATGCTTTCGGGAGAAAGTCGTCCAGCGCGCGCACGAACTCGGCCGTGGCCTCGACGTGCGGACAGTGTCCCACCGGCAGCTCCTTGAGGCGGGCGTGCAGCAGGCCGGCGAGCTCGCGAGCGCCGGCGATCGGCAGGGGATCAAACGTGCCGTGAACCACGAGGGAAGGGGGAAGGGGGACGCGGGACGCGGTCGCTTTGAGCCTGGGACGAAGGTCGTAGTCACCGAGACTTTTCCACACCGCCTCCTGCGTCCGTGCCGTCACCCGAAACGCGGTCAGATTCTTGGCGTCGTGGAAATCGCGAAAATAGCCGGCGACCGACAGCTCGAATGCGCGCCGTTGATACGCCGCGGGGTCGCGCTCCCGCAGACCGCTGGCGCGCAGCATGTCGCGTTCGTGCTTGATTTCCGGCGCCGCCATCCGGCGCGCGAATTCGTCCTCGAACTGACGGCGATACTCGGCGGTGACCGATGCGGGAGAAACGAGCGCCAGTCGCTCGACACGCTCCGGATGGTCGAGGAAGTACAGCACCGCGAGCAAGCCGCCCCAGGAGTACCCGCACACGGTCAGGCGCTCGACGCCAAGCTGCGCGCGGATCGCCTCGAGGTCGGCGACATGCTCCCGCCATCCGACCGGCGTGTCACGCGACACCGGCGACTGCCCGCCGCCACGCTGGTCGTAATAAAGGAGAGAGCGACCCTGCGCGAGAAGATCGTACTGCGGCAGGAGGTAGTCCTGGCTCGCGCCCGGACCGCCGTGCAGCACGACAACCAGGGGACCGGCACCGGCTCGACGGGAGAACAGCCGGACGCCGCTTACTTCAAGAAACATGGGCTAAGGGGCTAAGGGGCTACAGTAGAACCGCGAGTGCGTCGGCGACCTCTTTCACATCGGCCTGCTCTCTTTCTCCAAACCCATTCGGCACATCGGAATCGATGTCGAGCTGTCCCAGGATGTGATCGCCGCGCCGGATCAGGACCACCAGCTCCGACTTCGTGAACGTATTGCAGGCGAGATAATTCCCGATCGCGCTCACGTCCCCGACGTTCTGGTCGCGCTTTTCTCGGACCGCGGTGCCACACACGCCGCGGCCGACTGGAATGTGCGTATGCTCGGTGTCGCGGCCGGCATGCGCCTCGAGCGCCAGCTCGTCGCCGCGCAGCATGTAGGCGTAGACGGACGTGTAGGCCGGGCCCCAGGACCGAATGCGTTCGCAGGCCATCTGCAGCAGCGCTTGACGCCCCTCGTCGTGCAGATGTGCCGCGCGCAGCGCGCGCACGACTTTCGCGGCCTCCGACACGGCGCTGCTCGTCACGTCTGCTTGCCCGCCAGAGCCGTGGTGATCAAGAGCAGTGCGATCATGAGAGGTACTCTATAGATTCAGCCTCCCCATGGCCACCCCGCAGGACGTCGCCGCGTTGTTCGCGCGCACTCTGGACCTGTTTCGCGATCCGGGAGCGAAACAGGAACAGAAGGCACGGTTTCGCACGCTGGCCACCATGCTCCAGGCCGAGGCTGTGACGATCTCGGCGCAAGACGGGCGCCTCCTGGTGAATGGCGCTGCGGTGGATGCCGGCACACTGCTGCAACGGCTGGAATTTCATTCCGTGAAAGAGATCGCCGTTCCCGCGGATCCCCCGGTCGGCGAGATGTTCGAGCTGCTGCGCGCGCTCGCCGATCAGCCCGGCGATGAGGACATCGCGTCCCGCCTGCGGGCGAGCGGGGCGACACGCATCTCCGTCCGGATGCAGACTTTCGTCTTCGGAACGCCGATTGCTCCGGTCAGCACTCCGCCGGCGCCGGCGCCCCGGGCCGAGCCTCGTGCAAGCGGGACTGAAGACATTCCGGAGATCGTTCGCGAAGCCACGGTGGCAAGCGCCGGATTCTCCCCGGCAACCGCCGCGACCCGTACGACCTCGGACTTGATCGCGCAATTGCAGGAAAAGCCCGAGGGGCCGCACGTCGGCGAGGTGCTCGCCATCCTCGGTCGCCAGCTCGAGACGGTGATGAAGACGCAGCGCATCACGCAGGCGCTGACGATTGTCGCCGGAATCGTCCGCGCGGAGCAGCAGGTGAGTGATGCGACCCGCCGGCGCCAGTACTCGATCGCATTGAAGCGCATGTACAACAAGGCGCTGCTCGAAGCGATCGCCGAGGCAGCCGATCATCCGGTGGACCGGGAGGACGCGCTGCTCGTGCTGCGCCGGGCAGGCGAGGACGGAGTCGAGGTGCTGCTCGATTTGCTCGTGGCGGCCCCGACTATCGAGGAACGCCGCGGGATTTTCATGGCGCTGACCGGCATGAAGGAAGGGACGGACCAGCTGGTGCACATGTTGGGACATCACGAGTGGTTCGTGGTACGAAACGTGGCCGAGCTCGCCGGCGAGCTGGCGCTCGACGAAGCGGTGCCAGCGCTCGCCCAGCAGCTCGCCCATGAGGACGAGCGCGTCCGCAAGGCGGTCGCGATGGCGTTGGCGAAGATCGGATCCAGCTCGGCAGCGGAGCCGCTGCGCCGCGCGTTACGAGACAAGTCTCCCGAAGTCCGCATGCACGCTGCCCTCGGCGTCGGCGGGCGCAAGTCGAACGCGCTCGCCATGCCGCTCGTCGTCGCCATGGAAGAGGAAGAGGATGAGGGCGTGGAACGCGAGTTGATTCTCGCGCTCGGGCGGATCGGCAGTACGGCCGCAGTGCAGGCGCTCATCAAGTTTGCGCAGCCGGGCGGCCGCTTGTTCGGGCGCAGACCGGCGGCGCTGCGCGCGACGGCGGTCGAAGCGCTCCGTCTGGCCGCCACGCCGGCGGCGATTGGAACGCTCGAAGGTCTCACCGAGGACGGCGACAGACAGGTACGCGCCGCCGCTCAATCCGCGCTCGCCGACCTCAAGCGAAAATAGGGCAGATTATCTGCCTGAATGTCAGTTGCAGATAGCCGCAAAACACGCATAACGCAACGTCGAATATTATGACAATAGCACGAGCATATTTCGCGCTGTCGTAACTCTCTATGTCGTTTCGCCACCACACGTTATGCATGCCGTGCCAGAATGGGTGCAGTTCTTGCCCGAGTGGGACGTGCTGTTCGACAACCACGACCTCTTCGGTCAGGAGAGATCATGAAAAGCGTTCGCGTCCTACTCGTCGTCATCGGCCTCTTGGCGCTGCCGCTCGTAGCGGTGGCGGCCCAGGGTCGCAGCGACGACACAAAGTGCAAGGTCACGCCGGCGACTGCGAATGCGCAGGGCGCTGGTCGTGCCGTGCCTCCGGGCCAGGCCAAGAAGTGCCCGGCGCCGCCGCCGCCTGCTCCGGTGCCGCCTCCGGCGCCGGCGCCACCGCCTCCACCGCCACCGCCTCCACCGCCGCCGCCTCCTCCGCCGCCGCCGCCGCCGCCGCCGCCGCCGCCACCACCGCCGCCGCCGCCGCCGCCGCCTCCTCCGGCTCCGCCTCCGGCGCCGCCGCCACCCCCGGCACCTGGGATCAACGAGATCCACGGGATGGTGTGGGAGGACATCGACGGGAACGCCATCCGCGACCCGTTCGGTGGTGAGATGGGGCTACAGGGTTGGAGCGTGCAGTTGTTCGATGCCAATGGGCTGCTGCTGAGCAGCCAGATTACGGATGGCTCGGGCAATTACATCTTCCCCGCGCTTCCGGCCGGCACGTACAGCGTGTGCGTGGTAAGCCAGCCCACGTATCACCAGACCGTTCCGCTGAGCGGTACCGGCTGCGGAGGGTTGGGGTATTCGTTCACGATTCTGGACAACCCGTTCGGGTCCTGGACGGTTAACATCAACTTCGGTGAGATGTTGAACCCGTAACGAGATTCACTCCTGACCAACTCAGGGCCCCGGGTGATTTGCCCGGGGCTCTGTTTTTACCTCGACAACCTCCACCATCCTTCACCATCCTCCACCGTCCTGCTCAGCTCATCTCGGGATAAAATCGAATCCGGGTTCCAGCCGGCGCGCGAACGCGGCCAGCAAATCGGCGGCACGATCCAGGTCCGCGAGCGCCACCATCTCATTCGGACTGTGCATGTAGCGGTTGGGGACGCTCACCAGTCCGGTGGGAATGCCGTGCATGGCATTGTAGATCGCGTCGGCATCTGTCCCGGTGTCGCGGGGCGCCGCCTGGATGGTAAAGGGGATCTTCCCTTGCTCGGCACACTCGACCAGCAGATCGAATACGACCGAGCTCACCGAGGAACCGCGGCTAAGGACCACGCCGCCACCGAGTTTGTGATCGCCCGAGTGCTTCTTGTCGGCGCCGGGGTAGTCGGTCGCGTGCGTGACGTCCACCACGACTGCCACGTCGGGCTCGATCCCGACCGCGCTGGTCCGTGCGCCGCTCCCGGTCCACGCGATCTCCTCGCGGGTCGATGCGACGGAAAAGACCGCAGCATGCTTAGGCCGCTCGGTCGCGAGCCGGCGCATCGCCTCCGCCGCGACGAAGGCGCCGATGCGGTTGTCGAGGCTGCGGGACACGATCCGGCCGTTGGGGTACTCTTCGACCCGGCTGTCGAGCACGCCCGCGTCACCAATCCGCACGCGCGCCGCGGCCTCGTCGCGGCTCACCGCGCCGATGTCGATCCACAGGTCGATCACCTTCGTCACACGGTCCAGCTCTTCTTTTTTCAGCTGGTGAATCGCTTTCTTCCCCACCACGCCGTGCACCGAGCCCTCGCGGGTGAGGATCAACACGCGCTGCCCCACGAGGACCTGCGAGTCCCATCCGCCGATGCCGCTGAAGTAGAGAAAGCCATCGTCGTCGATGTGCGTGATCTGGAGCCCGATTTCGTCGATGTGTCCCGCGAACATCACGCGCGGCTTTCCCTTGGCATTCAAGACCGCCACGGAATTGCCGTGCACGTCGGCACGCACGCTGTCGGCGAACGTCCCGACTTCGTCGCGCCACACGCGCCCGGGGGCGAGTTCAAACCCCGACGGCCCCGCCGTGTCGAGCAGCTGCTTGAGGAATCCGACGGACTTGATGGTCACGCTGTCGTTAGAGATGTCGTTATGGTGACGTTATGGTGTCTACTGCCGGCGCAGGCCCGTGCGGTAGAGCAGGAGCCCCAGAATGGCGAACATGATCAGACCCACGATGGCCGACGTCGCAAAACCGCCCAGCGCGTGATACAGGGGGATTCGTTCCGCGAGCCAGTCGGCTGCCATGCCGCGAGCGCTCCCCCAGCCCGCGATCGCCGCGACCGCGATGCCGCAGATCGCGCCGCCCGCAATCAGCCCGCTCGCAAACAGGACGCCCGGGCCCGATTCGATCTCCGCCAGTGAGCGGTTCGCCGAGCGGACTCTCCGCTCGACCAGCCAGCGGACGATGCCACCGGCGAACATTCCGGCCGACGTGGTGATCGGGAGGTACACACCGACGGCGACCGGCAGCGACGAAACGCCCATCAGCTCGATGGCGATCGTGAGGAAGACACCGATGAGCACCAGTCCCCAGGGCAGCTTGTGCGTCAGGATCCCGTCGGTGATCAGCGCCATCAGGGTCGCCTTGGGCGAATCGAGGCGCTTCAGCTCGTGGCCCGAGTATTCGCGAATGCGTCCGCCGATGCCGGGATCCACGACGTAGCGAATCTCGTGCGACGCAGGATCGACGAGGTACTTGCCCGCCGGCACGCCCCGCGTCTCCACGTACACGCGAATCACCTGGTAGGAGTTGTTGTCGATCGAGTCCGTGCCCCCGATGCCGAACCGTGACATCGTCTCGGTGTGCACGACCACGTTGCCGTCGGGACTCTTGCCGCTTGCCGGTGCCACGAAGCCGGCCCGCGTTTCGGGGACCTGGTAGCTGTAGGCGCGGTTGAGAAACGTGAGCGTCCAGCCCACGGCGAGCGCCGAGCCGATCGCGCCGATGAGAATCGCGATCTGCTGCCGCCTGGGTGTCGCGCCGACGAGAAATCCCGTCTTCAGGTCCTGCGACGTGTTGCCGCCGTTGGCGACCGCCACGGCGATCACGCAGGCGATCGAGATGGCCCGCACGCGATCATCGATCTGGTTCCAGCCGAGCAGCAAGAAGATGAAGGAGATCGCGATCAGGGCCGCGATCGTCATGCCGGAGATCGGGTTCGCGGAGCTTCCTACCTGGCCGCAGATGCGGGATGACACGGTCGTGAAGAAGAACCCGAAAATGATGATCAGGATGCCGCCGAGCAGGTTCACGCCGATCTGCGGCAACAGGGCAATCGCCACGGCGAGCCCGATCGAGCCAAAGACGGTCACGCTGATGGGCAGGTCGTCATCGGTGCGAAGCTTGGCCGCCACCGCTTGGCCGAGACGGCTGGCGCGCATGTCGGCGAAACCCGCGCGAAACGCCCCGACGATCGTCGGCAGGGAGCGGGCCAGCGCGATGATCCCGGCGCTCGCAACCGCGCCCGCGCCGATGTAGAACACGAACGCCGCGCGCACCTCGCCGGCGCTCATATCGCGGATCAGCTTGGTCGTCCCGAACATCGGCTCGGTCATCGCGCTGCCGAACAGCTTGATCGCCGGCATCAGCACGACGTACGCGAGGCAGCCGCCGGCGAACAGATAGCCGGCGATGCGGGGCCCGATGATGTAGCCGACGCCGATCAGCTCCGGACTCGCCTCGACCCGCACCTCGGCGCCCTGGTAGGAGCGGATCACCTTGCCCGGATACTCCTGCCACACCTTCAGGGCGGTCATCAGGAACTTGTAGACGAAGGCGATCCCAAACGCCTGAAACACCGTCTTGGCGTGGATCCCACCGCGCTCTCCGGCGATGAGGACCTCCGCACAGGCGGTGCCTTCGGGGTAGGGCAGATTTCCGTGTTCCTTCACGATCAACGCGCGCCGCAACGGAATCATCATCAGGACGCCCATCAAACCGCCGGCGATGGCGAGGATAGTGACGCGCGAGATGTCGAGGTCGTATCCCATCAACAAAATCGCGGGGATCGTGAACACGACCCCCGCCGATACCGAATCCGCCGCCGACCCCGTCGTCTGGACGATGTTGTTCTCGAGGATCGTGGAGCGGCCGAGCCAGCGGAAAATGGTGATCGACAGCACCGCGATCGGGATCGAGGCGCTTACTGTGAGACCGATCTTCAGCGCGAGGTAGACGTTGGAGGCGCCGAAAATCAGACCTAGCAAAACCCCTAGGGCTATCGCGCGCGGCGTGAGCTCAGCGGGGGCCTGCGTGGCCGGGATGTACGGCTCGTGCGGCGCGCCCGGGGCAGTTGGCTTAGGCCCTGGATGTGCGGCCGGGATGCTCGTCATAGGCGGCTCAATCTGCCCTCACGATGGCGCACGTGTCCAGCAGCGAACTTGCGCAGCCCCTCCCGGGTATGCAGGGCTCCGATGACAGAAACAAGTGATTTCAAGCTGAACGACCTGCGCGCGGCGCTCGCCGCTGCTTACGACATCGAGGCGCCGATCGCGCGGGGAGGAATGGCCCACGTGTACCTCGCTCGCGAGCGGCGGCTGGACCGGCGCGTCGCGGTCAAGGTGCTCCCGCCCGAGCTCGCCGCCAACGACGCCAGCCGCCAGCGATTTCTGCGGGAGGCGCGCACGGTGGCCGGGCTGACCCATCCGAACATCGTCCCGATCTTCACGGTGGACGAGATCGGCGATTTCGTGTTCTTCGCGATGGCGTACGTGGCGGGCGAAACGCTTTCGCAGCGCGTCGCGACGCGCGGGCCGCTCGATCCCCATGAGGCGGCTCGAATGGTCTGCGACATCGGCGAGGCCCTCGGGTACGCGCACGCGCACGGCGTCGTCCACCGCGACGTCAAGCCCGACAACATCCTGCTGGACGCCGCTACCGGACGGGCGCTGCTGTCCGACTTCGGAATCGCCCATACGTCTCCGGCCTCCGCGTCGGCCGCGCGGCTGGGGCGTCCCTCCGCCCCACGGGGGATCGTCGTCGGAACGGCGGCATTCATGAGCCCCGAGCAGGCGCGGGGCGATGCCGTCGATGCGCGCAGCGACCTCTACTCGCTCGGCGTCGTCGCTTTTTACGCCCTCTCGGGCCGGCTGCCGTTTTACGCGCCGACGGCCGCTGGAGTCCTGGCAATGCATATCGCCGACCCGGCGCCGCCGCTCGCCTCGGTCGCTCCTCACGTGCCGCCGCGCGTCGCACAGATCGTCGATCGCTGCCTGGCGAAGGAAGCATGGGGGCGCTTCGCTGATGCGGCGGCGCTGGTGCGGGCAGTCGCGGAGGCGGTGGTGCCTCCGGCGGTGCCCCTGGCCGTACGCGCCTTTCTGGTTCGAAGCATGCACCTGGAGGCGCCTGCGCTGATCCACGGCGTCATGACCGGCGTGGGGTTATTACCTGCGACCGTTGCAGCCTGGCTCTCGCCTGTCAGCGGCGCTGTGCGCGCAGTCGCGACGTCGGTGCTCGCCGTCGCACTCGTGCTGCCGGCTGTGGTTGCGGTAGTCCGAGTGCGCCGGCTGCTCGCGGCCGGGCAGCAACGCGACGCGCTCGTCGCCGCTCTTGCGGCGCGGCAGGCCCGGCGACGTGAAGAGCTGGCGTTCGTCTACGGACCGGGCACCTCGAGCTTCGAGCGTGGTATCGCATGGCTCGCTCGGGTCGCCCTCCTCGTCGCCACAGCGGCAGTGGCTGGAGCATTGGGCGCGATCGAGCTGCCGCTGGCGCTCGTGCCGCTGCTGCCGGCGGTTGCCGTGGCGGGCGCCGCGACGTCGCTGCTCGCCGCCGTCGTGGCACGCGCCCGCACAGAGCAGCGTACCGACCCGCACGGCGAGCGGCGGCTGCGATTCTGGCGCGGGGCCCCGGGCCGCTGGCTATTCCGCATCGCGGGCGTGGGCTTCGAGCACACCACTCCGATCGTCACCATTCTGAGCAATTCAGAAACGCCCGCCTGAGGCGGGGTTAGTATAGGGCATGACGCATCCTCCAGCGGACCGCCTGTTCCTCGACTTCCAGGGAGCCGTCGCCGGTCGGTACTCGCTGGAGCGCGAGCTGGGGCGCGGCGGGATGGGGGTCGTCTATCTCGCGCGCGAAGTGCGGCTCGATCGTCCCGTCGCGATCAAGCTATTGCCGCCGTCGAAGGCGTCCGATCCGCACTTGCGGGAGCGTTTCCTGCGCGAAGCGCGCACGGCCGCCAAGCTCTCCCATCCCAACGTCATCCCGATTCACGCCGTCGAAGAGATCGGCGGATTCGTGTTCTTCGCGATGGCCTACATCGAAGGAGAGACGCTCACCGAGCGGGTGCGGCGGCGCGGCCCATTAGCGCCGTCGGAGGCATCGCGCGTGCTGCGCGACGTCGCCTGGGCGCTCGCCTACGCGCACGGGCAGGGCGTCATTCATCGCGACGTGAAGCCGGACAACATCTTGCTCGAGAACAACGGCCGCGTGCTGGTGGCCGATTTTGGAATTGCGAGCGTGGTCGCCGGCGCGGGTGGGCTCACGAGCGAAGGGGTGATCGGTACGCCCGAGTTCATGAGTCCCGAGCAGGCGCTTGGCGAGGTGGTCGACGCGCGCAGCGACTTGTACTCGCTCGGCCTCGTGGGCTTTTTCGCGCTGTCGGGTACGCTGCCGTTTGAGGGCGAGAAGGCGACGGAGGTGTTGGCGAAACAGGTGACGGAGCCCGCACCGCCGCTCGCGTCGGTTGCTCCCGGTGTGCCGCGCCGGATCGCGCAGGCGATCGACCGCTGTCTGTCGAAGGATCGTGAGGACCGGCCTGAGGGGACTTCGGTTCTCGCCGATCAACTCACTCGCGCACTGGAGCAGCGCCGCGAGCTGCCGCTCGCACTGCGCGTGTTCGTGAAGCGAGGCGCCCGATTCGACGATGCCGGAGCGCTGCTGTACCCGTTCGTCCTGCTCGGGGCGGTCGTGGCGGCCTCGCCCATCACTTCGGTCGCCCTTGGCTACGGCCTATTCGTGGGCGGCATCACGCTGGTGCCTGCTGCCGTCCTTATTCAGCGCGCGCGGCGTTTGTTGAAGGCAGGGTTCGACCACGGTGACCTCGAGGTCGCATTCAAAGCCGAGCTGGATCGCGATCGCGAGGAACGCGCCGGTGGTCAACGACTCGGGCCGTCGTGGCTCGAAAGAATCTTCAAGTCCATCGGGCTGGGTGGCTTCATCTCGGCCGGCCTGCACCTGACGGTTGTCCCGCTGCTTGTGGGCGTGTTCATGCCGGAGGCTGCGGTGATCGGCTTCGGTGTCGGCATGTGGGGGATGACGGGGGCTTTGATCCTGCTGCAGCGGCGCCGCGACGTCGACACCGAGTTTTGGGGAAAGGTGTGGGCGGGTCGCATTGGGCGCTGGCTCTTCAAGCTGGCCCGTGCCGTAACGCCGTCGCGCGCGCTGCCGGCGTCGCTGACACATCGGCCCACCGAGCTCGCGCTGGGCATGGCTGCCGAGCAGCTGTACGAGTCGCTGCCCAAAGAGACGCGCAACCAGCTCCGCGATCTACCTGACGTGGTACATCGACTCGAGCAGGATGCGCAGAAAATGCGGGCGCGGCTCGAGGAGCTGCAGGAGGCGCTGGCGGACGCGGACCAGCGCGTCAGTCCCGATCCGGCGATCGCGGCGCGGCACGATCGTATCGTCGCCGATCTCACCGCCGAGCGCGATCTCGTCCAACAACGGCTCAGAGACGCCGTCGCAGCGCTCGAGACGATCCGGCTGAACTTGCTGCGGCTGCATGCCGGCACGGGGAGTGTACAGAGTCTCACAACCGACCTCGGTCTCGCGCGCGAGATCGCGAGCGACATCGGCCGGCACGTGGAGGGACTGCGAGAGGTGGAAGACGCGCTTTAGTCGCGGACGCGCTGCAGCCGCTCCACCGCCTGTTGCAGCATCTCCTCCGTCTTACAGAACGCGAACCGCACGTACGTGCGCCCCAGCTCCGGGCGCGAGTAGAAGCTCGAGCCCGGCACGGGTGCGATGCCATGCTCGGCGGTCAGCCACTTGGCGAACTCGTCGTCCGGCAGTTCAGAGATGTCCGAGAAATCTGCCATCACGTAATACGCACCTTCTGGCACCAGACACCTGAAACCTGCTTTTCCGAGCCCCGCGCACAGGATGTCGCGTCGCCGGCGGTAATCGCGCGCCAGTCCTTCGTAGTAATCGTCGCCCAGTGTTTCCATCGCGACCGCGACCGCTTCCTGGAGCGGAGCCGGTGCCCCCACCGTGAGGAAGTCGTGCACCTTGCGGATCGCGTCGGTCACGTCGGGCGGCGCGACGATCGTGCCGATGCGCCAGCCGGTGATGCTGAACGTCTTCGATGCGCCGCTGATCGTGATCGTGCGATCGGCCATCCCGGGAAGGGTCGCGATGGGGATGTGCTCGCCCTCGTAATAGATGTGCTCGTAGATCTCGTCGGTGACCGCGAATGCGTCGTGGCGCTGGCACAGCTCGGCGATCGTCCCCAGCTCGGCGCGCGACAGCACCCGGCCCGTCGGATTGTTTGGTGTGCAGACGATGATGGCGCGCGTCTTCGCGCTGAACGCCTTCTCGAGCCGGTCCAGATCGATCGGTCCCTCGGCCGGCATCGGGACGAACACCGGCTTCGCGTCGCAGAGAATGGCGTCCGGTCCGTAGTTCTCGTAGAACGGCTCGAACACGACGACTTCGTCCCCCGGATTCACGATCCCAAGTAGCGATGCGGCCATCGCTTCGGTCGCTCCGCAGGTCACTGTGACTTGGGTCATTGGATCGACGGGCAGACCGTACCAATCTTGGTACTTCGCGGCCAACGCGTTCCGCAGTCGTGCAGCACCCCAGGTGATGGCGTACTGGTTGACGTCATCGCGGATCGCGCGGGCCGCGGCGTCCTTCAGAACAGCGGGGCAGGGGAAGTTGGGGAAGCCTTGGGCCAAATTGATGGCGCCGTGCTCGTTCGCGAGCCGGGTCATCCCACGAATCACCGATTCCGTGAAGCCGTGCGTGCGGCGTGCGGTGCGCATGACCGCCAAAGATACCGTCTTGACCGGCACTTCGGACGGAGGCTAATTCGCTGCTGCTTATGCCTCGCCGCGCCCTCCTCGCATTGGGTCTTCTTGTAACGCTCATCACTTGCCGGGACGGTAGCGGCCCGCAGCTGTATTACGCTCGCGTGGCCGTCGCTCCGATCTTTCCGTCGGATGCGGGGCTCGCCGCGTTCGGGCTCTCGATCGACGGCGTGCGGTTCGTGGTGGTGCGACGGGTCGCGCCGTCTGACACCCTCGCCGATACGACGGTCAACGTGGCGCCCGATGCGCGGACGCTCGACCTCAGACTCCGCGTCCCTGTCGCTTCGTCGCCCGAAACGCTCTTCGTCTCGATCGTGGCGCTGGCGGGAGCCGTGCCGCTGTTCCAGGGGGCGGCTCCCGTCGAAGTCTCGAGCGGCGTCGTTTCCCAACCGACTGAGATTCCAGTGACGAGCTACGTGGGACCCGGTGCCGGCGTGGACAGCATCGCCATATCACCGCGCATCCCGTTCATCTTTTTCGGTGACTCGCTGCGCTTCCAGGTGCTCGCGTTTCAAGCCGGCGTGCCAGTGCCCCAGTTCTACGTCTCCTGGACGACGAGCGACACCAACGTTGCGCGCATCAGCGGCCGTGGCGTGCTGCAGGCTCCGGCGTTGCGGACGTCGCTGCGCGTCGTCGCCCACACACCGGGTCCTCGCGGTATTACTGGCGGGGTGCTCGATTCGGTGATGGCCACGTTCCAGCCGTTGGCCTCGCGGCTGATGGTGATTGGCGGCGCGGGGCAGAGCGGAATCGCTGGCCTCCTGCTGGCGCTGCCCCTTGAAGTCGAAGTCCGAGCGGCGGACAACCTCCCCGTCGGCGGCGTGGCCGTGCGGTTCCGCTCGCCGTCGGGGATCGGAGCCGTAACCGACTCGGTCGCTGTGACCGACGCAGCGGGCCGCGCACGCACAACGGCCACGCTGGGGAGCGTGATCGGGCCGCAGAGCTTCGAGGCGACGGTCAGCGGCCTCACCGGTAGCCCCGCGACGTTTGGCGTCACGGCGCTGGCGGGGTCGGCCGCCCAGCTCCTGGTCGTCGCGGGTGATGGACTGCTCGCCACGGTGAACACGCTCTTGCCGACGGCACCCTCCGTGCGGGCGCAGGATCAGTTCGGGAATCCCGTCCCAGGCGCCGCGATCACGTTCGCTGTGAGCCAAGGCGGCGGGAGGATCTCCGGTCCGGCGCAACTCACGAGGGGTGACGGCATCGCAACCGTGGGCGGGTGGACGCTCGGCACGGTCTCGGGAGCGAACGCGCTGACGGCAACGCTCGCGGGGCTCACGCCCGTCACATTCACCGCGACCGGGCTCGCCGGCGCGGCGACTCAGATCGTGCAGCTCGCCGGTGATGGTCAGTCGGCGATCGTGAATACGATCCTGCCCACCGCGGCCGCAGTGATCGTGCGTGACCAGTTCAATAATCCCGTGCCAGGGGTGCCGGTGGTTTTTGCTCCAGCGTCGGGCGGTGGCAGCGTGACGGGTGGGTCGGCCGTGACGGACACCGCAGGTGCGGCAAGAGTAGGAAGCTGGAAGCTCGGCACGCTCGTCGGGCAGAACGCCCTCACAGCGACCGCGAGCGGACTGACCGGGAGTCCGGTGCTCTTTACGGCGAGCGGCAGCCGTGATGTCGCGGCTCAACTGCTGCGCGTGAGCATCGATACGCAGATGGCGACCGCCGGCCAAGCCGTGAGCACGCCCCCTGCTGTGCGCGTGGTGGACCAATACGGCAACCCGATTCCTGGCGCGCCCGTGACATTTGCTCTCACGGGTACGTTGCTCGGCAGCCTCACGCCAAGCAGCGCGACGACCGACTCGCTGGGCGTCGCTCGGGTCGCGAGTTGGACGCTCGCGACCGTCGCTGGGCTGAACACATTGGACGCCACCGCGCCGGGCCTCGCGGGCAGCCCGATGACATTCAGCGCCACCGGGATCGTCACAACGGCGACCAGCATGGTGCTAAGTGCCGGAAACGGGCAGTCGGGCGTGGTGGGCACCGCGCTGGCAACCGCAGATTCCGTGGCGGTCAAAAACGCGGTCAGCCTCCCCGTCCAGGGCGTCCCCGTCCATTGGGCGGTGGGTTCGGCGGGCGGACTGATGAACCCCGCTACATCTCTGACTGATGTGAACGGTATCGCGAGTTCGACACACACGCTCGGGCCCACCGTGGGAACGCAGACCGCGACAGCGTCTGTCAGTGGCCTCGCGGGTTCGCCAGT